>Ga0111539_10010773_pt1 | contig 11510 bp, 4 predicted proteins | sample RhiMethybrSRZTD1_FD_79667 | JGI IMG/M metagenome (GOLD analysis project Ga0111539, IMG submission 79667) | Populus rhizosphere microbial communities from Tennessee, USA - Rhizosphere MetaG P. TD hybrid SRZTD1 (version 2) (version 2) | ecosystem: Host-associated > Plants > Roots > Rhizosphere >...
CCATCTATTGTTCTTGAAAAAATCTTATCCGATAAAGTATTTTTATCAAAATCATTCATCCAAAGTTTTACCGGGTGTTGCTCGTCAGGATGCAAGTAAAAATTATCTCCATAATTTCCCAGTATAAGATCATTATCACCGTCGCCATCAAGATCTGCAGCGTTTACTGATTGCCACCACCCAAGCATATTGTTCATGTTAGTGGTTAGTTCAATCATCTTTTCATTGCTATAAAAAAAAATTCTTGGTGTCATCCATTCACCAACAATAACCAGGTCATTTTTTTTATCTCCATTTACATCGGCCCATGCTGCACCAGTCACCATTCCAATACTTGCAATAGCCGGGTTTAGATCCTGGGTTACATCTTTAAAATGTCCTTTGCCGTCATTTTCATAAATATAGCTTTGTGGATCGGCTCCATAGTTATAGGATAAGCTTCTGCCGCCAACAAAGAGATCAATATCTCCATCGCCATCATAATCATTTGCAATGGCTACTGCTATATTTGAATTATTTCCTGCAAAAGCCGTTGTATCTCTTTTAAAATTTCCCCTGCCATCATTTTCATAGAGCCGATGTTCTAAATAAGGATTTCGCGGCGGCAGATCATTGCCTCCTGCACCAACAAACAAATCTTCATCACCATCTTTATCGCAATCAAAAAATAAAACTGCCACGTCTTCAAATTCTTTATCCGCTTCAAAAGTTTTTTGACTGCTTTTTACAAATCCATTTTTAGTTTGAAAGTATAATTGTCCGGCTTGTCCTCTTGCGCCACCAATAAAAACATCCTGTAAACCATCTTTATTTACGTCAGCAACGGCAGCTTTAGGACCTTCTCTTGACAACATCACGGGAACATTTCTTTCAGTATAATAATCTACAAAAAATGTATTTTCAGTATGTTTATCAAATTGCTGGTTTACTTGTTCTGTCAGAAAAGGAAGAATTGGAGATGGAGTTGCAGTTTGAATCGCACTACCTGGTTGTCGTATAAGATAATTCTTATCTACTACTGGATCTTTGAGATAAGATTCTGATCTATCAGGCCAAATAATTTTTACGTAAGTCGGTTTTTTATTTCCCAAGCCAATCACAATTCTATAATCCGTGCTTGATTGGAATCCCCGGCTCGGCATCAATTCTCTTGTTAAAGTTGTTGAATCGATTTGCACTTCTATTTTAGCACCGATCGCAAACTTATTTGGTGCTTTACCTTCCAATTGAAATGAGATAAAATGATTGCCATTGATCTCCCGACTATTATTCTTATATACAAAACATGGCATGTTCACGTTATTAACTATAAGATCAAGATCGCCATCATTATCAAGATCGCCATAAGCAGCGCCATTGGAAAATGAGGGTTGAGTAAATCCCCAATTAATGCCCTCATCAGAAAATTTAAGATTGCCATTATTTCGAAATGCTTTATTCAATATTGGAACAGAAGGCATGCTGTCAACAATTTGCTGCACTTCTTTTTTCTCTCCTGACATTACCATTTTCTGAATTATATCATTGGCAAAAAAGTCAATAAAATCCTGGTCAATCAGATCTTTATTGATACCATTACAAACGTAGATATCATTCATCCCATCATTATCAGCGTCAAACATCAAGGCCCCCCAACTCCAATCGCTGGCTGCAACACCACTGAAGTAGGCTGTTTCCCGGAATTTTCCATTCCCATTATTTACCTGTAAAGCATTCTGCTGAAACTGATGATAGAATCCCTGTAGTTCCTTTTTGTGATAAATATCATAACCATCAAATGAGGAGGTTGTTTTTAAACGATAGTCATCAGCAGGTAGCATATCTGTTGTAAAAATATCAGGATAGCCATCATTGTTTATATCAGCAAGGTCGGCGCCCATAGAAGCAAGGCTTGTATGCTCTATCCATTGTGGCAATTCTTCCTTAAATGTTCCGTTTTTCTGATTGATATATAAATAATCTCTTTCAAAAAAATCGTTTGAGATATACAGATCAGGATAATGATCACCGTTTACATCCCCCACTGTTACGCCAAGGCCAAACCCGATCAAACTGCCATAAATATTTGTTTCATTACTTACATCTTTGAAATATCCGCCATCATTTCGCAATAATTTATCACCGCCGCCTTTTACAAAATCTTCTACAGGCCAATCTTCTGCACGAATCTCTCTTTTGTTTTCATAATTCAGCGTATTTACGGGGATGAAACTATTATTCAGAATATAACAATCCAGGTCACCATCAAGATCGTAATCAAAAAAAGCGGCATGTGTAGTGTAACCTTTTTCATCCAATCCGTATTCTTTTGCTTTTTCTGTAAATGTCAGGTCATGATTATTAATAAAAAGCTTATTGCCATCGCCGTTCTTCCATTTATCAATACCCGCATTGCAAACATATATATCAAGCCAGCCATCAGCGTTAATATCAGCCATCACCACGCCTGTATTCCATTTCCCTTTTTCTTCGATCCCTGCTTTTATCGAAACATCTTCAAACTTAAAATTTCCTTTGTTCAAATAAAGCTTATTCCCCTCCATATTGGAAGTCATAAAAACATCGGGTAAACTGTCGTTGTTGATATCCCCGATAGCTACGCCACCACCATTATAAAAATTCCGGTAGGTGAAAATATTGAAGTCTTTAGTGTTCTCAACTTTATTGATGAAGTTGATACCTGTATTATTTTCAAGGGTAAAAAGGGTTAACTGCTTTTTTTCTTTGCAGGAAAAAAAGTTTGCGGAAAAAAATAGGATACAAAAAATAACTACGCATCTTTTCATATTCGATATTGCAAGCTAACGGTATAACTGAAAACTAAAAAGGCCATTTTTTCAAATGACCTTTTTAAATATTGCTTGTATAACTACAATTATATTAATTATAGCCAGGGTTTTGTGTGAGATTCGGATTAACAGCCAACTGACTGCTTGGGATAGGGAATAAAAGATTCTTAGTACCGGCATCCGCTGGTTTTTCCTGCCAAGCCTGTAAATATTTTCCAAACCGTATCAGGTCCTGTCTTCTGTAACTCTCCCAATACATTTCCATTCCTCTTTCATCAAGCATGGCATTTAGATCAAGAGCAGCTAACGCTGTCGCACCTCTTTTTGTACGTATGGAATTTACAATAGTTAAACCACCCGCAGCATTGTTTGATCTTAACATTGCCTCAGCTTTCATCAGTAAAACATCAGCATATCTGAACATAACATAATCGTTCTTTTTAAAATCTCCACTAGTTCCATAGTCAAAAACATATTTGACGACTCTTATTCCTGCCAACTCCAAAGTATTTGCGTCAGTTTCTCTTATTTTCACTGCCTTGGTAAAAGCCAGTGGGGCAGAAGCAGGATTCCTGGCGTTCAGGGCTGCACCTGTTGTTAGATCATATTGTTGCCCTATAAGAAACCCAGCGTTTGTTTTTTGACCGGGGTTTGGAAGTGCACCAGGATAATTATAATAACCTCCTATTCTCTTATCGGTTGCCTGGAATTTATCATAAAAATCAGAAAGTGTTGACCAACCATTCCATCCACCCGGGTTCATGTTGTAATGATTTACCATATATTGAAATCCACGCATTGCATCACTCCCTCTTGAAGAAGTGCCGGTATTTAAAAAAGAGAAGATGCTTTCTTTTGACTTGACATCATTATCAGGCGCAAAGGCATCGAAGAAATTATCATTCAAAGCATATTTATTGCTATTGATTATTTGGTCAGCCAGAGTAATTACCTGGGTCATATCCGCAGCAGCAAAAGTGGGTGTAGCCCTGTTTGCAAATACCCCTTTGTTTAAATATACCTTCATTAATAAAACCCGTGCGGCATCTTTGTTTGCCACAGTTGCAGATGTAGGCGAGCCATCAGGAAGGGTGGCCATGATGGCATTTAATTCGCTTATAATAAAGTCCGCCGCTTCTGTTCCCTTTAGTGTTTTTGGAGTTATTTTATAATCCGTGAGGTTTTCTCTATAAGGTACCTGGTCCCAGCCATCTAGCACCCAATAAATAGATAAAGCTCTGAGAAATCTTGCTTCTGCAGCTTGTTGCGGAGAAGGACTAAACTGCAATACATTGGAAGCCGCGAACTGCGCTCCCAATAAAGCACTATAAGCACCGGATAAAAAACTATGATCTGCATTCCAGGAATGAAGAAACAAAGATCTCCACGCACCATTATCATCCCAGTCGCCTGCACGAGTAGGCACAATTGTTTCGTCTGTAGTAACCTGCGCTGCAGAAATCAGGTTACCATTTCCCTGGAACGTACCTTGCATTGATGAATATGCACTTACGAGTAACTCGCCAGGGGTAATGCTGGCAGCGTTGGTTTGCGTCAGTTCACTCCTAAATCTTTCGTCCAGTTTCGTACAGGAAATAACGACAAGTGCAACTACAAAGAAACTCAATAATATTTTATTATGTTTCATATAAAAACGTTTTAAACTATAATGAAAAAGTAATTCCTAAAGAAATAAACCTGGCAGAAGGATATGGTATATACTCAATACCAAGCGACGGTATTCCACCCACGCCTCCATCTGTATTAACTTCCGGATCAAACCCTTTGTAGTTAGTAATAACAAACAAATTTTGCCCAGTAAGTGAAATATTCAGGTTCCTAAGGTTTTTCCCTACATTACCTACCCTATAAGCAATAGTAGCATTGGTCATTTTAAGATAATTGCCTTTTTCCAGGTTACGGGTAGATGGAGCAGGAGCATTGGAAAGAGCTTCTTTAACTTCACCGCCAATGAGGTCTTTCGCTATATTCCTGGTTCCTAAATTACCTATACCTAATACCGAAGCTGCCGTGTTATTGAATACATAATGACCAAACGTACCACTCATATTAATGGTTGCCGTAAGCCTTTTATAACTGAAATCTGTTGATACTCCTAAAAGCATATCAGGATTGGGGCTATCAGAGTAAAAGAGAGAATTTCCGGCATCCGTGTAGACACTTTGGCCCGTCGATTTATCAAGTCCTTCAAACTGTCTTAGATACCAAACATTTAACGGCTGCCCTGCGATCACTCTTTGAGCTGTTACGTTAGAAAAACCTTGTCCTCTAAGCGCACCAGTTTCATAAAAACCGCTTAACCCTTCTACGATATTATCCAGGAATGAAATATTTGTACTGAGATTCCAATTAATATCCTGGCTTCTCATCAAATTAGCCGTTAACATTATTTCAAGACCTTTATTCAGAACATAGCCATCTAAATTGACCCAGATCCTTCCACTTGGTGCGGGTTGAGCAATGGTCTGTTCAAACAATACATCGGTAGTTTTCTTATTAAAATAATCAATGGATCCGCTAAGCCTATCTTTAAAAATGCTGAAGTCAATTCCCACATTTGTCGTTGTTGATGTTTCCCATTTTAAGTCGGGATTACCATAATTAGACTGGACAAATCCTCCGCCTCCTGACCTAACTACAAACCTGTCCAAAGAAGCCCCTGAAGGAAATTCCTGGTTACCGGTTTGCCCCCATCCCAGGCGTAATTTCAAATTGCTTACGATATTATCATTTGCTAAAAAATCTTCACGTGATACATTCCATGCAACACCAACTGAAGGGAAATAACCATACTTATTGTTCTCACCAAACCTGGTAGAACCATCCGCTCTAATTGTTCCCGTTACCAAAAACCTATCGTTATAATTTACAATAGCCCTGGCAAAGAAAGATTGTAGTTCGGTTGTGGGATTGGCAAAAGAAAAAGTTTCCCTGCTGGCCTGGGTAGAGTATTGCATGATGTCATAATAACGCAACCCAACATTTGCAAAATCCAGGGCTCTTTGTCCGTTTCCTCTTGAGTCAAAAGTCAACCATTCATGACCTGCAACTGCATTTAAATTGAACTTCGTACCCAGTTGTTTGTTGAAGTTAAGGGTATTTGTAAGCTGTGTATTTGTATTTTCCACGTTTGTTATGAATGCTGCACCTCTGCCTTCGATACCGGCAACATTTAAGAGCCTGTTCACCTCTCCTCTTCTAACTCCCACCTGGCGATTAATACTGTATGAAAATTTATATTCCAGATCATTGGTTATTTTGTAAGAAGGAGTTATGGTGGCAATAACGGTATTGACCTTTGCCTTGTCATCATAATACCTCAGCTGTGCAAGAGGGTTAATAGTAGTAGCACCTACAGCCGGATCGATCCATGCTGAATCTGTACCGGGTTTAACTAAAGGATGTGTAGGATTCCACTGAAGGGCCTGTGATATTAAATTACCAGTAAATCCAACAAAAGCTGAAATAGGCGCTATTTTCTCATTGCTTTGTGTAACAAGCAAATTCATTTCAAGCCCTAATTTTTTACTTTCTAAAAATCTGAAACTGGTCGTTATATTGCTCGATATCTTATTCAGCCTGGATTCTTCTATTACGCCTTGCTGGTTAAGATAGCCCGCAGAAATGCGATATCGCCCATTTTCAGTTCCGCCCCCAACTGCGACATTATAGTTTTGTGTTATCGCTGTACGTGTAATGGCATCAAATGCATCGACATCTCCCCCGAAATCACCACCCGTAATTGAGTAATCACTTAAAGCCTTCCTGTATTCACCTGCATCTAAAACTTCTAATTTTTTTAAAACGTTGGACGCACCTACGGAAGCACTTACATCTACTGTAGGAGCACCTGATTTTCCTTTTTTAGTAGTGATTAAGATGACGCCATTTGCACCCCTTGAACCGTAAATGGCAGTAGCAGATGCATCTTTTAATATTTCCATGCTGGCAATATCGTTAGGATTGATGAAGTTGAGAGGATTACCTCCGTCATTTCCAAAATCGCCTCCATTGCCCGCAGGTCGGGCAGAACCGCCAGATAGCGGAACTCCGTCGACAACAAATAAAGGCTGATTGCCAGACCTGATGGAAGAACTACCCCTGATCCTTACAGTGGTTGAGCCTCCCGGTTGCCCTGTGTTATTAATTACCATAACACCGGCAGCTTTACCCTGAATTAATTGATCAGGGGAAGTATAAGTTCCCTTATTAAAATCTTTCTCTCTGAGGGTAGCGGTGGCACCAGTAAGGTCCTTTCTTCGTGCAGTTCCATACCCGGTCACTACTACTTCATTCATATTGCTACTTGTTGCAACCAATGAAACTTCCAGAGAGGTTTGTCCTCCAATAGAAACTTCCTGTGTGGCATAACCAACAGAACTGATAACAAGAGTAGTAACATTGGATGGCACAGTGAGTGTGAATGTACCATCACTTTTAGTGGCAGTTCCAGTCTTTGTTCCCTTTGCCGTGATTGTAACACCCGGGACACCGGATGTATCTTTAGAGTCAGTTACCCTCCCGGATATAACTCTTTCTTGAGCCATTATTAACTGCGAAACACATAGCAGAATAATAACAGACACTGTTTTAAGCAGATTTTTGCAGGACATAAGCATTAGTAGTTATCGTGAGTAAAAAATACTATTTGGGTGTGTAAGTTAGACACATTTATGAAACCAACAATATTTTATGCAACTTTTTTTTATTTAATCTTTAACCAATCAACGGATTACAATGCAACTTCTCTGACAATAACGGCCAAATGGTTGAAAAATAATAAGAGCTTTTTTATCTTTTAATCGCTGCTTCGAAAATCGAGAGATTTCTTCAATGGGTAAAACTTAGCGGTTATGTGTAAACTTTGTTTTCAACGAATATGGATTATTCAGGAAATGCTACAGCTGATAAGATTTAATAGCAGGTGTTCTATTTAGTTTTTTCTGCAACTTCATCAAGCTTGTTTTTTTTCAGTCCGGTTTTTAATTTATATAGCTTACCAGGACGGTGCGGCACATCATCTTCCATTTCATCAAGATCATCTAACCAGTTCTTTAATGCAATTTTTTTCCTGAAATTTCTCCTATCCAGTTTAATTCCCAAAATAGCCTGGTAGAGATCCTGTAATTCTCTCAATGAAAATTTTTCCGGTAATAAATTAAAAATAACAGGCTCATCCATGATCTGAATCCGAAGTCTTTCCAAACAGGATTCAATGATCTGCTTATGATCGAAAGCAAGGTCTTTAAGATTTTTTAGCGAATGCCAGTGTACTTCGTTATCGGTAATCTCTAATTTATGATTACGGATATTTATTAAAGAATAATAGGCTGTCGTGATAACACGACCTGATGGGTGACGATTGATAGCGCCAAAACTTCCTACCTGTTGAAGAAACACATCATCTAATCCTGTTCTTTGTCTTAATACCCTGTACGGCGCACTGTCCAGATCTTCCTCCACTTTTACCAGATCACCAAGTAATGACCATTTGCCCGCAAACTCTTCAAGATCCGATTTGATAAGCAACACTTTTAGTTCTTTATTCTCAAAACCAAAAATGACGCAATCAACAGATATAGCGATCTTGAAATAATCAATATGACTGATCTTTTCAACTTCGGCGGTCTTCAGTTTTTTAGATGTATCGGCAGTCATAATAGTTTATAGTAACGATTAGTACAATAATAGCTTTTTCGTTTGCGCACTGTTCTTTACAGAAATGCGAAGTAAATAAATTCCCGGTGAAAAACTTTTTCTTTCGCTTTTATCAAGTGAAATTTTATGCAGACCCTTTGCCAGTACTCCCAAAGATCTTTCAAACACTTTTTGTCCCGACTCATTATATAATTGTATAGAAGCTGCGCCTAATTCTTCATTTTCAATTTCCACAATTCCGTTTTCTATTAAAGGATTGGGATAAACATTTACTTTGAAAGTTAGTGGCTGGTTATTGATATTAGTCACTGGGGTTGTCACCACATTTGTAACATTACGGTTAAGATAAAGATGAAATTCTCCGGGCTGCAGGCTTATATTTTGCGGAGTGCCTGTTGCGGTAAATGCACTTCCATTCAGATAATCATACCATGTACCGGCATTTTGAAATGTTACCGTACCTGTTGTTGCATTAACATCAAAATTTCCGATGATGCAAACATTAGACGTATCGGTTGTTATCTGCAACCATTTGAATGCGCCGGCAAGATTTTGTGTCACCCGGTCAGTTAAAAATCCATTTTTATATAAAGGATTGAAACGAAGTTTTAATAAAGCTGAATAAATATCATACAATCTTTGACGACTGATATTTTGCATGTAATCCCAGCGAATGGGTTTGGGATCTAAACGGCAATTATTATTTATAGTACCATTTGTACAATAGTTAATGCTATAGTCATATCCAAGTTCCCCAAATTCCCAGATCATTTTTGGCCCGGGAATCATGGTAAAAAATGATGCACACATTTCCATTCGTTTCAATGCGGTGGCAAGATCCCTGGTATTATAAGTGCCAGCAGCATTTCCAAATTGAAGATTTTTATACATCATTCTTTCTTCATCATGACTTTCCATATAAGTAATAAGGTGTGGTTGTGTCCAATTCCTTACTTTGAAAATTCCGTATTCAAAATTTGATGTAGGTACCCAACCCATTGCAGCTTCTTCAAAATTATAACTGCTATTTCCCCAAAGCATCATACCATAATTTGAAAGTTCGATCTCTTCTGTATTATCAGCAAAATGTTCGAGGATACAATAGCTGCCGGGAGATTTCACCTGCATAGTATCGTAATATCTTTTCCAGATCGCTACCCGGTCTGCATGGTAAGCAGCAATGCAAGCTTCGTTGGTAGTACTTCCGCCGCATTGTGTGTTTTGGGTAAATCCTTTTGCAAGATCCCAACGGAAACCATCTAGTTTATATTCTGTAAGCCAATGCTCCACTACACGACTTGTGAAATAACGAGTAGATAAACTCTCATGGTTAAAATCATTAAACACATTATAAGGATGCGTTGCGGTTACATTAAACCACGGATTATTGGCTGCTGGTTGATTGATAGCGTTATTCCAATACAACGCAGCCAGCGGGCATTGACCTGTTGCATGATTCAATGCAATATCCATTATCACTGCTATTCCTTTTGAATGGCAGGAATCGATGAATTCTTTCAGGCTATTTTTCGTTCCGTAATACTTGTCAGGTGCAAGAAAAAAATCAGGATTGTAACCCCAACTGTTGTTTCCTTCAAATTCATTGAAAGGCATTATCTCAATTGCATTTATTCCCAATTTCTTAAAATAACTCAGCGTATCTCTTAGCGTTTTCCAATCATGTGCCTGTAAAAAATCTCTTAGTAATAATTCATAAATGATCAGTCCTCTTTTATCAGGTCTTGAAAAATTGGGAACCTGCCATGTATATGGTGGAGCATTTGTTTGCAACACACTTACTATCCCCGTTGTTTGCGACGGATAAGGCATAAGATTAGGGTATGTGATTGTAGATATACCATTATCATTATTCGGATCAAGAATTTTTTCTGAATATGGATCAGCGATCTTTAATTGTCCATCTACCAAATATTGAAACGTATATTCTGTTCCTGGCGTAAGGCCCGTGATCCGTATCCACCAGGTATTATTGTCTGGCGTTTTGTTCATTTGATTTGAGGCTTGCTCTGTCCAACTACCACCCGGAAATGAGCCGATCACTGATACACGATTTTTTCCCGGTGCATATAAAACCAAAACAACAGAAGTATTTCCTGCTTCATAATTAATTCCATCTCTTACACCAACTGGTAATGCAGCAACTGTTGGTCCGTTGGCTACAAAGAAATTTATTGTTTCAGTTTTTGTTACTGCACCAACTACCGCTTCCGCAACCAATGTTTGATTGCCATTAACAGTTAATGTTGGATTAGCGCTGATCGATGTAACATTATTTGCCGTTTGAATAACATTCCCATTTAATAATAACCGCATGTTGGAAGTACCGCTTGCAACAGCTGTAATATTTATATTCTCTCCAACCATTTTATTGATCGGTTCAGGAATTGGACTATACAATGGTTGCATCAGGGGAACATTGAATCGAACGGCAAGATTGTTATCATACACCGGTACATACATATCACTGCCATCGGCGTTTCGCTGCGCCTGGCAATCGGTGCAATTCCCGGCCCGGAAGAGGACAGCAATTTTTAAAATAGTTTCTCCTGCAGGCACTCCAAAAAAAGTTCGGATATTATTAATTGTATAAGACCATTTATTTGTGCCGGCAGCAATAGCAAGAGCTGCTGCCTCGGTTGAGCCCCAGGTAAATTTTGAATAACGCCAATTGGTGGGACCAGTACTTAAATTCGTAATTACGCCAACATGTACATAAACATTTGCTGCAAAACCCAGTAAACCCTGGTTGCCTTTTGCAGCATCAACTATGATAGTTACATTATCATTGTCTTTGGGAAATTCGGGTGTCCAGCTGAGTAATTGCGAACGGCAAAAATTTGCAAACAGAAGAACACAAAGCAGTAGAAATATTCTTTTCATTGGCAAGTTTTGGACATTAAAGATAGGGATTGTGTACAAATTACACGATGGCGGCCCTCTACTTTTTACTGAGCCGATTTCTTCAGCCAAAAAATTATTTTTACTGTCTTAACTTTCAGCAATGTATAGCAAAGACCAAAC
>Ga0111539_10010775_pt1 | contig 11509 bp, 10 predicted proteins | sample RhiMethybrSRZTD1_FD_79667 | JGI IMG/M metagenome (GOLD analysis project Ga0111539, IMG submission 79667) | Populus rhizosphere microbial communities from Tennessee, USA - Rhizosphere MetaG P. TD hybrid SRZTD1 (version 2) (version 2) | ecosystem: Host-associated > Plants > Roots > Rhizosphere >...
AACAGGCCTTCCATGCTTCGAAAGCTCCTTCGGCGTCGCTCCACTTAATCAGAGGTTCGCCGTCCTTGTCGCGAAAGTCCATGCGCTTGGCGTAATCGAGAAAGATATCTAAATCAGACTTGGCCTCCCCCGGCGGCTCGACTGCTTTATGAGAGATGTGGACCGTACGATCAGCGTTAGTGAAACAGCCGGTCTTTTCGCCCCAGATTGCTGCGGGCAAAACAACGTCGGCTAGTTCAGTTGTTTCCGTCGCGAATGCATCTTGCGCAATCACGAAGGGAGAAGCCTTTTGCAGAATCTGACGGATGCGCGGGAGATCCGGGAGTGACACAGCGGGATTAGTAGCGCTTATCCAGAGCATGCGGATCGATCCTGTTTCGCAGTAGCGAAAAATCTGCATGGCATGAGTTGGCGGCGCCCAATGTGGAATGATGCCGGGATTCACATTCCAAATCTTCGCCAGATCATCGATGTGCGCAGGATTATCCCAATTGCGAAACCCGGGCAGGTCGCCATCAGCTCCGCATTCGCGAGTGTTTTGCGCAGTGGGTTGACCATTCATTTGCAGCACTCCGGATCCGGGCTTACCGATCAGACCGCGAATCAAGTTCAGATTGTTGACTTGAACAGCCGCAGCGGTCGCTTGGTTTGATTGATAAACTCCCTGGAGAACTGTCGACACGAGAGACTTAGCGGAACCTAAAATATTGGCGGCGGCGCGCAGTTTGTCAGAGGGCACCCCAGAAACCTTCTCGACTCGTTCCGGTGTCCAGAGCGCTACGGTATCCCGCAGGAATTCAAATCCCACGGTGTGCTCATCAACGAACTTCGAATCTGTCCCGCCATTTTCGATCACGAGATTTAGAAGACCATTAAGAACAGCAACATTTGTCCCGAGAGCCGGTGCGAGATGTACGTCGGCTTCTTTCGCGGTAGCAGTTTCCCTTGGATCGATTACTACGAGTTTGGGTGGCTTGGGCCCTCGTCGTCGATCCAGGATTCGCGACCATAGAACGGTTTGTGCTTCAGCGACGTTGTGCCCAACATGCAGGATCGCTTCCGTAGTATCGATGTCCGCGTAGGAAGCAGGTTGGCCATCAGTGCCGAACGTTTCTTTTAACGCTTGTCCAGCAGTCGCAGTGCAAAGTCGCGTATTACCGTCCATGTGTGGCGTTCCGAGCCCCGCTTTTCCGATCACTCCGCGAGTGTAATATTCTTCGAGGAACAATTGGCCGGAGGTGTAGAAGCCAATGGCGCTTGCCGAATGTTTTGAAATTATCGTTTTGGTTTTCTCGATGATGAGGTTCATCGCCTCATCCCATGACGCACGTTCGAGTTTTCCGTTTTTGCGGATAAGCGGCGTGGTTAATCGATCGTTGCTATTGTTGGCTTCCCACCCGTGAAGTCCTTTCGGGCCTAGCCGCCCGCGATTTACATGATCATCAGCGCGGCCCCGAACCCCGACAATTCGCCCCTCCTTCACGCCAATTTCCAGCCCGCATCCGTTCGAACAGAGAACACAGGCAGACTGGATCCAAGACTCAGCAGCTTCGGTTTTTCTTTCGTCAACTCGTTCGCTCCAAGCGCCGTGGTAAGGAGCGCGTGTGCCCCAAACATCTTTGATGCTGTCTCTGGAGTTACTCATTGGCCCTACCAGTTGCCATTAGTGGTTCTAAAGTGAAGTAATGGGGAGTGTAATTCCGTGATTTGTCTCATGGTTAGAAACCACCAACTCTTGATGTGCGTCTAGGAATTGTTCGCTCTCCACCACATCGTTGTACGGCTCCGATACAAGCAAACTTGAGAGTCGAATACTCTCTTAAACGTTTAAGCAATCAGTCTTTTCGCCGCAACGACTCGCAACCGAAATGCCAATGGGCCCGATCATTCGCAGTCGGACTGTGGAAGGAAAGTTCTGACGAGATCGACCACGATGAAGTTGTTATGTTCGAAGTGTGGGCTTCTAATAACACAAGTATGACTCAGCACCTGGCGCTCCACGACGCAGTTAAATGGCATTCCTCTTGCTCATACTGATTCACACCTTAACTTAGTCGCTGCAAGCTGTTTTGAATGATTGCAGCCACCCTCGAGTCGCTGTTGGTTTTTCAGACTTGAGGAATTCAACAACTAACACTTCGAACATGGGGAGGAAGAATCATGGCAGACGGTTGGGTCCGCGATCTGAAAGACTCCAAAGCCGAGGATTGGCATTTCGACGACGTTATTTAATGTCACGGTTTTCAAAACGTTCTTCTTATGGTCCCACTCTTCAAGAGTACAATTCAATCAAACGAAACACCGGTAATCTCTCTGCACAGGTTCAGAAATCTCTCCTGCAACTCGACATCATCTGCTTCAGGGTTACAGCGGCTTTCTTTTTGATGATAAAAATATCGACCGCTTAGCTTTGCCGACCTCTCGTTGCTTGCAGCGAGCCAGACCTGCGTCTCGTATCCTTTTTGCAAAGCATCGGGCGCACCTCTCCCGCCCATCTTCGTAGGGACCCAACCGGGATCGACTGCGTTCGCGTAAACTCCGGGCCACTTCCGTGCTACAGCCATGCAAAGCAGCAGCACATGCAACTTCGAATCGGAGTAGGTGATACGGCTGACGTCGGTTTTGAAGCTCTCTAGCTTTGATCGTCCGTCGAGATGCATTCCGGAGCTTAGATAGATTAAGGCGCAACTGAGATCACAGATACGGCCACAATCGGAAGGCGCACTTATGTATCACAGCGTACTCACCAGAGCTGGGTCCTCTACTAGAATTTTGGATTCAATAGAAGAATAGCTTTTGCGATTCGAGGAGCCGGTACAAGCTGCTAGGGATGTGATCTTCTTCGGACGGTCTCATCCTTTTTCTTTTCAATGCCGTGAGATGAAGTGGCGAGCGAAGTGAAGTTGAATCAGCAGAAGAAGAGAGGCATGAACCTCATCAACAGGCGATTTTCATGTTCGTGATACTCGTGTGCGATTCTTTCCGTATGCTCTACGTCGAATCAACATGACCGGACAAATGAAAGTAATGATCGCATACGACGGTTCGGTATACGCCGATGCCGCCTTGGATGATTTGCTGAGAGCCGGACTTCCGCGGAAAGCCAAGGCCCTAATTGTTACTGTGAGCGACGCCTTTATGAAGACATCGTCCCCGATTGCTGGGAACGTCGGCACAGCGCTCCGTTCGCGAAGGGTGACGTCGGCAATCGCAGTAGCAAAGGATCAGGCGGTGCGGTTGCTCGCCGAGGCGCGTGCCTTCGCTTCGCAAGCGCGCGGGCGTGTCGTCTCTCACTTCCCCAACTGGTCAGTGCGCACCCGAGTCTTAGAGGGTTTATCTTCTCGCGAGTTGCTACGAGAAGCTGAACAGTGGCAACCAGACCTCATCATGGTCGGCTCGCAGGGACGCTCGGCGGTGAGCCGGTTCCTTCTCGGCAGCGTCTCGAAGACGCTCGCCACCGACGCGCGCTCGTCTGTGCGCGTTGTTCGTCGAACAAACGAAACGGGTAAAGGCGCACTGCCACGAATAATGGTCGGAGTGGACGGATCTATCGGCGCAGAACGCGCGGTTCGCTCGGTCGGTAGGCGTGTGTGGACTGAGGGAACCGAGGTCAAGATCATCGCCGTCGATGAGAGTGTCTCACCGCGAAGGATTGACCGCATTCTTCCAAAGGCGGCGGAATTGATCAGAAGCAGCAACGAAGAAGCAGTGAGGAAAGCGCGACAGATGTCCGAATGGGCCGCGGACGAGTTGCGCGTAATCGGCCTAAGGGTGTCCGTCACAATGAAGAAAGGGGAACCGCAGCGCATCCTGCTCGAGGAGTCACAGAAGTGGAATGCCGAAGCCGTCTTTGTCGGTTCACGCGGACTGGACCACCCTCATAAGAAACTAGGTTTGGGCAGCGTTGCAGCGCAGTTGGTGACGAATGCGATTTGTACGGTCGAGATCGTGCGTTAATGAAACCGAGAGTGAGGAGGATACTCATGAAACAAACACCGACTGACAGCGGACCGACCTCCAAATTCACCTTCGACCCCACCAATAAGGTCGTGGGAGTTGTGAACAATGCTCGCGACGCCGAAGCTGTGCTGCTTGATTTACGGAGCCGGGGTTTTCCGGCAGATCAGGTGGAAGTCCTGACGAATGAAGAAGGAGCGCGACGGATCGATGCGAGCGATGAGGGACACGACGTGATAGTCCATGCCTTTGTCTCAACACAAACAGTGCCGGAGTTCTATGACGCTCCAGTAATCGCGAGGCGGGTGGAGGAAGAGCTGCTTGCCGGTCACCACTTCATTGGAGTTGTCGCGAAAGACGGTGATGCGAGACAGCGAGTGCGCGAAATTCTGAAGTCTCATGGTGGACACTTCATTAACTTCTACGGGCGATGGGCAGCAGAGTCGTTAGATCCGTAATCTCCATCTTCCGGCACTCGTAACTAATCTCTCGACTAAGAAAGAGAGCACAAAAATGAGTAGACCAGTTCGGATCCTGGGTATCGCCGGCAGTCTTCGCCGCGAGTCCTATAACCGCGCCGCGTTGCGCGCGGCAGCGCAGCTCGTCCCGGAAGGCGCGACGATTGACATCTTTGAGCTTGACGGGCTCCCGGGCTTCAACCAGGACGAGGAGCAACAGCCTCCCGCCAAGGTTGCGGAGTTGAAGCGGTCCATACGTGAGGCAGATGCCGTTCTGTTCGTCACGCCGGAATATAACTACTCCGTGCCGGGCGTGCTGAAGAACGCGATCGACTGGGCATCCAGACCTTACGGTGATAATGCGTGGAACGGAAAACCTGCGGCAATCATGGGCGCTTCGATTGGAGCCATTGGTACGGCGCGCGCGCAATACCACCTGCGCCAGATGATGGTTTTCCTCAACATGTTTCCGATCAACCAACCAGAGGTGATGATCGGCAACGCCGCTCAGCGGTTTGACGCTGCGGGCAATCTGACGCATGACGCGACGAAAGAATTCCTACGACAGTTGATGCAAAGTCTGGTGGACTGGACCAGGCGACTCAGCTGATCTTACCGTGCTAATTAAGCGTCGTAATGCGGTTCATGGCGGATATGAGACTCACGAAGCTTGATCCACCAATTGACTTGGACCAGGATCACGTTCTGGGCCCACCGGACGCTGAGTTGACGCTCGTTGAGTACGGCAGCTACGGCTCCCCACACTGTTGTGCCGTCCACGAAGTAATTGAGGGTTTGCGAAGCCGGTTCGGCGAGCGGATGCGATACGTGTTTCGGCACATGCCCGTCAGCGGCAACGAGAGCGCTGTACGCGCCGCCGAACTAGCCGAGTATGCGGCGGCAACTACGGGTCGGTTTTGGGAAGTTCACGAGTCGTTGATGGAGAGAGGACCCGCGTTGTCCGCGGACGACTTCGGACGGATCGCGCGCGAGTTCAACCTTCCGAGCGGCACGGAGCAAAATGCTGTCCGAGCGGCGGCAAGAGAGCGAGTGCGCGAGGACGTCGACGGCGCGCGCCGCAGCGGTGCGAAGGTAGTGCCGACCTTCTTTATTAATGGCCGCCGCTACCTGGGCGCTTGGGACGAGAGCTCGCTGGCCGATGCGATGCTCGGGGCATTGGGGCACCGCATCCAGGCTGCAGCGTTCGAGTTCGTTCGCTGGGGACCGTCGTCGGGGTTACTCCTCGGGCTGGCGACGGTGCTTGCGCTCGTACTCAGCAACTCACCAGTCGGGCCGGCATTCCTGGCGTGGTGGAACACAACGCTAGGACTTCAGTGGGGCACATCCGTATTCGCTCTATCATTGCTCGACTGGGTCAACCACGGCCTGTTGACGATCTTCTTCATCGTGGTCGGGCTTGAGATCAAACGTGAGTTCACAGTCGGGCACCTCTCAAGCTTTCGATCGGGCGCACTTCCGGTGGTCGCGTCGCTGGGCGGGATCGTGCTGCCGGCTGTCATCTACGCCTCGATCGCGCCGCCGCACCTGAGGCACGGATGGGGGATTCCGATCGGCACCGACACCGCCTTCGCGGTCGCGCTGATCGTATTGTTGCGCGACCGCGTCCCCATCGAGCTGCGCGTGTTCCTGACTGCGGCGGTGATCATCGACGACATCGTGGCAATCGGAGTGATCGCGCTCTTCTACACCAGCCAGATCGCTACGGCTTATCTGATTGCAGGCCTCGCGGTGACGGTTCTGCTGATCGTGCTCAACCGGGTTGGCGTGTACGGCAGTTTTACATACGCCGTCTGCGGTATCGTTCTCTGGTTTTTCCTTCACGAGGCTGGTTTGCATGCGACGCTGGCGGGCGTGATTCTGGCGGTACTGATCCCGACGCGTCCGCCGGCGAACATGAATGCGTTGCTGGCGCAAGCAGCGACCGTGATCCATGAGGAAGATGTTCACCGTAACGAAGCCATGCGACCTGGACCGTCCGAGCCGGCACTGCGGGCGCTGGATATGATTCACGCCCGGATCGAATCACCCGCCGATAAGCTGCTTCGATCAGTCGAGCCGTGGTCCAGCTATGTGGTGCTGCCGATCTTCGCGTTAGCTAACGCCGGTGTCGCCTGGTCGGCTGGCGTATTCCAGCAGCACGGTCGATTGATGGCCGCTATCACATTGGGACTGATAGTAGGGAAATCGATCGGCATCGTAGTGGCCGCGTGGCTCGCGGTGTGGAGCGGCGTTGCAGTGAAGCCTGACGCCTACTCGTGGCGTCAGTTGATCGGCGCGGGCGCGTTGGGCGGAATCGGTTTTACGATGTCGCTGTTTATCGCAGGGCAGGCGTTCCCCAACGCCGCCGATTACTCCGCCGCCAAAATTGCAATCTTCATCGCCTCACTCATCGCGGCAATATTGGGAACGATCATTCTCTATCCACGACGGCAGGAAGAAAGCGAAGAGCAGGCAGCCGACGAAACCAGCGCCGTTGCCTCTTTGACGTGAAAACACCTGCAATCTGCACGTGATAACACGGTTTGAAGACGCCGCAATTAAACCTACTCTGGTGACTGTAGGGTTAAGCCGATCACGGCAATTTAGAACTTTTTGCGAGGTGAATACTTGATGTCGAGTGCTGTAGGAATCGAAGTGATAAGAACTCCGTTGCAAACCATAGAGGACAAGGATGTGCAGAGAGTGGCCGGCGGCTTGTCACACGTACTGGCGGACACATTCAGCTTGTATTTGAAGACGCACAATTTTCATTGGAACGTCACTGGTCCAATGTTTCATACGCTCCATGTAAGGTTCAAAGAACAGTACAACGAGCTGTGGTTGTCTGTTGATGCGATTGCCGAGCGTGTTCGCTCGCTGGGCTTCGTCGCTCCGGGATCGTACAGAGAGTTTTCCAAGCTGACGTATCTCCAGGAGCCGAATGGCCCAATGAACGCCAACGAAATGATCGCAGAGTTGTTACGAGATCACGAAACGTGTGCACGCACTGTCCGTTCAGCGTTGTCAGTTGCGCGCACGGCTGTTGACGCACCAACTGAAGATCTCCTTACTCAGCGTTTAGCGGCGCATGAGAAGGCGGCATGGATGCTACGAAGCCTCTTGGCTGATGAAGATCCCTCTGCTGGGTAAAGGCAATCTGAGTTAGGCATCGAAGGAGGGACCGCGATGATTAATAACCATGCAATGACGGACGACAAAACAGCGGTTGAAAGGTGGGAAAATGAAGGTGGCAGGACCTCTCCTTCTGCCGCTGGCAACGAGCAATTCAGGGTTTTTTCCAGGTTCTCAAGTTTTGATCTGCGGAGGAGGTCAAATGACTCGCAAGCGCAAGTCCAGAATCGGTTTTCGCCGGCGGCGTAGAAGATTCGCGTGGATCTTCGGCGCGAGTGCCACAGTTATTGCGCTGCTGTATTGGGAGCAGACTGCCGCGCTTTACATTCTTTCGACGTTGGCGATGTGCGCGCTAATGCTTGTCGTTGCGTTTTCTAATCTCGAAGCTCGAGATAAGGAAATTCACCAGGCGAACCTTGAGAAAACAGGCCCCGCTCCCGATGACGCCGAATCAGCTCGTTTCGTTTCTCCCAAGAGACGGGTCGCCTGACATGTTCGAGTTTGAGCGCTCACGCGACTAAACTGCTCAGGCTGCACGAACCTTACGAAGTCCCCATAAATTTGCGCTAGTTATGCTCGTTGCGAGAGGTAGCATTGCTATACTCGTGATAACAACGCATCAGTTCAGAGGTCGAGATGAGTATCCGTGGGCGATTACTGACTCTGGCAATCGGAGGTGTTCTTCCGCTGCTAATCGTCGGACTCGCAGTATGGTGGATAGTTTGGAGTGAAAAGCGAAAGCAGCTAAATGAGTCTATCGAGCAGCAGGCAGAGTTAGTAGGCGTAGTCTTCGACCGCTGGCTTGACGCGCAGTATCAACCACTCAAAACAATCGCGTCATACCCGCCCGAACACCTGAAGGACCCTTCCGCCGTCAAAGGTAATCTGAAGGCGTCAATAATCCGCCGCCCGCACTGGACCGATCTGCGTGTTTTAGATTCAACAGCAAGGGTTATCGCGATGGAACCTGCCGACGCAGGTAGTCTTCCACCCGGATTGAGCGAAAAGCTTCTCGCTGAAGCAAAGCGTGGTGCTTCCGATATTGAAACCGACTGGACGCGAGGAGAAGGACATTACTTACTTGCCGCAGAAGTACCGCTGGAAGGTGGTGCTGTCATCGCTCGGATCGAGGGATCGGCTTTACAGGAGGCGCTGCACGGGATCACCTTGCCTGAGCGAGCGGTCGTAACCTTACTCGATCAGAACCATCGCATCATTTATAGAAGCCAAACAGCGGAATCGGCATTGGGCTTGGATCTGAGTGGGACGGATCAACTGTCGGCGCTAACCGAACGAAACACGGCAGTCGTTGTTACAAAAAGTTCGGTTGATAACGTGGAACGTGTGTACGGTCTAAGCCGTGTAGGCAACACTGGTTACTCAGTAATGGTGGGTGTTCAAAGCGCCGTTCTTTATGCGTCAGCATGGCGGCAACTGATGAGCTATGCCGTCATCGGCTTGATAATTGTCTTTTGCACGGTGACGGCGGCGCTGCTGATGGCCCGCAGTATCGCCCGACCTGTGCGGCTGCTGAATTTCGCCGCTGAGGAATTTGGCGGTGGAAACTTCTCTGCGCGTGCGCCTGCAGAAGGACGCGATGAGATCTCACGACTGGGCATGAACTTCAATGCGATGGCAGAGCGTCTAGAGAAGAGAGAAGTGAGGTTCGCCGAACTCGATCGATTGAAATCGGAGTTTGTCTCGACTGTCTCGCACGAGCTGCGCACACCGTTAACTACAATAAAGGCATTGACGCGCCTTCTAATGCGCGATGGCCTGGATGAGATGAAAAGACGTGAGTACATTGAAACAATTTCAGTCGAGTGCGATCGCCAGATTGATCTTGTTCTCAACCTGCTGGATCTTTCCCGTATCGAAGGCGGTGTGCTACGTGTGACGCATGAACAGGTTGATGTGCACGAAGTAATGTTGTCAGTAGTCAAGTCGGAAGCACGATCCGCGGAAAAGAGAAGACATGAGCTTCGATTTGAACCCAACGCTGCAATTCCGCCAGTCTGTGGTGATCCGAAAGAGCTTCGTCGCGTTCTGTCGAACGTAGTGGAAAATGCGATCAAGTACACGCCAGACGGTGGCCGCATTGTTTTGTCGGCATTTCAACAGGACGGTCAGGTAGCTATCAGCGTAGCGGATAACGGCCGCGGGATACCGGCTGAAGACATGCCGATCCTATTCGAGAAATTCCATCGCGGGCGTCCCGCGCGCCATTCCGAAGCTATGCGCAAGGCCACAAGTGATGCTGAGCTTTTAGAGGACGCGGATGTGTCCGGTGTCGGTCTCGGTTTATACCTGGCACGTAACGTGATGGAGCAGATGGGTGGGCGCATCACCGTGGAGAGCGAGGTCGGGCGCGGCAGCACGTTCAAATTGCACCTCCCGGTGTGGCGTGAAGGAGGCTGCAATAAACCTGGTGCGGAGGAGCGCAGCAATGGCGAAACAATTGTTGGTCGTTGATGACGATCCCAGTCTCTTACTTGCAGTGTCGGAAACGTTGCGGGCGGAAGGTTATGAGGTACAGACGGCGCGGCGTGGAAGTGAGGCGATGATCCGCGTTGCCGAATCGCTTCCCGATCTGATCATCAGTGACATTCGCATGCCTGGTATGGACGGTTACGCGCTTGTCCGTAATCTGCGCTCATCGCCGCGAACACGACTTGTACCTATTGTTTTCCTTACAGCCAAAGACGAAACGGCTGATCGCATCGTTGGATTTCGTTCCGGCGTTGACGCTTACGTCACAAAGCCTTTCGAACCCGAAGAGTTGGTGGCGATCGTGAAGAGCATTCTGGAACGAGTACAGCGGACTCATTCCGACCTTGCGCGGATGTTCGGAGATCAAGAAGGTACCGTCCTCGACCTCGTGCGCGATGAAGAGCTGACAGACGCAGAGTGGCGCGTCGCCGAGGCAGTCGCTCGCGGACTCTCAAACAAGGAGATCGCCGCCGAGTTAAGACTCAGTTTAAGAACAATCGAGGGCCATATCAGCCGCATTCTCGACAAGAAGAATCTAAGCAACCGCGTAGAATTGGCCCTGCACGTGCGAGAACACCGGCAAACAGATTAATCCTCCCAACACATTCCTATCCGCGATCCTTCACTACGTGTAAATACGCTGAGAGTCAGGTGTTAACACGCTATTTCCAATTAGCGTTCCCCTCTAATCTATGACCTGTAAGAAGCGAAGTTACATGACAGGGAGCGCATTAGGATGGCTGTACCGAAGAATCAATACATTGTTCTCCCCGAAACGACAGTTGCAAGAAAACAAGGCGAAAGATGGTTGGAAACTCTCAGACGATGGCTCGTGCGATGCCCAAAGTGTTCCGAAGTGCGGTTAGTCGTCGGAGCAGACGAAAACGATCAGTACGTCTGTAAAGACTGTGGACACAGATTCAAGATCAAGTTTCAAGAAGACCACTAAAGATTGGAGAACTTTATTGATGATCACTTACCGCGGTCCGATGTTAATTGCAGAACCCGAACTACGTTGGCCGATTGTAGTTTTGGCTGCTGCTATCACAGCACTACTCGCAATACTGACAGCAGGTTTGTACTACGTCGCAATGACAAGACCTGTTGTCAATTCCTATGGCGAGCCACGGCTGGAAGGCGCGTTGCAACCTGGTCAGCCAGAGTTTGAGGAGTTTCGTGGGCAGATTGCGATCGAGCAATTGGTCGGTACGGAGAAAGTACATCCATTTGACACGTTGGCCGTTGCTATGACAGCCACGGTGCGAAACAACACCGGTCGGAACATCAGCGGTTTGGAATTGCGGGGTGCGATTTTGGACAGGAAAAACTCGAACGTGAGCGAACGAACCGTAGTCGTCATTCCGCGGCACCAGAAAATACTTGAATCGGGTGAGGCCATCAACACACGCATTCTGCTCGAGAGCATTGATAAAGACTCAGATCGAGCGCACTTGGTCCTGGAAGTCACGGCC
>Ga0111539_10010776_pt1 | contig 11509 bp, 15 predicted proteins | sample RhiMethybrSRZTD1_FD_79667 | JGI IMG/M metagenome (GOLD analysis project Ga0111539, IMG submission 79667) | Populus rhizosphere microbial communities from Tennessee, USA - Rhizosphere MetaG P. TD hybrid SRZTD1 (version 2) (version 2) | ecosystem: Host-associated > Plants > Roots > Rhizosphere >...
CGGTGAGGGCCTTCCGGTGGTTCCGTGAGTTGCGCATTCCTCGCTCCTCCTTGGGGTTCATGCGAACGCCACGAGGATCCGTTCGGGCGCTAAAGCGGGACCGCACGCCTCGCTAAACGATCGCTAAACGAGTGACCACCCCGGCCGGAGCGGTGTATCGCGCGCGTGGCCGTGCTTCTGCTCGCGCTCGCCCTGGTCGCCGCGCCCCCTTCGGCCGCGCACTCCGGCCGGCCGGCGGCGACGGTCGGCCAGCAGTGGCGCTCGACGGTGGTCGTCCGCAACGCTGCGCCGGCTTCGGTCGCCGTGACCGCGACGAGCTCGACGCGGACGATCGACGCACGCGCGCGCCGGGTGTTGCGTGGGCGCTACGCCGTTCGGCTCGTCTTCCAGGCCGCCGGCCGTTGGACGCTGACGGCGCGGTTCGGCGGCCGCCGCTACCCGCTCGGCGCGGTGACCGCGAACGCGCCGCAGTACCGGTTCAACCGGCCGAACACGATGATCGCCGAGCCCGACGGCTCGTTGCTGCTTGCGGAGGGCGGCAAGCAGCACGTCATGCGCATCGACCCTGCGACCGGCCGCACGACGGTCGTGGCGCGCGGCTTCGGGAACCCGTTCGGCATCGGGCGGCTCCCGGACGGCGATCTCGTCGTCAGCTCGAACGACTCGGTCTTCCGCGTCGACTCCCAGAGCGGCCAGCGGGAGACGCTCGCCACGTATCCATCGCCGATCGAGGTCGGTCCGCTCGCGGTCGACTCGGCGGGGCTCGTCTATGTCGCGACGACCGATCACCGCATCACGCGGATCAACCCGGCGACGAAGACCGTCGAGGTCGTCGCAGGGACCGGCGCGAGCGGAGCCACGGGTGACGGCGGGCCTGCGCTCGCGGCGACGATGACCGTTCCGCACGGCCTGCTCCTCGAGTCGGACACCTCGCTCCTGATCGCGGACACCGACAACGACCGGATCCGGCGCGTCGACCTGCGCGCCGGCGTGATCACGACGGTCGCGAGCGGCGTGAGCGGGGTCGCGATGCTCGCTCGTGCGGCCGACGGCAGCCTGCTCGCGAGCGAACTGCGCGGCACGGACGTCGTGCGCGTCGCGGCCGACGGCAGCAAGACGACCGTCGCCCGCCTCACCGTCAACCCGTGGTCGATCGCCGTTACGCCCGACGGGACGCTCTACGTGATCGACTCGCTCGGGGCGACGCTCAACCGCGTCGCGCCGAACGGCCGGGTCACGCGCGTTCGAGTCGTCGCGCCGGCGTGACTCAGGGCTCGCGGGCGGTCACGACGACGTAGCGCTCGGTGCTGAAGACGACGGAGGAGACCGTCCCGCGCAGCTCGTGCCTCGGCGCGACGATCCAGAGGTTCTTGTCGACGGCGTGGTCGACGGCGTCCTGTTCGTCCCAGCTGATCAACACTTCTGCGGTGCAGTCCGCGGCGCCGCACTCGCACCTGCGGCGGCGGAGCTTGGCGCTGTCGGGCACGGAGCGATGGTAGGACACGCACACGACGGCACCACTACGCTCGCGGTCGTGGAGCCGGGCTTCCGCGTCGAGCTGGACTTCCCCTCGGTCACGCCGCAGGGTCACGCGGTCGAGCGTGTCGCCGTCGAGCGCCCACCTGGCGGACGCGGTGTCCATGTGACGTCGACGGGCAGCGACGAGCTGTACGTCGAGCTCGTCCGGTTCCGGGATCTCGCACCGGAGGACGAGTACCTCGGCCACAGGCAGGTCCTCGAGCAGCGCTTCGGTCCGGGCGCCGTCACGGAGCTCACGCAGACGACGCTGCGAGGCCTTCCCGCGCGGAGCTACGGATTCCGCTGGGAGGACGGCGAACGATCCGTGCTGCTCCTCCAGGTCGACGAGGACACGTACCGCGTCATCCACGACCCGCGCTCGCCGCTCAACGCGGACGTCATCGCCACGCTGCGCCTGCTCGGCTAGCTCCATCCGCAGCGGGACGTACTCTCGCCCCGATGAAGACGAAAGGGGCTCCAATGACCAATCGACTGCCACTCGTGCTGTCCGTCACCGCACTCGTCGTGGCCGTGCTCGGCGCGACGCCGGTCGGCAACGCGGCGATGAACCTCGTCGTCCCCCGCAACTCGGTCGGGACGCTGCAGCTGAAGGCGAACGCCGTGACCGCGGCGAAGGTGAAGAACGGCTCGCTGCTCTCGGCCGACTTCAAGAAGGGCCAGATCCCGCAGGGACCGCAGGGAGCCGCCGGGCCCCAGGGCCCTCCGGGGTTGAGCGGGCTGCAGCCGATCTTCACGACCGGCGTGAGCAACTCGACCGTGACCCGCACACTGACAGCCTCGTGCCCCGCCGGAAAGACGGCGGTCGGCGGAGGCGGCGCGATCGTTCCGGCCAACAACCCGGGGGTCGCGGTCAGCTCGAGCTACCTGACGAACGCGACCACGTGGACGGTCAACGCGCGCGAGATCGTCGCGACCGCAGCGAACTGGTCGATCAACGCGTTCGTCGTCTGCGCGACCGTGGCGCCCTAGCGCAGCAGCCCGTCGTCGCCTGCGAGCTCCTCGTCCCAGGGGCGCTCCTCGGAGCGCCTCCGGGCGAGCTCGCGGGCGTGCTCGAGAAAGCGCTTCGTGCCTTCCTCGAGCTCCTCGTCCATGAAGTCGCCTGGCGGTCCTTGGTCGGACTGGTCCTCTGACTCGTTCGCTTCCATGACCCTTCTGACCCCCGACCCGAACGGGTCTTGCGGTCTGCTCAAGCGACGGCCCGCACGCGCCGATGAAGGCATGGTGGCTCCGACTTCCATGCCCTCGTACGACCCGCGGGTCATCGAGCAGTTCGCCGAGAACCTCTACCGCAAGGCCTCCGCCTTCGTCGTCGGCTCCGTGGTGATCGGCGGCGCGCTCGGCGCGGCCTTCGGGGCGGTCCCGCTCACGTCGCTCGGCGATTCCTGGCCGGTCCCGTCGATCTTCGGCTTCGCCACGCTTCTCGTCGGCGGGATCTTTGGCGCGGTCATCGGCTACGTGATCGGGGACACCCGCTCGTTCGGCTACCGCCTGCAGGCGCAGTCGGCGCTCTGCCAGCTCCAGGCCGAGCGGAACATGGCGATCCTCGCCCGCGCGGTTGCAACGCGCGTGGCGCAGCCGCCCGCTCAGCCGGCGGCACCGCCCGCCGCACCGCCGATGCAGGCGGAAGCGACGCCCACCCAGCAGCCGCCGGTCTCGCCGCCCGTCTCGGCCCGCGTCGCGTAGCTACTTCGTGACCGTCAGCGTCGCGCGCATCCCGCGCGCGCGATGGTCCGCGATCGTGCACCAGAGCTGGTAGCGCCCGGGATACAGCCGCAGCGAGATCGTGCGCTCGCCGCCGGGGAGGACCTCGGGCGTCGAGTACGTCCGGGCGCCACGGGCCGCTCGCCGCAGCGCGAGGTCGTGCGGGTCCTCGCCGAGGTTGACGAGCTCCACGATCGCACGCCCCTGCCGGAGCTTCGCGCGCGAGACGACGAACTCGAACTCGCTCGACGTGACCTGCATCCGCGACGGCGGACGCGGCTTCGCGTGCGCGATGGGTGCGCCGACGGCAAGAGCCGCGAGGAGCGCGACGAGTCTCACTTCAGCAGCGACGGCCGCGAGAACGACGCCGCGTTCGGGATGATCGCGGCCGCGTCGGTGTCGAACCACTGCTCGAGGATCGCGCTGTAGACGCCGCGGAAGTCGGACGTCGCGCGCAGGTTGCCCTGCTCGTCCAGGCCCGAGCCGAGGCCGGGGAACTCTCCGATCATGCGGCCGCGGGTGCGCGCGCCGATCAGGAGCCCGAGCCCGCCCGCGCCGTGGTCGGTCCCGTCCGAGCCGTTCTCCCGGACGCGCCGCCCGAACTCCGACCACACGTGGACGAGAACGCGATCGGCGAGGCCGCGCGCCTCGAGGTCGCGCTGGAACGCGAGCAGCGAGTCGGCCGTCAGCTTGAGCGCCGTCGTGAGCTCGCCGGCCTGGTCGGCATGCGTGTCGTACATGCCCGGCGCCTTCAGCGCGGCGCAGCGGATGGGCAGCCCTGTCCCGAGCATCGCCGCGAGGCCGGCGAGCCGGCGCGGGAACTCGTCGTTCGACTGCGGGTAGGACGCGGGCACCTGGCCGACGGAGGCACCGAGCCCCTGCAGCTCGCGCCGCAGGCGGTGGGACTGCGACGCGGCGGCCGCCACCTGGCGGATCGCTCCGTCGCGGCTCGAGGCGTGCGCCGCGCCCATCTGCCCGACCGCGTCGAGCACACGGCTCTCGAGCGGGGTCTCGCCGCGGCGTGCCCCGAACGTGTAGCGATCGGGCCCGTCGATCGACGCGACCGGCACCTTTCCCGTCGCGATCGCCGGCTGGAGCCTGCTGTCGAGCGAGAGCCCCTGCAGCGGGTTGTCGCGCGTCCCGACGCGGTCGAGATACCGCCCGAGCCACCCGGTCGCGAGCCCGGCGTTCGTCGCGCCGACCTCCCAGTAGTGCCTCGACGTGAAGTGCGACTTGTCGGGGGTCGTGTAGCCGATCGCCGGGATCACGCTGACCTTCCCTTCGCCGTGCAGCTGGGCGAGCGAACCGAGCGACGGATGCCAGCGGAGCCGACCGTCTTCGGAGAACGGGAGACCGGCGGACTGCGGCAGCGCGAGCGTCGGGCGGTACTGGTAGTAGAGGCCGTCCGCGGCGGGGAAGAGCATCGAGAGCGAGTCGGCGCCGCCGTCGAGGAAGATCGAGACGAGCACGCGGTCGTTCGTCGCCGCGCTCGCGATGCCGTCGAGGTCGACGATGCTCACGCGGTCGAGCCCGTACACCGTGAGCGCGAGGCCGAGGCCCTTCGCGACGAAGCTGCGCCGCGTCAGCCCCGTTCCCGCGGGTGCGGGCATGCCGGTCTCGATCGCCGGGAGGCCGTTCCCGGCGACGGCGTGCGAGCGGCCGTAGTCGTCGCACGCACAGGCGCGGCGTGTCAGCACGTCTGCACCTCGGGCGAGAGTGCGAGCAGCTGCCGGACGGCCCGCTCGGCGACGTCTGGTCCGTTCGAGCGGAGCGCGTCGGCTGCGAGCCGTGTCGCGACCGTTCGCGTCGGCTTCGTGAGCGAGCGAATCCCGAGACCTGCGGCCGCGCGGTCGACGAGCGCTTTAGCGTTCCGCGGCGTTGCGGAGGAGCCGGTCGACTGCAGCGCCGCGCCTGCGAGCAGCCAGCGACCGCGAAACGTCGACGTGTCGAGCCAGCGCTTGTCGTCCCAGCCCGCGACGTTCGGCGGTCGGAAGAGCCGCTGGCCCGCCGTCGCGCCGAGGTTCGCCCAGTTCGCACCACTGACGCCGCCGCCCGTCGCGCGGAGGAGCCCTGCCGCGTACACCGCGGGCGGCTTCACGAGGCGCGGGCCGGTGTAGAGCGCGGGATGCTGCAGGATCGCCTCGACGAGCGGGCGCACCTGATAGCCGTCGCGGTAGAGCGCCTCGAGCGCGCGCTGCGTCGCGCGCGGCGGCGCGGTCGGTACGAAATAGCTCCACAGCTTTGCGACGAAGAACGACGGATGGTTCGGGTGCTGCAGGCAGAGCCGGCACGCGTCCTGCCACGCGAACGCACCGGTCTTGCCGAACACCGTCTTCGTGCCGGGGTCGTGCAGTCGCGGCTCGTAGACGAAGTCGTAGATCCCCTCGGCGCGTCGGCGGATCCCCCGCCAGCCGGTGAGCGCGCGTGCCTGCTCACGGATGTCCTGCTCGGTGTACCCGCGGTTCACGCCGAGCGTGAACAGCTCCATCATCTCGCGCGCGTAGTTCTCGTTCGGCGAGCGGACAGTGTTCTTGTCGCCGTTCAGCCAGCGCAGCATCGCCGGGTCCTTCGTGACGTCCTCGAGCAGCTGCGCGAACGAGCCGAGGGCGTTCCGCCGGAAGAGCTCGTTCTGGTCGAGCATCCCCTTCTGCGGGATCCCGCCGACGCGCTGCGTCGCGAACCAGTCGTGCCAGACGAGCGCCATCCGCTCAACGAGCGGGCGTGACGTCCGGACCATCCGGTCGAGCCACCACATGTGGTCGTGGCCGGCGGCGTCGAAGGGCGCGAGCGGCCGGCCCTGCGCGTCCGTCGGCTCCGGCCCGACGAGGTGCTCGGCGCCCGGCCGCGTCAGCGAGCGGACGGCACCGCGCAGTCCCTTGCGGGCGAGCGCCGCCGCCTCTCCCTTCCGAGGCCCGAACCCTGCCCGCCAGAGGAGGCGTTCAGCCTGCGCCGCGCCGAACGGCCCGCGGTAGACCGGCGTCGCTGCCACGTGCGTGTTGTAACGCGCTTGCGTCCGCGCGACGTCAACGGCTCGTAAAAAGATGAGGCGGGGAGCCGGGCCCGAAGGCCCGGCTCACTCCGAGGTCCTACTTCTTCCGGCGGCGGAGGCCGCTCGTCTTGCGGGCCGTCGTCTTGCGGGCCGTCGTCTTCCGGCGCGCGCCGGCGGTCTTGCGGCGCGTCGTCGTCTTGCGGCTGCTCGTCTTCCGCGCGCCCGTCTTGCGGCGTGCGGTCGTCTTGCGGCCCGCGGTCTTGCGGCCGGTGGTCTTGCGCCGCGTCGTCGACTTCTTCCGGCTGCTCGTCTTCCGCGCTGCGGTCTTGCGGCGAGCGGTCGTCTTGCGGGCCGACGTCTTGCGGCGCGCGGCCGTCTTGCGACCGCTCGTCTTGCGTGCGGTCGTCTTGCGGCGCGTCCCTGCGGTCTTGCGGCCGCGCGTGCTCGACTTCTTGCGGGCGCTGGTCTTGCGACCGCTCGTCTTGCGGGAGCTCGTCTTGCGCGCGGACGTCTTTCTGGAGCTGGTCTTTCTCCGTGTGCCGCTCGCCTTGCGTGTCGACGAGCGCCGCGTCGAGCTCTTGCGCGAGCCGCTCTTGCGGTTTCTGGTGCCGAGTTCCTCCTCTTCGACACCTGTCTCGACTTCGAACATGCAGTTCCTCCTAGTTCGATATCCGTTCGACCAGCTGGCCCGTCTTCGAATCCTCGCCCTCGTGGGCGACATCGGCTTGCGCCAGGATTCCGACCAGTCGGCCGTCTTCCTCCACGACGGGCAGGCGGCGGACTTGATGCTGTGCCATCAGCCGCAGCGCCTCGTCGAGGTTCTGCTGTGGATCGACCGTGATGAGATCGGTCGAAGCAATCTCGCCGACCGTCGTCGATCCGACATCTTTCCCTTCCGCGACGACACGAAGGACGATGTCGCGGTCGGTGACCATGCCGACCAGGCGACCGTCGTCGAGCGTCGGCAGCGATCCGACATCGAGCTGCTTCAGCAACTTCGCAGCTTCGAGGACGGGCGTCGACGCTTCGACACTCTGCGGATTGTTCGTCATTGCTTCACGAACGCTCGTTGTCATCGATCCTCCTCACGCGGTTCATGTTCATGCGAAGAACATTCCCGCGTGCGTGTCGTTGCAAACGATGACAATGACATGTCATGCGGACGGACGATGCGACAACACGCGTGCATGTTTCGTGCGGCTTGCGTGAACGCGTGCGTTGAACATCACAAAAGGTACGCGTTCTCACGCACAAGTCAATGCGAATTGAACAATCGATGTCGTCGCGTTTGCGCATCGCGTCGTGACGTGCACGCGTGCACGTCGCGTTCGACGTGCACGCTGAACATCGAAAAGGAGAAGACGTTGCGGCTCAGTCGGCCTGCGGGTCGTCTTCCGCGTCGCCCTGTTCCTCTTCGGGATCGGGGACGGGCGAGCCGGCGACTTCGTCGTTGCGATCGTCGTCGCGCGGGTGTTCCGTATTCTCTTCTGACATGAAGGTCGTCCTACCCGACAAGTCCGAACTCGAACTCCCCGAGGGCGCGACCGGACTCGACGCCGCGCGCGCGATCGGGCCGAAGCTCGCCGAGCAGGCCGTCCTGCTTCGGTCGAACGGGCGTGTCCAGGACCTCCGGCTGCCGCTCGAGGACGGGCAGCAGATCCAGATCGTCACGACCCGCGACTCGAGCGACCCCGACGCCCTCTACGTGCTCCGGCACTCGGCTGCGCACCTGCTCGCGGAGGCCGTCCGGCGGCTCTACCCCGGGGTCAAGATCGCGATCGGGCCGCCGATCGAGAACGGCTTCTACTACGACTTCGAGTTCCCGGAGCCGATCCGCGAGGACGACCTCGAGAAGATCCAGGCCGAGATCGATCGCGAGCTCGCCGAGGGGCGCGAGTGGTCGCGTGAGGAGGTCTCGGCCGAGGAGGCGAAGCGCGTCTTCGCAGAGCAGAACGAGACGTACAAGGTCGAGCTCGTCGACACCGCGGAGGGGCCGATCAGCTTCTACACGCAGGGCGACTTCACCGACCTCTGCCGCGGGCCGCACCTCCAGAACTCGAAGCCGATCAAGGCACTGAAGCTGACGGGCCTCGCCGGCGCGTACTGGCGCGGCGACGAGCGCAACACGCAGCTGACGCGCATCTACGGCACCGCGTTCTACTCGCAGGAGGACCTCGACCACTATCTCCAGCAGCTCGAGGAGGCGCGCCGGCGCGACCACCGCCGGCTCGGACGGCAACTCGATCTCTTCCATCTCTCAGAGCACTCGCCGGGCTCGCCGTTCTGGCACCCCAAGGGGATGGTGATCTGGAACGCGCTCGAGGACCTGCGCCGGCGCGAGAACGTGAAGCGCGGCTACGCGGAGGTGAAGACGCCGCTGCTGTACGACATCCAGACGTACATCACGTCGGGGCACTACGACAACTACAAGGAGAACATGTTCTTCGTCGACGTCGGCGAGGGCGAGGCGCGGATGGCGCTCAAGCCGATGAACTGCCCCGGCCACATGCTTCTCTTCGGCTCCGAGCTCCGCTCGTACCGCGACCTGCCTGTTCGCTACGCGGAGTCGTCGACGCTTCACCGCAATGAGCCGGGCGGGACCCTGCACGGTCTGCTCCGCGTGCGCCACATCACGCAGGACGACGCCCATGTCTTCGTCACCGAGGAGCAGATCCAGCCGGAGATCGACGCGATGATCGAGTTCGCGAACTTCCTCTACGACCGCTTCGGCGTCGTGCCGCGCGCGGAGCTCTCGACGCGGCCCGAGAAACGCATCGGCACCGACGAGGAGTGGGACCTCGCGGAGGGCGCGCTCGAGGAGGCGCTGAAGCGGAACAACATGGAGTACGTGATCAGCCCCGGCGAGGGCACGTTCTACGCGCCGAAGATCGACCTGCACATGACCGACGTGCTCGGCCGCTCATGGCAGATGGGAACGATCCAGGTCGACTACCACATGCCACGCCAGTTCGGCCTCACGTACATGGGAGCCGACAACCGCGAGCACTCGCCGATCGTGATCCACCGCGCGTTGCTCGGCTCGCTCGAACGCTTCATCGGGATCCTGATCGAGCACTTCGGCGGCGCGTTCCCGTTCTGGCTCGCGCCGATCCAGGTGCGGATCATCCCCGTGGGCGAGGATCACCGCGAGGATGCGCAGACGGTCGCCGGGGCGCTGCGCGGCTCGGGCTACCGCGTCGACGTCGACGACCGCGACGAGACCGTCGGCAAGCGGATTCGCGACGCCGAGCTCGAGAAGATCCCGAAGACGATCGTCTACGGCGACCGCGAGTCGCCGGAGTCGCTCTCGATCCGGGACCGCGGCGGCGAGCAGTACCAGAAGCCCCTCGTGGACTTCGTGGCGGAGCTTGCTACTCTGGAGTCCTGACCAAAGCAGGAGCGGACCCGTTCCTCACCCGGCGAGCCGACGAGCTCCGCGCGGGTTCAACCGAGTGAACTTCGGGAGAAAACGGGGCCGCTGCATGCAGCGGCTTTTGTCGTTGAGCGAGGAGGATCAAACGAGCTTGGTGAATAGTCTGTGAGGCCCCGCCGCAGGTTCGCGCCGGAGCCGCCGAGGCCGGCGAGGAACGACTTCGTCAACGAGAACATCCGGTCGTCGCAGGTGCGGCTGATCGATGAGGACGGAACGCAGCTCGGGGTCAAGCCCACGAAAGAGGCCCTCGAGATCGCGTGGGGGAAGAACCTCGACCTCGTGGTGGTGGCGGCCCAGGCCGATCCGCCGGTCGCGCGGGTCATGGATCACAGCAAGTACCGCTACGAGCAGGAACAGAAGGCAAAGCTCGCGCGGAAACACCAGCTCCAGGTCAACGTCAAGGAGATCAAGTTCAGGCCGAAGATCGGCGTCCACGACTACGAGACGAAGAAGGGCCACGTCGTCCGCTTCCTCAACCAGCGTGCGAAGGTCAAGGTCACGATCATGTTCCGGGGCCGCGAGCAGCAGCATCCGGAGCGGGGGCGTGACCTCCTGATGCGGCTCGCGGAGGACATCAAGGACGTCGGCGTGATCGAGCAGTCGCCGCTCTTGGAAGGCCGGAACATGACGATGCTGGTGGCCCCGACGAAGGCTGCAGGAGAGACGAAACCCAATGCCAAAGCAGAAGACACACAGCGGAGCGAAGAAGCGGTTCAAGATCACGGGGACGGGCAAGCTGCTGCGCCGGAAGGCGATGCAGAGCCACAACCTCGGGAAGAAGTCCGCCAAGCGTAAGCGCGCCTTCACGCAGGATCAGCCGGTCTCGCCGGCGGACACCCGCGAGGTGAAGAAGCTGTTCGGAGGGAGGGTCTAGATGCCGCGCGTCAAGCGTTCCGTCCACGCACGCAAGAAGCGCCGCAAGGTCCTCGAGCAGGCGAGCGGCTACTGGGGGCTCAAGCACTCGAGCTACCGCCGCGCGAAGGAGCAGACCGAGAAGTCGCTCGTCTATGCGTACCGCGACCGCAAGACGAAGAAGCGGATGCTCCGGCGGCTCTGGATCATCAGGATCAACGCGGCCGCGCGCCAGCACGACCTCTCGTACAACCAGTTCATCTCCGGCCTGAAGAAGGCCGAGATCGACCTCGACCGCAAGGTCCTCGCCGATCTCGCGGTCTCGGACCCGGCCGCCTTCGGCCGCATCGCCGAGCAGGCGAAGTCGGCCCTCGCGAAGTCCTGATCACCTCGGCCGCGAACCCGCGGCTGAGGCTCGTCAGGCGCCTCGGATCACGCTCGCAGCGCGAGCGCGAAGGGCTGTTCGTCGTCGAGGGCGAGGACCTCGTCGACGCCGCGCGCACTGCGGGGATCGAACCGGTCGATCTCTTCGTCGCGGGCGAGACGGTCACGACCGAGGTGCTCGCAGAGCTCTCGACGCTGCCGCACCCGGCCCGCGCGATCGGGGTCTACCGGCGGGATGACCTCCCGCGCGGTACGCGCGACCTGACGCTCGCGCTCTGGCACGTGCGCGACCCCGGCAACGTGGGGACGCTGCTCCGCACCGCCGACGCGTTCGACGCGTCGGTGGCGTTGTCGTCCGGCTGCGGCGACCCGACCGGCCCGAAGGCGGTGCGCGCGTCGATGGGCGCGCTGTTCCGCGTGCCGACCGCCCCGTTCGAGGAGGCCGGTCGTCCGCGCGTCGCACTCGTCTCGCGCGGCGGCACGCCGCTCGCGGAGCTCGACCTCGGCCCGCAGGTCACGTTCGTCCTCGGCGCGGAGCGTGAGGGCCTTCCGGACGAGCTGCTGCGCGAGGCCGACGCGCTCGCGACGATCCCGCAGTCCGAGCACGCCGA
>Ga0111539_10010778_pt1 | contig 11508 bp, 10 predicted proteins | sample RhiMethybrSRZTD1_FD_79667 | JGI IMG/M metagenome (GOLD analysis project Ga0111539, IMG submission 79667) | Populus rhizosphere microbial communities from Tennessee, USA - Rhizosphere MetaG P. TD hybrid SRZTD1 (version 2) (version 2) | ecosystem: Host-associated > Plants > Roots > Rhizosphere >...
CCCGCTTCCCGGACATAAGGCCTATTTTTCATGGTCTTGCGATGAGCCGGCGTACAGGGTGCGCCACGGCAGGGAAGCGCGAGCCCTGTCAGTACTTCGTCGGGGGCTGCTGGCGGCGACGAATTTCCCGACAGTTCCATGGCCTGCCAGCCGTGGTCCCGACCGGGGCCGGCTCCGGGCGTCGGCCACACCGTTTGTGCTATGGTGCGCGCCGGGATGTTGACGTATCGGAGCGGGATGGCCTGCAGGTTATTCGGCTGGTGGCTTCTGGCAGCCTTGCTGCAGGCATCGCCCGCCGCGGCGGCAGACGCGCGCTATCCGGGCAATCTCGACGTCCCCTACGTACCGACCAACCAGGCCACGGTGGAGGCGATGCTCCGCCTGGCGGGCGTCGGGAACGGCGATTTCGTGGTCGACCTGGGCTCGGGAGACGGGCGCATCCTGATTACCGCGGTCAGGAAGTACGGTGCGCGCGGCTTTGGCGTCGATCTCGATCCGCAGCGGGTGAAGGAAAGCCTGGCGAACGCGAAGCTCGCCGGGGTGTCGGATCGCGCCCAGTTCTACCAGCGCAACCTGTTCGACACGAAGATTGCCGAAGCGACAGTCGTCACCCTGTACCTCCTGCCCCGGGTGAATATCGAGCTGCGGCCGCGCCTGCTGGCGGAACTCAGGCCCGGCACACGCGTCGTTTCGCACGATTTCGACATGGGCGACTGGAAGCCGGATCTGCGCGCGACCGTGCGCGGCACCAACAGCACGGTCTACTACTGGCTCATACCGGTGCACGCGGGCGGAACCTGGAAGGTCCAGGTCAGCATGCCCCGCGGCAACGCGGAGTACGAGTTCGACGTTCAGCAGAAGTACCAGGAGATCAGCGTAGCTGCCCAGCGCGGCGGCAAGCAGGTGGCCGTGCTCACCCCGAGGCTGGACGGCGACGCGATCGCGTTCGTGCTCGTGGACCACGACGACCCGATCTACCGCCGGCGCTTCGAGGGAAAGGTGACGGGCAGGTCCATGGAAGGTACCGCCCGCGGCGAGGCGAATGCGCCGGGCGACGAATTCAAATGGCGGGCGACAAAACAATAAGGATGAAGGATGAAGGATGAAGGATGAGGGACGACCTGCTCTGAAGCGACAAAACCGGGTCATCCTTCCACGTTCCACGTTTATCCTTAACATTTATGCTCCTGTACGCCACCACCATCTTCCTGAGCGCGTTCCTGCTGTTCCTGGTCCAGCCCGTCATCGCGAAGCAGATACTGCCGTGGTTCGGCGGCGCGGCCGCGGTCTGGGCGATATGCCTGGTGTTCTTCCAGTCGGTCCTGCTGTTCGGCTACGCCTATGCCGACTGGACCACGCGCCGGCTGACCCCGCGGCGGCAGGCGTGGGTGCACATCGTCCTGCTGGCGCTGAGCCTCGCGCTCCTCCCGATCATTCCCGACGCGCGCTGGAAGCCGGGCGCCGATACCGAGCCGACGCTCATGATCCTGGGGCTGCTGGCGGCGACGATCGGGCTGCCGTACTTCCTGCTCTCGACGACGAGCCCGCTCCTGCAGGCCTGGTTCTGGCAGCGGTTCCGGCACGCGGCGCCGTACCGGCTGTTTGCGCTGTCGAATTTCGCGTCTCTCCTCGCACTGCTCGCCTACCCCGTGGCGCTAGAGCCCCTGCTGACCCTGGCTGCGCAGTCGTGGTCGTGGTCCATTGGCTACGCTGCGTTCGCGCTGCTGTGCGCGGCGACGGCGCTGGCCAGCACGCGCAACGCCCCTGCGACGCCGGGGGAAGCTCAAGCCGCCGCGGCGGAGCCTGCCGCCCTGCCCGCGGCCGGGGAGCGTGCGCTGTGGGTGGCGCTCTCCGCGATGGGTTCCTGCATGCTGCTCGCGGTCACCAACCACCTCACGCAGAACATCGCCTCCATACCGTTTCTGTGGGTGGTCCCGCTCAGCATCTACCTCGTCACCTTCATCCTGTGCTTCGACCACCCGCGGTGGTACCGCCGGGACGTGTTCCTCCCGGCCGTGGCGGTGCTGCTCCCGGCCATGGCGTGGTACAGCGAATCGCTCGATCTGTACAAGGCTGCCCCCTTGTACATGGCGGGACTCTTCGCCTGCTGCATGTTCTGCCACGGGGAACTCACGCGATTGAAGCCGGTTCCCCAGTACCTCACCACGTTCTATCTGATGGTGTCGCTCGGCGGCGCGCTCGGCGCCCTGCTGGTGGGCATCGCGGCGCCCAATCTGCTGCCGGGCTATTTCGAGCTGGGCATCGCGCTCGTCGCGTGCGCGGCGCTGGTGGCGGTGCGCTCGCTTTCGATCCGCTGGTGGATAGCCTCGGGCTCGGTCGTGGTGGTGGCGGCGACGGCGACGCTGGTCGCGATCAGCGTCCGCGACTACCGGGAAAACACGCGCGTCATGGTGCGCAATTTCTACGGCGTCGTTCGCACCCGGGACTTCTCGGACCCGGTGCCGTATCGCGCGATGTACCACGGCGGAATCAATCACGGCGGCCAGCTGCTCGACGCCGCGCTGCGCAAGGAGCCGAGCAGCTATTTCGGCCGAACGAGCGGCTATGGCCGGACGTTCGCAAGCCTGCCGGATGCGCCGCGGCGCGTCGGGATCATCGGGCTGGGTGCGGGCGCCATCGCCGCCTATTCACGCCAGGGAGACGTCTTCCGCTTCTACGAGATCGACCCGCAGGTGGTGACAGTTGCGCAGCGGGAGTTCACGTTCCTCGGCGACAGCGCCGCGCGGATGGAAGTGGTGCTGGGCGACGGACGCTTGAGTCTGGAGCGGGAAGCCGACCAGCGGTTCGACCTGCTTGCGATCGACGCTTTCTCGGGCGATTCCATCCCCATGCATCTCCTGACCCGCGAAGCCATGGCGACCTACGTCCGCCACATCAAGCCCGAGGGCGTGATCGTGTTTCAGGCGACGAACCGCTTCGTCGATATCGCGCCCGTGGTCGAGCGGCTCGCCACGGCGTTCGGGCTGAGAGCGATACTGGTATCCGACTGGGGCGGGAGCAACGACGGCGTGAGCTACTGGCTGTCCGGCACCGATCAGATCGTGGTGACTCGCAGCCAGGCGTTGCTCGATGCCGAGCCGCTCCGTTCGGTGGCGGACCCGCTGCCGCAACGTCCGGATTTCCGGGTCTGGACGGACGACTTCTACAATCTCCTGACGATCCTGAAACGGTGATGAAATTTTGTGCAACCCAGGGCCGAGCGTGTGAATTCGCCGCATTCGCGCCGCTCGCGCTCCTTTACCCACAAAGTTATCCACAGAAATTGTGAATTGTTCGAGCTCCGTTTCCGGATCGTTTCCGGAGGCTGTCCGCGCCGCCGCAATTCGTCCCGACGCCTTCCACGGCACGCATCGCTCGCCACGTGCCGGCAAGTGCCTGTCATCAAAGCGTAATCTCCCGCAGTCATCCTGACGGATCAAGATCTTGCGCACCCGTCCCGCGACGGGTGTCCGGCCGCAGGAACAGACGTCCGGAGCGGCGCCAGCGAACCGCAGCATCCGCCAGGCAGAGGCTCATGAAATCGGTCAAGGTCACGCGCTCCCAGTACAAGGTTCTGCAGACACTCTCCCGGAAGGATATCAACACGCTGCGCAAGCACCCGGCGATCGTGTCGGCGGCGAAGGATCTGCTGCGCGCCTGCCGCAAGGTGGTGAAGCGCGTGGAGGCCATCCCCGAGCATGCCAGCCGCCGCAAGCGGCGCACGGCATACCGCAAAATCGTCGCTGCCTGCGAGAAGGCGATCGGCAAGGCCGAGGGCTCGTAGCAATTACGGCGTGACCAGTGACCAGTGACCGGTGACCGGTGATTCGAGAAGCTAGAATGATCGGGTGGTTGCTGTTCTCAGAGCCTGCGTGCTGTTTGCCTCGCTGACGGTTGCGTCACCGAGCGCCGTCGCCGCCGAAGATGCGGCAAGGGTGCTCGGTGCGCAAATCACTCGAACCGAGCTCGAGGCTGCGGGGGACGCGCCGGCGCGGGTGGCCCGCCTGCGGGATTGGGTATGGGAGCGGGTGTACGGCCACTACATCGCGGAGCAAGGGCTCTCCGCAACCGCCGGCGATGTCGCGGAGCTTCTGGCGTATCACCGTGAATTCGAGCGCAGAGACCGCCTCCAGCGCGCGCGCAAGCTGGAGGAGCTGAACGCCCGGCTGGCCGGCGGCGACCTTTCGGCGGACGAGCGGGCGTGGCTCGAGGAGTTTCGCAGGGTGCTGACCCGCATGGCGGAACGCGATGCCGAGAGCGAGCGTTCGCCCCCGGACGTCGCTGCCGAGACCGGGCTTTACGCGCCGTGGATCGAGTTCTGGAAGGCGAACCGCGCGCTTTACCAGGAGTACGGCGGGTCGGTCGCGGCGACGAGGAGCGGCCCGGCAGCGCACGGCGCGCGCGTCCAGCTCATCGCCGACTACGAGCGCCGCGGCCTGGTGCAATTCCTCGACCCGCGCCTGCGCGAGCAGCTCATCGAGCTGATGTCCCGCCCGCCGGAAATGACAGTGCCACCGGAGCGGGTGGACTTCACGCCCTACTGGAAGCTGCCGATTCCGCCGTCGTACTTCCCGGACTAGTAACCGAACAGGTTACGTCTGGCGTGCTGCAAATGCGCGACAATTGCCGCGCGCGCGCGCTCGGCGTCGCGTTCCCGCAGCGCCTGCACGATCTCGCGGTGCTCCTCCTGATAGCGGATGCGGCGCTCCGGGGTGACGATGCGGTTCTTGAGCTTCCCCCACTCTGCCTGCTGGCGCACGGCGCTCACCATGTCGAGCACGTGGATGACGAAGCGGTTGTGGGTTGCCTCTGCCAGCGCCTCGTGCAAGGCGGCGTCCCACAGCTCGAATTCGTCCAGCGTCGGCGCCCGCTCGGCGCGCTCCAGGCACATCTCCATGCGCTCGAAGTCGGCGGGCGTGGCGTTCGTGCAGATCAGCTCCGCGAGGGCAGGCTCCACCCGCAGGCGCGCTTCCATCAGCTCGGCCGGGCTGGTATGCGAGATGCTGTCCTGGGCGACCGCCGCGCCGGGCGGGGCTGCGCGCCCGGCCAGGAAGGTGCCGCGCCCGACATGGCGCGTGATCGAGCCCTCGGCCTCCAGTTGCGCCAGGGTTCTGCGCACCGCGTTGCGCGGCACGCTGAAACGCTTCGCCAGCTCGCGCTCCGTCGGCAGCCTGTTGCCTGCGGCGTGCGACCCGTCGGCCGCGCTGGCCAGTATGAACTCGCGTATGCGCTGCGTCCCGTCCCGGGAACGCGTCCGGAAAGCGTGCAATGACATGGGCGGCCTCCTTTCGGGAAACCGATTGCAGAAAGTACGGACAAAGTGTAATGCCCAAACCGATAATAAACCAATTTGAACCAATTCGCCGATTCGTTGACAATTGGTTTACCTCTGCTACCATCCTTACGCAAACCACCCGCACGCACTAAAAAGAAGAAAGGCCGGGGTGTTCCTCCCGATATCCGTCACCGTGAAACTTGCAATCATTTCCGAAGGCTTCCACATGTGGCCGCTGTACGTCGGGCATGCGCGGCGATTCTTCGAGCAGGAAGGACTCGACGTCCAGACCACGGTGACGGGCTCGTCGGCGAAGCAGCTCGAGGCGATGGTGCGGGGTGACTTCGACATCGGCCTGCAGCAATCCGACCACGTCGTGCGGTCGGTCGAGCAGGGCTCCGATCTCTTCATATTCATGGCGAATGCGCCGCAGCCGGACCTGAACCTGGTGGTCGCGCCGGGAATCCGGACCTTCGACGATCTTCGAGGCCGGACGGTGGCGGTGGACGGTGCGCGCTCGGGCTACGCGCTGCTGCAGAACAGGCTGCTCGCCCAGAACGGCCTCAGGGAGGGCGACTACGCCATCGTGGAGGCGGGCGGCGTCAAGGCCCGCTTTGATGCGCTGCAGACCGGGACGGCGGTGGCCGCGTGGCTGAATCCTCCCTACGACGAGTGGCTGTTCGCCGGCGGCTTCGGCACCCTCGGCAGCGTGGCCCATTTCTTTCCGGGCTACCCGGGCTCGATCGCCGCGGCCCGGCGCTCGTGGGCGCGCGCGAACCCGGAGCAGCTCACCGCCTTCATCCGCGCGTTCAATGCCGCGTACGCCTGGATGCTCGAAGCGGGCAACCGGCAGGAAGCCGAGGACATCGCGATGGCGCGCCTGGGTACCGATCCGAAGCAGACCGCCATGGCCTATGTCGCGTTCACGTCCAAGCCGCGGGCCGACGTTACCGTCGAGGCGCTGCAGCAGGTGATAGACACGGTCTGGGATGCGGAGGGCTACACGCAGCCGAAGGGTGAGCCCGAAAAGTACCTGGACCTGAGCTACCTCGCGCGGGCTTAGTGTCCTCGGACACTACGGCCACCTTGAGCCTCTCGGGTATTGCGGGGAAAATCACCTGCTTACAGGGGAGGCAACAATGAACAGGCTTGTGGCTTTGCTGGTGGCTCTCGTTCCGGCGGTGCCCGCCCTGGGTGCCGAGGCATACCCGGTGAGACCAATCCGCATGCTGGTGCCGTTCGCGCCGGGAAGCCAGACCGACATACTCGCGCGCTGGATCGGAGAGAAGATCACCGAGAAGTCCGGCCACCAGGTGGTCGTGGACAATCGTCCGAGCGCCGGCGGCACGATCGCCTCGCAGTACGTGCTCGCCGCCAACCCCGACGGACACACGTTGATGATGGTTTCCACGGGGCACGCCGGCAACGCGACGCTGTACTCCAAGCTGCCGTACGACACCGTGAGGGATTTCTCCGGCGTTACCCGCGTGGCGAGCGTGCCCAACCTGCTGGTCGTTTCCCCTTCCCTGGGTCCCAAGTCCGTCAAGGAGCTGATCGCTTACGCGAAAGCGCGGCCGGGCCAGATCAACTTCAGCTCGGCCGGGATCGGCAGCGGAACGCAGATCAACGGTGAGATGTTCCGGCTCGCTGCCGGCTTCGAGGCGACCCATGTCCCCTACAAGGGCGCTGTCGATTCGCTGAACGACGCCATGACGGGCAGGGTCCAGTTCACGTTCTCGCCGGTGCTGGTGTCCATGGGGCAGGTCAAGGCGGGCAAGGTGTTGGCGCTCGCGGTGAGCACGGCGAAGCGCTCCGCGATGTTTCCCGACGTGCCGACCGTGGCCGAAGCGGCCCTTCCGGGGTTCGACTACGACCAGTGGTATGGGCTCCTCGCGGCGGCAAAAACACCGCGCCCGCTCATCAATCTCGCCAACCGGGAGGTGGTTCGCGTGCTCAACCTGCCCGATATCAGGGAGCGCATGCTGACGCAAGGGGCGACGCCGACGCCCACCAGCCCGGAAGAGTTCGACGCCTATATCCGCTCCGAGGTGAAGCGGTTCGCTAAGATATTGATCGCCGCGGGCGCGAAGATCAACTGACCAGGGGGGATCGCATGTCAGACGGGACCGATACCAGGCGGGATTTTCTCAAGCTGGGCGCGGCTGCGGGGGCCGCTGCTCTTGCCGGCACGGGTTTCGCGGGCGCCGCGCTGGCGAATCGCCATCCGGCTCCGCGGCCGACGAGCCTCGCCTACCTCGATCGCAACCAGTACCGCAGGAACACCGACGTGCTGGCGGTGCATTCGGCGGGCCACCATCGCGGCAACAAGATGCAGATGATGGCCGTCGGCGAGCGGCGCTACCTGTTCCAGCAGGGCGAGGTGATCGACGTCTCCGATCCGTTGAAGCCGGTGTCCGTTGGCCTCAACGCTTTTCTCGGCTCGGCAGTCCAGCTTGCCTACAACCAGAAGCTCGGGAAATGGATACTGATGACGGGCCGCGGTTCGCGGGCGACGTTCTCCACGCCCAAGTGGCCGCGCGGCAAGTACGACAATCCCCTGCTGATAGAGGCGAATCTGAAGGAGCAGGGATTGCGCGGGGTGCGCTTTTACGACGCCACCGACCCCGCCAAGCTCGTGCTCCTCTCGGAATGGGCGTGCGACCAGGGCGATCCCAAGCGCCAGGTCCAGGCCGGCTCCGGGACTCACCGCAACTACTACGACGGCGGGCAGTACGCCTACCTCGATACCGCTCCCGACAACACCTTCATCAACCTTGAGGCGCAGTTCCGCTACTACACCAACTGCGTCCAGATCATCGATGTTGCGGATCCGACGAATCCACGCTTCGTCACCAACTGGTGGGTGCCGGGACAGCGCCAGGGCGAGGAGGACGACTACAAGAAAATGCCCGAGTACGGTGACAAGACGTCGTTCAACAGCCTCCACGGGCCAATGTACGTGCCGAAGCGGGTCGAGGACGGCGGCCGCTACGGCTACAGCGCGTACGGCTCGTACGGCATGTTCATCCACGACCTGTCGGACATCAGGAAACCGCGCCTGGTGAGCGTGTTCAAGCCGCCGCGCAAGCCGGGCTCGATTCCGTTCCACACGATAGACATCGTGCGGCTCGATCGCGGCTTCGTGATCGCCAATCCCGAGGTGCTCAACCCCGATTGCAACGAGCCGTACCAGGATACGCTCGTCGTGGACGTGCGCGATCCCGCGAACCCGCGCCAGATCTCGAAGTTTCCGGTCCCGGTGCCGCCGCCCGATGCACCCTACAAGGATTTCTGCGACAAGCGCGGGCGCTTCGGCCCGCACAACCCGCCGCACATGAAGGCGCCGGGCAAGCCGCATCCGGGCTTCACCGCCTACGCGTGGTTCAACGCCGGGCTGCAGCTCTTCGACGTCAGCGATCCGCGGCAGCCGAAGAGTACCGGCTACTTCATACCCGGGCAGGCGGGCACGCTCGATGACTACCTGAGCTACCCGCGCGACACGGATGCGGTGTTCGTGGAGTGGGACCGCAAGCTCATGTGGGTGGGCACCGGCACCGGGATCTACCTCGTCACGTCGCCTCTGCTCGGCAAACCGGTGCTGCAGCCCATGCGCGTCGCGGAGTGGTCGATACCCGGGCTCAACCAGGGACACGCCTGAGCGCAGCGCACGGAGAATACATGGCAAGGAAGAAAGCAGCGCCCAAGGTCGTCAGGGCCGAGGACATAGACTCGAAGCGGCCGCGGCGCGGGCAGACCCTCGCGGAGGCCATGATCGAGCATCCCGATCCCGGCCACCGCTGGGAGCGCCCGCTGCAGGCGCCCGGGCGCATGCAGGTGGATTTCGAGGAACGGGTTGATTTCCGCAGGCTGCACGAGTATCGCCTGGCGCGCACGCGACAGGCGCTCGCGGGGTCGGGCCTGGGCGCGCTCCTCGTCTTCGACCAGTACAACATCCGCTACATCTCTTCCACCGTCATCGGGGAATGGGCGCGGGACAAGCTGGTCCGCTACTGCCTGCTGACCGGCAACGGCGAGCCGTACGTGTGGGACTTCGGGTCCGCCGCCCGTCACCACCGGCTCTACTGCCCGTGGCTTCCGGCCAACCACTGGCGCGCCGGCAATCCCGGCATGCGCGGGGCGATTCATCCCAGGGTGGGTCTCTTCGAGGAAGCAGCGCGGGAGATCAAGGCGCTCCTGGACGAGGAGGGCGTGAGCCGGATGCCGCTCGGCATCGACGTCGTCGAGCCGGGGTTTCTGTTCGCGCTGCAGGAGGCCGGCATCACGGTGCGGGACTGCCAGCAGGTGATGCTCGATGCGCGCGAGATCAAGAGCCACGATGAGATCACGCTGCTCAACATGGCGGCGGCCATGGGCGACGGTGTCTACCAGGACATCTTCGAGCAGTTGAAGCCGGGCGTGCGCGAGAACGAGATCGTCGCCATGGCGACGAAGCGCCTCTACGAGATGGGCTCGGATTGCGTGGAAGCGATCAACGCGATCGCCGGCGAGCGCTGCAGTCCCCACCCGCACAACTTCACCGACCGGATGATCCGGCCCGGCGACCAGGCCTATTTCGACATCATTCAGACCTACATGGGCTACAAGACCTGTTACTACCGGACCTTCACGGTGGGGAGCGCGACGCCGGCGCAGCACGACGCATACAAGAAGGCGCGCGAGTGGATGGACGGCGCGATCGCGCTGTTGAAGCCCGGGATCTCCACGGACGAGGTGGCGAAGGCGTTTCCGAAGAGCACGGAGATCGGCTTCGAGACCGAGATGTCGGCCTTCGGACTCAATTTCTGCCACGGCCTCGGCCTGGGCCTGCACGAGCGGCCGCTCATCTCGCGCTTGAACTCGTTCAAGGATCCCTACGAGCTGAAGGCCGGGATGGTGTTCGCGGTGGAAACGTTTTGTCCCGCGAAAGACGGCGTGTCGGCGGCGCGCATAGAGGAAGAGGTGGTGCTGACGCCGCAGGGGGCGAAGATCATTACGCTCTTCCCGGCGCAGACTTTGCCTATTGCAAACAAGTACTAAGACCCGGCATGGGTCATGGGCCATGCGTCATGCGTGTTTGCCCATTACCCAGCGCCCATCACCCATGACCTATTACGCATGACGAGCATTTCATGGACACGAAAGTGAAAGGCAAGAGAGCCGCCGCGGCGGCCGGCGACGTCGGGCGCGAGACGCAGCTCGAGCTCTACCGCCTGCAGCTGGAGCTCCGCTACTGCGAGAAGCGCGCGTACGATCTCTTCCTCCAGAACCTCATCAAGGGCACGAGCCACCTCTCGCTCGGCCAGGAAGCGATCGCGGCGGCGTTCGGGGTCGCCATGCGCCCGGACGACTGGACCTTCTGCACCTACCGCGGCCACGCGCATACGCTCGCGCGCGGCGCGTCCATGACGGGCGTGCTGGGCGAGCTGATGGGGCGCGAGTGCGGCCTGCTGGGCGGCAAGGGCGGCTCCATGCACCTGACCGACGTGGAGAAGGGCGCGATGGGCTCCTACGCCATCATCGGCGCGCACCTGCCGGTTGCGACGGGCGCGGCGTGGTCGGCGCAGTATCGCGGCACGGAGCAGGTCGCGGTGTGCTTCTTCGGCGACGGCACGACCAATATCGGAGCCTTCCACGAGGCGCTCAACTTCGCCGCAGTGTGGAAGCTGCCGGTCATCTTCGTGTGCGAGAACAACCTGTACATGGAGTACACGCCGATCAGCTCCGTGACCGCGGTGGAGCATCCGGCGGCGGACCGCGCGTCCGCCTACAACCTCGAAAAGGTGGTCGTGGACGGCAACGATGCGGACGCGGTCTATCTCACCGCGCAGAAATACATGGCGCGCGCTCGCAAGGGCGATGGCCCGGCGCTGATCGAGGCCATGACCTACCGGCACAGCGGACACTCGCGCGCGGACCCGGGGCAGTACCGCCCCAAGGGCGAGCTGGAGGCCTGGTTGAAGCGCGACCCCATCGTGATCTACCGCGACCGTCTGCTGAAGCTGGGCGTGGCCGAGCCGACGCTTGCCGACATCGAGGGGGAGGCCATGCACAAGGTCGAGGAAGCGACGGCGGCCGCCAAGGCATCGCCGGCTCCCTCGGTGGTCGACGTGGAAAAGAACGTCTGGGCGGATGGAGGCTCGGCATGGCGGAACTGACATTCAGGGACGCGGTCGCGGCGGGCATCGCGCAGGAAATGGAGCGCGACGAGCGCGTCGTGTTCCTGGGCGAAGACG
>Ga0111539_10010780_pt1 | contig 11508 bp, 9 predicted proteins | sample RhiMethybrSRZTD1_FD_79667 | JGI IMG/M metagenome (GOLD analysis project Ga0111539, IMG submission 79667) | Populus rhizosphere microbial communities from Tennessee, USA - Rhizosphere MetaG P. TD hybrid SRZTD1 (version 2) (version 2) | ecosystem: Host-associated > Plants > Roots > Rhizosphere >...
CACGTCGAGCGCGTAGAGCTTGTGGAAGTAGCGGTGACGGCCGATCGGCGGGCACGGACCGCCGTAGCCAGCGCGCTTCCAGTCGTTCTGGCCCTCGCGCGTGCCCGGGGGCAACGCCGAGGACGCGACGCCTTCGGCGAGCCCGGCCGCGGTCGGAGGCAGGTTGTAGAGAACCCAGTGGACCCAGGTCGTCTTCGGCGCCTTCGGATCCGGGGCGTCGGGGTCGTCGACGATCAGCACCAGGCTCTTCGCCGCCGCGGGCACGCCGGTCCAGGCGAGCGGGGGCGAGACGTCCGGTCCCTCGCAGGTGTGGTGCGTCGGAATCGCACCCAAGGCGGCAAACGCCGCGGACGTGAGGACGAGGCCCATGGCACCCTCCTGACACTCGCATTCGATCACGGGACGGCTCGAAACTCCGACGGCGGTCAGGGTCTCCGGCAGATGTTTCGGGCATCCGGCGGAGGCCAAAGTCTCCTCAAAACGCTCGAATCCGGGCAGACGGCTCGAGTGGCTCGACCTTCCAACGGACGATCCGAGTGTTCCAGATGGGCCGCGCCCGCGGCAAGCGCCATTTCGCGTAGACTGGTCCGGCCATGCCCCTCGAGTGCGGCTACAAGCAGCGGCACGGCCGTCAGTTCTGCGTGACGGACTGCCCGGCCAGCGAGCCGGGCGGGATCTTCAGCTACGTCCGCGTCGAGAAGCCTGCCGACCTGCCGGCCGCCGACCCGCGCACGCTCGACGTCGCGATCCTCGACATGAACCACGGCTGGCCCAACCTCGGCCACGACTCGCTCGTGCACGTGGTGATGGACGCCGCCTGCGAGGTGACGCGCGAGCTCGAGGCCGCGGGCCTGCGCGTGCGCGTGCTGTCCTTCGACGTGCGCCGCTCGGGGATGCTGCCCGAGCCCCCGGGGCTGCGCTACTCGCTCTACGTCGGCACCGGCGGGCCGGGCCACCTCGACCCGCACGCGAACGACGGCGTGCGCCCCGAGTCGCAGGGGATCCACGAGGACGCGAGCTGGGAGGCTCCGGCGTTCCGGCTGTTCGACGCCATCAAGGAAGACGAGCACGCGGCGCTCATCGCGGTCTGCCACACGTTCGGAGTGCTCTGCCGCTGGTCGGGCGCGGCCGACCCCGTGCTGCGCGGGCCCGAGAAGGGCAAGTGCAGCGGCGTGCTCGAGAACGTGCTCGCGTGGCCGGCCGCGGCGCATCCCTGGTTCCGCCGCTTCGCCGAGCTGCTCGGCCCGAGCGCGCGCCTGCGCGTGGTCGAGAACCGGCTCTTCGACCTGATCCCGCGGCCGGGCGCCTTCCCGGCCGGCTGCGTGCCGATCGCGTTCGAGACGCGCGGCGTGGGCGGCGCGCCGGGCGACGCGGTGACGATGATCGAGTTCGCGCGCGACGCCTACGGCGTGATGCCGCGGATCTTCGCCGTCAACCACCACCCCGAGATCCTCGACCGCTTCCGCCAGGTGATGATCCTGAACCAGAAGCGCGACAGGAGCGAGGTGAGCGAGGCCTGGTACCGCGAGCGGCTCGAGATCCTCACGCGCCAGTTCGCCAGCGAGGACGTGGACCAGCGGCTGCACCTGACGTCGGACTACACGCTGCTCGGCCCGCTGCGCTTCCACCTGTTCCGCGCGCTGCGACTGCGCGCGGAGAAGCTCGGCCTCGAGCTACCGCTCCACGAGAGCCGCGTGGTGAACTCGATGCTGGGCGAGCCGGTGGGAGCGGGACGCGCGGCCGAGGTGTTCTGAAGGCGCGGCGATGATCCCGAAGCCGCCCTTCCTCAAGGACCTGTCTCCCGAGCAGGAGATCGCCGAGTTCCAGCGGCTCAAGCCGCGTCTCGCCGAGGTGTGGGACGCGCTCACGATGCGCGAGGAGGAGCCGCACACGGCGGTGGTGGTCCCCTCGCTGACGCTCGACCAGAGCGAGCTCAAGAAGATCTCGGGCGCGAGCTTCTACGAGGAGCGCCTGCTGTTCCTGCTGATCCGGCTCCGCAATCCGCGCGCGCGGATGGTCTACGTCACCTCGCAGCCGATCCACCCGATCATCCTCGAGTACTACCTGCAGTTCCTGGCCGGCATCCCGGCGAGCCACGCGCGCTCGCGGCTGACGCTGCTGTGCGCGGACGACGCCTCCACGCGTTCGCTCACCGAGAAGATCCTGGAGCGGCCGCGGCTGATCGAGCGGATCCGGGCCGGCATCTCGGACCCGCAGCGGGCCTACATGACCGTCTTCAACTCGACGCCGCTCGAGCGCAAGCTCGCCGTCCTGCTGGGCATCCCGCTGAACGGCTGCGACCCGCAGCTCGCGCGCCTCGGCACCAAGTCGGGCAGCCGCAAGCTGTTCCGCGAGGCCGGCGTGCCGCTGTCGGAGGGCTTCGAGGACCTGCACACGACGCACGAGATCGTGGAGGCGCTCCAGGAGCTGCGCGCGCGCCGCCCCGCGATCAAGCGCGCCGTGCTCAAGCTCGACGAGAGCTTCTCCGGCGAGGGCAACGCGCTCTTCCGCTATCCGGTGAGCGACTCGCGCGCGGCGCTCGAGGAGGCGCTGCGGCAGGTGGAGTTCGCGGTGACGACCGAGACGACCGAGACCTACTTCGACAAGCTCGCCAGGATGGGCGGCATCGTCGAGGAGTGGATCGAGGCGGAGGAGAAGCTGTCGCCGAGCGCGCAGCTGCGGATCGGGCCGCGCGGCGACGTCTTGCCGATCTCGACCCACGACCAGATCCTCGGCGGACCGAGCGGGCAGGTGTTCCTCGGCTGCCGCTTCCCGGCGCGCGACGACTACCGCCTCGGGATCCAGGAGGCGGGCGAGCGCGTCGGGCTCCAGCTCTCGGCCCACGGCGTCGTGAGCCGCTTCGGCGTCGACTTCCTGGTGCATCGGGACTCGGCCGACGAGCCCTGGAAGACGACTGCGCTCGAGATCAACCTGCGCATGGGCGGCACGACCCATCCTTATCTCGCGCTGCAGTTCCTCACGGGCGGCACGCTCGACACGACCACCGGGCTCTTCCTCGCTCCGAGCGGCCAGGCCAAGTACTACAAGGCGACCGACAACCTTTACTCCGATCGCTACCGGGGGCTGCTGCCCGAGGACCTCGTCGACCTGCTGACGATCAATAAGCTTCACTACAGCCACGGCACCGAGTCGGGCGTGCTGTTCCACCTGATCGGGGCGCTCTCGGAGTTCGGCAAGCTCGGGCTCACCGCGATCGCCAACAGCCCGGCGCAGGTGGACGAGCTCTACGCGCACACGCTCGAGGTGCTCGACCGCGAGACGGCGTATGGCCACTAGCGCCCCATCTCTTTGTCCGTTGTTGATGGAGATGGGTCGCTCTCTAGTCCGTTTCCTCGATCCGTCCGGTAGGCTCGTCTAGCGTTCCGGTTCGTCCAGGCTCCTCCGGTTCGTCCCCTATCCCATGGATGTCCTGCTGGTCGACACGGCGCTGGCCCTGGTCTTCGTGGCCTTCGTCTCGTTGATCCGTCCCCTCCGCTTCCTCGGCGTCCGCACGCGACGCACGGCTGCCGTGCTCGCCGCCGCGGGACTCGCGCTGTTCCTGCTCGGCCTGTTCCTGCCGGTTTCTCCGCCTCGCTTCGAAGGGCCGCGCATGGCGCTCGACGAGGTCCTGCCCGTCTATCAGTTCGGCGAAGCCCACGAGATCCGCATCCAGGCGCCGCCCGAGCGGGTGTTCGCAGCCGTCAAGGAAGTCACCGCGCGCGAGATCCGCTTCTTCCGCCTGCTGACGTGGCTGCGGTCGCCCCACTTCGGCGCAGCGCGGGAGAGCATCCTGAACCCCGCCGCCGACCAGCCGATCCTGGGCGTCGCGCTGCGGTCGGGCTTCGTCCTGCTGCGCGAGGAGCCAGGGCGGGAGGTCGTGCTGGGGATGATCGTCTGCTGCGGCCGGCGCCGCCCACCGCGGGACGCGGACGAGTTCCAGTCGCTCCAGGGATCGCTCGCCCGCGCAGCGATGAACTTCCACCTGACCGACGAGGGCGGCGGCGTGACGCGGCTCGTCACGCAGACGCGCGTCGCGGCGAGCGATGCGAGCGCCGAGCGACGCTTCGCCGCGTACTGGAGGCTCATCTACCCCGGCAGCGCCTTCATTCGCAGGACGTGGCTGCGCGCGATCCGGGAGCGCGCCGAGCTCAGGCCGTGACCGTCAGCACGCCGTTCGCGAACTGCGTCTGATCGCGCTCGAGCCCGTGGGGCTGCCGCTGACGCAAGCCCCGAGCACCGCTCCTCCGAGCGCTGCCAGGCCGGCGACCGAGCACTGCCGGCAGAACTCCCTGCGCGTCGACTGATCCGAGTCCATCGTTTCGCTTCGACCTCCTGGTCTCGCGGCGGGCGAGCGTTGACGCAGTACAACCCGCGGGCGACCGGCGGCACAAGCCAAACGCTGTGAGGGGGCGTCAGGCGAAGCGGCCGGACGTCTTACATTTCGTGCAAGTGGAGGGGATCAGCGGCGGGCCTGTGGCTCCGCCTCTTCGCGGATGCGCCGAGCGGCCTCGGCGCGCGCGTCCTCCGGTGTGCTGATGGTCCCGTCGAGCTGTTTCTCGTATACCTCGCGCAGCAGCTCGCCCACTCGAGGGCCCGGCGCCAGGCCGAGGTCCAGGAGGTCGCGGCCCTTCAGCAGTGGCTCGGGCGGCCGCTGCGCGACGTCGAGGGCGCGCACGCGCTCCATGAACCACTCCATGGCCACGGGCTCGAAGCGGCCGGGTCGCCGCCCCACGCAATCGGCCCGCGCCACGCGGTAGAGCAGGTCGGGCTCGCACTTGCGGGCCAGCCGTCGGATCGCGCCGTCGCTCACCCGCTCGCGGTCGTCGTAGAGCTGCCCGGGCTTGAGGTGCTGGGCCACGAGCGCCAGCACCTGCGCGCGCACGTCGTAACCCTGGCGCGTGAAGACGTTCCAGCGGTCGAGCAGCGCGGTCGTCGGCGGCAGGCCCGCCTCCTCGTGGCCCCGGGACCGCACGCGTGCGTCCTCGAAGCGCGTCGTCGCGGGCTTGCCGAGGTCGTGACAGAGCGCGCCCAGCATCACGGTCAGCTGGCGCGGGCGGTCGTCCTCGAGCCCGGAGAGCAGCGCGCGCGCCTCGTCGACCACCTGCAGCGTGTGCACCCAGACGTCGCCTTCGGGATGCCACTCCGGATCCTGCGGCGTCGAGGCGAGCGGCACGAGCTCGGGCGCGATCGTCTCGAGCATCCCCCACTCTCGCGCGAGCGCGAGCCCGAGCGAGGGCCGCCGCGCCTTCAGCAGCAGCTTCTCGATCTCGCCGAAAACCCGTTCGGCGGGCAGCTCGCGAAGCGGCATCGACGCGCAGAGCCGTGCCGTCGCCTCGTCGACCTGGAGCTCGAAGCGCGCGGCGAACTGCAAGGCGCGGAGTGCGCGCAGCGGGTCGTCGCCGAAGGTCGCCGAATCCACGGCTCGCAGCCGCCGAGCCTCGAGGTCCGCACGGCCGCCCCAGGGGTCCACGAGCTCGCCGGTCGCCGAGTCGAACAGCAGCGCGTTGATCGTGAAGTCGCGGCGCCGGGCGGCTTCATCGACGGACAGCGAGGGATCGCCGGTCACGCCGATGCCCCGGTGGCCGGGGCCGACCTTCGAGTCCCGCCGCGGCAGCGCGACGTCGAGCGCGCCGCTCACGCCTTCGACGCCCGAGAGCTTGTACACGCGGAACGCCTGCCCGACCGCGTCGACCTTGCCGAAGCCCGCGAGCAACGCCTCCAGTCGCTCCGCCGACAGGCCGAAGACCTCCACGTCCCAGTCCTCGAGCGGCAGCCGCAGCAGCGCGTCGCGCACGGCCCCCCCGACGACGTAGGGCCGTCCGCCGGCGTCGCGGAGCGACGCGAGCAGGCGCGTGAGGCCGGCAGGCAGCTCGAGCTTCACGGCGCGAGCCTAGCATGCGAGGTTCGGCCGGTCGGCAGAGTTGCCCGCGACTCGCCCCGGGGCGAGCCGCTACAAGCGGCCGGTGAGCCCAGGGGTAATCGGACGCCCAGGCTGGGCTTCCCATTCCGCGGGCGGCTTCCGGCTTGACACCGTACCACTGTACTAGTACATTGATACAGATGAGCCCGCGGCCGCCGGCCCGCATCCGCGTCAACCCGGCGCTGCCCGTGCCGATCTGGAGCCAGATCGAGGACGGCGTGCGGCAGCTGGTCGCGGCCGGCGCTCTCGCGCCCGGCGCCGCGATGCCGTCGGTCCGCGACCTGGCGCGCGCCGAGCGCATCAACCCCAACACGGCGGCGAAGGCGTACCAGCGTCTCGTCGACGCCGGAGTGCTGGAGACCCGCCGCGGCGAGGGAACGTTCGTCGCCGAGCGCCCGCCTTCGATGCCCGCCGCCGAGCGCAGCCGCACGCTGCGCGAGGGGGCGCTGCGGTACGCCTCGCTGGCCTCGAACCTGGGCGCCAGCCGCAACGAGGCCGCCACGGTGCTGAACGCGGCGTGGCCGGACGGGGACGAAAGAGGAGGACGAAAGTGAGCGTTCACGGGGCGGTGGCGGAAGCGGCAGCGGACCCGGCGCCACGGACCGCCGCGGAGGCGGTCGTGGACGTGCGCGGCCTCACGGTCCGGTACGGCGGCCGCCTGGTCCTCGATTCCGTCTCGCTGTCGGTCGCGCGCGGGTCGGTCTACGCGCTGCTCGGCCGCAACGGCGTCGGCAAGAGCTCGCTCCTGCGCTGCCTGCTCGGCCAGCAGAAGCCGACGGCCGGCGAGGCGCGCCTCTTCGGGCGCTCTGCCTGGCGCTTCCGCCAGAGCCTGATGGAGCGGGTGGGCTACGTGCCCGAGGAGCCGGACGCGCCACCCGAGCTCTGCGCGCGCGAGCTCGTGCTCTTCTGTGGCCGGCTGAACGTGCGCTGGAACGAAGCCGCCGTGATCGGACGGCTCGAGCGCTTCCTGGTCCCGCTGCAGACGCCGTTCCGCAGCCTCTCGAAGGGCCAGAAGAGCGCGGTGATGCTCGCGCTGGCGCTCGGGCACGACCCCGAGCTGCTGCTGCTCGACGATCCCACGCTCGGACTCGACGTCGTCGCGCGGCGCACGGTGTTCGGCGAGCTGATCGGCGAGCTGGCGGACCGCAACACCAGCGTGCTCGTCACGACGCACGATCTCGCCGGCGTCGAGGGCGTGGCCGACCGCGTCGGCATCCTGCACGCCAACCGCCTCGTGCTCGAGGGCGAGCTCGAGGCCCTGAAGGCCGAGCACGGCGCGTCGCTCGAGGAGATCTTCGCGGCCGTCGCGGGCGAGCGGGCCGGCGACGCGCCGCAGCGCGACGGCTCGGGAGCGCGGCAGTGAGGGCGCTCCTGGCGATCACGGTGCGCGAGCTGCGCGAGCGCTGGACGCTGCCTTTCGCGCTCTTCGTGGGCGGCTTCGTGCTGCTGTTCCTCGTCCGCTACGTCGACATCACGGCGCGACCGCTGGCGACGATGGCCGCGGTGCCGTCCGCCTGGGGCATCGCGCTCCTGATGGGCGGGTCGGTGATTTCGCGCGACCTCGCGGACGGCCGCCTCGCGTTCTACTTCAGCCGGCCGGTGCCCTGGTGGTCGATCGCGGGCGGCAAGCTCGCCGCGGGCCTGGTGATGTCGATCGTCGCCCCCATCGCGGCCGTGCTTCCCGCGGTGCTCTTCGACTGGAACCCGGCGAAGGACGCCGAAGGTCTCGGTCAGCTGCTGACGGGCGGAAGTCTGGCGCTGATGCTCACTCTCCTGTTGGGGCTCGTCTGCTTCGGCCACGTGGCGGGCGTCGTCTACCGCGCCCGCTCCACGTGGGCGGCGGCGGACTTCGTGCTCCTCGGCCTGTGCGTCTGGGGCGGCGTGTGGCTCTTCTACGCCTTCAAGCGGCTCGGTCTCGTCCTGAGCCATCCGCCGGCCAGCCTCTGGACGCTGCTGCCCGTGTTCCTGCTGGTCGCCGCGGTGCCATTCGCGGCCTCGGCGGTTCACGTCGCGGTCGGACGCAGCGACATGCAGCGCGGGCACCGGGCGCTGTCCATCACGTTCTGGGCCGGCGTGCTCGTCTGGCTCGCCGTCCTGCTGGGACTGCTCGTGCGCGAGCGAGCGGTGACGCCGGCCGCCCTCGCCACGCGCAGCGTGTGGGGCGCGGCGCCGGACGGGCGTCTCATCGGGATCTCGGGCAGCACCGGTCACGGCGGGGCCGCGTTCGCGTACGACACCGCATCGGGCCGCGCGTTGCGCCTGGGCCTCGCAAGCTGGCCGGCCCTGTCGGCCGACGGCCGGCACGTCGCCTGGGTGGAAGAGCCGCCGTTCTGGCGCCGCGACCGCACGACGGAGGTCCAGCTGGCGCGGCTCGGCGACGGCGGCTTCGACGTCGAGCCGGTGGAGCTCGCGTCGCGGCTGTCGCAGGAGGGCAGCATCAGCCTCGCGCTCGCGCCGCAGGCCGATCGCCTGGCGGTCGTGCAGCAGCGCACGCTGTCGCTGTTCGAGCTGCCGAGCGGACGCGCGATCAGCAGCAGCTCGGCCTCGGACGGCGACTGGGTTGCGGCCGCGTTCCTGCCGGACGGGCAGCTTCGCACTTTCCGCCGCGTGCGGCCGGCCGTCGGCCCGCCCGGCGCCGGGACCGTGCCCGGCCGCATCGAGGTCGTCTCGCTGAAGGGCGGCGTGCCCGAGAGCGCGACGCGCCTGACCGCCGTGGGACACGCCCTGTTGTGCTCGCCGGCGGATGGAGACCTCGTGCTCCTTCAGGAGCCGCCCAACCGGTACTCGCTCCACGATCCGCGGACGGGCCGGCTCGTGCGGACCTTCTCGGGCGAGGACGGCTTCCAGGTCGGGAGCGCCCGCCTGCTCGAGGACGGCGCCGTCGCGCTCGTCGAGACCCTGGCGCCGACGCGGCGGCTGCGTGTCGCACGCGAAGGCCAGCCCGACCGGGTCGCGGAGCTGCCTCAGGGCGCGGCGTTCGCGAGCGCTGGGCCGCCAGGCCTGATCGCGGTCGGCCGCTTCGAGATCTCGCGCGGCAGCCAAGCCGGCGAGACGCTCTTCTTCTCGTCGGACACTGCGGAGCCGCGCGGGCGCGAGCCCGGGCTGCTGCCCGCGTTCGGATTCGCACCCTGGCTCTCGGGCCGAGCCGCGTCTCAGATCTTCGTCTCGGACAGCGGAGAGCTCGTGAGGCTCGACCCGTCGACGCGCGAGCGGCGCGTGCTGCTCCCGGCTCCTGCCGCGAAGCCCTGAGAACCGAAGGCTAGACGAGCCCGCGCTCGAGCGACTGGATCCTCACGTCGAGCGCACGCCCCGAGGCCTCGCGCACGAGCTCGACGAGCGGACCGGTCTCGAGCCGGTGAGCCGCCTCGAGCGCCGCCTGGAGCCGCGGGCCGTCGCCGCCGACGAGGATCGGCGGCGCAAGGCCGGCGCGTCTCATGACGTGGGCCGCGGCGAGGCGCGCGACGCGTCCGTTGGCTTCGTCGAACGGCCGGATCTCGACGATGCGCGCGAGCGCCACCGACGCCTTCTCCTCGGCGGCGAGGTCCTCGACTCCCCTGGCCTCGAGCCACTCCACGAGGCTCGCGAGCCGGTCCTCGATGAACTCGGCACGCGCGCCGGCCGCGTCGACGCGCCGGAAGCCGATCGGTCCGGCCAGGGCTTCGTGCCAGGCCTTCACGGCGGCAAGCGTCAGGCGAGCCTCGCGCGGCACGGCCTCGCGCGCCCGACGCAGCGCCTCCAGCTGCGGCAGGCTTCCGGCACGCGCGTCCTCCCACGAGACGGGCAGGCCGGCCAGCTCGAGGCTGCCGACGAGCTCGGCGTCCTCGACGATGCGGGCGAGCCGGACGTCCTCGGCCGCGAGCCCGCGCGCGGCGAGCAGCCGCGCGAGCCGGCCTTCCCGAACGGCGACGCTCGGCTCGAGCCGCAGGGCCATGGCGGATTGTCCCCCGGTCGCGAACTCTGATCTAATCTCGGGTGACCCCCTCTTCGCACTGAAAAGGAGTGTCCCCGTGTCGTACAAGACAGCCGCCGCGATCGCCGTCCTGCTGGTCGGGGCCGTGGAGCCCGGCGGCGCCGACGACAAGAAGGGCAAGAAGCCGGCGATGGAGCTGCGCTCGTCCCCGCGCTTCGCCTTCTCACCCGCGAACATCCTGTTCACGGCCGAGCTCAAGGGCGGCGACGACGTCGAGGAGCTCTACTGTCCCGAGGTCGAATGGGAGTGGGGCGACGGAGGCAAGAGCGTCAAGGAAGGCGACTGCGATCCGTGGGCGGACGGCGCCAAGATCGAGCGGCGGTTCACCGCCAACCACACCTTCCAGTTCGCGGGCGTGTATCGCGTGAAAGCGACGCTGCGGAAGACCGGCAAGAGCATCCTCTCGCAGACCCTGACGCTGACGATCCGCGCGGGGCTCGGGGATACCTCGCCGGATCCGGGGGATTAGCCGCCTGCCGACATGCTGTCGAGGAACTCCTTGTTGCCTTTCGATTTGGACAGGCGTTCTATCAGGAGTTCCATGGCTTCGACAGATGACAGCGCCGACAGCACCTTGCGGAGGATCCAGGCGCGGTTGAGCTCGGCCGCGGGGATGAGCAGCTCCTCCTTGCGGGTGCCCGAGCGGTTGATGTCGACCGACGGGAAGATGCGCTTGTCGGTGAGCTTCCTGTCGAGCACGATCTCGGCGTTGCCGGTGCCCTTGAACTCCTCGAAGATCACCTCGTCCATGCGCGATCCGGTCTCGACCAGCGCCGTCGCGATGATCGTGAGGCTGCCGCCCTCCTCGACGTTGCGCGCCGCGCCGAAGAAACGCTTGGGACGCTGGAGCGCGTTCGAGTCGACGCCGCCCGAGAGCACCTTGCCCGAGGGCGGCACGATCGTGTTGTAGGCGCGCGCCAGGCGCGTGATCGAGTCGAGCAGGATCACGACGTCCTTCTTGTGCTCGACGAGCCGCTTCGCCTTCTCCAGCACCATCTCGGCCACCTGGACGTGGCGGTCGGCCGGCTCGTCGAAGGTCGAGGAGATCACCTCGCCGTGGACCGAGCGCTGCATGTCGGTCACTTCCTCGGGCCGCTCGTCGATCAGCAGCACGATCAGCACGACCTCCGGGTGGTTGGTCGTGATCGCGTTCGCGATCGCCTGCAGGATCATCGTCTTGCCCGTGCGCGGCGCGGCGACGATCAGCGCGCGCTGGCCCTTGCCGAGCGGGGCCAGCAGATCCATGACGCGGGTCGTGAGCTGGTCCGGCGTCGTCTCGAGCTTGATCCGCTCCTGCGGGTAGAGCGGCGTCAGGTTGTCGAAGAAGATCTTCTCCTTCGCGCGGTCGGGCGGCTCGAAGTTGACGGCGTCGACCTTGATCAGCGCGAAGTAGCGCTCGTCTTCCTTGGGCGGGCGGATCTGGCCGCTGATGGTGTCGCCGGTCCGCAGGTCGAACTTGCGGATCTGCGAGGGCGAGACGTAGATGTCGTCGGGACCCGGCAGGTAGCAGTACTCGGGCGCGCGCAGGAAGCCGAAGCCGTCGGGCAGGATCTCGAGCACGCCCTCGGAGAAGATCAGCCCTTCCTTCTCCGCCTGCGCGCGCAGGATCTGGAACACC
>Ga0111539_10010781_pt1 | contig 11507 bp, 9 predicted proteins | sample RhiMethybrSRZTD1_FD_79667 | JGI IMG/M metagenome (GOLD analysis project Ga0111539, IMG submission 79667) | Populus rhizosphere microbial communities from Tennessee, USA - Rhizosphere MetaG P. TD hybrid SRZTD1 (version 2) (version 2) | ecosystem: Host-associated > Plants > Roots > Rhizosphere >...
CAGCCGTCCGGCGCGCCGTGGACACGGGTGACAGGCCGTGGCTGCCTTGCCGAAGGCGGCTGGCGTGGACGCCACTCGCTGCCCAGTGCGCCGGACTGGCGCGAAAGGGCGGGCTGCGCGCCCACCGCTCCTCCCCTGCGCGCCCGACAACGCCCAGCGCGAACTGCTGTTCCGGTGTGAATCGGTCACCAGCTCGGTGCCGCAAAAAGAAAGAAGACCGGAGGTGTACTCCTGGTAGGGCGACCGGACGCTTCGGAGACTGCATGGCAGCAGACGGTGGGTTGTGCCGCGCGCGCGCGCAGGCGCTGAGGTCGGGTGGTGCGAAGCCCGACATTCCGCGCCAGTCCGGCGCACTGGGCAGCCAGGGGCGGAGAAGGCCAGCTTCTCTCGGCAAGCCAGCCACGGCCTGAGGCTGGTGTCCACGGCGCGCCGGACACTCCTTTGGCGCGCTGTCGGGCGCAGCACCCCCGATTCAGCGCCGCAGCGCGCGCTACGGCAGAACCTGGCTGTCCACCTCGAGCAACCCGCCCGGCATCGCCGGGACGTCGAGCAGGAGCGACAACCCGCTGCCGGCCCCGTAGGGCTCGCCGAGATTGTGCTTGCCGATCACGACGAGGAGCCCGTTGCTCGTCTTGATCGGGTCGAGCGGGAAGTGGAACTCGTCGCGCAGGATCATCTGCAGGTAGACGTCGGCTCCGAGCAGCGCCGGGTTGTTGGGGATCGGCAGGTCCGGCATCGCGTGGTCGACGATGATCTGCATGATCGGCAGCACGAGCAGCTTGTCGGCCGGGTCGCCCGTGGGCAGCGGCAGCTCGATGCGCCGTGGGCCGATGATCAGCATCTGCTGCGGGGTGAAGCAGGAGGGCTGCTCGACGTGCACGGGGTGCGTCGCGACGGTCATGCGGTCGACGAGCACGTCGATCGAGCCGTCGTACTTCACCTCCGCCGTCGAGCAGGGCGGCCCCTCGAGCGTGACCTGGAACTGCACGCAGACCTGGGAGCCGGGGTCGGGCGGCAGCACGACGTCCTGGAAGCTCGGGGGCGAGATGTCCTTCACGAAGGGAGCGATGTCGCCCGTGACGGCCAGCGAGATGTCGGCGGTCGTGAAGAAGTTGCTCAGCGCGGTCAGGATCGCCTCGGTGATCTCGGTCGGGTCGGTGATCTGCGAGTACGAGCCGCCCGTCGCGTCGGCGATGCGCTGGGCCTGGCCGCCGCTGCCGCGCTGGCTGCAGAGGAAGTCGTAGTCGATGTTGAAGCCGCCGATCTGCGGGTCGCTGTTGATCGCGTCGGGATAGACGAGCGTGCTCGTGACCGTGCCGATGGCGAGCACCGAGGTGCCGCCGGGGCCGGCCGCGTTGAGCGCGGTGGTGAGCACGGGCTCGTCGATGGCGATCGGCGGGTCGCCGAGGCCGGCGACGAAGCCGCTGCAGATCGGGTCGTGGCCGGGCGAGTCGCCGAACCACACGATGAGGCGCTTGGCGCCGGGCCGGAAGCCGGCGACCGGGTCGGTCGCGACCTTCCACAGCGCGTAGAACTGCGACTCGGGCGGGTCGCCACCGCCCGCCGCGACCCAGTCGTTGATGCCGGCGATCACGGTGGCCGCGTTCTTGGTCATCGCGACCTGCGGCACGAAGGGCTGCGGCAGGAAGGGCAGGTTGATGAAGTCGCGGTAGCTGCCGAGGCCCACGGCGATGTCGATGTTCGCCGCCGACGCGAGCGCGTTCACGATGAGCGAGGCGTCGGCCTTGAGCTGGTCGAGCACCGGGTCCATGCTCGTGGTCACGTCGGCCAGCAGGTAGACGTCGGCCTTGGTGAGCTGGCCCGGCAGGCAGACCGTGACGTCGATGACCTGCTGCTCGCCCGGGTCGAGCACGAAGCTCGTGTCGGGCGGGAGGAAGGTCACGGTCTGGGCTGCGGTGCTCGCTGCACAAAGCAGCAGCGAGAGCGCGACGAAGACGCTGCGTCGGGGCCGTGGGATCATGGTGTCGGGTTCGGCGTCGAACCCCGCTCGGGAGGCGCGCAGTGTAGGGGCAAGTGCCGAAACCGGCAATCCGCGACCCGTGCCGGCCCCGTCCGGGTTTCCTATCCTCGTCGGGATGTCCTTCGCGCAGGCCAGCCAGCTCTTCCTGGTGCAGTTCGCCTTCGGCTCGCTGATCACGCTCGCGCTCGCCGACCGCGCCGCGCTGGGCGCGAAGTACTTCAAGCTGGCGGGCTGGATCCTGCTGGCCTGCTACGGCCTGGCCGGCAGCGTGGTCTGGACGAGCGGTCCGCAGGCGCTGCCGCTGGGCGCGGCCATCGCGGTGGCGGCACTGGCCACCCTGGCCTTCGCGTCGCTGTCGGGCTGGGACCGACAGCGCCTCGAGGGCGCGGCGCTGTGGGCCGCGCTGCTCGCGGGCGGCGCGGCCGTCGCGCTGGGCGTGCTGCGGCCGGCGCGCGGCGCGGCGCCCGCGACGGCGGGCCTGCTCGCGCTCGGGCTCGGGTCGGCGCTGCTCTCGTCGCTCGTGCTCGGCTTCGTGACCTGGGGCATGATCCTCGGCCACTGGTATCTCGTCTCGCAGGGCCTGTCGGTCACCCACCTCGCGCGCCTCGTGCGCCCGCTGCCCTGGCTGCTGCTCGGCAAGGCCGCGCTCTCGGGCCTGGCGCTGGCCGTGCTCTGGTCGTCGGTGCTGGGGCCGGGCAACGCGTCGCTCGGCGATGTCATGGAGCGCTCGCCCGACCGCGTGCTCGACGTGGTCAACGTGTGGGCGCGCATCCCCGTCGGGCTGCTCGCGCCCGCGGTCATGGCCGGGATGACGCGCACGACCGTGGCCCTCGAGCGCACGCGGCCGGCGACGGGCATCCTCTACGCGATGTGCGTGCTCGTCTACATGGGCGAGCTCATGGGCAAGATGCTGCAGGGCGGCACGGGGGTGCCGGCATGAGCGCGTCGGCCGCGCCCGTCGCACTGGCCGGGCGCGACCACGTCGTGCGCTCGTTCGCGGTGCCGTGCCCGCAGTGCCGCGCGTGGACCGAGGTGCGCGTCGGCACGCCGGCCGTCGACGCGCCCAAGAAGATCGCCTGCCGCGCCTGCGGGGCCGAGATCCCGCTCGACTTCCACGGGCACTTCGGGCCCAGCGCGCTGCTCGACGGCTGCCCGGCCTGCGGGTACCACACGCTCTACGTGCAGAAGGACGTCAACGCCAAGCTCGGCGTGCTGCTCGTGCTCGCGGTCTTCCTGGCGCTGCTGCTGGCCGGCACGCCGCTGCCCTGGCTGCTGGCCGCGCTCGTGGCCCTCGCCGCGCTCGACTGGCTGCTGCTGCGCTTCGTCGTGCGGCGCGTGCTCATCTGCTACCGCTGCAAGGCGCAATACCGCGGCTACCCTCCGGGGCCGACCTGCCGGCCGTTCGACCTGGCGACCTTCGAAGCCCACGACGCGCCGAAGAGCTGAGCCCCGCCGATGACCGCTCTCCCCGGACTCCCCTACCCCCTCGGCGTGCGCTGGGACGGCCGCGGCGTCAACGTCGCGGTCTACTCCGAGCTCGCCACCGCGATCGAGCTGTGCCTGTTCGACGCGCCGGCCGGCGCGGCCGAGCGGACGCGCATCCGGCTGCCGGCGCGGACGGGCCGCGTGTGGCACGGCTACGTGCCGGAGATCGGGCCGGGCCAGCTCTACGGCCTGCGCGTGCACGGGCCGTGGGAGCCGGGCTCGGGCCGCCGCTGCAACCCGCGCAAGCTGCTCATCGATCCCTATGCGCGGGCGCTCACGGCGAACGTCGAGTGGAACGCCGCGGTCATCCCGCCCGCCGGCGCCGCGATGAGCGACGAGCCCGCCGCCGCGGACAGTGCGCCCTTCGTGCCCAAGGCGCTCGTCGTCGACGACCGCTTCGACTGGGAGGAGGACCGCCCGCCCCTCACGCCTTGGAATCGCACCGTGATCTACGAGGCCCACGTGCGCGGCCTCACGGCGCGCCATCCCGGCGTCGAGCCGGCGCTGCGTGGCACCTACCTCGGCCTCGCGGCGCCGCCGGTCGTCGCGCACCTGAAGTCGCTGGGCGTCACCGCGCTCGAGCTGCTGCCGGTGCAGCACTTCCTCTCCGAGCCGGCGCTGAGCGCTCGCGGGCTCGTCAACGCCTGGGGCTACAACCCCATCGCCTTCGCGGCGCCGCACGCGGCCTACGCCACGGGCGACCGCGGCCAGCAGGTCACCGAGTTCAAGGCCATGGTCAAGGCGCTGCACGCGGCCGGCATCGAGGTGCTGCTCGACGTCGTCTTCAACCACACCGCCGAGGGCAACCAGCTCGGGCCCCACCTCTCGCTCAAGGGCCTCGACAACCCGACCTGGTACCGCCTGCAGCACGGCGAGGCCGGCAGCTACGTCGACTACACCGGCTGCGGCAACAGCCTGAACGCGCCGCACCCGGCCGCGCTGCGCCTCGTGGCCGACAGCCTGCGCACCTGGGTCGAGAGCTACCACGTCGACGGCTTCCGCTTCGACCTCGCGCCCGTGCTCGCCCGCGGCTGGAACGGCGAGCACCTCGACGCCTTCTGGAACACGCTGCTCCAGGACCCGCTGCTCTCGCGCGTCAAGCTCATCGTCGAGCCCTGGGACCTCGGGCCCGACGGCGACCGCAGCGGCCGCTTCCCGCCCGAGATCGCCGAGTGGAACGGCCGCTTCCGCGACACGGTGCGCCGCTTCTGGCGCGGCGACTCCGGGCAGATCGCGCCGCTCGCCTACCGGCTCTCGGGCAGCAGCGACCTCTACGCGGGCGGCCCGTCCTCGAGCATCAACTTCGTGACCTGCCACGACGGCTTCACGCTGGCCGACCTCGTGGCCTACGAGCGCAAGCACAACGAGGCCAACGGCGAGGACAACCGCGACGGCACCGACGCGAACTGGAGCCGCAACTGGGGCGTCGAGGGGCCGACCGACGACCCCGAGGTGCTCGCCCGGCGGGCGCGCGTGCAGCGCAGCCTGCTGGCGACGGCGATCCTCAGCCAGGGCGTGGTCATGCTCTGCGCCGGCGACGAGCTCGGCCAGACCCAGGCCGGCAACAACAACGCCTACTGCCAGGACGAGCTCTCCTGGATCGAATGGGAGCTCGACGAGGCGCGCGCGGCGCTGCTCGGCTTCGCGCGCAAGGCGCTGGCCCTCGTGAGCGAGCACCCGGTGCTGCGGCGCAACAGCTTCTTCCAGGGCCGGGCGCGCGGCGAGCTGGCAGCCTCGGCCGAGGGCGCGGGCGGCGCCGCGATCGAGAAGGACGTCTACTGGCTCCGCGCCGACGGCCAGGAGCTGACCAGGGACGACTGGCACGACGCCGACCGCCACGTGCTGGGGATGCTGCTGCCCGGCCACCACGCCGACGAGCGCGACGACGAGGAGCCGGCCGCGACGCTGCTCCTGCTCCTCAACGGCGGGCCCGAGCCGGTCGAGCTCGGCCTGCCGACGCTGGCCGGCCCGGGCCACTGGGAGATTTTGCTCGACACGACCGACGACGCCGCGGCCGGGCCCGCGCCCCCGCAGCTCGCGCCGCACTCGCTGCTGCTCCTGCGCTTCGTCGAGGACGCCGCATCCGTATCCTGAGCGGCGCGCCATGACGCCCGACCCCAAGAAGCGATCCGCTCCGCCCGCCGCTGCGCGCTCCGCCACGCGGCCGGACGACGAGGTCCCCAGCCTGCTCGGCCCGCTCGACCTGTGGCTCATCGGCGAGGGGCGGCACCACCGGCTCTGGCGCGTGCTCGGCAGCCACCTGCGGCGCGTCGACGGCGTCGACGGCACGAACTTCGCCGTGTGGGCGCCGAACGCGCAGCGCGTCAGCGTCGTGGGCGACTTCTGCGACTGGGACGGCAGCCGCCACCCCATGCGCAGCCTCGGCGGCACGGGCGTGCGCGAGCTCTGGGTGCCCGGCGTGCGGCCCGGCGACCTCTACAAGTACGAGCTCGTGGGCGCCGACGGCGCGCTGCGCCTCAAGGCCGACCCGCTGGCCTTCAAGCACGAGCAGTGGCCCGGCACCGCGAGCATCGTGCAGCGCCTGGACCACCACGTCTGGGGCGACGAGGCCTGGATGACGGCCCGCGCCCGCCGCGACGCGACGCGCGAGCCGGTCGTGATGTACGAGGTGCACATCCCCTCGTGGCGGCGCGTCCCGGAGGAGCACGACCGCCCGCTCTCCTACCGCGAGATCGCGCCGCGGCTGGCCGAGCACTGCACGCGCCTGGGCTTCACGCACGTCGAGCTGCTGCCGGTCATGGAGCACCCCTTCGGCGGGAGCTGGGGCTACCAGGTCACGGGCTTCTTCGCGCCGACCTCGCGCCACGGCACGCCCGACGATTTCCGCTTCCTCGTCGACACGCTGCACCAGGCTGGCATCGGCGTGATCCTCGACTGGGTGCCGGCGCACTTCCCCGGCGACGAGCACGGCCTGGCGCGCTTCGACGGCACCGCGCTCTACGAGCACGCCGACCCGCGCGAGGGGCACCATCCCGACTGGGACACGCTCATCTTCAACTACGGGCGCACCGAGGTGCGCAACTTCCTCGTCGCCAGCGCGCTCTACTGGCTGACCGAGTGCCACGTCGACGGCCTGCGCGTCGACGCCGTGGCGAGCATGCTCTATCGCGACTACAGCCGCAAAGAGGGCCAGTGGCTGCCCAACAAGTACGGCGGCCGCGAGAACCTCGAGGCCATCGACTTCCTGCGGCAGCTCAACGCCGCGGTGCGCGACGAGTGCCCGGGCGCGCTCATGATCGCGGAGGAGTCGACGGCCTGGGGCGGCGTGAGCGCGAGTCCCGAGTCGGGCGGCCTGGGCTTCGCCTTCAAGTGGAACATGGGCTGGATGCACGACACGCTGGCCTACTTCGGGCGCGACCCGGTGCACCGGCCCTGGCACCACGACCAGCTCACCTTCGCGATGCTCTACGAGTTCAGCGAGCGCTTCATCAACCCGCTGAGCCACGACGAGGTCGTGCACGGCAAGGGCAGCCTGCTCTCGCGCATGCCGGGCGACGAGTGGCAGCGTCTCGCGAACCTGCGCACGCTGCTGGCCTACATGTACACGCGGCCCGGCAAGGTGCTGCTCTTCATGGGCACCGAGCTCGCGCCGTGGGGCGAGTGGGACCACGACCACAGCCTGCCCTGGAGCCTGCTCGACGACCCGCCCCACCGCGACTTCGAGCGCTTCGTCGCCGAGCTCGGGCGCCTGTACCACGCCCAGCCGGCGCTGTGGCGGCGCGACCCCGACCCCGGCGGCTTCCAGTGGATCGACTGCAGCGACCGGCACAATTCGGTGCTGGCCTTCGCGCGCTGGGACGAGCCGCGCGCCGGCGCGAGCACGCCCGACCACCTCGTCACGCTGCTCAACCTCACGCCGGTGCCGCGGCCGACCTATCGCATCGGCGTGCCGCGCGGCTGCAGCTACGCCGTCCTGCTCAACACCGACGAGGGCCGCTGGGGCGGCAGCGAGCTCGCGGTGCCCGACCGCGTCGCGGCCGAGGCCCGGCCCTGGCACGGGCAGCAGCACTCGATCGAGCTGGTGCTGCCGCCGCTGGCGGCGCTCGTGCTGCGGCCCGAGGGGTGAGCGCGGGACTCGCCCGGGCCGGGGCCCGATTGACCGCGGTGCGCGGGCTTCCTAGGCTCCCCCGCGTCGCGCGCGGCGTCGTGGCCTCGCCTGCCGGGCGCGCCGGGCCGAGGAACATGCTGGGCGAAGCGGACAATCAGCGCCTCACTCGGGTCGGCCCCGGCACGCCGATGGGCGCACTGCTGCGCCGCTACTGGCACCCGATCGCCGCGGCGCTCGAGCTCGACGAGGTCCCCATCCGTCCCCTGCGCCTGCTGGGCGAGGACCTGGTCCTGTTCCGGGACAAGGGCGGCCGCCTCGGCCTGTTCGATCGACACTGTCCCCACCGCGGTGCCGACCTGCACAACGCCCTCCGCGAGGAGCGCGGGCTGCGCTGCAGCTACCACGGCTGGGCCTTCGACACCGACGGGCGCTGCCTCGAGCAGCCCTTCGAGACCACGGCCCGTCCGGACTCGGGCTTCAAGGAGCGCGTGCGCCTGCGGGCCTATCCCGTCGCGACGCACGCCGGGCTCGTGTGGGCCTACCTCGGCCCGCCGCCCGCGCCCTGCCTGCCCGACTGGGCGCGCTTCCACGACGCGGGCCGGCCCTCGATCACGATCACGACGCTGCCCTGCAACTGGCTGCAGTGCCAGGAGAACAGCGTCGATCCGCTGCACGTCGAGTGGCTGCACCAGAACCTGCCGCTCGATCGCTACGGCGACGGCTCGCGCGCGGCGCGGCACCTCAAGCTGGCCTTCGAGGAGTTCGAGCACGGCTTCATCTACCGGCGCGTGCTCGAGAACACCGACGAGGCGCACCCGCTCTGGACGGTCGGCCGCGTCTCGCTGTGGCCCCACTGTCTGTACACCGGCAGCTTCACCTGGCACGTGGCGATCGACGACGAGCACACCCTCGACGTGCTGTGGGACCTCGACGCCCGCGGCGAGGCGCCGCCCGGCGCGCCAGTGCCCTACCGCCGCAGGGACCTCGACCGCGAGCCGGACGGGCGCTTCTCGGTGCGCGACCCCCGGCACCAGGACGCGATCGCGATGATCGGGCAGGGGCCGATCGCCGACCGCTCGCGCGAGCACGTCGGCGAGGGTGACCGCGGCGTGCTGCTGCTGCGCAGCCGGCTGCTGTCGGAGCTCGACGCGCTGGCCGAGGGCCGCGATCCGAAAGGCGTGCTGCGCGACCCGAGCCGCAACCACCGCCTGCCGCTGCCGCTCACCGGCGTGCACGACGAGCAGTCCTTCGTGCGCGGGCGGGCCGCGTCGAGGCGGCAGCGGAGGCGGAGCGTGCGCGCATGGGTCGAGCGGGCGCTGGGCCGGCTGGGCGCGGCGGCGGGGTCGAGCGCGCGTCGCGGGCGGCGCCGCCGCTCACGAGCCGGGGTCGAGCCGGATCTCGGCGCGCTCGTCGAGGGGTATCGGCTCTCGGCCCTGCTGTTCGTCGCCGCCGACCTCGGCGTCGCCGACGCGCTCGCCGACGGTCCGCGCGCCAGCGAGGAGCTGGGTCGGTCGCTCGGGGCTCACGCGCCGACGCTCGACCGGCTCCTCAAGACGCTGGCCGCCCACGGGATCTTCGCGCACGAGCGCGGCCGCTTCGCGAACAACGGCGCCAGCGAGCGCCTGCGGCGCGACGCGCCGGGCTCGCTGCACGGACGCGCGCTGCTGGCCGGACGCGAGTTCATGCCGGCCTGGCTCGGGCTCGCCCACACGGCGCGCACCGGCGCGATGGCCTTCGAGCACGTGTTCGGGATGACGAACTGGCAGCACCGCGAGCAGCAGCCGGAGCTCAACGACGCCTTCAACCGCTACATCGCGACCGGCGCGCGCCGCGCCGCGAAGGACGCGCTCGAGGCCTACGACTTCGGCCGGCACGCGCACGTCGCCGACATCGGCGGCGGCACGGGGCTGTTCCTGGGCGAGATCCTGGCGGCGCACGGCCGGCTCCGCGGCACGCTCGTGGACCAGCCGCACGTCCTCGGCGCCGCGCGCGAGAACCTCGCGCGCCTCGGCGTGGCCGGGCGCTGCGCGGTCGTCCCGGGCGACCTCTTCGAAGCCGCGCCGACGGGCGCCGACGCCTACATCCTCAAGAACGTCCTCCACGACTGGGACGACGAGCCAGCCGCCGTCATCGTCCGGAGCTGCGCGTCGGCGATGGGCCGCGACGCGCGCCTGCTCGTGATCGAGTCGGTGCTGCCCGACGACGAGGTCGGCGACGCGGGCACGCGGCTGCTCGACATCCACATGCTCGTCGTGGACGGCGGGCGCGAGCGGCGTCTCGCCGACTACGCGCGGCTGCTCGAGGCGGCCGGGCTGCGGCTCGAGCGCCGCCTGTCGCTGGGCGGCGCGCTGACCCTGCTCGAGGCGGTCCGCGCGACGTCGCCGTCCGGGCGCGCGGCGCCGCCCGCACGCGAGCTCAGCTCATCCAGCCCATGATGGTCTCGACCAGCCGCGGCAGGAAGGGCATCGCGCCGAAGAGCACGATCGTCTGCAGCGTCGCGCCCAGCCCGACGTGGTCGAGCAGCTTGTACACGCCGTAGAAGAGCGTCGAGAGCACGGCCCACTGCAGCGGCAGCTCGAGCGGCACGCCGCCCGTCCAGGTGTGCTCGGACTGCGCCCACAGTCGGATGAACGTGGAGCGCGGCGTGGTCCAGCCCATCGCTGCCGCCGACGACTCGAGCGGCAGCGCGATGAGCGCGCCGAACACGCCCGTCGCGAGCACGTGCACGATGTGGTTGCCCGCCAGCGCGCCGCGCTCGACGACGCCCTTGGCCACCGCGGCGGCCAGGTACACCACGAGCACCGGCAGCAGCAGCGCCTCGGGCGAGGAGCGGTGGTCGGTGAAGAACCACCCGAAGATCAGGCCGGCGCCGAACCACGTCACCGCGAAGAAGGGCGAGAGCTTGCGGTAGCCGTGCGCGAAGGCGAGCACGGTGAGGACCACGACGAACAGGCGCCACTCGCCCGGGCCGACGTGGATCATCGCGTGCGGCCCGCCGCCCGCGCCTCGGAGCGCGCGCCCCCGCCCTTGCCGCCCTTGCCGCCCTTCCCGCCGCCCCGGCCGCCCCCGCCTCCACCTCCCGTGCCCGGGCCCGAGCGCAGGTAGAGCACGAAGAGCAGGAAGGCCGGCACGCTCGCGCTGAGCAGGCGCCAGTCCTGGGCCTCGATGATCGCGACGTGCGCGCCCAGCGCCACGACCGCGAGCAGGAGCAGCGCCGGCAGCCGGTCGACGACCCGATCGATCATCGACCCAGCGTGCCGCAGCGCGCGGGCGGTCTCAAGGACGGAACGAGGGTGCCGCCCTCACGGCGCCACTCCGGTCTCCACCGAACCGACCACCTTGTCACTGCTCCACACCCACACGGTCCCGAGTCCGGCTCGCTGGAAGTCGAGATGCAGCACGATCTCGCAGACCTCTCCCGGCTGCAGCACCTTGAAGTGCGGCGTGATCGTGGGGTCGCCGAAGTGCAGGCACGAATCCGCCGAATCCACCACCGACAGATTGGGCGAGTCCGGAACCGATCGATCCTCGAACTGCACCGACGTGATCGTCACCGGGACGACCCCGGTCGATCGCACCTTCACCACCTGTGTGTAGGTGGTCGGGTACTTCAGTTGGATCGTGACCCGTTCCGGTTCGAACGTCAGTGCCCCTTGCGGGGGAGGCTGCGGCGGCCAGCCGCAGCTGAACATGAGCAACGCGATCGCCGCCATGACGCTCAGTGAACGCAGCATGCCTGACTCCTCGTGGGAAGGGCCGACGCCGGAATCGTCACCAGCAGCGGCGAGGATAAGAGAGTCGAGGGCCCGCTCCCATCGCGCCCAGAGAACGGTCGCCTGCCCATGGCATTGCGCATCTCGGCGAGGTAAGCCCATTCGAGATGCGCCCGACCCACTGGCTGCGCCTCCTCCTCGGGCCCGCGCTCGCCGGCCTCGTGCTGCTGCTCTCGCCCGGCGACTCGCCGCAGGTCGC
>Ga0111539_10010782_pt1 | contig 11506 bp, 5 predicted proteins | sample RhiMethybrSRZTD1_FD_79667 | JGI IMG/M metagenome (GOLD analysis project Ga0111539, IMG submission 79667) | Populus rhizosphere microbial communities from Tennessee, USA - Rhizosphere MetaG P. TD hybrid SRZTD1 (version 2) (version 2) | ecosystem: Host-associated > Plants > Roots > Rhizosphere >...
GCGGATGAAGCCCTTGGTGTTCTTCATGCTGCGCGGCGCCGTGCCCGCGCGATGCGACGCGCCGACGATGACGACGTTCTTGGCGACGACTGGAGCGCCGTTCCACGCGACCTCGCCCTCGATCGGATCGATCTCCTGGTCGTTGTCTTTCTTCAGATCGACGACGCCGTTGACGCCGAAGTCCTTGAGCGGCACGCCGTCTTTGGCATTGAGGCCGACGAGCTGATAGCCGATCGTCACGTAGAACACGCGCTCGTCGCCCTTGCCGTCGGTCCAGTAGCCGACGCCGCGCCCCGAGAGGCGGCGCGCCGATCGCAGCGCGCGTTGTCCTTCTTCGAGCCGATGCATCCACAGCAGCTCGCCCGTGGCCGCATCGAGCGCGACCGCATCGCGATGCTCACCGGCCGTCGCGTACAAACGGCCGTTGATCATCAGGGGCGTCGTCTGCATGTTGAAATCGGGACGGCCGCCAAGATTGTCGGTCTTGAATCGCCACGCGACCTGCAGCTTGCTGAAGTTCGCGGCGTTGATTTGATCGAGCGGCGCATAGCGGGTGACGCCGAGGTCGCCGCCCCAGTGACGCCACTCGCCGTTGGTCGTTCCTTGTTGCGCGGCGATCGTTACCGGCAGCAACAGAAGTGCGAATACGTAGAGGCGGGACTTGAGTCCCGCCTTGCGCAGGCGAGTCTGAAGACTCGCCTCTACGGAACTCATTTCGCGAGCGGGTCCGGCCGCAGCTGCACGTGATAGACCTTGCTGGTCGTGCCCTTGCCGGTCTCCATGTGGAACGGCGTGCGCGTGCTGATCGTCGCCCACAGGCCGCGGCCTTTCCAGCCGCCATTCGGATCGTCGATGCGTCCGTCCATCCACTTCGTGTAGAAGCCGGTCGGATATGGAATTCGCAGCACGACCCACTTGCCGTCCTTCAGCGCGAGCAGGCCTTCCGACGCGTTGCCCGTGTTGATCGGCACGTTCTCGCCGAGGCCGAGCGCGCCGAACTGATCGACCCAGGTGTAATAGCTGCCTTCCACGCTGCCGCCATCCTGCACGCCGCGGAACTGCGGCAGCGGCTCGGTGTAGAGCGTCCAGCCTTCAGGACAATGCTGGCCGGTGGCGGTGGGACCGTTGAGCACCTTGCACTTGCGTCGATCGAAGCTCGCGAGATGGCCGCTGGCCAGCGCCGCCCAGAACACGCCGTGGCGATCGACGTCGCCGCCTCGCGGCGAGAAGCCAGGGCGCTTCGGATCCTTGAACGGCGGCTCATACACTTCGGCCAGCGCGGTCTCCGACGGATTCGATCCCGGCACGAGTCGAACCACCTGGCCGGGATAGCCGAGCACCGTGCCCCAGATCGATCCATCCGGCGCCGGCGCCACGGAATAAAACGCCGCGCCGAACCGCTTGTCCTTCGCAGGATCGATCGGATCGTTCGGCTCGACGTACGCATCGCGCTTGCCGTTGCCGTTGGTATCCATGATCAGCGGCGTCCAACCCTGCGACTTCTGCACGTCGCCGGTCTCGTCGAACATCTTGCGATTCAGCCAGCCAACCACCTGGCCGCCGCCGCTGGTCCACAGCGTGTTGTTCGCGTCCTCCGCAAACATCAAGTGATGCGTGCCGAAGCACGTTTCGATGTGCGTTTGCTTCTTGGTCGCCGGATCGATGACGAGCAGGTGGCGGCCGCTGCGCTGCAACGGGAATTTCGCCGAAGGATGCAGGTTGGCGTCCTGGCACCACGCCGGATTCTCAGGCGCGCGAACGGCTGACGTCAGCCAGAGCCGGCCCTTCTCATCGAGCATCGGATTGTGGACGTTGTTCTTGCTGGTCCAGATCGCTTCTTCGCCCCAGTACGGCGAGGCCGCCGGCATTTTCGGACTCGTCGGCGGCGTATTCGCATCGCGAACGGTGAGCGGAATACGATCGATGGTGTGCGTGTTCGGATTGAGCACCGGCGTGTAGTCCGAGCTGAGCTCGAGCGCGCCGTAGAGTAGTCCGTTCGCGTTGAGGGTGGGCTTGCGCCGATCGGTCGAGACCACGTCGTGCAGGTACGACTTCGGATCCGCCCAGTCCCACATCGTGATCACGACGTTGCGCTCGACGCCTTGCGGACGGGGCGGCGCGGGCGGCACTTCGCCGCGTTTCACGCGGTCGCTCCAGTCGGCGAAGAGGAGCAGTGCGCGCTCCTTGCCGAGCTGATTCAAGCCGCCCACCATGTTGCCGCCGGCCTGGCCGGACTGGATGCGGCGATCCCACGCCGCCACCATCGACGGAAACGATCCGAGCGCCTCGGGCACCTCGCGCGTGCCTTTCGTGCCGAGCTGATGGCACGCCGTGCATCCGCCGGATTTGATCAGACGCACCCAGTCTGACTGGCTCTTCACGTTCGGCGAGATGCCGTTGCCCTGGGGGCCGGTGCCGGGGAATTCGCCGGCTTCCGGAATGCGCAACATCGAGAGCCAGTAGCCGGCGGGGTAGTACTGCGCCGCGGCATGATCGTTCGGCGCGATCACCGCGGTGAGATTCAGCGCCTTGCCGGGCGTGGCGCTCACGCGCGGCGAATCGACGAGGCCGTAGCCGCGTACGAACACGCTGTAGTTCGCCTTGGGAAGATCAGGAAGGAGGTAGCGGCCCTGATCGTCGGTGACGACAATCTTCGCGTAGGGCGTCGGGAGATCCTTCGTCTCGGCAATGACCCAGACGCCCGCTTCGGGCCCCTTACTGCTGCGCACCACGCCGCCGACATCGTCGGCGTCGACCGAAGGCGCCTGCTGCGTTGCGCTGATCGATGTGAAAGAAACACCAAGGGCGAGAGCAACAAACAGTACACGCGTCATTGCCGCCTCCGATAATCCGCTTACCGCTGTTTTGAGTCGGTCGTTGTCTGCCTCTGGGCGCGGCGCTTCGCGAGCTCCTCTTTGTACTGCTCGTCGGTGAGGAACGCGATGTCCGTCCACCCATGACCCATTTCATCCATCGTCCGCGATCCCCAGCCGACCCACGCCGTCGGATCGGGGTTGGCCTTGTTGTTCGCGGTGTTGTCGTGCACCGAGACGACGTGGAGGATCGTGCCGGCCGGGAACAGGTGCGGCACCTTGTATTTGTAGGTGACCTGCCAGGTCTGCTCGTAGTGCGTCGCGTTGGTGAGAATCTCGCGGCGGCCATCCGGATGGATCGCCTCGAGCAGCATCTTCGAGCCGCGGAAATGCATATGCGGCTGGAAGCTGATGATCAAGGCGGGTTTCGGCAGCGGGAAATACCGATCGTGCGTCACCACCGAGTTGGGCGGAATGCTGAGGAACGCCGCCGCGTGCAGCGGGTTCTCGGCAATCAGCGCGCCGGTCGGCATCTCCGGTTCATCGATCGCGATCTTCACGCCGGCACGGATCAGCAAATCCTCGACGCGCTCGCGATTCAACACCCAGTCGTTGCCGACGCCGGTGCGGATGCGGTGCGAGGTCACGACGTGTTCCGGCTTGTAGCCCTTCGGGTAGAACTTGATCCCGACCTTCATGCGATCGTGCTGTTCTTCGCCGTACGGATGATAGTGGCCTTCGAAGCGGAACTTCGATCCCTTCTTCAGCACCTTCGTCGTGCCGTCGGGGAACACGTCCGCGTCGTTGCCGGCGCCGTATTCGATCAGGTCCATCGAGTCGCCGACGTTCGATCCCATCCGCAACCCGACGTCGCTGAGGTCGGCGTCCTCTGGGAAGTCGACATATACGTGCGCGTGATGCACGGCCTTCCACGCATCCGGAATGATCTGCACCCACTTCACGTAGCGATCTTCGGTGAGGCCGGGATCGACGATCTCTTCTGGAATGAAGTCGGGGCCGGTCGCCGGAATCGTGAAGCCCTTCGCCATCCGGACGATCAAGTCCGGCTCGCCGTAGGTCCATTCCGTGCTCGGCGGAAACACTTTCGCGGCGGGTGCGTCGGCGCGATTGCCTTCGGGTGCTCCGGCATCGACCCACGCCGCGATCGTCTCGACTTCCTTGTCGCTCAGCGACGGATCGTTGGAGTACTCACCGATGCTGCGATCGATGTGCCATGGCGGCATCTCGCGACTGACCACGCGCGTCTTGATCGATCGCGCCCACGGCCGCACTTCGGCGAATGTCATCAGCGACATCGGCGCGGGCGTGCCCGGGTGGTGGCAGGCCTGACAGGACTTCTGCAGAATCGGCAGCACGTCCTTCGAGAATGTCGGGGAGGCGGCCGGGCGTTGAGCCGGGGCCTGTGCGTGCGTGACCGATTGAGCGGAGAAGAGCAGGCTGGCTGCGAACGCCGCGCTAGTGATACCGGCCAGACGCGAAACGGTGACCATGAGGCCTCCTGGTGCGCTTTACTTTACACCCGCGGCGGCACTAAAGTGCCGCCCTACATGAAGGCGATTGCACTCGCGCTGGCCATGGTCGTGCTCGGTCCGTTCGCCGCGGTTGCTCAGCAAAACCAGCCGATTTACCCCGTCTATGACGGGTATGTGAAGAACGCCGACGGCAGCTACACGCTCTCGTTCGCCTACTTCAGCCACAACGCGAACGAGGTCACGATCCCGCCGGGCGCGAATAATTCGTTCGGCCCGGCGCCGGGAGATCGCATGCAGCCGACCACCTTTCTGCCGGGCCACTGGCGGTACCAGTGCGTGATGGTGGTGCCGCCGGACTTCGACGGCAAGATGAAATGGACGCTGACCTACGGCGGCGTCACGACAGGTACCAGCGAGCGGATGCTGCAGTCGAACTGGAACCTCTTCGAGCGCGAAGGCGGCGCTCAGCTGGCCCGCCTGGATTTCGCGAAGCTGCCGAAGGGTGTGTGCATCAATCAGCCGCCGATTGTGCGCGTGCTCGGCGTCACTGCAAATCCGAAGAATCCTCCAACGTTGACTGTCGGTGTGAATGAAGCACTGAATCTCTTCGGCAGCGCGCACGACGAAGGTCTGCCGCGCGGCAAGGGTCTCGCCGTCGAATGGAAGATGTTGAAGGGCCCGGGCACCGTGAAGTTCACGATCCCGGGATCGGCAAGAACGAAAGCCCTCTTCTCGGCGCCAGGCCTCTACGAACTCGAACTCACTGCGACCGACTCGGAGTTCACTCGCACAACCCGGATCAACGTGAAAGTCGGTTGACGGTGGAGCATCCGGCTTTAGCCGGATTGTTCCGGTCGTAGCCGATTCAGATATGCGACTGCAGCGGCGGATGCATCCGCTTCCCGTGGGTCAGCGACATCAACACAATATCTGACGTCACCGGTGCACGCCGGAAGGCATCGACGCCGATCGCATCCGCGAGCGCGTTCAGCACCGCGCCAAATCCCGCACCAACCGGCGGCTCGCCGACGCCTCGCGCGCCGACCGGCGTTTCGGGATCGGCCATGTCCAGCGCCGAGGACTTCATCTGCGGAATGTCGAGGATCGTCAGCGGCTTGTTGTGATGGAACCGGCGCGCGAGCGACAGACCGTAGGTGGGCTCGTAAACGATCTTCTGATACATCGCATGCGCGATGCCGAGGCAGCAGCCGCCGTTGATCTGCCCGATCAGGCTGCGCGGGTTCACGATCGTCCCAACGTCGCCGACACTCAGGAAGTCGATCAGCTTCCACGCGCCGGTCTCGACGTCGACTTCGACTTCCGCGAAGCCGGCGACGAAGGAATACGTGTCGCCGTTGCGCGGATAGACGTCCTTGGCGACGCCCATCAATCCAAGTCCGGCGTTGATCGCGGCGGCCGCCTTGGTCACCGCGTGAATGTCCGCCGGCAGTTCGTGGCCATCGAACGTGCCGCCGAGGGCAATCGCTCGAGTTGCCGCCTGCGCGTAAGTCAGGCCGCGGGACGGATTGCCTTTGCGGAACACACGCTCGTTGCCGATCGTGTAGTCGTCCGGTGATCCGCCCAGATCCTTCGCCGCGATCTCCTGCAGCTTCTTCTTCGCATCCATGGCGCCGGCGTGATTCGCGCGCGTCATCGCGTGCGTGGTCTGGCTGCCCACCGAGAGGCACGTCCACGGCAATCCCTTGCTCGTGTCACCCCAGTTGACGACCACTTTCTCCCACGGCATCTCGAGAACATCGGCGGCCACACGCGCGAGATCGATGCAGGAGTGCGTGCCGAGATTGCCGACGCCGGACTGCACGTAGAGCTTGCCGTCGGGGCGAATCGTCATCAGGCCGTCGAAGCCGATCGATCCCGAGGCGTGCGGCCCGACAGCAACGCCGACGCCGGTCACTTTCGATCCGTTGCGTTTGCCGGCGCGCGCCTTGCGCGTTTCCCAGTCAAATTGCTCCGCGCCGCGATCGAGCGCCTCCTTCACGAACGCGCTGGTGATGTGTCGCCGTCCACCTTTCGCATCCGGCGGCCCGTAGACCGCTTTGCCTTCGGGCGAGTTCATGCGACGGATCGCAACCTGATCGATCCCGAGCTGCTTGGCGGCCTTCGTGATCACGCCTTCGCAGATGCCGTTGGCCTGCATCGGCCCCGGCGAACGCTGCTGCGTGCGAGGCGGCGTGTTGGTGAGCACGTTGACGGCGCGCCAGCGCATCGCCGCCGGTTGATAGATCAGCGACGCGGCATTACCGCCGGTGCGGTGATCACCCATCGGTCCGTACGGGCCGCTGTCCTGGACGATGAACAGATCGAGAGCGAGGATCTTGCCGTCTTTCGCAAAGCCGGCGCGCAGGCGGGCGACCATGTTCGTGCGCGCGCGGCCGATGTAGCTCTCTTCCTCTCGGCTGATCCGCATCATCACCGGCGCGTTCGCTTTCTTCGCGAGCAGCGCGGGAATCGCCATCGACACCGCGCCGCCGCCTTTGCTGCCGAATCCGCCGCCGGTGTATTCGCAAATCAGCACGACGTCTTTCGGCTCGATGCCGACCCATCTCGCCACGGCGTCGACCGTGCGGACCACGCTCTGAGTGGAGCAGTGCAGATGCAGCTTGCCGTTCTGCCAGAACGCCATCGCGCTCCGGGTCTCCATTGGATGGTGCCCGGTGGACGGCACGACAAACGATTCGTCGACCACCAGCGCGGCGTTCTTGAAGCCGGCCTCGAGATCGCCGAACGACCATTCCTCCATCGCCTTGCCCATCGGCAGCTGGCCGTCGGCAGCCGCGGCGAAGTCGGCTTCGGTCCACTTCAGTTCCTCGACGGTTGGACGCGGCGGCGTTCCCGACGGCGCGCCCCAGACATTGCCGTCGGTTCGTGCGTTCGCTCCTCCCGGCCGCAGGCTTTCAATCGGATCGACCACGTGGGGCAACGGCTCGAGATCGAGATGGATCAACTCGATCGCCTCGGCGGCAATCTCTTCGCTCGTCGCGGCAACGGCCAGAATCGGCTCACCGGCGTAGAGCGGCTCTTTGGTCAGGCAATGTTCGGTGGTGCCGCCAAGCTGCGGCACGTCGTCGGGCGTGAGGATGGCGCGGACGCCCTCGAGGCGCATCGCGCGGCTGGTGTCGATCGAGCGCACGCGCGCGTGCGGCCGCTCGCTGAGCATCAGCTTGCAGAACAGCATGCCGTCGGCGCGGAAATCTTCTGCGTACCGGGCTCGCCCGGTTACTTTGGCCAGGATATCCGGAGTCACGTAGTTCGTTCCTACGAGCTTTTCAGCCATACCGGACATTCTACGCCTCGCCCTCCCCCGAGAACACGGAGGAGTACGGAGGACACGGAGGGTGGCAGAAACTGCTGAGCAACGCTCGATGTGGCGTGGCAATTACTGCAGCGTTTTCAATGGCGCTTCTAAACTCGCGCCCAATTTCAGCGGCACGAGCCATGCTCTTCGAACGGGCATGGATCACGACTATCGCGTTACCGGCCTGGTGATTGGGTGCGCCATCGACGTTCACAAGAAGCTCGGGCCTGGGCTCAAGGAGAGCTCGTATCAAAAGGCGCTTTGCGAAGCGTTATCGCTCCGCAACATCAGTTATGAGGCGCGCCGCGATGTGAAGATTTCGTTCGAGGGCGCTGCACACGTCGCAAGTGATTTCGTATCTGAAGATAACGGAGTTGCGAGTTGGCTTAATCCTGAACTTCAACTGCTGCAGGATGGCAGACGGAATCAAGCGGGTCGTGCTCTGACTCCGTGTCCTCCGTACTTCTCCGTGTCCTCGTGGACTAACATGAGCCGACGTGTCCTCCCGCTCCCGCCTTCCACTGCTGAATATCGCGGTCGCGATCATCGGCGTTCTGCTGCTGATTTACACGGTGCAGCGCGCCGGCGGGTGGGGAGCCATTGTCAACGGCGTTGCCGGCGTCGGCTGGTGGTTCGTGCCGGTCGTCGTGCTCGGCGCGTTCCGCATGGCCTGCCGCTCGCGCGCGTGGATGGTCTGCGCCAACGATTCGCAATTGCGTTTCGCTCCAGCGTTCGGCGCATGGCTGGCCGGCGATGCGATCGGCAACCTCACGCCGCTTGGCCTGCTGGCGAGCGAGCCGACGAAAATCCTGATGGCGCGCACGCACATTTCGACCGTGACGGCGATCGCGTCGGTCACGATCGAGAACGCGTTCTACACGGGATCGGTGCTCGTGGTGCTGCTGTCAGGCGCGTGGTTGTTCATGCAGCACGCCAACGTGCCGCCGGGACTCGAGCAGATCTCCGAGATCATTCTGATCGCCGTGGCGATCGCCGCAGTGATCGGCATCTGGGCTGTCCGGACGAGGCCAGCGGTCTTGTCGCGTTTCGCGCCGATGATCTCCAGGCTCGCGGGCCGATCGGACGCGCCGGCGGAAACGATTCGCGAAGTTGAGTCGCGAATTTACGGAGTGTCTCAGTGGCCAATCGGCCGCATCCTTCACGTCGTCTTGTGGGAGGCGGCGTTTCACGTGCTGGCGGTCGCTGAAGTCTGGGTCGTCGTCGCGCAACTGATCCCCGACGTGACGCTTGCGGAAGCATTTCTCCTCGAGGCCGCGGGACGCTTTGTCACCGTCGCCTTCAAGTTCGTTCCGTTACGACTTGGCATCGACGAAGCCGGCTCCGGCGCCGTCGCCGCCGTCCTCGGATTCGCGCCCGCCGTCGGCGTCACGCTGGCCCTGGTGCGGCGGCTGCGCATCATCGTGCTCAACGCTATTGGCTTGATACCTTTGGTCAAGGGCAGTCACGGACGTTAACCACGAAGGACACGAAGGACACGGAACCCTGAACCCAAACAAATTGCCTTCGTGTCCCCCGTGTCCTCCGTGGTTAACGTCCGTTGACAGCGTAAAATGCTGACCCATGAGATTGACGAGACTTCTGGTAGCTGCGGCTTTGTTGACGGCGACGGCTCCACTGGCGGCGCAACAGCCATCGACTATTGATCCCTCCCTGTATGCCGGCATGCGCTGGCGCAACGTCGGGCCCGCGCGGGGCGGGCGATCGATTGCCGCGGAAGGCAGCGATGCGCGGCCGAACGAATACTGGTTCGGCGCCACTGGTGGCGGCGCGTGGAAGTCCACCGACGGCGGCACGACGTGGAACCCGATGACGGACGGCAAGATCACGATGTCGTCGGTCGGCTCCGTCGGCATCTGCCCGTCGAACCCCGATGTCGTCTACATCGGCGGCGGCGAGTCCGACATCCGCGGCAACATCATGATGGGGGACGGCGCCTACAAGACGGCCGACGGTGGCAAGACCTGGAACGCGGTCGGACTGCGTGATTCGCAAGTCATCGCCAAGCTGCGCCTGCACCCATCGAACAACTGCGACACCGTGCTCGCCGCGGTCATGGGCCACGGCTTCGGGCCGAGCGACGAGCGCGGCGTCTACAAGACCACCGACGGCGGCAAGACGTGGAAGCGCACGCTGTTCCGCGACAACAAGACCGGCGCCGTCGAGCTCGTCTACGATCCGAAGAACGCGAACGTGGTCTACACGGCGCTGTGGGAATCACAGCGGTATCCGTGGGGCATGTCGAGCGGCGGACCGGGCAGCGGCCTGTTCAAGTCCACCGACGGGGGCGAGAGCTGGAGCGAGATCACCAGGAACGAGGGCCTGCCGGCCGGCCTCTGGGGTAAGGTCGGCATCAGCGTGTCCGGCGCAGACAGCAATCGCGTCTACGCGTTGATCGAGAACGAACCCGATGGCGGCCTCTACGTTTCGGACGATGCCGGCGCGTCGTGGAAGAAGATCAACGACAACCGCAACATCCGGCAGCGCGCGTTCTACTACACGCGCATCTATGCCGATCCGAAGGTGAAAGACACGCTGTGGATTCTCAACGTCAACATCTACAAGTCGACCGATGCCGGCAAGTCGATCACGAACGTGCGCGTGCCGCACGGTGACAACCACGACATGTGGATTGCGCCGAGCGATTCCAACCGGATGATCGAGGCGAACGACGGCGGCGCGAACGTCAGCGTCAACGGCGGGCAGAGCTGGACCGATCAGGACTATCCGACCGCGCAGTTCTATCACGTGTTCCTGACCTCGCACATTCCGTATCAGATATGCGGCGCGCAGCAGGACAACTCGACGGCGTGCATGTCGAGCCAGGCTGGCGGCTTCGGACAGGACACCTATTACTACGACGTCGGCGGCGGCGAGAGCGGCTACATCGCCCCCGATCCGCTCGACCCGGAGGTGTATTACGCGGGAAGCTACGGCGGCCTGCTCACACGCTTCGATCGGCGCACCGGCCAGCAGCGCAACATCAACATCTGGCCCGACAACCCGATGGGTTACGGATCGGAAGGCATCACCGAGCGCTTCCAGTGGACCTTCCCGATCATTTTCTCGCCGGTCGACAAGAAGACGATCTACGCCTCGTCACAAAGCATCTGGAAGACGACCAACGCGGGACAGACGTGGACGAAGATCAGTCCCGACCTGTCGCGTCACGATCCGAAGACGATGGGCGCATCCGGCGGCCCGATCACGAAAGACAACACCGGCGTGGAAACCTACGGTGTGGTGTTCACGATCGCGCCGGCGCCGCAGGACATCAACACGATCTGGGCCGGCTCGGACGACGGCTTGATCCACGTGACGCGCAATGGCGGCCAGAACTGGGAGACCGTCACGCCGAAGGATCTGCCGGAGTTCGCGCGCATCAGCCTGATCGAAGCCTCGCCGCACACCATCGGCACCGCCTACGTCGCCGCCAATCGCTATCAGATGGACGACATGAAGCCGTACGTCTACAAGACCACGGATTTCGGCAAGTCGTGGACGAAGATCGTCACCGGCGTGAAGGACACGCACTTCGCGCGGCAGATTCGCGAGGATCACAAGAAGAAGGGCTTGCTCTACCTCGGCACCGAGAACGGCATCTACGTGTCGTTCGATGACGGCGCCAACTGGCAATCGCTGCAGCTCAACCTGCCGGACACGTCGATCCAGGGCATCCAGGTTGCCGAGCGCGATCTCGTCGTCGCCACGCACGGCCGCAGCTTCTGGATTCTCGACAACATCGGCGTGCTGCGGCAGGCGACGCCGGCGATCACCACCGAAAACCTGCACCTGTTCGATCCGATCGATCCCGAACGCGGGCTCGATCGCAACATCGCCATCGACTACTACCTGAAGAACGACCA
>Ga0111539_10010783_pt1 | contig 11505 bp, 9 predicted proteins | sample RhiMethybrSRZTD1_FD_79667 | JGI IMG/M metagenome (GOLD analysis project Ga0111539, IMG submission 79667) | Populus rhizosphere microbial communities from Tennessee, USA - Rhizosphere MetaG P. TD hybrid SRZTD1 (version 2) (version 2) | ecosystem: Host-associated > Plants > Roots > Rhizosphere >...
CATTATCCGGCGCCGGGGCGTAAGTAAATCCAAGGTGAAAGTAAGCAAATGGCCCGCGCGCCTTGAGCGCCGTCTCGATTCGCTCGGCAGCGGCGCCGTCAAGTTCGGGGTTCGGCGGCCATGCACCGAATGCCTCGGCAAGCGAGGCGATATCGGACTTGAACTCCGTCGCGATACTGTCTGCGGTGAAGATCTCCGTACCGAAAACGTCGACAGACCGGAGGATCGGCGGGACAGCAGCCGGCTGCTGCGCTCCACCTGGTTGCGCAAAGATCCCCAGCAGGAGTGCCGCGATTTTCACCACGTAATGGACCCTCCCGGTGGTGGCCAGAGGCCCATCAATTGACGAATCGTGATGATCTGGCCCATATGATGGCTGGTATGCATTGCCGCATGCAGAATACCGGAGCCTCGCGACTCCATGGCGAGTGGGGGGATGTCGACGCCGGCTGGCAGTAAGGGTTCTCGGAGTGAATCCGATTCCGCGGCGATTCGCTGCGCCTCTTCAATGGAGCGGAGAAAGCGAGCGCGCAGAGCGTTCCAACCATCGGCGGGAACTGACGGCCAACCATCGACGGCATGCTCGGCGATCCCGGTGAAACCTGCGGTCGCACAGCCATTGAACCACTCCTGCCAGTGGCAGATGTGGGCAACGATTTCCGCGATCGAGTGGGGAAGGCCGTGCGGCTTCGCATGCGCTTGCTCGGCGGTGAGCCCGTCGATGACGGCTCCAGGCTCAAGATGGACGCCTTCAGCGCCCAGCGCACTTCTCAATAAATTTCGGTCGTCCGCCCTGTAGTGTGTCGTCATCAGGCAATTATGTGCCAACGCGGATCGACGCTGAAGCCCGTTCCTGTACGATTTGAAATCAGCAACCTGGTGCCGTGCGTTGTCGCGACACACGTCCACACGACGAAACCTCCAAACCTGTAAACACACCATCACTTTGAATCGACGGTTGGTCTTGAAGTGCCGAACCGGCGTACACTAAACCCGCAAAAACGGAGGATAAACCATGAAGCGAATGATTCCGTTCTTACTGCTCGTCCTTGTAGCCACCGGTATTGCAGCGGCTAAAACAGTTGCGCAGTCGGGCGGATGCGCACCATCGGGCGGGTTGAATTTCATTTGTGGGCTGCAGGCGCCGGAAGACCTCGTGCTCATACCGAACACGCGTTGGTTGATCAGCAGCGGCATGGCGGCCGGCAGTGGGCTGCATCTGATCGACACGCAGGCAAAGACAGCGCGGGGTCTCTTCGGACCCGGCACTTCTTCTCGCGCGGACAAGACGAAGTTCGCGTCATGTCCCGGGCCGCTCGATGCGAAGCAAGCGAACCTTCACGGTCTCAGTCTTCGTCCGGCGCAGGCCGGTCATTACGCGTTGTATGCGACAAACCACGGAGGGCGCGAGTCCATCGAAGTTTTCGATCTGGATGCGGGTGGTGCGGCTCCTTCCGTCACGTGGATTGGCTGCGTTCTCATGCCAAATAACTGGGCAGCAAACAGTGTGGCTGTGTTCAACGATGGTGCGATTGTCGCGACTGTCCTGGTGCTGCCCGGTAAAACCTTCGAAGATGTGTGGGCCGGACGCAACACGGGCGTGGTCGTGATGTGGACGCCGGGATCCAAAGAATTCAGGACGCTGATGGGAACGGAACTGCCGGGCAACAACGGAATCGAAACGTCCGCGGACGACCGAGAGTTCTACGTCGCGTCGATCGGTTTGAAGCGTATCGTTGCGTACTCCCGCGCGAATCCGGCGAAGCCGTTGCGCTTCGCGCAATTGAAGGAGATCGGGCCCGATAACATCCGGTGGGTCGGTGATCGTCTATACACCGCAGGAATCATCGAGAACGAACCAGCGTGCGGCGGTCCGCCAAAGAAGCCGGAAGATATTCAATGTCCACGTGGCTGGGTGGTCGACGCCATCGATCCGAAGACGATGGCCGTGACGGAAGTCGCTCGCGGTCCGCGCGCTGTTCCTTATACGGGGACCGCGACTGCCATTCCGGTGGGCGGCAATCTGTGGCTGAGCTCATTCAACGTGGATCGCGTCGCCTATCGACCGTTGAAATAGCGTGGGGGAACCCGAGGACAGTAAGAAGGCCGCCGCAGGCGGCGTACCTCAGCGATCCCGAGGGTGGGCCCGACGCTAAGAGCTAAAGGAAAATGACGATGAAGAACAAGATGATCCTTGGATTGCTGGCGGTTTGCGTGTGGGGCATCACCTCGAACGGAGTGCAACGCGCCACAACCTGCGACCGCGAATGTCTGCGAGGCAAGGTCACACAACTGCTGTATGCCTTCGTGAAGCACGACGTGAACGGACTGCCCGTCGCCGACACGCTACGTGTGACCGAAGACGCGGTCGAGAAGCCGCTCGCGAAGGTCGGCCTGGTCAACACAGTGACGCGCCTTCGAGGCTTTCGCCAGGACTTCATCGACGAGCGCGCCGGAGTGGCCGGCGCCCACGTCATCGTGGAGGAGAGCGGAACACCCGTGCTGCTGGTGGTGCGGCTGAAGGTCGTCGCGGACAAGCTGACTGAAGTCGAGCTCGTGGCCACGCGCAGCGCCGCAGAAGGTCTCATCTTCAACCTTGATGGCCTGAGCGCTCCGAGTGAAGTGATGAACTACGCGCCGCGCCCCGAACAGCTTTCGAACCGCGACGACGCCACCAAGGCAGCGCTGCATTATCCGGCCGGGCTCAACGCCGCCAAGACTTTCGCCGACGTGAACGCGCCGTTTGCAGCGGATGCCTATCGCTACGAAAACGGCCAGGTGATGGCAGGTCCCGCCTGCAAGTTTGCCCCCGGTTGCCAGAACATCTCGACACAGTCGCTCGCGATTTTCAATCGCCTCGGTGACGTGCAAACGCGCGTCATTGCCGTCGACGAGCGCATGGGCATCGTATGGCTTCGAATGGCCTGGGGCGTGCGCGAGCGCGGCGGTGACCAGCTCACGGTGTGGGAGGCATTCAAGGTCTACGACGGCAAAATCCACGCGGTGGAAGCGTTCATGAGAATCCTCCCCGTGGAGAAGCGCAACGGAGGGTGGGAGTAGCACCTGCTCCGAAAAACTTAGCGCGCTATCTGATTATTCCCCAGAAAGACCCGCCGTAAGTTGCGACGCCCTTCAGAGACGGCGCAGTCCAGACTGGCTCGAGGATGCCATGTAGCTGCGCATCTCGCGTAATGAAGGCGTTCGGAAGAACCACGCCAAGTCGCCCCCCTAGAACATAGGCTCCAAGCAAGTATTGCTCGTTGTAGTAAAGATGTCCCCACTCCGGAGGGTAGTCATACGGTAAGTGAATGTCGTGGAAATGCACGAGGACGCCAGGCTTCAGTGTTGGCAAGATTTCAAGGAACACGACAGTGACATCCGAGTGCATGAAGGCTCGATGGGATCCATCAACAAAGAGAATGTCCCCGGCATTGAGGCTGTCGAATAACCCTAAATCCACGCTCTCGAGTCCTGAGGTGACAATGTGATCCGCAACTGCCTGAACGCTTAAACGAGGCGCGGGATCAATGCAAGTAATGGAGGTTCGCAATGCGCCGTCGGTAATAGCCCGCCGCGCAAATCGAGTGGAGTGCCCTGCGCCTATCTCGAAGTACTGCGCTGGTCGGTGTACCGACAGCATGCAATAAAGTGAAATCGCGTCCAGCCCTGGAAACATTGGATTGTCCCAGACGGGAGACACCGAATCATTTTCTGAGCGCCGACGAATCGACAATATTCGTTCTTTAAATTGTAGGAACGATTCCAGCATGGCTTGAATGCGGGCGCGCTGTTCCTCGCAGGCGTTATAGAAAGGTGCATTTGGTGGTCGACCCCACCCATAACGGGGGGTCGGTGAAGCAGGAAACTCTCGAAAGGCCGCTACTCGAGGAAAAGTCTTTTGCAAGAGGTGCGCTACCCGATGCTTCGCATTGGCTATAGGAGACATCCTTGCATTACACTCCAGAACCCTGTCGAAAGCACCTGCATTGAGCATTGATGGGGTCAGACTACTCTGCTACCGAAATCCACAAGATCGGTTTGGTGCTCGAGTAATCTGACACCATCTTTTTTGCAAACCTTACAAAGAGTTCAGAAAGACTTAACTTGAAGACCTCTCGCTTGTCGCTATCATCAAAGCACAAGGAGTCTGCCTGAATCTTCATTCCCGGCTGTAGTGACTCCGGCTACAACTTTTATCCATTGCAACGCATGCGAGGTTGCAATCCGAGTCTTGTTATTTCAAAGGCACGGACGGCGTCATCCGACGCCATCCGTGCCTTTCGCTTTAGAACGAGAATCCTCCGCCGACGACGGGCATGGTCAGCATGATGGGGCCAGGGGCAATCATTTTCCAGCGTAGTTCTGGACGAATGAAGAACCGCGATCCGATACTTCTGGTGAGTCCTGCACTGGCTGCGAGTCCCATGAATTTATCGGCACTTACGAACCTGGCGTCCGTCTCGGCAGCGAAAACCCAACCGATTTGAAAGAAGGGTCTGGTGGGCTTGGGGTCGGACTGAATGAACCATCCGGCTCCGATCAGGTGCAATGCGCCCTGTCTATCCCACGGAACGTATTCGTAGTCGATTTTTATCTCCGGAGCAATGAGCCTCAGGTTCAACGACGCACCGACGGTTGGCGCAAACTGCACGCGAACATCTTCACCCGTGATGTTGCCATACCCGCCCAGACCGCTGAGCTGCGTCTGTCTGGACCATCCGTCGGCCGCGCCGCCGACCATGAGCAATACAACGCAGAGGGGCTGCATTTTAGATGTAACGATTCTGACCATAGTCCACCCTTCCCTTCGCAAGGGAATGCGTGAAAGGGTCCCGAAAACTGGCACGCGAAGGCCTGAAATTCTGAAGATTCCTTAAGTATTTCTGGCGGAGAAACTCCGCTAACATCCTCCGATCTCAAGTACGCATCCTGGAGGTCCACCGTGAGACTCACTAGATCCACAAGCCTTGCTGCCGGGTTGATTCTGGCAATCGCTGGAAGTGCAGCGGCGCATTACACGTTCATCTTGCCGGAAAAGTTTCGCGTCGCCCAGGGCGCGGCAATGAATATCGGCTTTCACGCATCCGACAGTTTCCCGGAGAGCACCCAACTGCCAAGGCGTCTGGCGAACGCTCAGCTGCACACCGAGAGCGGCGCAGTCGAACTGCCCGCGTTCCGCGTGGATGGTCTGCGCCAGGTGGCGACGATTAATCCGCCGAACGGCTACTCCATCGTCACGGCAATCAACCCGGCGAGAACTGCGGATATGAAGGCGGATGAATTCACGGATTACCTCAAGGAAGAAAGCCTCACTCAGGTGATCGAAGCGAGGGCAAAAGCAGGGGAGACAGAAAAGGTGGGTCGAGAGAAGTTCAGCATGTACCTGAAGTCGATCATCCTGGCGGGGGAGCCGAACGACGGCTACAAGCGTGTGGTCGGGCTACCTATGGAGATCGTGCCCGAGAAAGATCCCGCGCAGATCAAATCCGGAGGGTCGCTGCCGGTAAGAGTTCTGTTCAAAGGAGCCCCCGCAAAGGACCTTCAGATATTCGCGGCCTCAACCGGCAAGCCGGCGAAGAATATCGGCAAGACCGATAAGAATGGCAAAATCAGCGTGCCTGTCAGCAGCGGACCGTGGCGACTCCACACCATCCTGATGGAACGCGTGACGCTGCCCGATGCGGACTGGGAGAGTTTCTGGACAACGCTGACGTTTGAGATTCCCTAATGTGGGATTGAAAACGTATTGAAGGATGGTCCCTCATCCGGCCCTTCGGGCCACCCTCTCCCGGGGGGAGAAGGTGTTGCGATCGCGCGCACCGCGTGCAACCTGCTGCAACTTCTTACCGATCGCCCGCCAGGCAAGAACAAGTGAGGTAACGCAGAGCGCGGTGCCTCCCACCATGAACGTAATCACAACAATGTCCCAGAGCGGACGATGATTGTAGAGGAACGGGAAGTTCAAGGAATGAAGCCCGTGGTACAGCCATCGATTGACCCAGTTGCTGTTGCTGTAGCTACCGACGACAGACGCCGTCTTGGGATCGATGTAGTACCGTGTCGCTTCAGCGTCGTTAGTCAATGCCAGCATTACCGGCAGCGCCTTCCGTCCAGTACGGTCCTGGTAATACGCGTCGTATTGCTCCAGAGTTCGAAGTTCGAGTTTTTCCGGTTCCGGGACACTTTTCTTGATGAGCCAGACTATTTTCTCGCGGTCGAATTCCGTGACGATCTGCCCATCGAGCGAAACGAAGCGGGAAGAGCCATCACTCAGAGTCAGGGAATATAGCGGTTGACCCGCAAACGACGTGTACGACAATTCCTTCGCGTGAAGATCACCGACTCTCGACAGGACATCTTTCGGACTGAGCTCGGCGAAATCGCTCATTTCTACCTCACCGCGGAGCGCCGAAGCCAATGAGGAGTTTCCACCACGTTGCCTGCCCTGTCCGCGCTGCCTGTTGCCCGGACTGTTGCGTTGCGTGTCATTTTGAATCCTTGGACGTTCCGGTGGTGGAAAAGGCAGGAACGCCAGCGAACCGCTAAACGTCCACGTGACAGTTGCAAGCCCGAAGACAAGGCCGAGGATCGTGTGCCAGCGTTTTTGACCGCGATACGGGATGCTGCTGGGACCACCGGCAAATCGGTACTTCTTAACCGGAGAGTACATCCACAAACCGACGATGATTCCGATAATGGCTCCCCCGACACCCACCATTGCCGAATACGTCGCAATGCGGATCCACACCGGCTGATGTTTTCGCAACGGCGTGAAGTACAGCCAATGGGGAATTGCGCTGAGATACGCGCGCAGTCTCGACCCTCGAGTGGTGTGGAGAAGCACTTCGCCGGATTCTCCGATGTACGCCGCCTGTCCATCAGGCCATGAATACTTCCAAAGCGGCCGCAACGTGCGGAGCCGGTTGCCGACCATCCACTGGTCGGTTTCGGTGACGGACTCCACAGTCGCGGCAGAGACCGGCTGGCCTGTCCACGTCGAAACCATGCGATCGCGCATCGCCTGACCCGACTGGGTCTGTTCGACGCCGGTATCGGCGTAGACGATACGTCCGTTGTCGAACCGGTAGGCGGGATGACCGTCGAAGGTGGTCAGACGGATCTGGCCGGGCATTGCCTTCTCACCGATTGTTGAAGCCGCTTCTTCCGCAGAGATCTTGATTGCTGCGGCATCGAGCGGTGCCATGCGATCCAGGCGATCCTGATTGCTGATCGCAGGCATGCCCCAGTACATCATTCCGATACCTGACGAGAACCACAGAAAGAACAGCACACTCAGAACGACTCCAACCCAACGGTGGACGACGATAAGGGCTTTTAAGAGCATTTGTTTAAGCTTTTGAGGTGGGGAATAGGGAGTCCGGGTTGATCCCGGACTCCACGCCTTAGGGTTTGCTATTAGAAGTTCCTCGTGATCTGCATGCTGTAGTTGCGCGGCAGCCCGATCCTTCCCGTCGTGGCACCGGCAGCAATGCCACCTCTGTTGTAAATGAGTTCGTCCGTGAGGTTCCTCGCTGTTAGCACCGCCTTGAAACCCTTTGCCATGTTGATCGAGATGTTGCTATTGATGATCGTCTGCTGTTGCAGGCGTTGGGTATTGTTGCTGTCGTTCCAACTCGGACCACGAGTGCGGAACGAGATGCTTCCAGTTACAGGGCCGAGACGAACGATGGGAGTCACGGTCCAGAGAACAGCAGGAGCCCTCGCCTGTTTGTTGCCGGACCGGTCCACCTCCACTCCGTTTGCGACGGTGTTGAAGACAAGGTACTTGGCGTCATTCCAGACGAAATCGGTTTGAAGCGAGAACCTGCGGATAGGACTGACCATAAAAGACGTGTCAATGCCTCTGGACTCCACTTTTCCTGTGCGCTCGACAAAGAGGACGCCGTCGATCAATTCCTGGGTCAATATGTCGTACTTCCTCATGTTGAAGAGCGACACGGTTCCCTGAACACGTTCGCGCCAGGCGGACGCCTTCACGCCGCCTTCCCAACTCCGCGTGCGCTGGAGCACAAATTGAGCCTGAGTCTGCGTGATGTTTACAAGCGCCGTGGCTCCCGTGTTGTTGTTGGCTGTGCCTGTAGGCTGGATGGCCGTGGAGCGCCCGACATACAAAGTCACGGTCGGCGTTAGATCATAGGTCAAGGCATAGCGGCCGGTTACGGGATGAAATGACACCGTATTGATTGCCTCAGGGGCTGTGCTGGTGGCGAACGTCAGCCGGCTGTTCGTGATGTGATCCAGACGAGCGCCTCCGCTGAGAGAGAGCTTTTTCAGAAGACGAAAAGATCCTTCAAAGTATCCCGTGTCGTAGTCCGTGTCCACGTTACGGACTCTTATGAAATGCTCATGAAGCGGCGCGTGGGCAACGGGATTGAGGTAATCCATGGAAGGCGCCGCTCCGGTCGAGCCAAATGCAGGGTCGGCACCGTAGCGGCCTTGATTGTTCCGTTCGACCGTGCCGCCTGCTGTAAAGCTGATCGGGTGTCCCTCCCAAAACCGAAACGTGTTGCGGATACTGACGGTGTTGCCGACGAGCCAGTCCCTCTTGAAGTTGAAAAAGTAGGTCCCACCCGGCGCACTGCCCGGCGTGAAAAGTAGGGTGGTTTGGTTGAACGCCCCACCTTCGCTGTTAATGGCATCCAGCCTCATCTGTATACCGTAGATTTTGTGTTGCAGTTGCCAACCGTGTGACAGATCGATATCCGTCGTCAGTGTTCCTCGACGCGTAATCGATTTGTTGCGGGGATCGGTCATGTTGTAGTTCACCGTACGGGCGCGCGGATCGACAAAGGTGTTTGCCGCAATTTCGACGTAGTTGACGTTGGGGTCCGGTTTGCTGTTCAACAGAGGCGTACTGAAATAGGGACTGAGGTTATCCATCGTGTAATTGCCCGATGCGGTAACCGTGACTCGCTCGATCGGCGTCCACACCAAACCGGTGTTCACTCCCCGATTCGTAAGGTCTGAGCGCTGAATGTTCGTTCCGCCATGCGAGTTCACGAGATCGATTCGGCCCGCCAGGTTCTTCGTCAACGGGCCCGTGATGCCGAACCCGACACGAGTATTCCCGAAGGACCCATACGTGAGCATCGAATCCATCGCTAACTCGCGCCTCGGAGTTTTCATTCTCGTGTTGATCGACGCGCCTGCCACGCCCGATCCATAAGAAAACGAGGAAGGTCCCTTGAGCACTTCCACTCTATCGATGAAGAACGAATCCATGTTTCGGACTGCCTGCGGTACTGAATTCGGAACGACGCCATCGAATGCCATGAAGATGCCCGCGTCTGTGGTCGAAAGACCGCGAATGTCGACGGCCGGAATGTAGCCGGAATCCGCCCAGGTCGTGACGCCGGAAACCAGCTCCAGCGAGTCCAGAAGATTGGTCACGCCGCGCTCACGGATATAGTCCTGCGTAATTACCGTGAAGTTGAACGGCAGGTCTTTAATCGGAACATCGAGATACGAGCCGCCCGCTGCCGACGCATTGAGCTGCACCGCAGAAGGAATGTCCTTCGGAGCTTCGACAAGTATCGTCTGTTTGACCGGAGCGACGTCCAGAACCACCGAAATGTTCTGCGCTACGCCAGAATAAACGAGAGGCCGCTCGCGAACGGCAAAGCCTTCGCCGCGTGCATAGAGTATCCATTCCCCCGTTGAGAGTTCCGGGACCTGAACGAGGCCCTTGCTGTCAGCAGTGAACGTCTTGTTCTCGTTGGCTTTTGTCAGCGTGATCGATGCACCCGGCACCGCGCCGCCGCTCTGGTCTGTCACCGTAATCGTGACCCCTGTTGCGCTTTGAGCCGACGCTATGCCTGTGGTCAGTGTCAGAATCGAAAGTGTCAACGCAGCGTAGATGGACGCCACTCTCTGTCTCCCCGTCATAACAAAACTCCTAATCTGTATTGCTGTGGGTGCGAATCCTATCCGGACAGGCCCATCGAACTTAGTGAAGTTTTCCTGAAGACTTTCTTTCACAAAATTCAGAATTCGGCACGATTCAAATGCTGTTTTTCGGAATCGGGTTTGTGTTACTCAAGAGCGCATGCGTTCAGTGAGTACATTTCTACTCGTCCTCGTTATTTCAGTTTCAGGGTTTGCCCAGTCCGGCAGTTCAGGCTCCACGACGGCATATGACTCGAAGTTCTTTCAGGTCCTCAAGAGAGTCTTCGACAACTTCGGAGACGTCGATCTCCAGCGGGCGTTCCAATCCGCTCAACCGCTCACTTGCTCCGAGTTGGTAGGCAACTGGAGGCAAGCTGCATTCTTCAATGAAGACAGGAATCTCGAGCGGTGGTACTTCAAGAGTTTCGAGGAGGTCCAGGCGGAACTTTCCCGCTACATCTTCTCGGGAGCTTGCTCTTCGGAGTCCACTGCGCTCGACCTCGCGACGCGATTTCCCATTCGTGAAAGTGTCGACTCATACAATCGGTCTCAGATCGAGTTCGATCGTATTGCCTTCAAGTCGAATCCGCCCGTCAAGGCAACATTCGACAACAAGGCGCGCATCTACACCTTCGAACTTCCCTATCTCTATCCAACCGGAATACGCGACAACACCTACACGCTCGTTCCGCAAAGTGCATCGACAAAACTTGCGGCGGACGTGACAAATCGATGGGAATGCAAGGCGGTGAAATCTGCGGATGTCACATACCGCTTCCTGCTCTGTCGTACGTCCATCGTGCCTCGTAACCGGTCTCTTCGTAGCGCATCCGAGGATAAAATCGGAAAGTCTGCGTACGTTCTTCTTACGGATGGGCGCGAAGCTCGTGCAACAACCACACTGCGGTTCGCGACCGAGACGCCTGCGAATAAAGCAATCCCCCGGGATGCGAAAGTCATCGATCTGAGCCGCCGCGACTTCACGCTGCGTTTTCCGAGTTCATCCTGGGATGTGAAGATCGAATCCACAACGCTTCTCGTGGGTGGACAATTGCAAAGCGTCGAGTCTGGCGCGCCTGCAGGCCCATCGGACAAGGACTATTGCGAATGGAAGCCGCAGTCGCCCGCAACGGCGTTGCTTGTCAATGATGCCGACCGAAGTCTCAAGTTCTATCTGTCGATCGGCGACATCACCGGGCCCGGCCTGGCCATAATTGAAGCGAGAACTCCGACAAATTTTCGGTTGGGAACCTTGAAGTGTTTCTTCCCTTCCCAGTCCATCGTGGACGTCGATCTGAATCGTCTGTCGATGGTTGTCGGCGAGCACCTTGGTGTGGAACTGCGATAACGCGGCTGTAGGCGCGGTCTATGACCGCGCGCAATTTAAGGATTCAAGAATATGCGCGGTCATAGACCGCGCCTACAGGTTATCTGCCTGAGTCAGCCTTCAACACGTCGCCTGGCATCGGAATGCGCCTGAGTTTGCGGCCCAGCACTCTCCACGTGAGCACCAGCGACGTCACACAGAGCGCAGTTCCGCCGAGCATGAACGTGATCACAACGATGTCCCAAAGCGGACGGTAGTTATAGAGGAACGGG
>Ga0111539_10010784_pt1 | contig 11505 bp, 9 predicted proteins | sample RhiMethybrSRZTD1_FD_79667 | JGI IMG/M metagenome (GOLD analysis project Ga0111539, IMG submission 79667) | Populus rhizosphere microbial communities from Tennessee, USA - Rhizosphere MetaG P. TD hybrid SRZTD1 (version 2) (version 2) | ecosystem: Host-associated > Plants > Roots > Rhizosphere >...
ACGCCAGGCACATCGGGAAGAAGGTCCGAGACGCCGGTGGCCAGCAGCAGGCGCCTGGACGTGAACGATCGCCCATCGGCGATCGTGACTCGAAACGTGCCGTCATCGTCGTTCCGTACGGCGTCGGTTACTTCGCCCGGCTCGACGCGGACGGTGTCGTAGCGTTGCAGTTCCTCGAGCCCCAGGCGCCGCAGCTCGAACGGCCCGGTGCCGTCGCGTGTGAGGAACCCGTGGATCGCGCGCGCGGCGTAGTTGCGTGGCCGGTTGGTGTCGAACACGAGCACCTGATGGCATGCACGGCCGAGAATGAGCGCGGCGCTCAGCCCGGCCGGTCCCGCGCCCACGATGATGACGTCTGCGTCCGTAGCCATCCGCTAGAGAGAAGACCTCGGGTTCTTTTTACTGAGGACCGCACCAAAAAAGAAACCCGAGGTCTTACGCTAGCATGAGAGCAGAGAGTGATCGGCGCCGCTTCCTCACTCGCGTTTCGTTCCCTGCTGAAATCGGCCGCGTCCCGGTCCGGTCTCGGCCGCGCCGCGCCTCGTTTGAGCGGCCTGTCGCCGGTCGGCGCGGCGTTCCACATCGCGGTGCTCGCGCAGGAGGCGCCGGTGCTGATGGTCGTGCCGACCGACGCCGACGTCGAGCAGATGATGTGCGACGCGCGCTTTTTTCTCACGAGCCTGCAGGGACTTTCGCGCGCCGACGCCGACCACGTCGTCCTCTCGTTTCCGTCGCAGGAAGTGGATCCGTATCGTGGACTCGCTCCGCATCTCGAGGTCGCATCCGCCCGTGCCCGCGCGCTTCACGCGCTTGCGGCCGGGTCGGCGCGCGTTGTCGTCGCCTCGGCGCGCGCGCTGCTCCCGCGCGTGTCGGATCCGACGCGAGTTCGCGATGCAGGGCTGTCACTGGCGCCGGGTGACGAGATCTCGCCGCAGGATCTCGGCGTCCGCCTCGCACAGGCCGGGTTCGTGCCCGAGGATCCCGTCGACGAGCACGGCGAGTACTGCGTCCGCGGCGGAGTCGTCGATTTCTACCCGGCCGCCGAGGCGCAGCCGGTCCGGCTGGAATTCATCGGCGACATCATCGAGTCGGTCCGCCGGTACGACGCGGCGACGCAGCGATCGCTCTCGGCCCTCGATCGCATCGTCGTCAGCCCGCAGCGCGAGCTGCTTGGAGACGGCGAGCTCGACGACGTGCTCAGCCGCTCATCGACGATTGTCGAGTACGCGCGCGCGGCTCGGGCCACCGTTGCCGTGTTCGAAAGCGACGACGTCGCCGATCGAGGCCGGAAGCTCGAGGAGCAATGGCGGGCCAGCGCGAGCGACATGCAGGCTCGCGGACGACAGGTCCCACCCTACGAGACGCTTGCCGTCAGCTGGGAGGAGCTGGGTGGATGGCTCGCCGGCGCGCGGCAGATCAGCCAGCTGGCGATCGACGAGGGGCAGGCCGAGTCGCTTCACATCGCCTGCGTGCCGACGCTCCAATACCAGGGCCGGGTCGGTGACTGGGCCGCGGAGATCAAAACGGCGCGCGAGCGAGGCGATCGCGTCGTGTTCGTCGCTGATACACCCGGGCGTGCCGAGCGTGTCGTCGAGCTGCTCGGCGACTACGAGGTCCGCGCGCGCGAGATGTCCGTGGACGACGACCTCGAGTATGCGGCCGTACTGGTCACGACCGGCACGCTCACACGCGGGTTTCATCTCGTCGACGCCGGGCTGCTGGTTTTTGCCGAGACCGATCTCTTCGAGGAGGAACGCCGCGTCCACGAGCGGCGCCGGTCCGCCGCACGCTCGTTCATCTCGGACTTCCGCGATCTCAAGACCGGCGATTTCGTCGTGCACATCGACAACGGCGTCGGCAGGTTCGTCGGCCTCAAGCGGCTGCCCGTCGGACCCATCGATCCTGCCTCCGGGAGACCGGCCGAGCAGGAGTTCATGGAGCTGCGGTACGCGGACGAGGACAAGCTGTTCATCCCGCTCGAGCGGCTCGATCTCGTGCAGAAGTACACGGGCGGCGCCGCGCCCGGGCTCGACAAGCTCGGCGGCACCACGTGGGAGAAAGCCAAGACGCGCGTCAAGAAGGCCATGCGCGACATGGCCGAGGAGCTGCTCAAGCTCTACGCGGCGCGCAAGGCCGTCACCGGGCACGCCTTCTCACCCAACTCCCACTGGCAGCAGGAATTCGACGACACGTTCGAGTACGACCTCACGCCCGACCAGCGAACGGCCATCAGCGACATCACGCGCGACATGGAGCAACCGACGCCGATGGATCGCCTCCTCTGCGGCGACGTCGGGTACGGCAAGACGGAGGTCGCCATGCGCGCGGCCTTCAAAGCAGTGATCGACGGCAAGCAGGTCGCGTTTCTCGCGCCGACGACGGTGCTGGCGTTCCAGCACTTGCGGACGCTGCGCGATCGCTTTGCCGGCTTTCCGGTTCGCATCGAGCTGATCAGCCGTTTTCGATCGAAGCAGGAACAGAAAGATCTCGTCGTGCAGATGGCATCGGGGCAGATCGACATCATCGTCGGCACGCATCGTCTGCTGTCGAAGGATGTGCAGTTCCGCGACCTCGGGCTGCTCGTCGTCGACGAAGAGCAGCGATTCGGGGTGGCGCACAAAGAGCGGCTCAAGCAGCTGAGGAAGAAAGTCGACGTGCTGACGATGACGGCGACGCCGATTCCGCGAACGCTGAACATGTCGCTCGTCGGCATCCGGGACATGTCGGTGATCGAAACGCCGCCGCGCGATCGACTGGCCATCCAGACGCAGGTCGTCAGGTTCGATCCGGCGGTCATCACCCGGGCGATTCTCACGGAGCTGGAGCGCGGCGGCCAGGTGTATTTCGTCCACAACCGCGTCGAGTCGATCTACTCGATGGGCAACCTGGTCGCGCGTCTCGTTCCCGAGGCGAAGCTGGCGGTCGCGCACGGGCAGATGGCGGAGGACGAGCTCGAGCGCGTCATGGTGGACTTCGTCGCGCATCGACACGACATCCTGCTCGCGACGACGATCGTCGAGAACGGACTCGACATTCCCAACGCCAACACGATCGTCGTCAACCGCGCCGATCGATATGGATTGGCGCAGCTCTATCAGCTCCGCGGCCGCGTCGGGCGATCGGATCGTCGCGCGTACGCCTACCTGCTCGTGCCGGCCGAGCAGACGCTGTCGCCGATCGCGCGCAAGCGGCTCGCCGCGATCCGCGAGTTCAGCGATCTCGGCAGCGGATTCCGCATCGCGGCGCTCGACCTCGAGATTCGCGGCGCCGGCAACCTGCTCGGCGGCGAGCAGAGCGGACACATCGAGGCCGTCGGCTTCGACATGTACATGAAGCTGCTCGAGCAGACGATTCGCGAGCTGAAGGGCGAAGAGATCGAGGACGATCGGCGCGCCGCGGTCAATCTGCGAATCGACCTGCGAATCGACGAAACCTACATTCCGGACATGAATCAGCGGCTGTCGGCATATCGCCGGATGGCCAGTGCGCGTACGTTCGAAGAGGTGCAGGCGTTCCTCGAGGAGCTTCGGGATCGCTACGGGACGCCGCCGCGGTCCGTGCAGAATCTGGCGCAATATGCCCGGATCCGGCTGATGGCAGATCGGATCGGGCTCGAGGGGCTCGACCGGGAGGGCTCGATCGTTGTCTTAAAGTTCAGGCAGGACGCCAGGGTCGAACCGGCGCGCCTGCCGAGGTTGATTCAGAGCCGCGGCGATTTGACCCTGGTGCCGCCGGGCGTGCTGCGGCTCGACCTCGGCAAGCCGGCGGCCGCGCCCGAAGGCACCGCCGCCCCGAAAGCACGCCGCGCCCCCGTTCGAGCCACGATTGGGGGTTCGACAAGCTCGTGGTGGACGGCACGCGCGACGAGCGACGTCGAGCCCGGGTTCACCCGCGAAGCCATTCTCGCGGAGGCGCCGCCGGACCCGTCCGAAGCGGGCGGGCTGTTCGAGCGGATTGGGGCAGTACTCGATGAGTTGAGTCAGGCGACGATCTGACGCTTCGCCTCGGGGCTTGGGGCTTGGCGGTAAAATGTTGAGTTCGGGTCAGATCCGGCTGTGTGGCCGGGGAGAGTTCATGAGAAAGCTGGTTACCTGTCTGTTTGCTCTGATCGCCTTGTCCGGTGGCTCGCGCGTGGTCGCGCAGAGTACTCCGCCGGCTCAGACACAGACGCCGCCTCCGAGTCAGACGCCGCCTCCGGCCCCGGCTGCGCCGGCGGCGCAGAATCCGCTGGCGAAAGCGCCGATCCCGAGCAGCATCATTCAACGCATCATCGTGAAGGTGAACGGCGAGATCTTCACGCAGACGGAACTGGTCCAGCGGCAGGCCGATGCGCTCCGCGCCGACAATCAGGACGTCAAGGATCCGAAGGCGCTCCAGGATGACGCGCGGCTCGCGGCGAAGATCACCGCGCTCACGCCGCAGATTCTGCTCGACGTCGTCGACGAACTGCTGATGGTGCAGCGCGGACGCGAGCTGGGCATCAAGTTCACCGACCAGAACTTCAAGAACGCGCTCGAGAACGTCAAGAAGCAGAACAACCTCAACGACGACGGGCTGAAGACGGCGATGGAGCAGGCCGGTCTCACGCTCGAAGAGCTGCGGCAGAACTTCGAGCGCACGTGGATCATGCAGGGCGTTCAGCAGAGCGACATCATGGGGAACATGCGCCTCACCGAAGAGGAGGCGCGTCAGTACTACCAGAAGCATCCCGAAGAGTTCATGAAGCCGGCAACGCTGGCGCTGAGCGAGATCTTCGTGAGCGTGCCGGCGCAAACCGATTCGACCGGACAGCCGACGTTCAACGTGGGGGCCGACGACGCGGCCAAAGAGAAGATCACGAAAGCGCGAGAGCGCGTCCTGGCTGGAGAAGATTTCGCCAAGGTCGTCGGGGAGGTTTCGGAAGCCGGGTCGAAGGCCAACGGCGGAAAAGTCGGGACCGTCGTCGTCGACGAGATGGTGTCGAACGTGCGGGATGCGTTGACGAAGCTGAAGCCGGGCGAGATGTCCGAGCCGCTTCGATTCCCGACCGGGTACCGGGTTTTCAAGCTCGACGCGCGGGCGCCGGCCCAGCTCGAGCCGTTCGAAAGCGTCCGCGAGACGATTGGGCAGAAGATTTATCAGGAGCGGCTGGGCGGGGAGCAGAAGAAGTACATCGAAAAGCTGCGAGCGCAGGCCCTGATCGAGTGGAAGGACGACGGCTACAAGCAGATGTACGAGAAGGCTCTCGCGGAGCGCGACAAGGCGGGACTTCCAGGCTCGCAGTCGTGAAAATCGCTTCCCTCACACTCGACCATCCGGTCGCGCTGGCGCCCATGGCCGGCATGACCGACACCGCCTTCCGTCGTCTCGTCAAAGAGATGGGCGGCTGCGGGCTGGTCGTCACCGAAATGGTCAGCTCCGAAGGGCTCGTGCGCGGGATCGATCGCACGCTCGAGTACGCGGAGTACACCGAAGCGGAACGGCCGGTGTCGATTCAAATCTTCGGCGGCGATCCCAGAGTGATGGCCGACGCCGCGCAAATCGTCGAAGGGATGGGCGCCGACATCGTCGACATCAACATGGGCTGCCCCGTGCCGAAAATCGCGAAGCACAACGCCGGGTGCAGTCTCATGCGTGAGCCTGCGCACGCCGCCGAGGTCGTTCGCGCGATGGCTGAAGCGGTGCGGATTCCCGTGACCGTGAAGATGCGAGCCGGCTGGAACGACCAATCGATCAACGCGCCGGATCTCGCGCGGATGGTCGAGGACGCCGGCGCCGCCGCGGTCGCCGTACACGGCCGGACTGCCGCGCAGTCGTACACCGGCGAGTCGGACTGGAGTCTGATCGGCCGCGTCGCACGGACAGTCCAGATTCCTGTGTTTGGTTCTGGCGACTGCGTCGAGCCGGATCAGATCGTCGGACGGCTGCGTGACTCGGGCGCCAGCGGCGTGCTGGTGGGCCGAGGCGCGCTTCGAAATCCCTGGATCTTCAGTCAGGCGGCAGAAGCTCTCGCCGGCCGTACTCCCACAACGATCTCGCCGGCTGAACGAGGGACGTTCCTGCTCGACTACATCGATCTGCTCCTTCGTGAGCGCGTTGGTGAGGACGCCGGGTTCCGTCACACCGCGCCAGGCCAACCTGCGGGCGAGGTACCTCAGGCCCGCGGCCGCGAGCGCTGGGTCATCAACAAGGTTCGCGCGCTCGGCTCGTGGTACACGAAGGGGCTGGACGGCGGATCGCATCTTCGCGTCGCCATCAATTCGGCGCAGTCAATCCCGGAGTTGCGAGGGTTGATTGAGGACTTCTTCTTTGCTGAGCCCACCCGGTCTTTAGACCAAGAATCTGGCAAGCGATTCCGTCTTCGCGTCGACGATCTCGCTTTCTGAAACGACCGCAGAGTCGCACATCTCCCAGAACAGCCGTCCCAGTTCTCGATGAAGCGGATGGTTCAGGTACGCAAGCAAGCTGGTCTGGTCCTCGAACTCAACGACGCAGACATTCTGATAGGTCTTTTCACCGAAACTTCTGGGATATCCCGGGTCGAGGGCTATTGATTTACCTGCAGATGCGCGAACGACGCCAGGCACCTCACGGGCCAACCGCTCGAGAAGTTGGGCGCATGACAAAAGAGCGTCGCGGGAGGTTGCCGGCTTCGGATTGAAAAGAACGATGTGCGCAATCATCCGCCTCCGCCGTGCCCGCCGCGACCGGGCCCGCCACGGCCGGGCCCGCGGCCCCTTCCACGGCTTCGGCGGGACGAGTCCCCGAATTTGCCGGTTTTCCAGCCGCCCCCAGGCTTTCCGTCTCTCTGCCTTCCAAACTTTCCAGCTTTCCAACTCCCCGGCTTTCGGGCTTTCCAGCTTCCAGGCTTTCCGGCTTCCTGGCTCCCCGGCTCTCCGGCTTTCCAGCTTTCGGGCTTTCTGGCTTTCCAGCTCTCCGGCTTTTCCGCTCCCCACGTCGTTCGCTTCTTGAACCTCGCCCGCTTCTGATCCCGCGTCAGCTTGAAGCGCTCTTTCGGATCGACGTGATTCCCGCCGGGGCGCCATTCCGGCCGCCGATCGGGTCGCGCGAGACGTCTGGCGCGCAGGGCGTCGCGCGCGGCGAGCGGCGAGTCCCACAATCGTCCCCGATCGAACCACCGCAGGGAGACATTGGGCTGCGTGCGCTGAAGTTGTTTGAGAGTCGGTATCAGCGTCTCACGCTGTTTGGCCCTGAACGCCGTCGGCGTCACGCCATCGACGATCACCCAGAAGGCGTAAGGCGCAGGCATTGCGTCTAATTGCGCTCGAGGCGCTTCAGTTTCTCGATGAGGGTGGTCCGCTTGACGTTCAGAAGCTCCGCCGCCTGCCGCTTGTTGCCGCCCGTCCGTTCGAGCGCGCGCCGAATCAGGTTGTGCTCGAAGTCGGAGACGAGGCGATCCATCTGGATGCCGACGTCCGGAAACACGAAATCGGCGCTCTGAACCGGTGCCCGTGCCTGACGAATTTCGTCCGGCAGATCCGCGGCGTTGATCTGCGCCCGGCCCGGCGACAGCGCGAACGTCCGTTCCATGACGTTTTCGAGCTGCCGGACATTACCGGGCCAGCCGTACGCCATCAGCGCCTGCTGGGCATCCTGGCCAAGCGTCACCCGGGGACGAGGCGGCAGCGCCGATTTCGCCAGATCGTCGAGAAAATGCTGCGCGAGGATCGGAATGTCCGCGCGCCGCTCCCGGAGCGCCGGCACCCGGACCGGAATCACGTTCAGGCGATAATACAGATCCTCGCGGAACGCCCCTTGATCGACCATCTTCCTCAGGTCTGAGTTCGTCGCCGCGATGACGCGCACGTCCACCTTGATGGTCTGTGAATCGCCGACCCGTTCGAATTCCCGCGCTTGAATCACCCGCAGAAGCTTCGACTGCAGGGCCGCGCTCATCGTGCCGACCTCGTCGAGGAACATCGTGCCGCGATGCGCCTGCTCGATGCGTCCCTGCCGGTTGCTCACCGCGCCGGTGAACGCCCCACGTACGTGGCCGAACAGCTCGCCTTCGAGCAGGGTTTCCGGAATGGCGCTGCAGTTGATCGCGACGAAGCGCTGATTGCGCCGTGAGCTGGCGTCATGAATTGCCCGCGCGGCCAGCTCCTTGCCGGTTCCTGTTTCCCCTGTGACGAGCACGGTACTCGACGTCGCGGCGACGGTTCTCAAAAGCTCGAACAACTCGAGCATCGCCGGGGTCCGTCCAATAATGCCGTCCAGCCGGAATCGATCGTGGAGCTGCGCGCGCAGGTAGGCGTTTTCCGCTCTGAGCCGGCGCTTCTCGATCGCGGCGTTCAGCTCGTGAAGCAGCTCTTCGAATTGAAATGGCTTCGTGATGAACCCCTCGACGCCGAGGCGGGTGACCTCGACCGCTTCGCGCACCGTGCCGAATCCAGTGATGACGATGGCGATGATTTCGGGGTACCGGGCGAAGGCCTCGTCAAGAATCCGGCGGCCGTCGAGGCCGGGGAGCCGGAGGTCCGTGACCAGGATGTCGAATGCGAAGTCGTTCAGCCGGTTGAGGGCTTCTTCGCCGGTCGCGGCCTGCTCGACCCGAAAGCCATGGTCGGCCAGACGTTCCGCCATGACCTCTCGAAAGCCGCCCTCATCGTCGACCAGCAGGAGGTGTTGCTGAGGAGTCTCCGCCATCTCGATGGTGGCGGTATTTTGACACAAGATGCGGAGGTCCGACGGGTCCACGTCGAAAATTGTCAGACCCCTAACGCTTTTCCCTCCTAAACCGATAGTTCCGGCGATGATGACTGACAGAAAGACCGTGTCGATCCCCCGGGCATGCGAGCTCGTCGGGGTGAGCCGACGGACGATCTACAACTGGCTTGCGGGCGGAAAGGTCGAGTACGTGCGCACGGCCGGCGGATCGGTCCGGATTTTCGCGGATACGCTCTGGCGCGAGCCGGGCTCCGCGGAGGCACCCGCCGTCGAGTGGAACGATCGTCTGCGCAAGGGCGCCTGAGGCTGGCAACGGCGACGCGACTTCCGTATTCCGTGGACATCGTCCCCGAGTCGGACCTCGCGCGGCTGTTCCATCGCCTCAACAACCAGCTCGGAGTGATCCTCGCCAACGCGGAATTGCTGGAAAGCCGGCTGGCGGATGAAACGCAGCGCGCGCGAGCCAGTCAGATCGTTGCTGGCGCCGTCGATGCGATCGCCAGCGTGCAGGATTTGCGAAGGCTCGTGTCGCCCGAAAGCGAGAGAGATCCAGGGTTGACTCCGTCGGCGTGATGACAGAATTCGTATCGCTGTCAACGCCGTGACGAGCGATTTGGCCGCCCGCACAGGATTTCACAGCACTTCACATTCGCGCACTTCCCTGTAACTTCAACCGAACAAACAAGTTACCAGAACGTCCTCCCGCAGAGCCCGGTTCGCCGTTTATTTGCTTTTCTCGTGGCATCGCTGTTGCCCTAGGGAACGGCCCGGGAGAGGGTTAGTTCAACTTTTAGGGAGGATTTTGAGATGCAACGGACGCCTTTGGCGGGTCATCAGCAGGAGCGAGTTGCCGCGAGCTTGTCGTTCGTGGAATCGCTGGCTCGGCGCATGGCGTCCACCATGCCACATTCCATCGATCTGGGCGATCTCGTCCAGGACGGCGTGCTTGGGCTCATCGACGCGGCTCACCGGTTCGACGAGAGCCGCGGGATCAAGTTCGAGACATTCGCCGAACGCCGCGTTCGCGGCGCGATGATCGACGCGCTGCGTCGCGACGCGTGGCCGAGAGGCGTCCGCCGCGTTCGCCGCGAGCTCGAAGCGGCGCGTGAAGAACTTCGCCGCGAGCTGGGCGCCGAGCCGACGCTCGCAGACCTCGCCCGGCGCGTCGGCGCCGACGAGGCGCGACTCGAGCGGACGATCGTCCGCATCAGCACCATCGAATCCACGTCGCCGCTGGCGAACTTCGAAGCGCTCGACAGCGCATCGCTTCCGGCCGTCCTCGTGCCGAGCGAGCCGCCCTCTCCGGATCGGTTGTTCGAACAAGCGGAAGTTCGCGATCGCGTCCGTGCCGCGCTCGCCCAGCTGCCGTCGCGCGAGCGCCGCATCCTGGGTCTCTACTACTTCGGCGACGCGACGATGAAACAGATCGGCAAGCAGATTGGCGTCAACGAATCACGCGTCTCTCAGCTTCACGCGCGCGCGATTCAGCGCCTCCGCAAGATTCTCACGGGCGCGACCGAGACGCCGTCCCTGAAGCTGGTCCAGAAACCGCGCAAGGCACGGATGGTGTCCGCGGCCCCCGGCGCCAAGCGCCAGACCGCCAAGCGCCGGCTCCATCGGGTGGCGTAAAGACTGCCCTTACCCGAGCGTCTCTCTCGCGATCCTGACGAGATCCCGAAGCCTGAACGGCTTCGGGACCCAACGGCATCCGCTTTCTTCGAGAAATCGCTCCGCCTCGGTGCCCGCGACATCACCGGTGACGAACACGAGCCGGCGTGCGATGTGCGGCATCTTGGCTGAGACTTCGCCGAAGAACATCATCCCGTCCACCTTCGGCATTTTCAGATCACAGATGATGACGTCGTAGTGCCGCTCGCGGAGGCGCGCGAGCGCCTCTTCGCCGTCGCCTGCGCGATCGACTTTGAATCCTTCGTCGGCGAGCGCCGCGGCCACGGCCTCTCCGAGGGCCAGCTCGTCTTCGACGACGAGTACGCGCGTGCCTTTGGGGACTTCGGGCGCCGGCCGCGCCGCCGGCGTATCGGGAAGCCGGACGTTATCGCCGCTGACCGGCAGCTCCAGGAGAAAAGACGCGCCACGCCCGCCTTCTGACCGGACCGCCAGCCGCCCGCCGTGCTCCTGCGCAATCGCGTACGCGACCGTGAGTCCGAGGCCGGTGCCTTTACCGATGGCCTTCGTGGTGAAAAACGGATCGAAGATGCGTTTCTGCACATCTTCCGGCACCCCGGGCCCATCGTCGTTCACTTCGAGGATGACGGCGTCGCGCTCCGGCTCCTGCCAGGTTCGCAGGATGAGCGTGCCGCGGCCGTGCGCGTCGAGCATCGCCTGCTCGGCGTTGACGATCAGATTCAGGAGAATCTGCTGGATTTGATGCGGATCGGCGAACACCGGCGGCAGTCCGGCCGCCAGCGCCTCGAGAATGACGACGTGCGCGACGCGTTGTTCGTAGGCGCGAAGCGCGAGCGTTTCGCGCACCACCTGGTTCAGATCGACGGTGGTCCGGGTCGTATGGCGTTTGCGCGCGAACGTCTGCAGATTGCGCACGATGCGCGCGGCGCGTTCGGCCGCGTTGTGGATCGCGTCCAGATCCCGGCGCGTCAATTCGTCGAGCCGCCTGCCCGCGAGCCGTTCGGCGCACGCGAGGATGGTCGCCAGCGGATTGTTCAGTTCGTGCGCGACACCCGACATGGTCTGGCCGAGCGCCGCGAGCTTTTCCGCCTGTGACAGCTGATGGAACAGATCGCGCGACTGATCCTGGAGCTTCTTTCGCTCCGTGACGTCACGCATGATCGCCTCGACGTGCAGCGTCCCCGGCGCATG
>Ga0111539_10010786_pt1 | contig 11505 bp, 10 predicted proteins | sample RhiMethybrSRZTD1_FD_79667 | JGI IMG/M metagenome (GOLD analysis project Ga0111539, IMG submission 79667) | Populus rhizosphere microbial communities from Tennessee, USA - Rhizosphere MetaG P. TD hybrid SRZTD1 (version 2) (version 2) | ecosystem: Host-associated > Plants > Roots > Rhizosphere >...
AACGAGCGGTACGCGGACGGGGCGCCAAGCGCCGCATCCGGCTACCCGTCGCTCGCACCGACTGGTCCCAGTGCGATCCGGCCAACCTCGAGCATCCGGGGCTCTACATCAATCGCGAACTGAGCTGGCTGGAGTTCAACCAGCGGGTCCTCGATCAGGCGCTCGACCCTGCGCATCCCCTGCTGGAACGCGTCAAGTTCCTGGCGATCGTCGCCACGAACCTCGACGAGTTCTTCATGGTGCGCGTCGCCGCGCTGGCGCGCGACCATCGCGCCGGCTCGATCGAGCTGTCGCCCGACGGCCTGGCGATCGGCCAGCAGCTGTCGCTGGTGCGCGCGCGGGCGACGGCGATGCTGGACGAGCTCGCCGAGTGCTGGAGCCAGACGCTGCGTCCGCGGCTCGAGGACGAGCGGATCACGATTGTCGAGCCGCCCGACTTCACCGAGGCCGACGATGCCTATCTGGAACGCTACTTCAGCGCCGACGCCTGCCCGGTGCTGACGCCGCTGGCATTCGATCCCGGCCACCCGTTCCCCTACATCTCGAACCGCAGCAAGAACCTCGCGGTGGTCGTCGAGCATCGGGGCCGCACCAAGTTCGCGCGCGTCAAGGTGCCGGATGTGCTGCCGCGCTTCGTGGCGCTGCCGGCCGAGCGCGACCAGGGCGATCGCTTCGCGCTGCTCGAGGACGTGGTCCGCCAATACCTGTCGCAGCTATTCCCCGGGGTGACGGTGGTCAGCGCGCACCTCTTCCGCGTGCTGCGCGACACCGACCTGGTCGTCGCGCACGACGAGAGCGAAGACCTGATGGCGATGGTCGATCGCAGCCTGAAAGAGCAGCGGCGCGGCGCGCTGTCGCTGCTCGAGGTCGAGGACGGCATCCCGAGCCGCGTGCTCGACACGCTGATCGAGAATTTCGAGATCGGCCGCCGCGTCGTCGTCCGCTCGGCCGGGCGGATGGGGCTGGCCGACTGGATCGGGCTGGCGCGGCTTCGCCGCCCCGGCCTCAAGGACCGGCCGTTCGCGCCGGTCGTGCAGTGGCGGCGGGGCGAGCCGGAGATCTTCGACGAGATCAAGTATCGCGATCAGCTGGTGCATCACCCGTTCGACTCGTTCACGACCGTGGAAGCGTTCGTCGACGCGGCGGTCGACGACCCCGACGTGGTCGCGATCAAGATGACGCTCTACCGCATCGGCTCCAATTCGCCCCTGGTCGACCGGCTGATCACGGCGGCGCATCGCGGCAAGCAGGTGGCGGTGCTGGTGGAGCTGAAGGCGCGGTTCGACGAGCGCAGCAACATGGAGTGGGCGACGCGGCTCGAAGAGGCAGGCGTTCACGTCGTGCACGGGTTCCAGGATCTGAAGACCCATTGCAAGATCTGCCTGGTGGTTCGCCAGGAGGAGGACGGCGTCCGCCGTTACGTGCACGTGGCGACCGGCAACTACAACCGCGCCACCTCGCACGTCTACACCGACATCGGTCTTTTCACGGCCAACCCGCGCATCGTCGCGGACGTGTCGGAGTTGTTCAATTACCTGACCGGGTATTCGAACCAGACCGATTACCGGGAGCTGATGGTGGCGCCGATCGCGCTGCGGAGGCGCTTCGCGAAGCTGGTGGCGCGCGAGATCACGCACGCCCGGCACGGCCAGCCGGCGCGGATCATCCTCAAGTGCAACTCGCTGTGCGACCCCGGCATCATCCGGCTCCTGTACCGCGCGTCGCAGGGCGGCGTGTCGATCGATCTGATCGTCCGCGGCATCTGCGCGCTGCGGCCCGGCATCCCCGGCGTCAGCGACAACATCCGCGTCCGCTCGATCGTCGGCCGCCTGCTCGAGCACTCGCGCATCTGGCATTTCGAGAACGGCGGCAAGCCGGAGACCTACATCGGCAGCGCCGACCTGATGGAGCGGAACCTCAACACGCGCGTCGAGGTGGTCTGCCCGGTCCTCGACCCGGGCATCGGCGAGTACATCCGCTACGTGGTCCTCGAAGCCTATCTGCGCGACAACGTCCGGGCGACGGTCCTCAACTCCGACGGCACCTACGAGCCGGTCGATGCCGGCGACAGCCCGCCTCTCGATGCCCAGACGCTCCTGATGAGCCGCAAGCAGCGCGAGCGCCTCGCGCGCGGTACGTCATGACCTTACGTGGGGCAGCCCTTTAAGGGCTGCCGTTCAGCGCCGCCGCGTTTTCCGCGCGTCTTTCTTCATCCCGGCCACCAGGTATCGCGACGCCATCACCGCCAGCGCCTCCGCCCGCGTCGCCGTGCGTTCGAGGTGCCGCGCCATGCCGAGCGTGGCGATGCCGTGGCTCATCGCCCACGTGATCTCGGCGAGCTCGATCGGATCGCCGGCGCCGACACGCCCGCGCCGCTGCTCGTCGCGAATGGTGTCGGCGAGCAGCGTAAACGCGGCGTCGGCGATGCGAACGAGATCGGGATAGCGCCCCCAGTCGGCGAGGAATCCGCCGAACATCGTGTGGTAGTGCGAGGGATTGGCGCGGGCGAAGCGGACGTACGCTTCGCCCATCGCCGGCAGCGGGTCGGCGCCGGCCGCGGCGGAGGCGGCGAGCGACTCGGTCATCGCCGCGTGCAGCCGGCGGAATCCTTCCTCGGCGACGCGGGCGAGCAGCGCCGCCTTGTCGTCGAAGTGCCGGTAGAGGGCCGTGCGCGAGACGCCGACGCTGGCCCCGACCGATCGCAGCGTCAGCGCCTGCACCCCTTCGCGGGCGATGGTCTCCACCGCCGTGGCGACCAGCGCCCGCTCCAGGTCGCCGTGGTGGTAGCCGCGCTTTTTTCGCGGTTTTACCGGCGTTGTGGCACCCATGCCGGCAGCATAACGCGCTGGTGTTGACAGCGTCAACATTGATTTGCTAGTCTCATGTTGACATTGACAACATTCGAGGAGGCTGTATGAGGTCGATCGGTGCCGCGGTCACGAAGTTGTGGAACGCCAGCCGTCCGCTGACCGCGGTCGGCCTCGGCATGCTCGCCGTGCTGGCGGCCAGCGTGGCCGGGCTCGCGCTCGACCCGCGCACGGTGGGAGGCGCCCCGGCCTGGCTCAAGCCGGCGAAGTTCGCGATCTCGACGGCGATTTACTCGCTGACGCTGGCCTGGCTGGTGACGTATCTTCCCGGCCGAACGAGGCTGACGCGCATCGTCGGGTGGGGCACCGCGTTGATCCTGGTCCTCGAGGTCGCGCTGATCGACCTGCAGGCCGCGCGCGGCGTCACCAGCCACTTCAACGTCGGCACGCCGCTGGATTTCGCCATCTTCTTGGTGATGGGCGGGGCGATTGTCGCGGCGTTCCTGCTGGCGCTGGCGCTGACCGTCGCGCTCTTCCGCCAGCCGTTTGCCGATTCCGCGCTCGGCTGGGCGATCCGCATCGGGATGGTGATCACGCTGGCTGGTGCCGGCATGGGCGGGATGATGACGCGGCCGACCGCCGTACAGTTGGCGGCGGCCCGCGCCACGCACACGATGCCGATCGCCGGCGCGCACACGGTCGGCGCGCCCGATGGCGGGGCCGGGCTTCCCGGCACCGGCTGGAGCCGCGAGCACGGCGACCTGCGCGTGCCGCATTTCATCGGCCTGCACGCCGTGCAGATCCTGCCGCTCACCGCGTTGCTGCTCGGCCGCATCACGCCCGGCGCGCGGCGCCGTCGCGCCGTGCTGGCGGCGGCGGGAAGCTACGCGTCGCTCTTCGTGATCCTGCTGGCGCAGGCGCTGGCAGGCGAGGCGCTGATTGCTCCCGGCGCCGTTACGCAATCGGCGCTCGCGATCTGGGCGGCGGCAACAGCCGCCGGTGTGGTAGTGGCGGTCGCGCCGCTGCACGGTCGCGCGGCGCGGCGGCTGCCGGCGGTAGCCTCGATGATTAAGGGATAATCGTGGGGCGGGCCGCGGATGGAGAACCACGACTTCGATCACGGCATCCTCGACGACGTGCGGCATCGGCCGTGGCCGATGCCCGACGCGCCCTGGGTGCTGACGCAGACGTGGCACGATCTGCTGTTCGCGCACTGGCCGGTCGACAAGGTCGGGCTCGCCGCGAAGATTCCCGCGGTGCTCGAGCTCGATCTCTACGACGGCGAAGCCTGGGTCGGCATCGTGCCGTTCCGGATGACCAACGTCGCGCCGCGCGGCGTGCCGTCGCTGCCCGGCGTCTCGGCGTTTCCCGAGTTGAACGTCCGCACCTATGTTCGCCTCGCCGGCAGGCCCGGTGTCTACTTCTTCAGCCTCGACGCCGCCAGCGCCCTTGCGGTGGCGACCGCGCGGGCGATGTTTCACCTGCCCTATTACCACGCGTCGATTGAAATCGAGGCGCAGGACGGCGGCGTTCACTACCGGAGCCGCCGCACGGACGCGGACCGCAGCCAGGCGGAGCTGACGGCGTCATATCGCCCGATCGGCCCCGTGTTTCATCCGGTCGAAGGCACCCTCGAGTATTTCCTGACCGAGCGCTACTGCCTTTACACCACCGACCCCGGCGCGCACCCGCTGCGCGTCGACGTGCATCATCCACGCTGGCCACTGCAGACCGCCGACGCCACCTTCGAGCGCAATACGATGACCGATGCGGTCGGCATCCGGCTCTCGTCGCGCGCGCCGCTCGTGCATTTCGCGCGGCGGCAGGACGTCGTCGCCTGGATGCCGGTTCGCGCGTGAAGGCTGAATGTCTGTGTTGAAGTTCGCAGCGACCACCCTCGGTGTCGCGCTCGCCGCCGGCGCGACCATTGTCTTGCGGCCGTGGATGGGGCCGAGCGTGTCGATCATGTTCTTCCCGGCGATCATCCTGTCCGCCATGTACGGCGGCTATTGGCCATCGCTGCTCGCCGCGGTGTTGTCGACGGTCTCTCTCGCGTTCTTCATCATCCCGCCCTACAACTCCTTCGACATCGGGACCGACGACGCGATCCGCCTCGCGGTGTTCGGGCTGGTCGCCCTCGTCACCGCGTCGGTCAGCTCGGCCCGGCAGCGTGCCGAAGGGCTGCAGCGCGAGGCATTCCGCGAGCTGCAGCGCGGCATCGCGACGCTGCGAAAAGTGAGCGGCTGGCCGCTCATCGTCGACACCAGCGTTGCCGCCGGCATCCGCAGGGTATTGGCGCACGCCGCCAACGTGGTGGGCGCCGAATGCGCGGTCGCGGTATGGGAGACCGAAGAAGAGCCGTGGGTCTACATCGCCGCATCGTCCGGATCTCCGGACGCGCTGACGAAACACGCGCCCGCGGAGCTGACGCCCGCCGTGCACGAGGCGCTGGCCTCGGCGACGCTCTTCGGCGCCGAGGAGTTGAAATCGAAGAAAGACGTCGACGTCACCGTCAGCCGCGACGGATCGATCGAGCGCTGGCACGGCACCCCGGTCCACAAGGACATCGTCAGCCACCTTGGCGGCCGCGGCTTCGCGTCGGCGCCGTTTGCGGTCGAACACCACGAGGGGCGCACTTTTTTCAGCGGGCTGTCGAGCCCCACGCCGGATGTGATTCCGCTCGTCGAGGTGGTGGCGCGCGAGGTCGGCAACTCGCTGGAGCAGCTCTATGGCCACGATCGGCTGCAGCAGCTGGCGATCCGCGAGGATCGCCTGCGCGTCGCCCGCGATCTGCACGACGGTGTGCTCCAGTCGCTGACCGGCGCCCGCTTCCAGCTGCAGCTGCTCGCCGACGATACGCCAGCCCCGGTGCGGGATCGCCTGCTCGCGGTCGAACGGGCGATCGCGATCGAGCAGCGCGAGCTGCGGCTGTTCATCGACGCGCTCAAGCCGGCGCTGCCGGCCCAGGCATCGGGCCCGGTGGCGGCCGGGCTCGAGTCGGAGCGGGCGCGGCTCGCCGCCGAGTGGAAGACGCCGATCTCGCTGCGCGTCGAGCCCGTGGACATGGCGCTGCCGGCGACAACCGATCAGGAGGTGCGGCTGATGGTGCGCGAAGCGGTGGTCAACGCGCTGAAGCATGCGCACCCATCGCGTGTGGCGGTCGAGGTCCAGGCCGACGACGGCGGATCGGATTCGGCCGCGGGCGCCCCCGCGGCGGCAGGCGTGCCCGGGAGTGCGCCGCGGAAATCGGGAAGGCGAGGCGTCCGCATCATCGTCAGCAACGACGGCCGCGGCTTTCCATTCCGCGGCCGCTACGATCACGCGCAGCTCGTGGCGGCGAACGCCGGACCGATCTCGCTGCGCGATCGGGTCCAGGCGCTCGCCGGCACGCTCGCGATCGAGTCGATGCCGACCGGGTCCCGCGTCGAAATCTCAGTACCGATCTGACGCGGAAGGCCTCAGACGATGCCCTTGCGCTGCGCGCAGAGGACCAGCTCGAGACGGCCGTCGACGCCAAGCTTCTCGTAGATGTTGTGGAGGTGCACCTTGACCGTGCCCTCTGAAATCGCCAGGCGCTCGGCAATCGCCTTGTTCCGCAGCCCCTGCGCGACCATCCGCACCATTTCGACCTCGCGCGGCGTGAGCGACCCTTCAGCGGGTTCGGCGGTCGCTTCGCGTCCGACCACCGTCCTGAACGCGCGCGTCACCGTGTCGCGCTCGATCCACGATTCGCCGCGCGCGACCGTCCGCACGCAATCGAGCAGCACGTCGGCCGGGGATTCCTTCAGCACGATCCCCATCGCCCCGGACTTCACCGCCTCGACGACTTCTTCGTCGCGGACCGCGGCCGTGAGCAGGACGCTCTTGCACGGAATTCGCTGCGCCGACAGCGTCCGCAGCACCTCGACACCGTTCTGCCCCGGCATCCTCAAATCGAGCACCAGAACGTCCGGGTGATAGGCGCGCACGGCCTCGATTGCCGCGGGCCCGTCGGCACACAGCGCGACCACGGCAAAATCCCCTTGCCGCTCAAAGAGTTGCTGGAGGCCATGCAGCACGATGGGATGGTCGTCGGCCAGAACGATTCGCGTCGACATGGGGAATCGATCGTCGCTCAGGTGGCCGGCTCTGTCCAATAGCCAGAAGTGGTAAGTCGAACGGTATACGCGGCGGCCTATCCTCCCGCGTATTCACAGGTTCCTGGCTGAACCGTAACATTGGGGTCTGGCCCGCAGTTCGGGTCTGACCACATGGGAAAGCGCCCGACCGCTGATTCGAGTCCCGACCTGCTTACCACAGAAGAGGTTATGGAACGACTCCTTGCCGACGACTCGCTCCGGCGATCGGCGGCGAGGTGTGTGCTGCCCGCGATCCGGTGCGGCACCGAGTGGCGCTTCAGGAAGCGCGATCTCGACGCGTGGATCGAGCGGCATCGTTCCGGGCTGCCGCCGCTCCCTTCCGCCTGACTCCTGGCGCCCGCACCCGCCGCTCGCCTGAGCGCCGCAGCTTCCGCTATGATCCGCCGCACGGATGGACCCGGCGACGATTCTCCTCGTAGATGATGACGATGGGGTGCGTCGGATCCTGAGGAAGGTGCTCGAAGCCAAGCCCTACCGCGTGCTCGAGCACGGCCTGCCGCGCGCCGCCTGCGCAATCTTCGACGCCAACCCGGCCGCAATTGATCTCCTCGTTACCGATCTGAAGATGCCCGGGATGAGCGGCCAGGATGTCGCGGATCATGTCTGGGCGACACGGCCCGAGCTGCGGGTGCTCTTCATTTCCGGCTATACCGATCACACCTACGCCGAAGCGCTGAACAGCCCGCGCAGCCGGTTCCTGGAAAAGCCCTTCGCGTCGGAGGCGCTGCTCGAGCACGTCGCAGAGCTGCTCGCCGGCGGCTGAGGCGGCCGGTTTCTCCGCAGCCTCATCCCCCAATTGCGCTCGGCCGAAAGGCTTGATATTGTCGCGCCGGGATGACTCTTGACCCGGCCGTGGCGCCGACCGTGCTGATTGTCGAGCCGGATCCAGACACGTGCGAGCTGTACGCCGAGTGGTTCGGCGTCAGCGGCTTTGCAACGGTTGCCGCTGCCGATGCCGAGACGGCGCTGGCGAGGTACGCCGAGCGCCGGCCGGCGGCCGTGGTGATGGAGATCCGCCTGCAGCCATTCGACGGCTTCGAACTGCTCGCCCGGCTCAAGAGCATGCCTGGCAGCAAGCGCGTACCAGCCGTCGTGGTGACGTCGCAGGCCGACGCACGATCGTTGATGCGGGCGCTGGTCGCCGGGGCGGCCGAAGCGATCGCCAAGCCGTGCGACTTCCAGCAGTTGTGCGGCATCGTCGCCGCCGCCGTGGCCAGCATCCGTCCGGGCACACGCCGCCGCGGGCGTCCGGCCGCCGGGATCAAAGGGCAGCGGACGTCGGAGTACCCGCAGCTGTCGGTTCGGCTGCCGCCCGAAACGCGCGCGGCGCTGTGCGCGCTGGCTGAGGCGCAGAGCCGGCCGATGTGGCGCGTCCTGGTGGACGCGCTGGCGCTCTGGGAACGGCGCGAGATGGGGAAGGAATTGCGCAGCGCCATCGCGGAGCTGCAGACGCGTGCCCGCCTCAGCGACAGTCCGGAGGTGGTGCGCGGGCTGCCCGACATCGTCTCCGCCTTCGATCACGCCGGCGCCAGAGTCCTCGTGGTCGACAACGACGCGCGCTACGTCGCAGTCAACGACGCGGCCTGCCGGTTGACCGGCTACACGCGCGACGAGCTCCTCGCCTCGACCGTGTGGGACCTGACCGCTGCGTCCGACCTCGGCGAAGGCCGCGCCGCGTGGCGCCTGTTCCTCAAGGAAGGGGAAATCGACGGCTTGTACCGGCTGCAACGCAAGGACGGCTCGATGGTGTGGGTCCACGCCATCGCTGTCGCGCACCTCGTGCGCGGCCTGCATGTCGTGGCGTTCGCGGAAGTGTCCGACGCCGCGATTGTCGCCGCGTAATCCTCCAGGGTGGAGCGCCCATCCTCGCCCCTCTCGTTCCTGTGAAGCCGTGGGAGCTGCTTGGACAGGCATCGACGCCTGACGGCGTGGCGTTGACGCTGACACGCCGCGATCGCGAGTACGTGATCCTCGCCGGCGGCCGGAGCCTGATGTCGAGCCGGATGCACGGGTCGGAGGAGGCGCTGGCGATGCTGGCGTGCCACGCGCTGCGCGGGCGGAGCGAGCCGGCGGTTCTCATTGGCGGCCTCGGCATGGGATTCACGCTGCGCGCCGCCCTCGATCGCCTTCCCGCCGACGCAACCGTGGTCGTCGCCGAGCTGGTGCCGGCGGTCGTCGAGTGGAACCGCGGTCCGCTGGCACCGCTCGCCGGTTATCCGCTGAAAGACAGGCGCGTCAGCATCGACGTCGGCGACGTCGCCGCGACGCTCGGCGCCAGCCGCGATCGGTTCGACGCGGTCCTGCTCGACGTCGACAACGGCCCCGCCGCGTTCACCGCCGAGCGCAACGCCGCACTCTACGCCGATCGCGGCCTGGCGGCGGCGCGCGCCGCATTGAAACCGGGCGGCGTCCTGGCCGTCTGGTCGGCGTGGGACAACCGCAAATTCGAGCAGCGCCTGCGCTACGGGCGATTCGACGTCGAGGTCGAACGCGTGCGCGCGCGCCTCCAGCGCGGCGGACCGCGCCACACGATTTTCCTTGGCTACAAGCGCGAGGAATGAGCCGCGGCGGGTCGCGCCTCCGCCGCCGCGCGGCCGCCGCCGGTGGCGCCGCCGGCGCGTCCCGAAGTACTGGCGCTACCGCCTCGCGCCCGATCCGCTGAAGCGGCGGCCGAAAGGATCGCTGACCCTCTGGGCGCGCCTCCGGCGGCTGCTGTGGTCGTGGTGGCCCTGGGCGATCGTCAGCATCGTCAACATCGCGCAGCAGAAATGGGGATGGGCGGCGGGGATGGCGGCGCTGTCGCTCTTCGGCTACCTGACCTGGCCGACCGAATTCCCGCCGCGCTACGGCCTCGATCACGAGTTCTCGGTCGACGACGAAGAATTCCTGCCGACGATGGTCGGCGCGACCGGCGTACCGCTTCTGCCGGGCAACCGCGTCGAGATCCTGAACAACGGCGATCGCTTCTATCCGGCGATGCTCGACGCGATTGCCCGCGCGGAGCTTTCGATCACCATCGAAGCCTACATCTACTGGGCAGGCGAGATCGGCCTGGTGTTCGCGCGGGCGCTGGCGGCGAAGGCCAGGTCGGGCGTCAAGGTGAAGATCCTGCTCGATGCGGTCGGGTCGGCCTCGATCGGCGACGACATCCTGAAGACGCTCGAAGCTGGGACGTGCCAGGTCGCCTGGTACAACCCGATCCGCTCGTACACCTTCGCCCGCTTCAACCACCGCACCCACAGAAAGTCGCTGATCATCGACGGCCGCGTGGCGTTCACCGGGGGTGCCGGCATCGCCGATCACTGGCGCGGCGACGCCGAGGATCCGTCGCACTGGCGCGACATCCAGGTGCGGCTGGAGGGGCCGGCGGTGACGCCGCTGCAGACGGGGTTCGCCGAGAACTGGCTGCAGACCACGTGGGAGCTGGTTTCGGGCCCGCTCTACTACCCGCCCCACACCCACAGCGCCGGCCCGTATGCGGTGCAGACGATCATGAGCTCGCCCGAGATCGGGGCGTCGACGGTGCGGACGATGTACTACCTGTCGATCATCTCGGCACGCCGGTCGCTGTTCATCGCCAACGCGTACTTCGTGCCCGACGCAGCGGCGATTGACGCCCTGATCGAATCGAAGCGACGCGGCGTCGACGTCAGGATCATGGTCTCGGGGACCCACAACGACAACTGGCTGGCGCGGCACAACAGCCTCCGGCTGTTCGGCCGGCTGCTCGCGGCGGGGGTCGAGATCCTCGAATACAACCGCACCATGCTCCACCAGAAGACGATGGTGGTGGACGATCTGTGGGCGACGATCGGGACGACGAACTTCGACAACCGCTCGTTCGCGCACAACGAGGAAAACAACGTCTGCTTCTACGATCGCCGACTGGCCGGCATCCTGCGCGAGGCCTTCATGGCCGACCTCGCGGGCTGCGACCGTGTCGATCCAGAGCGGTGGCGCCATCGCGGCGTCTGGGCGCGGGTGCAGGAGTTCGTCGCCGCGCTGTTCCAGGAACAGGCGTAAGCAGTCGCAGTCGTCTTTCGACTTTCGACTTTCGACTTTCGACTTTCGACTTACGACTTGCGCGGCGCCAGCCGCGCGATGCCAATTTGCTCACGCACGCGGGCGCGGGCGCCGGGTTCGCTGGTCAACAGCGCGGCGGCGCGGCCGAGCGCCGCGTCGTCGATCGCGGCGCCGCGCCAATCACTGCGGATGTGATCGCGCAGCTCGTCGAGCGTGTCGCCGTGGCGGGAGAAGGAGAACTCGCGCCGGAGCTCGACGGCGAACCAGTGCCGGGCGATCGCGGTGGCCAGCGCGGTGTCGGCGCGCGCGTGCCGTGCGCTCGGCCCGGTCCGGCCGTCGACGTCGCCGACGCGGCCGGCGAGCTCGGTGCCGCCGGCCAGCTGCACTTCGAGATAAGCGGGTTCAGCGGTCGGGCGGATGTCGATCACGAAGCCGGCCGGTCGCAGCCACGCGCGCGCTCGTTGCAGGGCATCGAGCATGCCCTCGGGCTCGATTCATCACAACGCCCAGGCGAGCAGCACGACGTCGAACGATCC
>Ga0111539_10010787_pt1 | contig 11504 bp, 7 predicted proteins | sample RhiMethybrSRZTD1_FD_79667 | JGI IMG/M metagenome (GOLD analysis project Ga0111539, IMG submission 79667) | Populus rhizosphere microbial communities from Tennessee, USA - Rhizosphere MetaG P. TD hybrid SRZTD1 (version 2) (version 2) | ecosystem: Host-associated > Plants > Roots > Rhizosphere >...
GCATAACCGCGCATGCGATGGATCGGATCCGCGTAGTGCACGCCGGTCATGATCGCGCGCTGGCGCAGTGCCTCGCGCACGCGTTCGCGGTCGCGAACCCGCACGACGTAGAGGTGATAGCCGTGCGCGACATCGCGGCCTGCGACGATGCGGCGGATGCGCGGCGACAGCGCGCGGTCGTATCGCGCGGCCAGCTCGCGGCGGCGCGCGACGAACCGGCCCAGGTGTGGCAGCTTGACGCCGAGCAGCGCGGCCTGCAGCGGATCCAACCGGCTGTTGATGCCCTCGCGCTCCGCGTAGTAGCTGGCCTCGAACCCGTACATGCGGATGCTGCGCATGGCCGAGACGAGTGCTTTGTCACGCGCGAAGCAGAGGCCGCCGTCGCCGAACGCGCCGAGGTTCTTGGTCGGATAGAACGAGAACGCGGCAGCATCGCCGAACGTGCCGGCCGGCGTGCCGCGCAGCAGGGCGCCATGGCACTGCGCGCAGTCCTCGACGATGCGCACGCCGGAGCCGGCAAGACGCGACGCGAGCCGCTCGACGTCGACGACGTTGCCATACAGATGCACGGGCACGATCGCGCGGGTGCGCGGGCCGACGCGCCGCACCGCGTCTTCGATGTCGAGCAGCGCCGTGTCGGGGTCGACCTCGCAGAACACCGGAGTAGCACCCGTGCTGCGGATCGCGCTGACCGTGGGTACCGCGGTGTTCGCAACGGTCAGCACTTCGTCGCCGGGACCGACGCCGAGCGCACGCAGCGCGATCGCGAGCGCATCGGTGCCGCTGTTGACGCCGACCGCGCCCCCGTGGCCGAGCGTCGCGGCGAACGCGCGTTCGAAGCGCTCGACCTCGGGTCCGAGGATCAGCGTGCCCGAATCGAGCACCCTCGTCACTGCGGCCATGAGCTCGGCGCGCAGCGCGGCGAGCTGCTCGCCGTATTCGAACATGACGATCGGCTTCATCGCAGATAGACGTCGGCGTGGTTGCGGAAGAACTCGATCGTGCTGGCCAAACCCTGCTGCAACCCGATCTGCGGCCGCCACCCCGTGGCGGCGTGGAAGCGCGACCAGTCGCCGTAGTAGTCGCCGATGTCGATCAGGCGGCGATCGCTCGGGAACGGCACCAGCTCGCTCGGAAAGTCCGCGGACTTCGCGAGCATCGCGACGAATTCGTTCAGCGAGTGGTGCGCCAGAGCACCGAGATTGAAGACCCGCCCGCGGCAGCTCTCGGTGACCGCGGCCACCAGCATCGCCTTCACGACGTCGTCGACGTGGTTGAAGTCGCGCCGCTGCTCGCCGTTGCCGTAGATCTGGATCTTCTCGCCGCGCATGGCGCGGAACAGGAAGACCCCCGCGAAGCCCTGCCGGTCGTTCTTGATCTGTTGCCGCGGCCCATACGTGTTGGTCAACCGCAGCACGACCGATTGCAGGTCGTAGGTGCGGTGGTAGAGCAGGTGGTAGTACTCGGCGGCGAGCTTGTTGATGCCGTTCACGTCGACGGGAATCGTTGGATGGTCTTCGTCGACCGGCAGCCGCGCGGGGCAGCCGTAGACCTGGCGCGTCGACGTGTAGAGCAGCACGGCGCGCGGATTCTCGTGGCGGCACGCCTCGAGCAGGTTGATCGTCGACGAGCAGTTGACGGCGAGGTCTAGCTCGGGATCGCGCATGCTGTCGCCGTGGCTGACCTGGCCTGCGAGATGGAAGACGAAGTCCTGGTCCTTGACGAGCAGCCGCAGCGCGGCCACGTCCCTGAGGTCCGTGACGTGGATGCGCACACGCTCCTTGATCGGCGCCACGTTGCGCATGTCGCCGCCGTGGTTCGCGATCAGCGAGTCCACGATCGTCACCTCGGCGCCGAGCGCGGTGAGCTCGAGCGCGAGGTTGCTGCCGATGAAGCCCAGTCCACCGGTCACGAGCACACGCTTGCCCGAGTAGCTAGGACTCATCCGCTGCCTTGTCGCCGCCGGCCCCGCGGCCGCAGTTCACGCGGCCGCGCACGACGAACTGTTGCCGGCCGTTGTCCTGCAGGAACAGCCGGCCCAGGTACTCACCGATCACGCCGAGCACCAACAGCTGGATTCCGGACACGATGAGCACCGTCACGATGATGGAAGCCCAACCGCTCTGGATCTCGGGATGATTGAGACGCTCGATCAGAAACCAGATGCCGAGCAGCACCCCGATCAACGCCACCGTGATGCCGGCCAGCGACGCGAGCCGCAACGGCAGCACCGAGAAGCCCGTGAACATGTTGAGCCACAGCGAAATCAGCTTGCGCAGCGTGTAGCCCGACTTGCCCGAGTGCCGCGGGTCGTGCTGGACCAGCACCGTGGTGTAGTTGCGCGTGATCCGCAGCACCAGTCCGTCGAGATAGGGGAAGGGTCCGCGATAGCGCACGACCTCGTCGATCACGAAGCGCGAGATCGCCTTGAACGACGACAGGTAGAGCCCGCGCGGCTTGCCGAGCATCATCGTCGCCACGAAATCGTTGAACCGGCTGCCGAGGTTGCGGAACCAGCCGTGCTGCTTCACCTCGTAGCGCGACCATACGACGTCGAAGCCCTCCGCGAGCTTGTCGACGAGCTTGCGCACTTCGGAGGGCGGGTTCTGGAAGTCGTCGTCGAGGATCACCGCGGCATCGCCGCTGCAGTGGTTGAGACCTGCCATCACGGCGTTGTGTTCGCCGAAGTTGCGCGACAGATCGACGAAGCGCACGTGCGGCCGCGCGTTCGCGAGCTCGCGACACACCGCGCCCGAGTTGTCGGGCGACCCGTCGTTGACGAGCACGATCTCGATCTCCCGCTCCTTCAGCAGCAGGTCGTCGGCTTCGAGGCGCTCGACCAGCGGCCCGATCGTGCCGGCGCCGCGAAACACGGGGATCACGACCGACAGCTTGCGGATCACGGCTCCCGCCCTGCAGTGCGCGGCGGCCGACGTGAGCACGGCACGCGCGTGCAGACGTCATCGCGCGGCTCGCCGCCGGTGGTCGTTCCGTTCCACTGCCACATGCCGGGGAGTTGTAGAGGACGAGCCCCCTCGGTCCAGCCTACGGCGGGTTTCGGCGTGACGGAATCCGCGTGGCCGCGCTCACCGTTCCTTGAAGGCCAGGTCGATGACCCGGAAGCCGAGCAGCCGCCGGTCGGTGGGTGAAGCGCGCACGGGCGCTCCGTGCAAGACCCACTGGAGCTGCGACTCGCCGGGGTCCAGCTCCAGCTCGAACGAACACGGGATGCCGATGTTCTTGAGCATGCCGCGCCAGAGTTGGTTGCCATTGCCGTCGTGGATCGAGAGCTCGTGCGCGCGCAGACCCATCAAGCTGCAGTTGATGCGCACCGCTTTCCTGTCCTTGGTCGGGTTCCACAAGATGCAGGTGGCCTCTTGCGCGCCCCATCGCCAATACGAGGTGCCGCTCCTCTCGGCCGGGAACCACCCGTCCCCTTCGAGCACGACGAGCTTCTCGGCCTCCGTCGCAACGCCGTCCCACGGCTCGAACCGGTTGGGCCCGTTGAGCACGGGCAGCCGCGGCGACGGCGACGGTTGCAGCCTGAAGAGGACGTGCGGTCCGGCCTCGGCAGCCGGGTCGCGAACAGCGGGGTTCGGGAAGGTGACTCTCATGCCCGCTTCCTCGAAGCTCTTCCGCAGCGCCTTGGCGCCGTCGATGTAGGCAGAGCGGCAGACGTAGACCGCCGCGAATCCGGCCGACTCGAGCTCCGCGCGCATCTCCGCTGGCGCCATCCTTGCGACGCGGCGTTGCCACACCATGGCAGCTTCGGTCGCCAGGACCCCGTACGAGAACCGCATCGTCTTGGTGAAGAAGAACGGGCGGAAATGATCGTAGTCCGTCATGCCGACGATCGGCTTCTGCTCGAGGAAGGGAACCGCGGGCAGCTGGAAGATCATCGACCCCGGGGGGTAAGCCTCCTCGAGGTGATTGCCGAGCCGCCAGTCCACCTCGGGCGACCTCGCGCGGGCCACGAGTTCCTCCTCAGAGGGGACTGGGCGCACCTGGTCCCACAACCCCCCGCACAGCAGGATCGAGGCGATCACGTACTTCCACACTCGAGGCAGCTGGCGCCACTTCACCGACGCCAGAGCAGCCAGCGCAAAGAGGCCGACCGCGAGGATGAACACCGTGTAGCGGTTGCCCGCGCGGAAGACACCCGTCACCGTGAGCGCGAGCACGCTGTTGAGGCCGCCGACCATTCCGAACGCCACGACGAAACCGATCGTCACCGCGTACGCGGGCCGCAGGCTGGCCCGCCCACGCAGCAGTGCGCGCAGGAACCTGAACACTACCAGCAGAAGACCGATGATGCCGATCGCACCGAGATAGGAGGAGAAGTGTTCGCCCTCGAAATGCGTGAGCCTGCCGTATTCCTGCGTGAACTGCGCCGCTCCGGGGAGCCTGTGGTAGGGCGGCGGCACCATCAACTCGATGGGACGCAAGGCGAAGAGCTCCGTGCTCTCGTAGCTCCGCACGAGGACCTTGCGCCCGCCCTTCAGCATGCTCGCGATCGCGGGATAGTGGAATGCACCGGTCACCAATCCCCAGACGAACAGCGCCGCGACTCCGGTCAGCAGATTCTCGGCCCGCCGGCTCGTCAGAGCCTGATAGAGCAGGGCCATCGCGAACAGCATCACCAACATCAACCCGTAGTAGGGATTGCCCGCGGCCGTGACCGCGGCGGTAGCGAGACAGAACACCTGCCAGCGTCTGTGCCGCAGGAACTCGCGGCTGCTGCCGATCAGCCAGGAAACGAGCAGGACCGCCGGCGCGGTGAACGACAGCATGAACGACAGGTGGCTCAAGCCGCGCGAGAGGTTGTAGTGACTGAACGCGAACAGCAGCGCCGCACAGGCCGCAAACGGTGCGCGGTGTCCGAGCGTGCGGCTGCAGAAGTAGAACGTGAGCACGTTGACCAGGTGCGCGAGCAGGACCGCGAGGTGACCCGTGGCGACCAGGCCGAAGAACTTCGCGAATTTGCCGAGCAACCAGAAGACCGGCCCGTCGGGCATCGGATAGCTCGACCAGTCCGCGCCAAAGGGCGCGCCGAGCCTCGGCATGATCCTGGTCACGAGGGACGAAAGCCCCTGCTCGCTCGCAAGCTTGATGCGAGCCAAGGTCTCGAGCGCGTCGATGTCGTACTCGGGCGGTGTGTACCAACCTTGCTCTCGCCAGAGCGATCTCGCCCATGCCCAGATGCAGATCGTGGCCAGCACCAGCAGTGCAGCGTGTTTCCAATCTCGTCGCGACATCGGTGAGGTCATGGCACTGGTCGTGAACGGTCGAGGACGGTCGAGAACGGTACCCGGCACCGTCCCCACCTTCAGGAGTCGGCGACACGCGGTTCCAAACGAGGTGCGAAGAGGACTACCGGACGCCGGAATCCGACGCAAGCGCGGCAAATGGCGGCCGCTTGCGCACGGCCGAAGCCACCCGGGCACGACGGCGCCGCGTCCGCACGCGCGAATTGCTTGGCCGTTCGGCCGGAAAAAGGCGCCTTGCCCCCCATCATGAACTCCACCACCCTCCTTGTGCCTTCGGCCCTGGCCCTCGTGGCCGGCCTCGCGGCGCAGCGTCTTCCCGAAATCGAACCCAACAACACCGTTGCGCAGGCTCAGACCCTGACCGCGGGCACCCAGATCACTGCCAACCTCGCCCAAGGGGAACAGGACTGGTACCAGTTCACGCTGGGCGGCGCGGCGGAGATCCACTTGCGCACCTCCGGCAACTTCGGCGTCAACCCCGGCGTGGACACGGGCGTGTTCCTGTACGACGTGACCGGCGCGACGCGCCTCGCCTGGAACGACAACGCGCCGGGCACGATGAGCGACTGCGGCGTCAACCTGACGGCCGGCACCTACACGGTCATGGTCGTGGGCAAGCTCGCGACGACGACCGGCGACTACGGCCTCGACTTCGTCGTGCTGCCCGCCGCCGTGATCAACACCAACGAAGGGCCCGAGCCGAACAGCGGCCTGGTCCCCGGCGGTGTGCCGACCCCGATCACGCTCGGCAACACCGTCGCCGGCTTCCTGTCCTCGCCGACCGACGCGGACTGGTACTCGTTCACTCTCACGGATCGCAGCATCGTGCAGGCGGTCTGCTACGACGACGGCGCCGTGCCCCAGCTCGACAACACGCTGTTGTCGTTCTACCAGGAGACGGCCCCGGGCATCTGGGCCGCCATCGGCTCGACGAGCACGCTGACGACGAGCCACCGCGCGTTCAACCTCGCGCACCCGCAGGCGCTCGGCGCCGGCAACTACGCGATCCAGGTTGCGGCCGGCACGGCTGCCGCGGGCGTAGCACCGTTCAACTACACCCAGACCGGCAACTACGCGATCCGCACGCGCGTGATCGCGATGCCGAACGGGACCCAGATCCCCGAGGGAGTCGAGCCGAACAACACGCCGGCGACCGCGCCGTTCTTCGTGCTCGGCGAGACGCTCGTCGGCAACTGCAGCGGCAGCAACGAAGAAGACTGGTGGGCGTTCGCCATCACCGGCCCCACGACGATCGCGGCGATGAGCGACAACGGCGCCACGCTGACGCCGATCACCGACACGACCGTGAAGCTCTACGACGGGAACGGCGTCTTCGTGACGAGCGCTTCGAGCGGCGGCGCGAGCAGCCACGGCAGGTTGATCTTCACGGTCACGGAGCCTGGCCTCTACTACATCGCCGTCGCGGGCGGTTTGTTCGCGTCGACCGGCGACTACGTGCTCTACACGGGCAGCTGCGAGCCGACGTATGTCGCGAGCGCGTTCTCCACGACGCCGCCGTCGACCAACGCCTGCCCCGGCTCGAACGCGCTGCGGCCCGCGTTGACCGCGGCCTCGACCGAAGCGCCGCAGATGGGCTCGACGTTCGTCGTGCGCCTGCAGAACGCGCTGCCGAACACGATCGCGGCTCCGTTCCTCGGCTTCTCGCGCACGCTCGGCTACAGCGGTTCGCTGCCGCTGCCGTTCGACATGGCGGCCGTCGGCGCGCCGAACTGCTTCCTGCGCGTCGATCCGGTGATCATGACGGGGATCGTGACCGACGCCGCCGGCGTGGGCTACCTCGACATCCTGTTGCCCGCGATCCCCTCGGCGCGCGGCTTCCAGTGCTTCATGCAGTCGATCCAGCTCGACGCCGCGAACAACGCGCTCGGCATCTCGATGTCGAACGACGTGCGCATTCTCGTCGGCGACCGCGGCTTCTAGGAACGTCGCCGCGATCGGGCGGCTGGATGCGACTTCCCGCTGGTTCGTGGGTCGCCCCGCGGCGATGGGAACTACCGAGGGTTGGCGAACTGGCGCATGCCGCCCGCCCACGTCGGAGCCGACGCCCGCGCAACGCGGGCGCGGCTCGACGGCGACAAGCGATCGACGCGCTCGCGCGACCCGCTTGCCACCACTGCGCCGCCAAGGACAATCCGGCGATGCGCAACCTCCTGCTCCTCGTCGCGCTGGCCGGTCCTCTGACCGGCCAGCAGCTCGTCCAGTCCCTGAACGACAATCCATCCTACGGCGGCTACGCCGTGGGCTGGCCGGCCAGCGTGATCGCGTTCCGCTTCACGGCGACTGCGCCGACCTTGGTCGCAGCACAGATCTTCACGGGCAACCAGCCACCCGCGTCGCACACGCTCGAGATCCGCACGCGCAATGCGACGACCGGCCTGCCGGACCAGCTCGTCGGCGCTCCGGGTTCTTGGATGACGACCCACACACGCTGCTGGCAAGGTGCGGTGTTCGCGCAGCCCGCGACGCTCTCGATCGGCGTCGACTACTTCGTCGTGTGGCGCGTGACGGGCATGTTCCACCAGCACTCCGTCAGCGCCGACACCGAGCCGTCGAACGTGCTCGTCGAGACGCGCGTCAGCGACGGCAGCACGTGGCACGCGATGGCAATGCTGCCGGGCAAGTATCGGCTGTTCGGTCCGTACGCGGCCGGCACGACGTCGACCTACGGCACCGGCAAAGCCGGCATCTACGGCGTGCCCACGATCGGCCTGCAGGGCTGGCCCGCGATCGGCAGCCCGATCGACGTCTGGCTCGACAACTCGGCGCGCAACGCGCTCGCGGTCCTCGTGCTCGGCCTGCCGATCCCGACCGGCGTGCCGCTCGGTTTCGCCGATCTGTGGGTCACGCCCGACCTGCTGCTGACCGTGACCACGCGCACGCAAACGAGCCCGCTGACCGGCGGCTACGACTTCACGCTGTTCGTGCCGAACACGCCAGCCGCCGTGGGCTACCCGCTGTCGTTCCAGTGGGGAATCTTCGACGCCCTGGCGCTCGACGGCTTCAGCCACACCGGCGGCGCCACGGCTTTGATCAACTGACGCGGCTCACGGCACGCGGAAGCCCAGGCCATTCGACCAGGACAGGCCGCCGGCCACCGGTTCGAAGCACGCGTGCTGCGCGTAGAAGCGGTAGCCCGAGAACGACGGCGGCAGCCCGAACGCGAACGAGAGCGTCGCGGGACTCGTGGCGCTGGTCAACGCGAGCGCCGTCACGTCGAGACTCACGTTCGCATAGCAGCCCGCCGTGCCGAGCAACGGGTCGAGCAGCAGCGGCAGCGGAATACCGAGGTAGCTCGTGTTCGAGATGCCGAGGATCAGCACACCGGCCGTCGTCGGCGCGTGGTTCGTCGAAGTCGTCGTGACGGTCGAGCCCACGAGGAACGGGCCCGTCGCGGTCAGCGAGACGGGGCCTGCAGCGCCGTTGCAGGTCTGGCCGAACGGAATGCCGTAGCCGCCGGCGCCCGCAACCGCGATCCCGTTCAGCGGGCCCGGGTTGTTCGCGAGGAACACCGGCGCGCCGCCGGCATGCGGCACGCGGTAGACCTGCCCCGTGCCGCCACCGGCCACGTAGTCGCCATTGTGATCGACGTCGAGACCGTTGGGGCCGGGGATGGAGAAGGGCGGGGCGACGTCGCTCACGGCGCCCGCGCCGTTGACGCGGATCAGCCGGTTCACCGTGAGCACGGTCGCGATGATCTCGCCGGTCGTGGGGTCGAACGCGACGCCCGAGACGGCACCACCGAGCCCGCCCACGATCAGCGTGGCCGTAGCGGTGCCGTTCGCGAGCCGGTAGAGCGCGCCGTCGCCGCCGAGCACGACGTCGCCGGTCATCGGGTCCCAAGCGCCAGCACCCAGCGAAGCGCCCCACGGTTGCGCGCCCGACGAGAGATCCACGACGAAGCCGGTGGCCGGGTCGAGCAGACGAACCTGATTGGTCCCGGCATCGGCGACGACGATCCAACCGGCGTCGTTCCACGACATCTGCGCTGCGAGGCCGATGCCGTTCGTGATCAACGAGTAGCTGACCGCCGCGGGGCCCGTGATGCTCGCGCGCCCGACGAAGCCGCTGCCGCCGACGATGAAGTCGTTCGGGTGCGCGCGGTCCCAGAGGATCGATTGCGAGAGTCCGGTGCCGAGGAAGCCGGGCGTCGTGTAGTTCGTGACCGTGAGGCCACCGCCGATCACGGCGAAGGACGTGGTCGAGAATCGCGAGACCGCGATGTCGCCGATGGAGACCTGGGCCGACGCAGTTGCGGGCAGCAGAGTAGCGGACAGGAGACTGGCGAACAGTGACGATCGTTTCATGGTGCAGTGCTTGCGTCGAGCAAGGTGCTCGACGCGTTCGTGGTTCGTGGTGGAGTCATGGGTTGCAGGGGGTTGGCGAAGCAGGTCTCGGTGCGCGGCTCTCAGCGGACAATGGCCGGGATCTCGGAAGGCACGCTGACCTTGCCGGTCGTCGAAGTCAGCTCGATGCGCAACGTGGCGGGGCCGGCGACCGCAGCAGCAGGGACTCGCACGGAGTCGTCGTAGAGGATGCCTCAACAGTGTTCCTTGATGCGCGAGGTCTCGGTCACGGTCTCACCCTTCTTGTCCTTGCAGATGACCGTGACGGTCAGCTCGTCGCGCTCGAGATCGAGGAAGTTCTCGTCGACGACGCAGAGCGTGTCCGGGCCCGAAACGGGGTTGCCGGCGATCACGTTCACGTGCGTCGCGGCACCGCGCGTCAGCTCGATGGCGTCGTCGCCCCAGGTCGCGAAGTGCAGCGGCCCGAGCGGGCACGGCCGGAAGATCGGCGCCTTCGCGAGCGACTCGCTCCACGCGGTCGTGTTCAGGCCGAGCTTCCCGTAGCCGCCGGACATCTCCTTCTGGCCATCCCACAGCATCTGGAACCAGAAGCCCGAACGGTCCTTCTTCGGCGCGGTCGACATCAGGAACTTCTTGTGCACGAGCAACGTGCCGGGCACGGGGATCTGCGCGATGCGGAACGACATCTCGAGGCCCGCATCCGCGCGCCCCTTGTCGCGCACGCCGGCGAAGCGTTCGCCGGGCTCCGTGAGATCGCCGTCGGCGTCGAGGTCGAGGTAGAGCACGTCGTAGAACGGCGCGTCGGGCGCCGACTTGTCGACGACGGCCGTGACGCGATACGCGCCGGCGAGATCGAACACGAACATCGCGTAGAGCGGCTGTGCTTTGTAGGCCGGCTCCTTCTGCAAGCGCCGTTCGACCTTGCTGTAGTCGACTTCGACGTAGCGCGCGGCAGCAGGCGCCTGCGCGAACAGCGGCAACCCTGCCAACAACGACACGGCAGGCAGAGACCAGCGGCAAGCGATCATGTGAGTCGCGCCATGCTATCCGGTCGGTCCCCTCGCGGCCGCATTCAGGTTCGCCGCGCCAGCACGGCGAGCCCCACGCCGCCGAGCACGAGCACGGCCGACAGAAACAGCCGCGTCGACGGCTGTTCGCCGAGGAGAATCACCCCGCCGAGGCCGGCCAACACCGGAACCGTCAGTTGCGCCATGGCTGCCTGCACAGCACTGAGCCTGCGCACCGCGGCGTACCAGATCACGTAGCCGAGGCCCGACGTGAAAGCACCCGACACGCTCGCGAGCACGGCGCCCTCGAGGCCGAGATGCGGCGTCGCGAAGCCCAACGCTGCGCCACTCGCGAGCACGCACAGCGGCGCCGCGCGCAGGAAGTTCGAAGCCGTCGCAGCGACGGGATCGGCGGTGCCGCGCCCGCGCAGCGAATAGACGCCCCAGCTGATCCCGGCCACGGCCATCAGCGCGAGGCCAGCGGGGTCGGGCGCCGATACGCCGGGCAGCAGCAGCAGCGCGAGACCCGCCGTCGCCGCCGCGAAACCCGCCCACGCGAGGGCCGGCGGCCGTTCGCCGTGCGCGAGTCCCCACGCGAGCATCGTCACCTGCACCGCGCCGAACAGCACGAGCGTGCCGGTCGCCGCGTCGAGCGCCACATACGCGAGCGCGAACGCGATCGCGTAACCCGCGAGCGCCAGCGCCGACCGCCACGAGCCCGCCCGCACGGTCGCGCGCGCGGGCCTCCGCGCGCACAAGAGACTCAGCGTGACCGCACCGGCAACGACGCGCAGCAGCGTGAAGCTCGTGGGATCGATCGCGTGCGGCCGCAGCGCCAACCGGCACAGCAGCGAGTTGCCGGCGAACGCGAGCATCGCGACGGTGGTCAGCAGCAGCGCGCGGAA
>Ga0111539_10010788_pt1 | contig 11504 bp, 10 predicted proteins | sample RhiMethybrSRZTD1_FD_79667 | JGI IMG/M metagenome (GOLD analysis project Ga0111539, IMG submission 79667) | Populus rhizosphere microbial communities from Tennessee, USA - Rhizosphere MetaG P. TD hybrid SRZTD1 (version 2) (version 2) | ecosystem: Host-associated > Plants > Roots > Rhizosphere >...
AGGGCCCACGCCGTTCCCGCCAAGGCCCCGACCAGGAATACCCAGGTGGCGAGCGTGCGCGGCATGCTTCCCATACGGACGGAAGACGCGTTCGGATGCCCGGCCTATTGCATTGCTTTTGGCCGCTGCCGCCGCCCGCCAGACTGGGGGTATGACCGCGACCGTGCGGCGCTTCCCCATGTCCCTCGACGCCGCGCTCCGCATCGAGCGGCGAGGCTGGCGGGCGCTCGAGATTCCGCTCGGCGAGATCGCCGCGCTCGAGACCGAGCCCGCAGTCCGCGTGCTGAGCACGATCCGGCTCTTCGGCGTCGGCGGATTCTTCGGCAGGTTCGGCCTCACGTGGTCGCGGACGCTCGTCCGCTTCCGCGCGTACGCGACGCAGAACGCACCGAGCCTGCTCGTCCGCCGCCGTGGCGCGCTCCCTCTCCTCGTCATGCCCGACGATCCGCAGGCGCTGATGGCCGCGTTGCGACAGGTCGGCGTCGCCGCGTAGCGCTCGTCGCGCCGAACGCCTTGCGTTCGGCTCCCGGCCATACTAAGCCTGCCCCCTCCCGAGGAGAGTCCAAGTTCATGGGAATCAAGGAGAATCTCGCAGAACTCGAGCGTCGCGACCGGGAGGCGATCCTGGGTGGGGGCGAGGCGCGGATCAAGCGCCAGCACGCCGAGGGTAAGGGCACCGCCAGAGACCGCATCGAGCAGCTGCTGGACCCCGACACCTTCGTCGAGTTCGACCGCTTCAAGACCCACCGCTGCTCCGACTTCGACATGGCCGAGAAGAAGACGTACGGCGACGGCGTCGTCACCGGCCATGGGACCATCGACGGCCGGCTCGTCTACGTCTTCTCGCAGGACTTCACCGTCTTCGGCGGGAGCCTCTCGGGCGCCTTCGCCGAGAAGGTGGTGAAGATCATGGACCTGGCCATGAAGGTCGGGGCCCCGGTCATCGGCCTGAACGACTCGGGCGGCGCCCGCATCCAGGAGGGCGTGGTCAGCCTCGCCGGCTACGCCGACATCTTCCAGCGGAACGTCATGGGTTCGGGCGTCATCCCGCAGATCTCCGTCATCATGGGCCCCTGCGCCGGCGGCGCGGTCTACTCGCCCGCCATGACCGATTTCATCTTCATGTCCAAGGGCAGCGGCTACATGTTCATCACCGGCCCGGACGTCATCAAGACGGTGACGCACGAGGAGGTGACGAAGGAGGAGCTCGGCGGCGCCGATACGCACGCGACCAAGAGCGGCGTGGCGCACTTCGAGGGCGAGAACGAGGCCGAGACGCTCGCCATGGTGCGCGAGCTCCTGTCCTTCATCCCGAGCAACAACCTGGACGACCCGCCGATCCTGCCCTGCGACGACCCCGCCGACCGCCGCGACCCCGCGCTCGCGACGATCATCCCAGAGAACCCGAACAAGCCCTACGACATGCACAAGGTCATCGCCGCCGTCGTCGACGAGGGCTACTTCTTCGAGGTGCAGCCGGGCTTCGGGCAGAACATCCTCTGCGGCTTCGCGCGTCTCGGCGGCCGCTCGATCGGCATCGTCGCGAACCAGCCGGCCGTGCTCGCCGGGTGTCTCAACATCGACGCCTCGGTCAAGGCCGCCCGCTTCGTCCGCTTCTGCGATTCCTTCAACATCCCGATCATCACGTTCGTCGACGTACCGGGCTTCCTCCCCGGGACGGATCAGGAGTTCGGCGGCATCATCCGCCACGGCGCGAAGCTCCTCTACGCCTTCTGCGAGGCCACCGTCCCGAAGATCACGATCATCACGCGGAAGGCCTACGGCGGCGCGTACGTCGTCATGTCGTCCAAGCACATCCGCGGCGACGTGAACCTCGCCTACCCCACCGCCGAGATCGCCGTCATGGGGCCCGACGGCGCCGTCAACATCATCTTCCGGAACGAGATCGAGAAGGCGAAGAAGCCCGAGGACGAGCGCGAGCGGCTGACGGCGGACTACCGCCAGAAGTTCGCCAACCCCTTCAAGGCCGCCGAGCTCGGCTACATCGACGAGATCATCCGCCCCGAGGACACGCGCCCGCGCCTCATCGGCGCGCTCGAGATGCTGGCCAACAAGCGCGACAAGAACCCGCCGAAGAAGCATGGCAACATCCCGCTCTGAGCCGTCCGAGAAGCCGCCCTTCCGCCGCGTACTCGTCGCCAACCGCGGCGAGATCGCCGTGCGCGTGATCCGCGCGCTCCGCGAGCTCGGCGTCGAATCGGTCGCCGTGTACTCCGACCCGGACCGCACGGCCCTGCACGTCCGCCAGGCGGACCACGCCTATCCCATCGGCCCGGCGGCCTCGGCGGAGAGCTATCTCCGCGCCGACAAAATCATCGCCGTCGCCAAGGCATCGGGGGCGGAGGCCATCCACCCCGGCTACGGGTTCCTCTCCGAGCGCGCCGACTTCCCGCGCGCGTGCAATGAGGCCGGCATCGTCTTCATCGGGCCCTCGCCCGAGGCGATCGCCGCCATGGGCGACAAGGTCGAGGCGCGCCGCCTGGTGAAGAAGGCCGGCGTGCCCGTCGTGCCCGGCTCGGAAGAGGCGCTCGCCTCCGACGACGAGGTCGAGAAGATCGCGAAGGACGCCGGCTTCCCGGTCATGCTGAAGGCCGCGGGCGGCGGCGGCGGCAAGGGCATGCGCCTCGTCTCCAACCCCGCGGACCTGAAGAGCGCGCTCCGTGCGGCACGCTCCGAGGCCAAGTCGGCGTTCGGCGACGACCGCGTGTACGTCGAGAAGGCGATCATCCGGCCGCGCCACGTCGAGGTGCAGGTCTTCGGCGACACGCATGGCAACGTGATCCACCTCTACGAGCGCGAGTGCTCGATCCAGCGGCGCCACCAGAAGGTGATCGAGGAGTCGCCGTCACGCGCGATCGACCAGAAGACGCGCGAGGAGATGGGCCGCGTCGCCGTCCAGGCCGCGCGCGCCGTGAACTACGTCGGCGCGGGGACGATCGAGTTCCTCGTCGACCAGGAGCGCCGCTTCTACTTCCTGGAGATGAACACGCGCATCCAGGTCGAGCACGCCATCACCGAGGCGGTGACCGGCGTCGACCTGGTGAAGAAGCAGATCGAGGTCGCGGCCGGGCGTCCGCTGGGGCTGAGACAGGAAGACGTCGTCCAGCGCGGCTGGGCCATCGAGTGCCGCATCTACGCGGAGGACCCGGAGAACAACTTCCTCCCCGCCCCCGGGAAGATAGAGGTGCTGCGTATCCCGAGCGGTATCGGCATCCGCGACGACTCCGGCGTGTACGAGGGCTTCGAGGTGTCGACGTTCTACGACCCGATGATCTCGAAGCTGATCGCCTGGGGCGGCACGCGTGAAGAGGCGACGCAGCGCATGCTGCGCGCGCTCCACGAGTACGTCGTCGTCGGGCCCGTGACCAACATCGCCTTCCATCGCTGGGCGCTCCAGCAGCCCGACTTCCGCTCCGGCGACATCGACACGGGGTTCATCGGCCGGCTGTGGAAGCCGGACGCGATGGCCGATGCCGGCGCCGACCTGCCCGTGATCGGCGCGGCGCTCGCCACGCTGGCGCGAACGGCCGTCGGCAGGAACGGCAACGGCACGGCGGCGAGCTCGCCGGCGTCCCGTTGGCGCCACGTCGCGCGCCGCGAGGCCCTCCGTAGTGGCTAGCGCGCGGCAGACACGGTTCACCGCCTACGTCGGCGACGCGGCGCAGGAGGTCGCGGTCGAGGCGCTCGAGGGCGGGCGCTGGCGCTTCGTCATCGATGGCCGCGAGCGCGTCGTCGACAGCCGCCAGACCGCTGCGGGCACGTTCTCGCTCCTCATCGACAACGCCACGGCCGAGGTGAGCGTCGTGACGCGCGGCGAGGAGTACGCCGTGACCGTCGACGGGCGCACGCACCGGCTCCGCCTGCTCGACGAGCGGCGGGCACGCCGCCAGGCCGCCGGCGGCGGCAAGGAGGGCGGCCGCGAGGTGCGCTCCGCGATGCCCGGCAAGGTCGTCGCGGTCCTCGTCGCGCCGGGCGCCACGGTCGAGCGCGGCCAGGGCATCCTGGTGGTCGAAGCCATGAAGATGGAGAACGAGATCGCGGCGCCGCGTTCGGGTACCGTGAGCGAGATCCTCGTGAAGCCCGGCCAGGCCGTCGAGGCCGGCGAGCTGCTCGCACGGATCGATTGACCGACACCGCGCTCGCGGAGCGCCTGCTGGCCACGGTCGCGCGGCGTGGCCGCCCCGTCGCCGCCGACGATCTACTGCGCGCGGCGCGCGTCTCGCGTGGCGAGCGCAGCGAGGCCCGGGCGGTGCTCGACGAGCTCGAGGCCAGCGGCCGCCTCGTGCGGACGAAGAGCGGCCGGCTGGCGCTGCCGGAGACGCTCGACCTCGTCGCCGGCCGACTCGAGGTGAAGCCGAGCGGCTTCGCGTTCTGCGTCCCCGACGATCCGCAGGCCGAGGACGTGTACGTGCCCGCGTCGCGCGTCAGTCCGGGTCTCAACGGCGACCGCGTGCTCGTCCAGGTGGAGCGCGGCCGGCGCGGGCGCACGGAGGGCCGTGTCGCCCGTGTCCTCTCGCGCGCGACGAAGCGGGTCGTCGGCGTGCTCCGTCAGGGACGGACCGCGTCCGTGATCGTGCCGCAGGACCCGCGTCTCACCGTGCGGATCGTCGTGCCGCGCGGCGCCGAGGGCGGCGGGAGCGACGGCGACATGGTCGTCGCCGAGCTGGTGCGTTATCCCGGGGCCGAGTCCGACGCCGAGGCCGCCGTTACCGGCGTGCTCGGCCCGGCCGCGGATCCGCGCGTCGAGACCGAGGCGGTCATTCACGCGCACGGCCTGCCCCTCGAATTTCCGGCCGACGTGCGCGTCGCGGCCCGCCGCGTTCCGGCGAGCGTCCCGGCCGAGGCCCTCACGGGCCGCGTCGACCTCCGCAACCAGCCGATCGTCACCATCGACGGCGAGAACGCGCGCGACTTCGACGACGCCGTGCTGGTGGAGCGCGACGGGCGCGGCTGGCGCCTCACCGTCGCGGTCGCCGACGTCGCGCACTACGTCCCGGCGGGGAGCCCGATCGACCTCGAGGCGCGGGCGCGGGGCACGAGCGTCTACTTCCCCGACCGGGTTATCCCGATGCTCCCCGAGGAGCTCTCGAACGGCATCTGCAGCCTGGTGCCCGGCGAGGACCGCCTCGTGAAGGTCGTGCGCCTCGCGCTCGACGCCCGCGGGCGGGTGACGGGCGCCCAGTTCGCCGACGGCGTCATCCGGAGCGCCGCACGGCTGACGTACACCGAGGTGCGCCAGGCGCTCGTCGACCGCGATTCGGAGGTCCGCGCGCGGCTCGGCGCGCTGCTTCCGCCCCTCGAGCTCGCCGGCGAGCTCGCGCCGCTCCTCACGGAGATCCGCCGCGCGCGCGGGGCGCTCGACTTCGACCTGCCCGAGGCCGAGGTGGTGCTCGACCTCCGTGGCCGCCCCGAGAACATCGTCCGCGCCGAGCGCTCGCTCGCGCACCGCATGATCGAGGAGTTCATGCTGTCGGCGAACGAGGCCGTCGCCCGTGAGCTCGCGCGCCGGCGGATCGAGGCGATCCATCGGGTGCACGCGCCGCCGGGGCGCGAGCGGACGGCGGAGCTGGCCCGCTTCCTCGAAGGATTCGGGCTCCGCCTGAAGACAGACCCGGATCGCCCGACGCCCGCCGCGTTCCAGGCCGTCCTGGAGAAGGTCGCGGGCCGGCCGGAGGAGCGCCTCGTCAACACCGTGATCCTCCGGAGCCTCACGCAGGCGGCGTACAGCACGGAGGCGCCCGGACACTTCGGGCTGGCGACCCAGTGGTACACGCACTTCACCTCGCCGATCCGGCGCTATCCCGACCTGACGGTGCACCGGCTCCTCGACGTCGCGTTCCGGGGCGACGGCCGCGTCCCCCGCGACCTCCCGGCCATCGCCGAGGAGTCGTCGCGGCGCGAGCGCATCGCGATGGACGCGGAGCGCGAGATCGTGCAGCTGAAGAAGGTCCAGCTCATGCAGGACAAGATCGGCGAGACCTTCGACGGCTGGGTGAGCGGCGTGGCGCCGTTCGGCGCCTTCGTCGAGCTCCGCGACGTGTTCGTCGAGGGCCTTGTGCACGTGAGCGCCCTCGGCGACGACTTCTACGAGCTGGTCGAGGCGCAGCACCTGCTCCGCGGGCGGCGGACGCGCCGGACGTTTCGGGTGGGGGATCCCCTGCGCGTAACGGTAACGGGCGTGTCGATCGAGCGCCGGCAGGTGGAGTTCGCGCTCGCGGATGGGGAGACGAGGCAGAGGCCATGGCGTCGAAGACGGCGATCCTGATCGGCGGCATCCTGCTCCTCCTCGCGGCCACGGGCCGCGGCGCGGAGACCGACCCCGTGCGGCGGAGCCTCGTCGTCGAGGCGGTCGAGCGCGCGAGCCCGGCCGTGGTCAACGTCTCGACGGAGGAGGTCGTCGAGCAGCGCGGCTCGCCCTTCCCCTTTCCGCAGGATCCCCTCTTCGACGAGTTCTTCCGCGACTTCCGCGATCCGCGGCCGCGTCGCTACACGCGCGAGAGCCTCGGCTCGGGCGTCATCGTCGCCGCCGACGGCACGATCCTCACGAACCTGCACGTCATCCTGCGCGCGAGCCGCATCCACGTGACGCTCGCCGACGAGCGCGAGTTCGACGCCACGCTCATCGGCGCCGACGCCGACTCGGACCTCGCCGTGCTCCGCGTCAAGGCCGGCGGCACCCTGCCCTTCATCGCGCTCGGCTCGTCTCGGGACCTGATGATCGGCGAGACGGTGATCGCGATCGGCAACCCGTTCGGCCTCTCGCACACGGTGACGAGCGGCGTCTTGAGCGCCATCGGCCGCTCCCTCCACGACGAGGAGCGGACCTACACAGACCTGATCCAGACCGACGCCTCGATCAATCCGGGGAACTCCGGCGGCCCGCTGCTGAACATCCGCGGCCAGCTCGTCGGCATCAACACGGCCATCTATGGGAAGGCGCAGGGCATCGGCTTCGCCATCCCGGTCGACCGCGTCGCGCGCGTCATGCGCGAGCTCGTGTCGTACGGCGAGGTCCGGCGGGTGTGGACGGGCCTGGTCGTGCAGGACCTGACGCCCGAGCTGGAGCGCCACTTCGGCGTCTCGCGCGGCGTCGTCGTGGCCACCGTCGAGGAGCGGAGCCCGGCGGCGGCGGCCGGCATCGAGCGCGGCGACGTGCTGACGCAGGTCGACGGACGCGAGGTCCGCTCCGAGGACGAGTTCGAGCGCCGCGTTCAGGACCATGCCCAGGGCGAGCGCGTGACCGTCACGCGGCGCCGCGACGGGGCCGACGCGGTCGTCACCCTGACCGCGGCGCCGTTTCCCGCCGAGCGCGCCGACGACCTCGCCTGGTCGAGGCTCGGCCTCGAGGTGGCGGAGGGCAAGGACGGGCTCGACGTGCGCCGCGTGCGCGGCGGGAGCCCGGCGGCCCGCATCGGTGTCGAACGCGGTGACCGCGTGCTCGCGCTCGACGGCGCCGACGTCCGGTCGCTCGCGGACTTCCGCCGCCACATGTACGAGGCGCGTCGCGCGCGCGGCGTGCTCCTGTCGATCGGGCGCGGGCGCTACCAGTACAACGTGCGCGTGCCGCTCGCGGATTCCTGAGCCGTGGAGTCCGGTTGCATCCGCCCGGGCACAGCGGCGATCGGACCGGTTACTCAACCCGCGCTATCAGACGTTTGGACTCCGTCCCTCTCGCGGGCCGGCGTTTCTCCCTCCGTAGCACTCCCTCCGGAGCTCACACGCGGCTCACGCCCGCGCATCGCTCGCAGACCGTAACCTCGCGATGAATGCCTGGATTCTCGGCTCTACAGCAGGGTCTTCAGGACCCGACGTGTACTCATAATTCTCGACGCCGCCAAGATCGGACGGGATCGTCACCGCGCCTTTCCGCAACAGCAACAGCTTCGAGCGGTTGCGGTGTCCCCAGAACCAGCCGACTTCGACCCACACGTTTTCGCGGGCACGCGGCGCGGCGCCTGTGGGGTCGGCAGCCACTCCACCGACGTCATCTGGCGTCAGCAATGCGACCGCTCCATCGACAGACGATGCATATCGTTCGAACTTGAGTGGGATCGACTCAGTGGGCGCAAATTCGTCAGCCAGCACGATGACGCGCCCGACGTACTTCAGCAGGTATTTCTTGAAAAGATCGCGATCGGGACTGCGGCCGTGAATGATCATGAGCTTCGGCGCGCCTTCGATCCACGCAACCTGCAGCGCCTTGTTCAAGACGAACTCCGAGAACGGCTCCTGGAGCTCAGGAAATTGTTCCACTTCCTCGGGCTTGTAACCCCAGGTCGTCGGTGAGGTCACAAAGCGCTCGTTCAACGCGGCCGCGGCCCCGCCGAAGGAGCCGATGCACGCGAGCGGTTTCCTGCTCACTGCAGCGGTCAGCCCAGCCTGCTCGGTTTTCTCAGCTCCGCCGATCAGGATGAGGGCGTCTGCCAGCTGCGTCTGGACCAGTTTGACCGCGGCCCACGAGTTTGCATCCACCCGACGTTCGACGAACACGCCGGGATTCTCACGGCGCAATTCGATGAAGGGAAGCTCCCGATCTGCCGACGGCGCACCGATCAACATGATCCGCGGCGACGCGACTGGTGCTCGTGCCGCGCGCAAAGCTTCGACGGCACCCAGGACAGCACTACCGTCCGCCGTGTGTCGCGAATCGGTGCCAACGATGAGACTATGGCCCAGCTCGATCAGCTTCCCGCCGATCTGCCGACAAGCTGCCTGGAACGCCTCGGGCGTTTCGCGCAGGCCCTTGTCCTCTCGTCTCCAGCTGCCGAGAACTGCAACGCGCATGGGTTTTTCTCCTGGATCACGAGGTTTCGTATGTCGGTCGCAGCGCTAACGTACAGCAGGAAATCCCCCGTGCGCCACAAAGCCGATTTCCAAGTTCGCAGCCTGTTACTGCTCATTGGCGTGCTGGGAGCTTCGGCTGGCTTCGCAGCAGGGATTCCCGGCGCGATCGTCCGCCGTCCGGGCCTAAGGCCCACCGTCGGCGAGCACCGCCACCATGCTGGCGAGCGCTAGATAGAGGAAGGCGACGGGCCGAACGGGTTGCCGATCGCGTGCCGCTCGCCGATTCCTGAGCCGTGAATCCCGTTGCGTCGGCCGTCGCGGCGTGTGAGACCGCGGACATGCCGACCATCAGCGATCGACGCCGCCGCTTTGGCGCCCTCCACGAGCGTGGGTGCTTCGTCATCCCGAACCCCTGGGACGTCGGCACCACGCGCTACCTCCAGCACCTCGGCTTCCAGGCCGTCGCCACCACGAGCGCCGGCGTGGCGTTCTCGGCGGGCCTGTCCGACACGGCGGTAACGCGCGATGCGATGCTCGCGCACATCCGGACGGTGGTCGACGCGACCGATCTCCCGGTCAATGCCGATTTCGAGGCTGGCTACGCCGAGACGCCGGACGCGGTCGCGGCCAACGTCCGCCTGTGCGTGGAGACCGGCGTCGCCGGGCTCTCGATCGAGGACGCCTCCGGTCATCACGCGAACGCCCTCTACGACGTCGATACCGCGGCGGCGCGCGTCGCCGCCGCGCGCCGGGCGATCGACGAGAGCGGTGCCGAGGTCGTGCTCACCGGCCGCGCCGAGTGCGCGCTCTTCGGCGAGACCGACGTCCGGGTGGCGATCGGCCGGCTGCGTGCGTACGCGGAGGCCGGCGCCGACTGCCTGTATGCACCGGGGTTCGACAAGCGCGAGGACGTCGCGGCGCTCGTCGAAGCGGTGGCGCCGAAGCCCGTCAACGTGCTGATGACCGCGCCCGACGGGCTGACCGTCGCCGATCTCACCGCCCTCGGCGTCCGCCGCGTAAGCGTCGGAAGCGCGCTCGCCCGCGTGGCGTGGGGAGCTTTCATACGGGCCGCCCGTCAGATCGCCGGCGAGGGTCGCTTCACCTTGCTCGTCGACGCGGTGCCCTACATGGAGATCGACCGCTTCTTCCGCGACGACCGTAAGCGCCGCGGTAGCTGAAAACTCAAGGCCGGGCACGGAACGGCCGATACGGTCGCCATGAAGTACCACGCCGCCTGCATGCTGGTCCTGGCCTGGGCACTGCTCTACTCGCCCGAGGGGCGCGAGTGGGACGTCGTAGACGAGTATCCGAGCGAGTGGAGCTGCCTGCAGGGCCGCACCGGCAACGTCGACCGCGAGGTCCAGCAGGCGATCGGCGGTGCGCTCGCGAGCCAGCCGGCCGACAATCCCATGCGGCAGGCGGCCTACGCTCGCGCCGAGCGCCGCATCACCGCGCAGTATCGCTGCAGCTACACGAAGGACTGAGTTGCCGCGGGAGGGTTGCCTCCCGGCGTCCGACTGTGTGAGACCCCCGGCATGGACGTCATGCTGGGGGGCGCAGCGCGCGGACCGCTCGCGGGCGTCCGTGTCCTCGATCTCTCGACCGTGGTCTCCGGTCCGTTCTGCACGCAGGTGCTGGGCGACCTCGGCGCCGACGTGTGGAAGCTCGAGAACCCGCGCGGCGACAGCACGCGCATGATGGGCCCGCCGTTCAAGGGCGGCCTCACCCCGATCTTCGCTCACTTCAACCGCAACAAGCGGAGCGTGGTCGTCGACCTGAAGCAGCCGGATGGCCTTGCCGTCGTCCGGCGGCTCGTCGCACGCGCCGACGTGCTGGTGGAGAACTTCCGACCCGGCGTCATGGAGCGCCTGGGGCTCGGCTACGCCGAGCTTGCCACCGACAACCCCGGCCTCGTCTACGTGTCCGTCAACGGGTTCGGCTCCGACGGCCCCTACCGCGATCTTCCCGCATACGACAACGTCATCCAGGGACTGGTCGGCTTCGCCGCCGTTCAGGGCGGCGGCGGCACACCCTCGCTCGTCCGCTGCATCGCCGCCGACAAGACGACGGGCACGACGGCGGTCTACGCGACACTCGCCGCGCTCTTCGCTCGCGAGCGCGGCGACGGCCGTGGCCAGCACGTCGAGGTGCCGATGCTGGATTCCTACGCCGCGTTCATGCTGCCCGACGTCCTCGGCGCGGCGACGTTCGACCCGCCGCCGCAAGGCGGCAGCTTCGACATGAGCCGCGTCCATCGCGCCTGGCAGACGGCCGACGGCCACATCGTGATGATGATCATCGAGGACCACCAGTTCCAGGGACTCTGCCGCGCGCTCGAGCGCGAGGACCTGATGGCCGATCCGCGCTTCGCGACGCTGATGGACCGCGTCGCGAACCTGGACACCGTGCTTGCGCTCGCCGAACAGGAGTTCCGCAAGTGGCCGACGGCCGAGCTGATCAAGCGCGCGCGCCGCTTCGGCGCTCCGCTCGCGCCCGTGAACGACATCGCAACCTTCCTGGCGGATCCGCAGGTCGCCGCGAGCGGCGCCGTGATCGCGATGGAGGACGCCGAGGCCGGCCCGATGCGCTTCCTGGCGAGCCCGGCACGATTCCCCGAAACGCCGACGAGCTTCCGACGCATGCCGCCGCGGCTCGGGGCGCACACGGACGAGGTGCTGGGCGAGGCGGGGTTCGGGGCG
>Ga0111539_10010789_pt1 | contig 11504 bp, 10 predicted proteins | sample RhiMethybrSRZTD1_FD_79667 | JGI IMG/M metagenome (GOLD analysis project Ga0111539, IMG submission 79667) | Populus rhizosphere microbial communities from Tennessee, USA - Rhizosphere MetaG P. TD hybrid SRZTD1 (version 2) (version 2) | ecosystem: Host-associated > Plants > Roots > Rhizosphere >...
GCCGCGCGGGTCGAACCCCACGATGTCGAACCGCTCGTTGAGCGTTTCGAACAAGAAGGCGCCGAAGGCGTGCAAGCTGGAAACGGCGTCGCCCCCCGGTCCTCCGAAATTGACGAACAGCGAGCCGATGCGCTGCGCCGTGTTGCGCGCGGGGAGGCGCGTCACGGCGATGTTGACCTTGGGACCCCGGGGACGCGAGTAGTCGCGCGGCAACGCCGCGGTGGCGCATTGGAATCCCTCCGCGCAATCCGTCCAGGCGAGGGTGGGGACGGGCACGCTGCCCGCGAGCTCGAGATCGGCAGGATTCTCCTCGCTTTGCGCGGGGGTGAGCGATCGCGGTTCGCTCGTAGTGCCGGGATCGACGTCACTGCTGCAAGCAGCGGCGGGAAGGGCGATGGCGGCGAGTAGGGACAATAGGGACGTGGAGCGGGAGTTAAGGCGTTGCACGTGAGCCTCCTTCGGTGAAGTCGAGACGATGCAGCGTGGTTTCGTTGCCGGGGGGAATCGGTGGGAACTGGGGTTCTCCCATGTACGGACAACTTGGGTGCGTCGATCGGACGGATCGTCGGAAGATCCGGCCGCGTCAAAGGGCGGGAGAATGCACCGCGATCATCGCGAGACGCAAGAGACCATAGTTCACGGTAGGCCCTACTTGCGATTCCCCCTTGCCGACGATTGGGCCTGCCGTTAGGTCGCGACGAAGGGCGCGACTTGTACAACCGACGGTCGGGGTCGAAGCGCTCCCTTCGTTGCGACCTCCGGCGCTACACTGCGGCATGCACGAGCTCACTGGCATCGCCTTCTCGCACTACGTCGAAAAAGCTCGCTGGGCGCTCGACCGCTTTGCGGTCCCCTACCGCGATCGACGCGTTCTGCCATTCTTTCATTTGCTAGCGGTCTATCGCGTGCATCACGGCAAGCTCGGACATGCCGACGCGGCTTCGTCGCGTTTCTCGACGCCCGTCCTTCGCACCGACGATGGCCGCATCTTGTGCGATTCGGCGGAAATCGTGCGCTACGCGTCCGAGCGATTCGCGCCGCCGGGACACGATCTCTACGCCGCGCCGGAGGCCGCGGAGCTCGAGCGACATTTCCACGACCATCTCGGTCCGGACACGCGAAGAGTCGCCTACGCAACGCTGTTCGACCAACCCGAGCTCATGCGCGACATCGCACGGAGGAACGTCGACCCATTGCAAGCATCGCTCTTCTCAGCCGTCTATCCACTGGCCAAGGCGGGGCTCAAGCAAGCGCTCAAGATCTGGCCCTCGCAGGTCGTTGCTTCTATTGATCAAACGCGCCGCGAGTTCGATGCCGTCTCGATCCGTTTGCGCGACGGTAGACCGTTCTTGCTCGGCGACCGCTTCAGCGCCGCGGACTTGGCCTTCGCCAGCTTGGGAGCACCGGCCGTTCTGCCTCCTCAATACAGCGCGTGGCTCCCCCCGCTCGACGCCTTTACAGAGGCCGTGCGTGCACGCACCTTGACGTTTCGCGACACGCCCGCCGGAGCGTTTGTCATGCGACTCTTTCGTGACGAGCGCCGGCGCGTGGTGCGCGAATCAGCCGTCGCTCGTTCAACGGAGGGTTTCAGCCAACACCGGGCCAGCTAGCGGGAAGGGCCGCTGCTAGCGGGGGACACGACGGGCGCCGGTTTCGATCGCGCAGGTTTGGCTGCACGCGGCGGGGCCGCGCTCGTACTCGCGCTCGGGCTGGAGGACGGCGCTGGCGCAGTGGCTGGCGCAGAGACCGCACGCTGGTAGGTGGCGACCTGCTCGGAGAGGTCCTCGGACCGCGTCCCGTCGGGCAACAGGCCAAGCGCCATCGTTGCGACGTCGAGCGCTTCGCGCGTGTGCCCCTTTTCGTTCAGCATCTTGGCTGCGGCGCTGAGACACGGGATGCAATTGGGATCGGCGTCGACGGCGCGCTTTTCATAGGCGATGCCCTCGTCGAGGTTTCCGCGGCCGGCGTAGTAGCGCCCGAGGAGATCGAGCGCCGCCGCCGATTTGGCCACGGGCGCGAGCTCGTTGGCCGTAGTGTGGAGCGCCAACGCGTAGTCGGCGTATTTGGCGCTCTTTCGTTTCATGAGCGGGGCCAGCTTCACCCAGCCCTTCGCATTCAAGACGCGCGCGTCGCGCTGGTGGGCGGGGGCGATATCGGTGAGAGCGCGCTCCGCCGCATTCATGTCGTTTTCGCTGAGTGCCCACCAAGCCTTGAGCAAGCCGAGCTCCATGTTTCCAGAGTCGCGTTCTTGGACGTGCGCGAGCTCCATTCGCGCTGCGTCGCGGTCTGGGCCGGACGTCCACGACCGGAGGCGCGCCCACAAGAGGTGCACTTCGTTGTGCGAAAGAACCTCCACTTTGGTGGGCGGTGTGCGCTGGGCCATATTTTTGACGCGTGGGCCCTTGAAGACCCGCGATTGCAAATAGGTGCGAAAGTCGGCCTCGAGCTTTGCCTGATCGAGCGACCCGAGGGTCGTGGCCCACGCGAAGTCGCTCTTCTCGCCACCGCTGAGAGAGACGAGGTAGTTCCTGAACTCGCCTCGATATTTGTCGTCGGTCAAAAAGAGATGCACGAGCGCCCACGCGCACGCATAGAACATCACTCTCGTCTGAAGCCACTCCGTGCCCCGCCCACTACCGGTGTCGGCCACGTCCATCCCGTAGAACTCGGTGGGCGTCATCGCCATCAGCTTGAGCGGCGACGGCGCGTCTTCGTAATGGGCGCGACTGCCCCAAAAGAGATCCGGCGTTGCATTGCCCGGTAGCCAAATCCGCATCGAGCTCGTCGGCTGGCCGACCTGGAGATCATCACCGTCGATATCGAGCGTCTCGTAATACTCGGCCAACCCTTCGTTGAGCCAGACGGGGGCCTGGGGCAGGTAATAGTGGACGAGAAAGTGCGTCAGCTCGTGCTGGAACGTCTGTCGCGACGCCCTCAAATTGCCTTTGACCAGCGCGACGGGTCGGCGCTCGAAATCGTGAAGCCCGCGTGAGCTGAAAGAGCCGGTCGTAGTGCTGGAATCAATCGCGTCGTACTCGTTGCCGTCCTTGAAAGCGACGACCTCGACCGACATCTTGGGGCGATTGGGCGAACGGAAGGCAAGCTCGCTCAGCGTCCAGAGCATCACCTCGAGGTCCGACGAAGTCGCCTCGGCCGTCTCGCGATCGAGGTCGGTCTCCAAGATGAAATGATCGCTCGTGACGCGCGTCCACGTCACGCCCCCTTCATCAGGACATCGGAAGGGCTTGCGCGACAGCGCCGCGCACGCGGACAGCGCTGCGAACGCGAGTGCTGCGGCAATCCAGACGACATGCGAACCGAGCCCGATCGACGCTGTTAAGTGGCGAATTCGATTGCGTCCCACGAGCTCACTCTTATAGCAAATGAATATGCGCGAAAACAAAGCGACGCGGCGAGCCGCATGGCTTGCAGTGCGTTGGGCGTGCGGTCGTCGCTCGGTTCGAGCGGGTGCGACGACGATCTGCTTGATGATCGCTTGCAGCGCCTGCGGCGGCGCCCAGAAGCCCAACCCCTACGGCCGCCTACCGCCGGAGCTGATTCAGCGCGAGGTTCGCTCCCACTACGGGGTCTTCCGGAAATGCTACGAAGACGGCCTCGGGCGCGACGCCAAGCTCCAGGGCAAAGTCGTGGTCCGGTTCATCATCGACCGCCAAGGGAGCGTCAGCGAAGTCGCCAAAGCAGGAAGCACCGACATGCCCGATGCCAAGGTCGTTGAATGCATCATGGCCGAATACAGAAAGCTCAGGTTCCCCGAGCCCGAGGGTGGGATCGTCACTGTGGTTTACCCGATCATGTTCAGCCCGGGTGACGACGACGCCCCACGAGATCCCGCGTCGCCGCTTCCTTGAGGCTGCGTTCGCACCTGTGGACCCCGCGTCGTCCCGCACTTTGGTCTGCGCTCACATCAAGTAGGCGACGTGTAGCCCGTACGAAGTTTGAAACGACGCGTCCAGCCAATCGCCGTACCACACCACGGTCCAATTTCCGGCCAGCCCGGCGCGATAGACGTCAGCGATGGGGATCTCGAAGCCGAGGCGCCCCCCCACGGTCGCCTTCACGCTGTCGGCTCCCGTGAAGGTAAGCCCGGCGCCGCTCGCGACGGGGAACGCGATACCAGCGCCGAACTCGCTCACCAAATATTTGCTGCTGATGACGTAGAGGAAGCTCGGACGGCGTAGGGCCAAGCGCACCGGAACGTAAGCGAGCGCGCCGTCCCCCGGCTCGACGCGTCCGTATTCGCGGGCGAAGCCGGCATTGTTGTTGGCGATCTCGGAAATGATGGGCATGTAGGAAACCGCCAAGCCGACGTCGATGTAATCGTCGGTATGGGGATGACCCTTGATGTTGTAAAAGGCGCCGAGCGCAAACGACGGGCCCGTGAAATCGAGCGTGCAACCGGCGCTCGCGCAGCCGCGGATCTCGTGGCTGTAGTAGATGTTCGACAGCTTGTAACCGGCGTTCGCCTCGAAGCGCCACTTGGTCACGGGCAGCTTGTCGGCCCGCGACGTGCGCGCCAAGCACCAGACTGCGACGCCGAAAACGCAATCCGTCGCCGCCTGGTCGGCGTTCGCCGCGGTGGCTTCGGTGGAGGCGTCGGGCTCAGACGCCCGCGATTTCGTGGCGATCGTCGGATTGGCCGCGCTCGCGGTGTGCGCCTGCACGGACCAAGCAACGAGCGAAACGACGGACGCAAAGCGACGCATGAGCACTGCAGTGAATCATTATTCATTATGTGGAGGAATGGCCAGAACAAACTGCTTTGGCCGCTGCCGCGAAGAGGCCGGGGTCCGCCGTCGGCTCGAGGTCGCAGCCGAGCCATGCGGTATGCTCGCGAGCCATGAAAGACTTTGCTTCGTTGGCTCGACTCGACGCGATGGCGCAGGCGGAGCTCTGCGCGCGCGGCGAGGTTTCCGCGTCCGAACTGTACGATGCGTGCCTCGCCCGCATCGATGCCTTGAACCCGCTGCTGCGCGCGGTGGTGACGGTCGTTCGCGAACGGCCGGAGCCGGCCAAGCCGGGCCCCTTGTCGGGCGTGCCGTTTCTGGTGAAAGACGTGATCCCTTGGCCGGGGTTGCGCTGGTCGATGGGCTCGCGCTTGTTCGCGAATAACATTGCCCCAACGCATACGCCGTACGGTGATCGCCTCGTCGAGGCCGGGCTCGTCTGCGCTGGCAAGACCGCGACGTCGGAATTCGGTTTGCTCGGCAGCACCGAGACGCTCCTCGAAGGGGTGACGCACAATCCTTGGGACCTCGGGCGCTCTGCCGCGGGATCGTCGGGCGGCAGCGCGGCGGCCGTCGCGGCGGGGCTCGTGCCCCTCGCGCACGCCAGCGATGGAGGGGGATCGATCCGGATACCGGCCTCGGTATGCGGTCTCTTCGGCTTCAAGCCGAGCCGCGGCCGAACCGTGCCGGCCGCGTTGGCCAGCTCGGACTTCGGCGACATGACGAGCGACCACTGCATCTCGCGTTCGGTGCGGGACAGCGCGCTGTTTCTCTCCATCACCGAGGACCGCTCGGACGGTAGGGCCGTCGGATTCGTGCGCGACCCCATAGCGCGCAAGCTGCGCATCGCGACTTGGACGCGCACGCTGATGGGCGAGGAGCCCGAGCCGGCCGTCCGCCGCGCGTACGACGATTCGGTCGCGCTGCTCACCGAGCTCGGCCACACCGTCGAGCCGATCGCGCCGCCGGCCCTCGATGGTGCGGCGCTCGGGGATGCTTTCTTCATCGTCGCCGGCGCCGCCATCGCCGGCGTTGTCGACATGATGGACCGTATGCGCGGGGAGCCCGTGCAGCGTACGGAGCTCGAGCCGTTCACCTGGGCGCTCGTCGACACCTTTCTCGCGCGCGGCCCCGAGGCGCTACCGCGCGCACGCGCTTCTTTCGCGGAAGGGGTTCGCGCGTACAACGAAGCGACGCGGGCTTATGACGCCATCCTCACGCCGACCATCGCCACCGAGCCGTGGCGCATCGGGCACCTTTCCCCCATCCTCTCGCGCGAAGAGCTCATTGCGCGGACCGCGCGGGCAGTTGGTTACACGCCGATTCAGAACATCGCGGGCTGTCCGGCGATGTCGGTCCCGCTTCATTTTCCGGACAGCGGAGCGCCCATCGGCACGCACTTCGCCGCCGCGTACCAAGCGGACTCGGTTCTCCTGGGCCTCGCCTATCAACTCGAAGCCGCGCGCCCGTGGAAAGATCGCTGGGCACCTTATTCGATTCCGCGTCTCTGAGTGCGATCGGGGCAGCTCAGGCCGCGCCCGCCCGCTGATCGCATGCGCTGGTGTGAATGCATTTTCGAGCGAGCGGACGACTTGCGCCTCGCGCGTGACGAACGGCACGGTATCGTACGAGGAGGCGCGGACGCTGCTCGATCGATCCGGCGCGAGGAGAAGTGACTGATGCCTAGCTCGATTCTGGACGCCCTTTCGTTGGTCGGCGCGGGCGGTGCCATCATCATCGCCGCGACCATCACGACACTTTTCGTTGGTTTGGGGGCCAATCTCTACATCCGCGGACGCTATGCGAGCTTGCGGCGCGACCTCGAGCGAACGAAGGGCGGGGCCGAGTTCTCGCACACCGTCCTCAATCGCATCGTGGAGGACGCGCGCGAGGCCCATCAGCGGGCGGCAGAAGTGAACACGCAAGCCATCGTCGAAGAGCGCTTTCAATCCGAGCTGCGCGGGCTCCTCTTTGCCGAGCGTTTCGTTCGCTCGTCGACCGGCCTCGTGATCATCCTCGGACTGCTCGGCACGTTCTACGGTCTCACTTCATCCATCGGCCAGCTCGTGGGGCTCGTCTCCGGCGACGTCGACGTGGGCAGCGACGCCAGCCAGTCGGTCACGCAAGGGCTGACGCAAGCGCTCTCCGGAATGTCCGTCGCTTTTTCGAATTCGCTCTTCGGCATCTTCGCGGCGGTCGTGCTCACGATCTTCGGCGTTTTCTCGAACGTGACCGATCGCCGTCACGCCATCATGATCCAGATCGAAAATCACGTCGATCGGCTGATCGCACGCGAATCGCCCTCCGCGGCGATGTCGTCTCGCGGGGTCCTGGGTGGGCGGGCCGAGTCGATGGCGCACGTCGTCGAAGGGTTCGATAAGGCGGTGCAGCGCTTGGAGAACGCCGTCGCGGATTTCGATGGTGCGCTCCAGAGGTTCGCCTCGAGCACGCGCGAGTTTCGCGAATTCAACCTGCATCTCAAAGACAACGTCCAGCGAATGAGCCTCAGCTTCGGCGACTTCCGCGAAACGCTCAAAAACGAGATCGGCGCGCTGAAGAGCGGCCGCCCCACCGGAAGGAGCGCGCACGTGCGTTACCGACGGCGGCTGCATTCCTACGACGACGACACGCGCGATATCTGGCCGGCGTTCACCGACGTGATGACCACGATGTCGCTCATTCTCTTCGTGCTCGTCCTTCTTGCCTACGTGAAGAACCTCGTCAGCAGCAAGCGGCTCGACGCGTACCAGCGCCAGATCGCGACCTCCGAGCAGAAACTTCGACTCTTGGGGGGCGACCTTCGCCGCATGACCGCGGAAATCGAGGCGGGCAAGAGCCAGCTCGCCGTCTCGGAGCTGAAGCTTACCGAGCAGCAGGCCCTTCTAGCCGAGAACAGTCGCGAGCTCGGCGGCCTTCGCACGCGCCTGCAAGGCATCGCCGTCTTGCGCGTCGAGGTTCTCAACAAGGTGAAACAGTCGATCGAGGCCGAGCTGCGCCCCGCGCTCGCCGCCGGCGGGAACGTCGTCCAGATCGGCGAAAACGGCAACATCGTCATCAACGAGAGCCTGGTCTTCGAATACAACTCTTTCGCCATCAAGAAGGAGGGCAAACCGCTGCTCGATACCTTGGCCCGCGCGCTCGGCAAAGTGCTCGCCGATCCCGACGTGCGCGCCAACATCGACGCCGTCCTCATTCAGGGGCACACCGACGAGCGTGGCTCCGCTTCGTTCAACCGCGACTTGTCCGCGAAGCGCGCCAACGCCGTCTTGGATTACCTTTTCGACGCGAACAAGGCGCTCGAGCAATCGTACGGCAGCTACTTCGCGGCGAGCGCCTATTCCAAGTTTCGTCCCATCAATGCCGCCAAGACCGAGCAAGCGTACGCGCAGAATCGGCGGATCGAGATTTCGCTCGTGCTCAAAGACGCCAACGTCCGCAAGGTGATCGACGACTACATGCAGAATGTCGAAAAGCCGGCGCCACCGAACGCCGTCGCGCCGTAAACGATCAAAGGCGCCGCGCGCGGCGGCGCGCGAGCCAGATCGCCATCGTCATCGTGGAGAGCGCGAGCCACGGAGCGCCGCGGCGGGTCGAGCGCGCCGAAGGGATTTCCGCGAGCGAGCACGCACCGCCGTTGCCGGAGGGAAAGATGCGGCACAGCGTCGAGAAGCCTTGCTTGGGCGTAGAATTGCACTGCGCGGCCTGATCCGGTGGATAGATGGAGCAGATCCCCGCGATGTCGTCCGGTGCGAGTGAGCGAAAGCTATCCATGCCGGAGCTGTATTGCGCGCGCATGGTGGCAGCGGGATCGTTCGAATGGCCCATTCCAAAGAAATGACCGGCCTCGTGGGTTACGATCGATTGCAGATCGTAATTCATGGCCGGCACGGGGTCGCCGACCGAAATACGCTGCGTGGTGTTGATCTCCATGTCCACATCGAGAACGACGCTCCCCTTGAAGGTAACGGTCGTCAGCCCGAGAACGTTGGAAGCGGCTTCGTAAGGCCATACGTCGTCACGAAAGAGGATGATGTTGGCATTGCCGTCCGTCAGGTTGTATTCGTGAAGCTCGCACGCGGCCTCCCCGAAATGGTGATCGATCGTGATCGACGGGGGGCTGTCGCTACCCGGACAGCTCGCCTGGGTCCAGGCGGCGAAGGCCTTCTCCATCACGCTCGTTGCGGTGGCGAGGTCGACTTTTTTCGACGCTGCGTAGTGCATCGAGAACGTCAGGCACGACGTCGGCCAGGCAATCGGGGTGCCGCCCGGGCATTGGTTGGCGTCGGGATCGCACTTGGGACAGTTCGTGGTTCGGCAGTACGCAGCGGAGCGGCTCGACACCGCGATCCCCGCGATCGCGAGAGCAACGGTCGCGTAGCGGGCCGGGCGCAAGGCTCGGGCAAAGCGGGTGCGCGCAGCGTCCTTCACCGATGCGGTTTCCCTTCCGCGCGTGGCTGATTCGCCGCATGAGGCGCGTTCATCTCTTGCACTCTTAGCATGTGGACCACCTCGTGACCGTCGAGCATTTTGCCTTTCGGAGACTGGCGGAGCGGGTGAAACGGGGTACCATCGTCGCGCATGTTCGTCATCCTCCTCCGGGGGACTCCGCAGTCGTGGCGAGGTGCGCGCAAGGCGAAACGATCGCACCTCGCGGATGTGGCGAAAGGTGCAGTTTGGTGAACCTGCCGAGGCATTGGTTGGCGCTCGGATCTTGGCTCATCGCGAGCGCTCTCATCGCCGTGCGTGCGACGGCCGCGCCGCCGATCGCCGAATCAGTGCCAACCGCGACCACTGCACCCGCTGGCGAAAAGCGCGAGAATCCGCGCGCTGCGACGGCAGGACCGGCGGCGCGTCCGCTCGCCCTACGCGTGACCTTGTCGCCCGAGTGGGCGTATCGGCGTTTTCGTGACGCCGAGCCGAGCTCCGCGACGAAGTACTACACGGCGTCCGGCGTCGCCGCAGCGAGCATGCGTTTCGAGCTCTACCCACTCGCGCTCGCTCGGTCCGTGCCCGACCCGCTCAAGGACATCGGCGTGACGGCGAACTATGCCCGCGCCTTGGGCTTCGAATCGCGGGACCCCGACAAGCCCGATCAGCCGCGGGTCGATACGCAGTGGTACCAATTCGGCTTTGGATTGCGGTACCGCGCGCTGGGCGATCATGCCCCGCTCGCGGTCGGCGTCACCGCGGGCGTTCAACGCTCCGTGTTCGATTTCGGAACGAATCCAGCCAATGTTCCCGTGGCGATCGGGCGCTACACGCTCTTGCCGCTCGGTGCCGACGTCCGCTACGCGTGGGGGGCGTTCTCGTTGTTCGCCGATGTTCGGTTTCTCTTGCCCGTCACCATCTCGCCCCTCGATGACCGATCGCCGTCCGGCGCCAGATATGGCCTGCAGGCTGCGGTCGCCGCGGCATTGCGACTTTCGTCGCTCTTCGAGATCGAGCTTCGCACGAGCCACGCCATGATCGGTTATTCGCTCCCCAATGCGCTCGTGGGTGCGCACGGCGACGCCTCGATTCTCGATCAAGCGCTGGTCTTCGGCGCGGGCGCGTCGTTCCTGTATTGACGAGGGGCGCACTACGGCTCACGCCGCGCAGCGCGGCGCGCCACGGCGGCGGCGATGGCCAGAAAGATGCCCAGCGCCGCGATCAAGAGGAGTCGGTTCGGCACGACAGAGACGAGGGGATCGGAATCGCCGCGGAAAATGCCGCGCCCGAGACCCAGCGACACGCTGTTGTAAACGAAGTGCAGGGTCATGGGCACGAACACGGTGCTCGTCAGAAGTCGCGCCGAGCCGCAAGCGAGCCCGAGGCACGTCGATGACGCAACCCGCACGATGCCGACGCTCCCTTTCATGTCGGCATGCATCGCGCCGAACGCCGCTGCCGTGAGAACGACGGCGACAATGCCCGACGCCCATCTCGTGCGCCGCTCTTCGGATGGCGCGTCCCCGCGCGCAAAGATCGCCATCGATCCTCGCTCGATGGCCGCGAAGAGCGCGCCGCGAAACGCGAGCTCCTCGGCGACGGCCGCGAGCACCGCGCCCCACACCAGCGTGACCAAGAGCGGCGCTTGAGTTACGGCCCGTCCAAAGGCTCCGGCGTTTCTGCGACTTGCCCCCGCCCCTTCGCGCGCCATCTCGGCGATGAGGTAAGGCTCGGCGATCTTGAGCGCGATGAACGACGCCAACACGAAGACCGCCGGCGCCAGGATCCCAGCGATGGCGACGTCCCACCCTGCCGGTCGATTTGCGCCGAGGGCCTCCCCCGGTCGCGTGAAGGCGACGCGCGCTGCGCCGAGCCCGAGCAGCGTGGTCAGCACTTGGCAGATCATGCTGTAGGCCGGGAGCGACAGCGAATCGAGAATTCCGCCGGGCAATGCTCGCCAGAGGAAGTCGGGCAGAAGCCGTCCCGCCAAAAGCCAGAGCGCCGCGATACCTACGAGCTTGAGTGCGTCGACTCCTCTCCCCACCATTTCCCTTATACCGAAGCGGCGAGGGGGCGTCGTGGGGTGCGCCAACTCCACGATCATTCCATGAAGGTTTTGGCCTTGTGCGATTTCGCGATCCCGAGCCGCCCTTTCTTTTGGCTGCGTATCACTCAACCGCCGAGACGCGCTGTTCAGCGCGTTCGACGACGAATGCTGCCGAGATGCTGGCGCGGCAGAACGGACGAGAAACTCGGAAGGTGACGCGGCCTTCTACCCATGAAGGTTGAGGAGCGCTCTGAAGACCGGACGTCGACCAGGAGCTTAGCCAA
>Ga0111539_10010790_pt1 | contig 11504 bp, 8 predicted proteins | sample RhiMethybrSRZTD1_FD_79667 | JGI IMG/M metagenome (GOLD analysis project Ga0111539, IMG submission 79667) | Populus rhizosphere microbial communities from Tennessee, USA - Rhizosphere MetaG P. TD hybrid SRZTD1 (version 2) (version 2) | ecosystem: Host-associated > Plants > Roots > Rhizosphere >...
CGCGCCCGCTCGCCAGCGCGTCCCATGGCTGCTCGTCGCAATCGAGCTTCGTCGCGCCCGGACTCAGGCTTTGTCCAAAACCGGTAAGCAGCGAGGCGGCGAACGCGCCGACGAGGATGAGCAGACTGACGAAGAACCTGACGGTATGTCTGGATGCGTACATGTTCGTGTCCTTTCCACGGCTTGGCGCGCTTGATCGGTGGCTCACAGCTTTCGAAGGTAGGCGAGCAGCGCGGCGCGCTCGTCCGCCCTGACGAACCCGCGATCGAGATCGCGGCCGTTCGAGGAAATGATTGGGGGCAGGTTGGGCGGCGGATTCCGTCGCGAGACTGATCGGAAGAATGCGTCGTAGTGGTCGAGCATCTCTTCGAGCGTCGCGGCGGAGTTGTTGTGGAAATAGGGCGCGGTCCGGCTGATCCCTCGCAGATTGGTCACGTCCATGATCCCGAGGTCGGCCGGTTGCCCCGTGAGCAGGAGGCGCCCCGGATCCGAGGTGGTGACGAATTGGAAGGTGCCGTCGGCGCGGGTAATGCGGTAGATCCGAGCGTTGCGGGCGAGTCGCAGCGGGCACGGGGAAAAGCCGTCCGTCGCTGGCCGCGGGCACGCCGTGAGGTTGGGAGGATACCGCTGCACGGGACGAATGCCCGGAAGGGCCGCGTCCGAGGTGGTCGTGCTCGGGTGCAGCGGACCGCCGTGGCATTGGGCGCACGCGCGCGTGAAGACGACCTTGCCCTGCTGCTCGAGCCCGTCCAACTCGGGATCGGGGTCGGGGAACGGCCCGCCGGTACGGATCGCCTCGGCCAACGCCTCGACGCGCGTCGACGAGAACAGCGTCTGCTGGAAGGCCGCGAGGTCGTCGAGCAAGCGCACCGGCGGCTCCGTCGACACCTGCGCGTGCGCGATGAGCGCCCCGCGCGCCTGCTCCTGCAGCGTGCCGAACCGGGCATCGTGCTGATAGCCGCCCTGCCGGTTGGGGCCGAAGGGGTCCTGGCCCATGATGGAAACCCGTGATGCCGCATCAGGCGGGTAGATGGGGGCGACGCCGTCCGGGCCCGTGATCGCGACATCAACGACCGGCATGACGGCACGCCAGAGATCGACGAACGTCTCATCCGATGGTTGACCGGTCGCCGGATCGATCAAGCGGACGTTCGCCGGCAAGGGCATCGTGACGCGAACGAGGCCGTTCTCGACCAGGTTCGAATAATCGCTCGCATTGTCTCCGTTCACCCGGAAGTCGTCGGCATCAACGGGCCGGAACAATGGATCGTCCGCATGCCGGTTGTCGGCCTGCTGGGCCAGCAGCCGTTCGAATCGCGCCCTGGCGGCGGCGGGGGAGAGCTGAAAGCCTTCGGACGGCATATGGCAGTCAGCGCACGCCCGTCCGTTCCCTCCCAGCTCGCGGCGATTGAACGCGACACGACCGCGTGCCTCGGCATCGCACGGCTGCTCATCGCAGCTGAGTTTGATCTCGCCGTTCGGGCCTGGGCCTTGTTGAAACCCCGCGCGCGCCGAGGCGGCGCCCAAGGCGCCCGCCAGTCCGATTGAACAGAAGAAGAAGGTGACTGCCTTTGTGGGTGCGTACATGGCCCGTTCCTTTCGCGGCTGCGATCAAGCGGACGGTGTACACTTCGCTCGCGCGTCCGGAAGCTTGATTCGCCTTAATTCCGCGCGGCCATGCTCGGCTTCGTACCTCCTGGAAGTCTTTGACGGGCCGTGAAAAGACTCTGAAAGTTATGAAAGCGATGACGCCCGCGCCGGAATCGCGGTCATTCGCGTTCGGACCATTCCGCCTGGATCCAGTGGAGCGTGCGTTGCTGCGCGACGGCTCGCCCATCCCGCTCCTGCCGAAGTCGTTCGATGCGCTTCTCGTGCTCGTCCGCAACAGCGGCAGGCTTCTCGACAAGGACTTCCTGCTCGCCGAGATCTGGCCCGACACCCACGTGGAGGAGAACAACCTCGCTCACGCCATCTCGGACATCAGGAAAGCCTTGGGCGAAGGTCCGAAAGATCAGCGATACGTTGTGACGGTGCCCCGCCGGGGCTACCGGTTCGCAGCACGTGTTGAGACGGTCGAGAACGTGCGAGCCGAGACGTCCGCGAGGCTCGGTGAGTCGCTGGATACATCGGTGGACGAAGCGCTGGAGCCGGCGCCAACACGCGACATCGTCCTGCCCGTCGTCTCCGGGCCGCCAGCGAAGGAGGGAAGATCACGGCGTTGGTGGCTTGTCTATGGCGTCGCGGGCACGGTGTCAGCCATCGCGATCCTGTCCGTGGCTGTGATGCTCTTCTCTCGACGACCGCAGGCCGCTCCGCTCGGGGAGAAAGACGTCCTCGTCCTCGCTGATTTCACCAACAACACCGGGGAGGCCGTGTTCGACGGCACGCTGCGCGAAGCGCTGGCCGTGCAGCTCGAACAATCGCCTTTTCTGAGAATCACGGGCGATGTGCAGATCCGCCAGACTCTCCGGTTGATGGGCCACGCTCCTGACAAGCGGTTGACCAACCAGATTGCCCGTGAGGTGTGCGTCAGAGAACGTGAAAAGGCGATGATCACCGGATCCATCACCGGCCTCGGCGGGTCGTACGCCATCCTGCTTCACGCCACCAACTGCGAGACTGGCGAAACACTGGCCCGAGAGCAGGTCGAATCGAAAGACAAGGCACGGGTTCTCGCCGCACTGGGTACCGCTGCGACCGGCATGCGTCACCAGCTCGGTGAATCACTCAGCTCCATCCAGCAACTCGAGCGCCACGCCGTCACGGAGGTCACCACGCCTTCGCTCGACGCATTTCAGGCGTACGCGCGTGGGGCCGACCAATACCGTCGCGGTCTGTTTCTCCAAGCCGTTCCGTTCTTTCGGCGCGCCGTGGAGCTCGATTCCAATTTTGCGATGGCGTTTCAGTTGCTTGGCAATGCGTATGGGAATGCTGGAGAGGATGCCTTCGCGATCGAGTACTCGAGGAGGGCGTTCGCATTGATCGATCGCGTCAGCGAACGGGAACGGCTCGCCATCTCCGCGGTGTATCACATGCGGGTCACTGGCGACGCTGCGAAATCAGCCGATGCCGTGCATCAATTCGTCCAGACGTTCCCGCGCGCGCCGACTCCTCGGGCCTACCGTGGCGCGTTCTACATGTCGATGGGAGAATTCGAAAAGGCTGCACAGGATTACGAAGAACTCGTCGACTTGGATCCTCGAAGCTGGATTGGCTACATGAATCTGATGGAGGCTCACGTTCGTCTCAGCCAATTCGACAAGGCGCACAGTGTCTGGCAGAAGGCGAGTGCGCAGAAGCTTGATTCCCCGCGATTTCACCAGATCCTTCTTGACATCGCACTCATGCAAGACGCCGACGCCGGCATCGCGCGGGAGATCAAGTGGTTCGAGGGGCGAGACGACGAGTACCTGAGCCTGGAGTCCCAGGCGTCGAAGGCAATCGTGCTCGGACAGCGTCGAAAGGCATCGGACCTGCTGATGCGCGCGGCCGATCAGTTGAGGCGCAGAAATCTCCACGGTCCCGCGGATGTCCTGAGCGAGGCCTCTATCGGAGATCCGTTTGGAGACTGCCAGGTGGAAGACAGCCTTGTCCACTCGCTTCGAGCGTGTGGGGACATTCACGTCGCGCTACGCGACGCGGAAACACTGTTGAAAGAGCGCCCTGCCGACACGCTGCTCGGTGCCGTGCGCGTGCCGATGCGTCGCGCGGCCATTGACCTTATGCGGAACCAGCCGGCGAAGGCTCTCGAGCAGCTGAAGTCCGCGGCTCCGTACGAACGGGCGTATCCGGAAGTGGTCTACCTGCGTGGGCTGGCATACCTACGCATCGGGAATGGCGCCGCCGCCGCCGTGGAGTTTCGAAAGATCATCGACCACAAGGGCGTCGCCTGGGGTCCGCGCTATCCGCTCGCCTACCTTGGTCTGGCTCGTGCCGCGGCACAAACCGGCGATGCCGACCGAGCCAGGAAGGCATACCAGGATTTTCTGACATTGTGGAAGAGCGCGGATCCAGACATTCCTTCTCTGATCGAAGCGAAGACGGAATACGCGCGACTTAACTGACCGTGAACTTTTCGCAGGCTACGATCCCGCACTGTCAGCGACATTGGCCGCCGTGAGCTTCTCGCCCGCGCCGCAACGTTGACGGCGGTACTTGCACTGCCACATGCAACTGATGGCCAGAGCACTCGGACCAGACTGATTCTCCTCGGCACCGGCGGTGGCCCGAGGCCACGAAGGGCGAGTTCATGCTCGGCACAGGTGATCATCAGCAACGACCTCGCGTATGTGATCGATTGTGGCGACGGGGTCGCTCGTCAGTGTGCGTTTGCTGACGTGCCGCTACCCACGTTACGTCATGTCTTTCTCACGCATCAACACTCCGATCACACTGCCGACTATGGAAATCTGATCTGGCTCGCGTGGGCTGCGGGCCTGAAGACTCGTGTCGATACATGGGGGGCCGCCGCCGCTGGAGAAGATGACGCGCCCTTTCTTCGAGATGAACAAGTACGACATCGACGTGCGGATTTCGAATGAAGGGCGTCTGCCGCTTGTGCCGCTCGTTACGAGCTGCGAGAGAGTCGTGACGTGATGCGGGACGAGCACATGAAGGTGACCGCCACGCTCGTGGATCATCCGCCGGTCGTTCCGGCCTTCGCGTCCCGGTTCGTTGCGACGGACCGGTCGATCGTCATTTCGGGCGATACGGCGCCATCCGACAACCTCGTGAAGCTCGCCAAAGGTGCCGATGTGCTCGTCCACTCTGCGAAGTATCCACCGGTCATCGATCGTCTCGTCGCGCGCGTTCCAAACGCGGCGGCCCTCAAAGCGAGTATCCTCGCCCACCTGACATCCGCCGAAGACGCTGGTCGGTGCCCAGGCGGCCGGCGTCAAGATACTCGTGCTTTCGCATCTGGTGCCGCCGGACGACCCCGAGGTGACTGACCAGATGTGGATCGACGCCGCACGACTGCATTTCCGCGGGTCGACAATCGTTGGTAGGGATGCTCGAAGTATGAAGATCAGCAACATGCGTGGGACAAGGGCGCACGAGTGACTTGCAGGTCAGGGTGTTTTCACTTTCGACGGCCTGATCGTGTATCGCGGTTGAATGCCGCACAAGGAGAGCGCCTGTGGTGCTGCGCTGGTATTGGCGCGTCGCCGCGGTGGCCTTTGTAGGCGTTGCGGCATTCCTGCTCAGAGAACGGGCACACGCACAATCGCGCGTCAGCAACGATTTTGTCGTCACTCATGTTCGTGTGTTCGATGGCGCTCGAACGCTGCAGGACACACATGTGGCTGTGACGGGAGGCATCATCCGCGCGGTCGGCGGCGACTTGGTGCCGTGGCAGCGCCTTCCTGCTTTCGACGGCACCGGTTTGACCCTCGTTCCTGGTCTCATCGACTCCCATGCACACGTGCGCGATGCCGAGGAACTGCGTCAGGCTGCGATTCGGCGTGACCACCATGCTCGATATGGGAGCCACCGAGGTGTTGCCCCCGCAACAACTGTTCGCCCTGCGGGCCGCAGCGCGTGTGACGCCTGACATGTCAGACCTTCGCGCCGCGGGATACATGGCCTCTCTTCGGGGGTCCAGCCGGCCGCGGGCGGCGCGGCCCTCGCCACACCCGCCGTTTCCAGCGTAGAGGCGGCACAATTCGTCGCAATGCGCCGCGCTGAAGGATCGGACTATCTGAAGATTCTGTTGGTCGGGGTCCGCAGAGACCACAGGCGTCCAGAATCTCGATGAGCCGACGATTCGGACACTTGTCGAGACGGCACATGCGAATGGCATGCTCGCTGTTGCACACGTCGAGACGCTGGATGACGTCGGCCTTGCACTGTCGGCTGGCATCGACGGGTTGGCGCACGTATGGCGCCGAGGTGGCGCCAACACCGAAGTCGCTCGCCGCATCGCCCAGCGCGGCGTCTTCGTCAGTGCGACTCTGGCGATTCCCGATGGGTACTGGCCCGAGGGCAGAGCCAGCCTGTTGGCCGATCCGAGGTTCTTGAGCGTGCTGTCGAATCCGCTCAAGCAGCGCCTGAGTCGAACTTTCTCTCCCCGCACAATTGAGGCACTGCGCGCGAGTCTGGACGCTCACGTGGCTGGCGTTCGAAGTGTCCACGAAGCCGGAGCCAAGCTTCTGATCGGTACTGACGCCAGTCGCAACAACCCTTCCGCCACGGGATCAGCGTGCACCGTGAGATGGAGCTGTTCAACAACGCGGGACTGAGTCCTTCCGAGGTTCTCACTGCGGCAACGGCAGGCAGCGCTGACGCCTTTCGCCTGGCTGACCGTGGGAGGATTATCGCCGGCCGCCGCGCCGATCTCCTGCTGGTCCGCGGCGATCCCACTTCAGATTTGCTCTCGATTCGCGACATCGTTCGAGTCTGGAAATCCGGCGTAGAAGTCAACCGAACGGTCACTGATCGTTAGCGAAGTTCACATTATTGGGGACCACTGTGCATCTGCCGGCCACGCTGGCGTTCGACTTCTGCCGCCAAGGCCGTCGCCGCCCAGGCGGTCCCGGCGGCGGAGATCCACTGGTCGTGCTCGAAGGGGAATCCGCTCTGGAAATAGGGTTGAAATTTCGGCGCGCGGCTACGCACATGCCAAGACCCGTCAGGATACTGCGTCGACAACAGATACTGCAGGCCACGTCGATGCGTGGGGTCGGCAGGAGTCACGAACCCGCTCTCGCGAAGCGCGTAGAGGGCCTCGCCGGTCGCAAACGCATCGCTTGGCCGATTCGTGTTGCCCCCCCATCCGCCGTCAGCCCGTTGTTGTGTGATCAACGCATTCGCGAGCGCGCGAATTCTCGGATGACCTGGAGCCGTCGCCGTGAGGCCGAGCAGCAACATGGCGTAGTCATCAGTCGCGCGAGCCGTAGCCTCCAGCAGCCATTTGCGCGCCTTCGCTATGCGCTGCGCGATTTCGACGCTCAGCCCTGGGAAGCTGAAGGTCTGAAGTGCCCGGAGGGCTTCGACCGTGCGGTAGATATCGCTTTCCTCGATTGGCGCTCTCGAAATCGCTGGCACGTGGTGCCAACTCCCGTCCCGCTGCTGGATCGACACGATACTAGCGACCAGACTGTCGGTGATCGCATCAGGGCGATACCCTGATACCCGCAGGCCTTGAACGAACGGGACTTCCCTGTTGCCATTGGCGCCGTAGCCTTGCAGGACGCGCACCTGAAAAACAGCGGCTTGGCTGCGCATCGATTGCAACTGTTCAGCGGCGGCGTTCTCGTCGATCGACACACCAATCCGCCGCGCGGCACCGACGGCCATCGCGGTCAGCGGTTGGTGATGACAGCCGACGCACCCACTATTTTTGAAGTACACGGTGCTGGATCGTTGCAGGAGCTCGATGCTCTTCCGGAGCGCGACCGCAGCGTCATCCTCAACTGCATGTTTCAGCGCAGCAGGCGCAACGGATGCGGCCCCGACCTTCGCTCCTGCCTTCCCGAGCGTCTCAATCACGTCAGTCGCCCCGAACTTGAGCGCCCAATCGAGCGCAGTCTCTCCCGCCCCGCTCCGAACGTTCACATCAGCACCCGCCTTGAGCAACCGATTGACGATTCTCACGTCCTGCGTTTCGGAAGCGACTGCCAGCATCAGCGCCGTCATCCCGCGTTCGTCGCTCGCATTGACCGCGGCACCTGACTTCAGCAGGTGGTCGGTGATCGCCGGCGCCGCATACGGAGCAGCAAGCATCAGTGCCGATGTGTCTCTGAGCGCGAGCTGACCGTTACGAACTCTGCTCGACGCATTCAAGGCGGGAAGGTCAACCCTCGCGCGATTGGCCAGCAAGAGCCTTACCGCCCCCGGCCGGTTCGATGACACTGCACTGCCGAGCGGGCTCAGTCCAAGAGATGTGTTTGGCGCATTGACATCGGCGCCTCTGGCTATGAGCAACCGCATGATCTCGCGATCGCCGTTCCCGGCTGCGAGCAGGAGTGCGCTGTTACCCTCGGCGTCCACGCCCCGCACATCCGCGCCTTTCGCGAGAAGCACGCGGACGAGCTCGGCGTTCCCCTCGCGGCTGGCCGCCAACATGAGCGGCGTTCGGCCTTGCTGCGATCGCGCGTTGATGTCCGCACCGCGCTCGATCAGCAGGCGGGATTTCCCCAGGTCGCCTGCGGCGCAAATCAACGCGGTGCCGTCGAAGGTATTCCTGGCGTTGACATCGGCGCCTGCGTCAAGGAGTAGCTTCAGGTGGTCGGCGGTGCCAAGAATCGCCGCGTGCATGAGCGGCGTGGCGCCTCGCGCATCCTTCACGTTCGGATCCCGCTTCGCCAGCTCCTCCAACGACTTCAGGTCATTTTGTCGAATCGCTTGATAAAAGCGGTCGCTCAGGGCCTCCTGTCCGCGCGACACAACCCCTGCTGCGACGAACAGCACCAGCGTCATGATCACAGTCTTCACCATCGACAGCCTCCAATCGTGGCGCCTACTTTGTCCTCGCGCCAACGAAAGGTCGATGGACCGGCGATGACTTCTGTGTGGCTAACGTGTCCCAGTGTAAACTCTTCAAACCACGACGGTTGCAGGCCGTCATTACCAACCACTTGGCCAGGCGGGGAACGTAGGACGCATGGATTCGGTGATTAGGTTCTCGGTATTCGAGGCGGACGTGCACGCCCGCGAACTACGCAAGCAGGGCCTCAAGATCAAGCTCGCCGATCAGCCGTTCTCGATTCTGGCCATGCTGCTCGACCGACCGGGCCAGGTGGTCACGCGAGAAGAGCTGCAAAAACAACTGTGGCCCGCGGATACGTTCGTGGATTTCGACCGTGGATTGAACAAGGCCATCAACCGGTTACGCGACGCCTTGGGTGACTCAGCCGAGTCGCCGCGATTCATCGAAACACTGCCCAAACGCGGATACCGATTCGTCGGCGCGGTGGCGAAGAGCCCGCCATCCGCGCCCGAGCAGCCTGTTGAACCGCCGATCGAACAGCACGTAGAACCGCCGTCACCCGAAGATCAACCGTCACCCGAAGAACAAAGACGCGCGCGAGCCTCGTGGAGCGCGGTTGCGTGGGGCGGCGCGCTCGTGCTCCTGGTGTCCGTTGTCGTTTTCCTGATGTACGTGCGCCGGCCCGTCGAGACGGAACCGATCGTACGTTCGTCATTGCTTCCCCCGCCCGACACCTCATTCGTCCCGTACAGTTTTGCCCTCTCTCCCGGAGGCAGCCACCTGGCGTTTGTCGCGGAGACGCCGGACGGCTCACTTTCGCTGTGGGTTCGCGCCCTGTCAGGGTCGGCAGCGCAGCCCCTGAAAGGCACCGACGGTGCGAGTCTTCCGTTCTGGTCGCCAGACCAGCGGCGCATCGGGTTTTTTGCTGACCGGAAGCTGAAGACCGTGGACATCGCCGGTGGCACAGTGCGCGTGATTGCCGATGCGGCCAGAGCGAGCGGCGGAACGTGGAACGCGAGCGACGTGATCGTCTTCGCGCCCGATGTCAACGGGCCCTTGTATCGCGTCCCGGCGACCGGTGGACCGCTCGCGCCGGTCACGCCGGCTCCACATGCGAACGGCAGGCAAGGCCACCGCTGGCCCTTCTTCCTGCCGGATGGGCGCCACTTTCTCTATGTCGCCCTCGGGGGGCCGACGAACGTCCAGGACTCGGCCAGCATCTTCGTCGGCTCGCTGGATTCCAGTGACCCGACGCTCATCATGTCTGAAGGCGCGCGCAGTGTGGCATTTGCGTTCGACCATCTGCTCTTCGTTCGCGGCAGCACGCTCCAGGCACAGCCCTTCGATTCCGTGGGACTTCGCACGACTGGCCCTCCTGTATCGATCACCGACCGCGACGTTGCAGCGGCGCCCGTGTTCTATCCATCCGAGTTCTCGATTTCTCAGACCGGTCTGTTGGCCTTCCAGTCGTCGACCGATGTTGCTTCTCAATTGACGTGGATCGATCCATCTGGCAAGACCATCACACGACTGTCGGAAGTCACCTACGGCGGCCCGAGTCTGTCCCCGGACGGCCACCTGCTCGCATCATCGTGTGACGCGCTTCGGAACGGGACGTTGTCCATCTGCGTCTACGACCTCACTCGTGGGGTTGTGGCGCGTGTGACGCCAGGCCCTAATGATCGTTACCCTGTCTGGTCTCGCGACGGTAAAGAGATCGCCTATGCCTCGGTGGCGGGTATCTATCGTGTCTCGGCGGACGGTTCGACATCTCCAGAGCCCGTCTCAAAGCGCGGCACTCCGACCGACTGGTCACACGACGGCCAGATTCTCTCGTTCGGTAGCCAGGCAGGGCCGGTCGTGTCGCTTGCGTTGTCGTCGATCACGACGCACGCCGTGACGGAGTTGGGACCCGGAAGTGAAGGTCAGTTCTCCCCGGACGGCCACTGGCTTGCGCATGGCGGACAGGACGGCATCATCGTGCAGCGATTTCCGGATCGCGGTCCGCGCGTCCAGGTGACGAGCTATGGCGCGTGGCAGCCGCGCTGGAGCAGGGACGGGAAGCAGCTCTTTTACATCACAACCGACAAGAAGCTCATGGCTGCCGATTTCGACCCGTCGACCGCGACGGCAGGTACACCACGCGTCCTCTTTCAGACGCGTATCATCGGCAGCGCCTTCACCGGCTTCCAGTACGATGTCGCACCTGACGGCCGATTCCTCGTCAATTCCATGACGTCCCCCGCCTCGCCCTTGACGCTTGTGACGGGCTGGGCTGCCCGACTAAAGCGTTAGCGACACGCTGTCCGACAGCTCGATGACGATTTGCTGACGGGCCGCGTTGGCTCGCAGTAAGCTACCGCGTCATCAGTCGCCTGTGTCTCGCCAAAATGACGTCCACCTCGAAATTATCTGACGGCGGCGCCACGACTGGCCCTTTAAACGCTTGGGGCCCTCACGTCGTTCGGACGGTTGTGCAATCCGATTCGACCTGTCGATACGTCGCGACCTGCTGCTCGAGAGCTTTGCACTACGCCATTCACTGCGCGTAGCCATGTCAACGCGACCCTCGGAGAACGACAGTTGAACTACTGCACAACGAACTGCACAATCGTTTCGATTCGCCCCGATTCGGCGCCATTTGAGCGGTTTTGGCATCAGCGTGGCGGTTCAAAATACCGCCGCCGTTTGGAAATGTCTTACGGGCAAATGCCGACTTATCATATACTTGCAGGCGCGGTGAGGTGGCCGAGAGGCTGAAGGCGGCGGTTTGCTAAACCTACCAGGGTCCCATCAACACCTTACGAATCGCGCCAATTGTTACGGTTCCCGGCCGAAAACCTCCTAATCGCGATTCTGTCCTGACCTGTCCCGATCCGCCGTTTGCCGACACGATTACTGCACAATTTGCTGCACAGTCCGGGGCGAGCGGCTCGCTGTGCTACGCATGCGGCCCAGTGCGCTGTGAACGCAACACACGCGTGGGTGCTCTTGGCCCAAGGTCTCGTTGAACGGCGTTAGCCGCGAAGATAAACTCAGGTGGCCGATTCGTGCCCGGCGGAAGAAGATGGCGAAG
>Ga0111539_10010792_pt1 | contig 11503 bp, 9 predicted proteins | sample RhiMethybrSRZTD1_FD_79667 | JGI IMG/M metagenome (GOLD analysis project Ga0111539, IMG submission 79667) | Populus rhizosphere microbial communities from Tennessee, USA - Rhizosphere MetaG P. TD hybrid SRZTD1 (version 2) (version 2) | ecosystem: Host-associated > Plants > Roots > Rhizosphere >...
TATCAGCTATCAGTTATCCATTGTTACTTATCGTTCATCGTTATTCGTTCAGGTTGGATGCCTTACCAAGCAGCGATTCGATCATTGGAACATCAGGTTTAAGTTTCGTATCGACAATGCCAAAGGATCCTGCTTTGTAATTCCAGTTGGCATAGGCAATACCCCGGCTCTCAAAAATGGAAACCATGTCGTTGTACCAGGCAAGTTTATCCCCAACGGGGGCTTTGTTAATGACACCAAATTCACCGCAATACAACGGTAGGCCCAAGCTATCTGCAAGGTGTAAAGGTTTACGCATCATGTGTTCAAGGGTGTCTCTATTATAAACCCTTTGTTCTTCTGGCGTTTTGCCATTCACTACAATCTGGCCAGGGTACTTGACCTCGCCCTGGAAGTCTTTTAAGTCGGTCCAGGATGCCTGGAAGTGCGTAAGGTGAAATGGTTCGTAGAAATGAAAACTTAGAATGATGTTTTTATCGCCTGCAGGAATTTTTAATTGGTCGAAGGTATTTGCCGACTGCCAACGGTTAGATCCGATCACCAGTACACGTTCAGGTTCCCAACTCCTGATGGAATCCCTGACGCGACTGAGTAGCCGGTTCCATTCTTCTGCATCGTCAGCGACGGGCTCATTCATAAACTCGTAGGCAAGCATATCATTTGGCCACAGGCGCGTGACGCCGGAAAGGTCTCGCCAAAGCTGAATGAATTTATCCTGCTCCTTTGGATCCGTCCACAATCTTTTTTCTTTTTCATTAAAGTGATGAGAGCGTAATATATGAAGGTCGAGCACCACACGAAGACCTGCATCTCTGCACCAGGTTAGGCAATTTGTTAAGAGTTCGAAGGCATCTTCGTGGCGCTTTCCAGTTTCATCCCACAACTGTTCCTCATCTACAGGCAACCGGATATGATCAAATCCCACGGAGTCGATAAAGGCAATATCTTTTTGCGTGAAGAATGCCGCTCGTTTCTCACCGCGGCTTTCACTTTGCGACAGCCAGTGCGCAATATTGGTCCCCCGATGGATCTCGAATAATGGATTCGATTCTTGCTGCTGTCCATCGGCTCCTTTGTCTGTTTTGCAGGAATAAAAAATAAAAACACAAAGGAAAATGAGGAGAGAACCTTTCATATGATGGCAATTAGATCTGCCATGAATATAGATTTATTTGGGGGTAAACGAAACGAAATATTATGGACGGTAGCCAAGCGGTTCCAGGCAAATGTGGTCATCAATGAATAACGTGCTTTACAGAAAATTAACACCGACAGCTAAAAGAATCGCTGCAAACAGGGAGTTTTTTCCAGAGAATTTATTTACGTTCAACGCACTAATCCGCTCTCTGATTTTGTTGCGCGAAATTTTTAGTTATAGTCAGGAGAGAGCAAGGATGCGAAAAAAAACTTACCGGACATTGTCGATTTCCCTATTGGTCCGGCGTCGACCATATTTGACCTTACCGCCACGGGTACCGAACCCATTACTCGCATGAGCAGAGGGGCACTTCGCATCCGGGTTCAGAACATATAAGCAAAGGAAATATTCATGACAGACTGAAGATTGGCATTCGCTCATGCTTATAGGAATCTTCTTATATTTAATAGCATGAACCTAATGATAGAAACCAAAGCCACAAGTAGTGAGCTTTTAGCTTCAATAAAATTCTCAGCCCTCATTATCCAACTTGCTTTAGTTATAGTAACCTCCACTGCCGTTGCGCAGAACCTTGACCCCATTCTCTTATGGCCAAATGGCGCGCCGGGTGCGACAGGAACTTCAGATGAAGACAAACCGGCGATCATACCTTTTATTCCCGAGCCTGCGAAACGCAATGGTGCTGCGGTATTGGTTGTACCGGGTGGAGGGTTCACTATCCGTGCCGTTGACCACGAAGGCGTTTTGGTGGCGCAATGGTTCAAGCGTCATGGCATCGCGGCGTTTCTATTAAGGTACAGACTGCAACCACTTTACACGCGGGTTGATTGGGTGAAAGACGGACAACGGGCCGTTCAGTACATTCGATCACACGCTTCAGAGTATCAGATCTCAACGAATAGAGTGGGAGCGATCGGCTTTTCGGCGGGCGCCAACTTAATCGTCGACATGGTCTTAAATGCTGCAGCCGGAAAGGCAGACACAACGGACCCGCTGGATCGCCAACAAACAAAACCTGACTTTATGATTCTCGCGTACGGAGCAATGAGAATACCTTCGACCGTGGATTCAGCCGCCCTTACAAAGGTGCCGCCGACGTTCATGTACGGTACCGCGGAAGACCGTGGTAGCCTCAATGGAATGGTGGAATTATATGGCCGTTTATTTCAGGCGGGAGTCGCCGTGGAATCGCATTTCTTTCGAAACGGAGTACATGGGTCAGGCTTTGCCATGGGCGATCCTGTTTTAGGTGAATGGACTTCACTTATGCACAACTGGTTGGCTGTTGGCGGATTTCTAATTCACAAACCCCAAGTCCCGCTTTCAGGTCTTGTGCGACTCGACGGTAAGCCTCTCTTAAAGGGTATGGTGATTTTAACACCTGTTGACCAACCCGGAGCGCCTCCTGTTGTTGTATACGTGAATAACACGGGAACAGGTGAACTTGGCCGATTCGTTGTGCCACGCAGCCAGGGCCCCGTGGAGGGCAAGTACCGGGTTGAAGTAAGACAGGATGCTATGCGGTGGACGAGCAACTCACGTGATCCCTTCATGATAAAAATGATGACCCGGGAACGTGAAAGAACACTTACCGTGCAGGACCGGAAGGAGTGGGGTGAGTTTCTGCGAAAGCGCGATCTTTCTCCCAGTATCGACGATCAACACGTGTTTGCCCGTCAACATCCCAACGATAAAGATGAGTACGTGATGAACGTCACTGATGGCGCCGATGTGGTGATCGAGGTATTTAGCAAATGACGTCATCGCGCTTAAAAGCCTAATGCTGCTTAGCGAACAGGCAACTTCTTGAACTCAAGGCGCATGAAGTGCGTCTTTTTCTATCTTATTATTTTACTTTATTATTATGAATTCAAACATCTGATTTTTAATTATTTATAAATCGAAACAGAATATTATTTGGTAAAGCCAAATAACATTCTGCCTTCTCCTAAGCAGTGCATCATTTGAACTGACCTCCAGGATTTTCGAAACATATAAACTGCAATTACGTAAGATATATTGCAATATTTACTGCAATTGCGACTAATATCAATTTATGAAGAAGACAAAGTTAGGGGAGTTCGAAGAGCTGGTACTCCTTACTGTTGCAGCCTTGCAACAGGAGGCCTATGGGGTAGAGATAAAACGCGAGCTTGAAGATAGGCTTAAAGAAAAACTAAGTGTGGGTTCAATACAGTCGGCGCTCAAGCGCATGGAAGAAAAAGGCTTTCTCACATCAAAGTTTGGAGAGGCTACACAAAAACGAGGAGGAAAACGTAAGCGTATATATGCCGCGACTCCTTATGCTCATAGAGTGCTTGCTGAGATGAAAGAGATACGCGCCGGGCTTTGGGATGCCATACCGCGCCTTGCACCCGAACTAAGAACAATATGAAAATGAGCAACGAAACGAAACCACCGCGTTGGCCATTAAAGTTCTTAAGATTTTTTCTCAAGAAAGAATATCTGGAAGAGATCGAAGGCGATATGGAAGAGCTCTTTCATGAAAATGCCGAAACGTTATCCCTCAAAAAGGCGAAACGAATTTACACGTGGGAGATGCTCAAACTGCTGAGGCCTGTCTTAATCAAAAATTTAGAAGCGCTCCACAATCTAAATCAATACGACATGTTCAAAAACTATTTTAAGATCTCCACGCGTGGGTTGATGAAGAACCCGCTAAACTCATTCATAAACATTTTTGGACTTTCCGTTGCCATAGGTCTATGCGTGTTCTTTTACGCCTTTGCACGGTGGACGTATAGCACGGATCAATTTCATGAGCATAAGAACGAAGTTTACCTGGCTACTTCTTTTGTCGACAGGGAAGGAACCCAGCAGCAATATGGAACTACACCGCGGCCGCTGGGCGAAATGCTGAAAGAAGATTTTCCACAAATAAAAAGTGTATGCCGGATCGAAGATAGAAACGTGGTGGTGAAGTATGAGGACAATGTCTTTCATGAACGTGTGCGTTATGTTGATCCTGCATTCTTAGAAATGTTCACCTTCCCTTTAAAATGGGGAACGTCGGGTTCGCTCGCTGATGTGAACAGCATTATTCTAAGCGAAAAAATGTCTACCAAGTACTTCGGAGATCAAAACCCGGTGGGCCTGGACATCCTGGTGAAGTTCAATAAAGACAGCGGCAAAGTCTTTAAGATAACGGGCGTTGCAAGGGAATTTCCAAAAGCCCGTACGATTGATTTTTCTTTTCTCATCAACGTTGAAAACCTCCGCACCTCCGAACCCGCTTACAACTTTCACGACTGGCATGACCTTGTTAACGCAACACTGATACAAGTTGAGAACCCCAATGACATTAGTGCCATCAAGGGGAGAATGGGGAAATACAAGCACTTGCAAAACGAAGCTGTGAAAGCGGATCAAGCCATTTCCTCCTTTGCTTTTGAGCCACTGGCAACCTTGCATGAGCGAACAGAAAACATGCGTGACCACATCTCGCGGAGTACGCGAAGCGATTATATAACCGTCATTTACTTTTCGGTAATCGGAGTATTTATGCTGACCCTGGCCTGCCTTAACTATATCAATATCGCCATCGTCTCCGCGACGAAACGCTTAAAGGAAATTGGTGTTCGAAAATCAATTGGGGCAAAAAGAGGAACCGTTATTGTGCAGTTCTTGTCTGAGAATATGGTGATCACATTCTTTGCTGTGGTTGTAGGCCTCATCTTGGGATTAACGGTTTTCATTCCTGGCTTTGAAAACATGTGGCACTTCAGTATGGGCTTTCGCCTGAATGATATGACACTTTGGATATTCCTGCCTGCCGTTTTGCTTTTTACCAGTATCGCATCCGGTATTTACCCATCGTTGTATATTTCAAAATTTACCGTCGTCGGTATTTTTAAAGGATCCGTGCAGTTTGGGAGAAAAAATCCATTGACTAAGACATTTCTGGGCATACAATTGGTATTGTCTTGCATCTTCCTCACAAGTGCCGTGATGTTTACACAAAATAGTAGCTACCTGGCGAAGCGCAGTTGGGGATACAATCAACAGCAAGTATTGTATGCCGTTGTCCCGGATCAGTTTGCCTATGAAGAACTACATGCACTGTTGATTCAGGAACCTGATGTGTTATCCATTTCAGGTTCAAGGGATCAACTTGGAAAAAGCAATACCGGAGCTGTTTTGCAATTTCCTGATCGCGAATTTGAGGTTGATCAATTCGCCGTTGACGCCAACTATTTTGAAACCATGGGCATACCGATATTGAAAGGCAGGGTATTCAAAGACCATGAGGGAAGTGATAGGCAGGCTATCGTGGCGAATGAATTGCTCGTGAAGAACATGGGGTGGGAACACCCGATCGGACAACAATTTAAAATTGCTGGTGTGCAATACGAAGTTGTTGGCGTGGTTAAGAATTTTCATCATTCTGATTTTTACACGCCTTTACATCCGACTATTTTCAATATTGCCGGGAAGACAGACTACAGGTACTTGTCCATCAAAGTCAGAAGTGGATCAGAAATCAAGACATACAAAACGCTCCAGGCAAAATGGGCGCAACTTTTTCCAGAGGTACCTTTTGACGGCGGATTTCAGGAAGATGTTTGGGGAAACTATTTCCAGGAGATCGGAAATCATGGAAAGGTATGGATCACCTTCGCCTTCATCGCCGTGTGCCTGGCAAGCCTTGGCTTGTATGGCTTGATAACACTCAACGTCGCAGCCAGAATAAAGGAATTTAGCATACGCAAAGTATTGGGAGCCGATGTAAAAAATATCACCAGCGTCATCACCAATCAATACGTGATTTTGTTTGGTGTGGCATTGATCATTGGCGCTCCATTAAGTTATTTATTGGTAAAGCTTGTATTCGATTCTTCCTTTGCTTATCACATGCCCGTGGATTTTTCGGGCGCTGTCATAGCGGTTGCCATTCTCATTCTCGTATTGGTATTCACAATTTCAACGCAGATCAAAAAGGTGATAAAACTAAATCCGGTAGATGGACTTAAAGCTGACTAGGATTAGGATTGACAGGATCAAAGGATTGTAGGATTATTGGGTTGCTTCATGATAAAGATCTCAACGGGTCCCAATCTTCAAACCCAATAATCGCACAATCCTTGACAGCATCGAGTTCTCCACTTACCTTACCGGGCTTAAATGCGACAAAATGAAAAATGTATTTTTGCGTTGGCCGCTTGGCATAATAATGATCCTTTTATCGGCGATGTTGCCCTTAGAAAATCCTAAGGAAATTCTCCTTTGGCCAAAAGGAGCACCTGGATCGGAAGGTAAAACTGCTAAAGAAAACGTGCGTATTACGGAAAAAGGGGAGCATGTCATCTCATCCATTCACACCCCATCCGTTACACCATACCTACCTGAGCCCGATAAAGCTAACGGTGCAGCTATTATTATCGCTCCGGGCGGGGGCCATCGCGAACTTTGGATTGATCACGAAGGGTACAATCCTGCGCGTTGGTTCATGGAACGAGGTGTGGCTGCCTTTGTTCTCAAGTACCGGCTGGCGCGAGAACCTAATTCGACTTATACCATTGACGAACATTCACTAATGGATATCCAGCGGGCTATACGTTATGTGCGAAGCCGGGCCCGTGAGTGGAAGATCAATCCTCATAAAATTGGAGTCATGGGTTTTTCGGCAGGTGGTGAAGTTGCAGCATTATCGGCTATGCGGTTTGATAACGGAAATGGAACTGCATCAGACACCATCGAGCGGCAGCCTTGTCGACCTGATTTTCAGGCTTTGATTTATCCTGGGAATTCTGCCAGGTTTGAAGTCACAAAAGATTCACCACCCATATTTATTGTTTGTGGTTACAATGACCGTGATGATATCTCCATCGGTATGGCACAACTATTTGAGAAATATAAAAAGGCCGGTATTCCCGCGGAGCTGCACATCTATGGCAAACCTGGACACGGCTTCGGATTGCGCGGGGATAATCATGGGGCGGTTTCCGGCTGGCCGGACCGACTTGCCGAGTGGATGAAGGATTTCAATTTTTAACAGGGCGGGGATTAATTCAAATGCCAAAACAGACGTTGCGCGGCGCGTAAATACAAGCTTATCCAAGCTAGCTAATGAACTGAACAATATTCTCGTTGCCTTCTGTAATTTCCCCCAATGATTTAATACTAAAGCTCTGAGCAGACAAATTATGCGCAAGGAGTTTGTAGACATACTTAATAATCACCGCGGGCTAATCTATAAAGTATGTCACCTGTACTGTGATGATCCTGAAGACAGGAAAGATCTCTTCCAGGAAATTGTATTGCAGGTATGGAAGTCATTGGAAGGCTTTCGTCAGGAATCCACGATAGGCACCTGGATGTACCGCATCGCCCTCAATACGGCGATCACACACTTCAGAAAAGAAAAGAGATTGGGCGGAAAGGTCTCGCTTACTGGCATTGACATTCCGGACCTGAATGACAGCAATGAAAAAGAAGATCAGCTAAGAGAACTTTTTAAAGCAATTGAAAATCTTGATCGGATTGACAAATCAATCATTCTCTTATACCTCGAAGAAAAAAATTACGAAGAGATTAGTGAGATCACCGGCCTGACACGTACCAACGTGGGCGTACGACTTAACCGAATCAAAATAAAATTATCAAACACGATAACAAACCGATAGGAATATGGAGCTGGAAGTATTAAAACAATCATGGGAACGTTTGGATAAAAAAATTCAGCATACAGCTATTTTTAATCAAACGTTGGTAGAGCGTATCATTTCATCCCGTGTAATTACCACGGTTGATAAGATAAAAAGCCTGTACAACGGGTTTTACGTTGTGCTGAGCGTCGAAACCATCGCACTGCTTGGTATCCTTGCAGGCAATCCTTTTGACTTTAAGTATGCACTCCAGTATTTACCTTATTTGTTATTGTTGATCGGCGTGGTCATAGCGTTTTTTAATCTACTGCACATTTCCAGATCCATTGCAAGACTTTCTGCAAAAAGTGCAATTGATCATTATGTAAAGGAAATTGTGGCAATTTATGATCGTAATAAACGATTTGAAAAATGGTTTGGACTAAGCTTCCTTGCTGTCGGCTTTCTGGTACCTTTTTCATTTCTCCCCAACAAAATAGCACGCGTCGGTGTTGTAGGGGCGCTTATCGATACTGCCATCATGATATTGATAACGTGGATAATGTTTATTGCTGCCTTCAAGTTTGGCTTCTTCAAAAACAGACACAAGGAAAGATTACAAAAAGACCTGGAAGAGTGGAAAGAATTGAAAGCGCTAGCGAGCGAGATGGCCGAAGAATAAATATCTAGCTGGTAAAAATATCGAATGTCGAACACCGAATTACGAATTGCGACGACGCTTGGTATTTCCAAAAATAACTTGAAACGAATTTCTAAATCTTATGCGCAGAAACCGCGGAGGAAATTCGCGCAAAGGATGCTGAGCACCCGATACTCCTGCATTTCTCTGCGGTAGTTCCCGCTGTCACCTCTGCGCTAAAAGAAGACGGGAAAGAGAAAATTGAATCCAACATCCCACACTCAAATTTTCAATTTCCAGCAACCCTTGGCTACCGGATCCGATCATCATTGGATATTCGATATTCCTTGTTCGATATTCCTGAATAATGACTTTCGAATTATGAAGGAAGGGTTGAAGTCTTACTGGGATTTTATGCTGGTGACAAATTCATTGTACAATGCTTCAATCTTCGCAGGTGCGGGATTCATTCCATCGATGATCACAACCTGGTGTTTAAAGGTTACCGACTTTCCCTTTTCAAGTTTAAAATTAAATTGCTCTTTTCCTTCGGTGTACAGTTTACTACCCAATGGGTTTACACTATATAATCCATAGTCGCGCGCCATCCAATGCGGAGGATGGTTGAGATTTTCAGGGTAATCAAACATACAGATGGAGATACTGTCATTGTTGACGACACCAGCCAGCTGCATCCACTTGGCTCGCTTTCCCCACACGTCAGGATAACCTTCCAATCCATTACTGTTACGGTAGTGTCCAGAAACACCTTGCTTATTTACAACTTCACTAGAAGGGGTGAGGTTTTCGGTCAAAAGAACTGTAGAATCATCAGCTGGTATCTCCAGCTCACGTCTCACCCGCATTGCGAACATGCCCTCCTTGGAGTCCTCGAACAAGACATCCACTTCCGGTGCAGAAAGGGTAGTGGTATGCGTGATGATACGTTTATCTGCATCGCCACTGAAAACATATTGAGTTCGTTCGATCAGCACTAATGAATCGGTGCTACTTCGCCATTCCTTTTCTACTTCCAGCGTACCCGTTTTTCCCGATTCCATTTTCACGAACTTAATATGATTAATTTTTCCATATCGGGGATCGCCTTTTTTTCGCTCCACTGAGCTGTTCCAAAAGTCGATGCCATTCACGTCACCATGATTAAACCATAATCCATAGTGATGGGGATGATCTATTCTCTCTCCGGGGTTTGGCGCAAAAGGATATCCCCGTGTGACCCTCACTTCGCTTGCTGTGTACAATGGGAACAGCACTGGTTTTCGCAAAATGCTATCCGCATATAAGTAGGAGGTAAAATATTTTCCATCAATAAAAACATCAAGCTTGCTCAACGAATCATTTTCGACTAGGGACACATAGTCGGATGCATGGTCGTTAACTTCTTTTTGCTGCTGGCATGAGGATAGCAAGGACAACATTAACAAAGAAGAAATTATTGTTTTGGCAAGATGTGTAAGCATGGTTAATTTTTTTTTACTCAAAGTATAAAGAAATTGGAAAGAAGAAAGTATAGCACTAGCTAGGGCACACAAAGTCCAATCCTACGAATTTTTTTGAGGCACGCCAGCCCTTTTTGCGTTTTGCTTTGCGCATTCCGCTATTTCCATATCATGATGAAATATGAACACGGGTTGTCAGTTGCATTTCTAACGCCATGCATCAATTGTGAATTAATTAAATAGAAATCTCCAGCGGTACCGTCATATTCTTTACCATCGATGGTCATCTCGGTATTACCAGATAAAACCAAAACAATCTCTGTTTCTTCATGCGCATGCGGATCATGACTTGGACCTTCTTTGTCTAACTGGGTCATGTGCATTTCGAATCGTTCACACATGGCGGTAGGCCGGTCAAAATAACGTCGTACACCGCCGCGTTTATTGGGTCTGAAAGTCAAGGAATCTACGCTTACCATTAGTGTTCCACCGGACGCGTCTCCTCTTCCCAAATCCATTTTCTTTTTCGATCGATACCGCATGACATAATACGTGAGGTTGCCGTCGCCTGCATTCTGCACGGAATGGTTTTGCCCGGGCATTAACAAAATTACTCCACCAGTATGCAAAATTGCGCTTCGCTCTTCAACAGTGACCTTCATCATACCCTCTTTAACGATAATACATTCTTCAATATCACCATTGGCATGAGCGGTACTGGGTTTAGCGCCCGGGAACTGTGTGGTGGCGTGAATTTCAAGATAATCGAGATGTGTAGAGGAACCTTCCAGGATTTTTCTCGATTCCCGGTCTTCATTCACCGCCACAAGGTGGTCAGCCCATTTGTAAACGCCGGAATTTACAGGTTTCAATTGTGCCATACTGGATAGTGTGAAAAAGTATAAGAGCGTAATTAAGACAATTTTCATAAAATTTCTAGAGGGTCACGAGGGTCATTGGGTAAGGCACAATTTCCAAAAAATTATCGTGACCCTTTCAAAACAAGTTAGTCTTTTCGATGCACATCCTGTTAACTTCATTTCGGTTTGTAACTTGGTGCTGCAGGGCCTTTAAAATTACGGCCCGCGGCCCTCTTCACCAATGAAAAAGCCTTAACGCATCAAACTATATGAGAATAAAATTAAAATCGGACATTTCGATGGGCGAGCTCCTTACTTCCATATCAATACTAATAAGCCTGACGGCAGTGTTGATAAACTGGCATAAGGATAGGCAGATCGAGGTGAAGCGGCAATCAGCGGTTATTAAGGAATTGAGTATTCAAGCCTTTTCGAATATGGTCTACTGGAAAGATTTGAATCTTCATTTTTTCGATCGGACCGAAGTTACAATTGAAGAAGCAGCACGACTCTTGGCAATAAACAAGAATAATATTCTGACGCGAGACGTTTTTTGGAAGGGGATAACGGAGATAAGAAATGAGACAGAGTACGAGATATTGCAAAAGGATCTAAAAACTTTTCACTTCAAACTTTTGAATTACGGGTTGGATCCAGACAGTACATTCATTCGAACAGTGACGTATATCAATACGATACTCGAAATCAATTACAAAGACTACCAGCAGGATATGCAGCGTATTATTCTCTCTCAAGAAATAACTAAAGCAAAAGAAACA
>Ga0111539_10010793_pt1 | contig 11502 bp, 10 predicted proteins | sample RhiMethybrSRZTD1_FD_79667 | JGI IMG/M metagenome (GOLD analysis project Ga0111539, IMG submission 79667) | Populus rhizosphere microbial communities from Tennessee, USA - Rhizosphere MetaG P. TD hybrid SRZTD1 (version 2) (version 2) | ecosystem: Host-associated > Plants > Roots > Rhizosphere >...
CCTCATCAATCAGAACCTGCAGATCTCTGGTGTCAGCCTGAGAATCGAACAGCCATTCAATGGTGAATTCAATGCAGGACAGGTTACAGGCAACAATTCAGGGGTTGTGCCCGATAATGTGCTGCAGTCTAATTACTGGATAGATAAAACACAGCTTGCGCAGTTCAGGGTAACAGGACTGAACGTGACCAGGAGATACCGCTTTGGATTTGTTGGAAGTTCTTCACCAAATGGCTGGTTCAAGGACAACTACACTGCTGCATACAGTATAAACGGTAGGACAGTATATCTTAACTCATGGACCAACACGAGCAAGATTGTATGGATCGGTGATATTGTTCCTGATGAAGATGGAGCCGTGCTGCTTAACTTCTCCACAACACAGGCCGCATTGTATGCCTTTAACGCGGGTGTTTTGATAGAAGATTATACCGATGTACAGGGTGGAAGTGCACTGAACAGTGTGGTGGAAGCGCCGGCAGAAATTGTTGAAGTGCAAAATAAGGGACGTATTTACCCGAATCCATTCAGCAGCGGATTTAATATTGACCTGTATAACAGTTCAGCAGCCAACAGGATCACGACAGAAGTATACGATGTAGCTGGAAGACTGATACAGCGCCGCGAATTCAACAATGTTTCTCAAGGCAACAATACGTTGAAAGTAAATGAATCAACAGCCATGAACCCAGGCGTATACATCGTGATGGTTAAGGTTAACGGACAAATCGTTCAAAGCAGTAAACTTGTAAAAATTAAAAAGTAAGATATCGCCGGATTGAGGCATTAAAATTGCCTGAGAGTAAGGATAAAATGGTTAATGGCAAAAAGTTCACTGAAAACGAAGTGGTCATTAAAACATCAGATCCTTACTCTTTTTTATGCATTTAAAGATGTGCGCACGCCATGGTATGCAAAGATCACTGCATTGTCGTCGCTTATTTACCTGGTAAGTCCTGCAGATATTATTCCCGACATCATTCCATTTGCTGGTTATCTCGATGATTTATTTATTGTACCCTTTTTAGTGAATCTTTCCACGAAACTTCTTCCACCTGTTATCAAGCACGACGCAGAGTTAAAGGCACTCGCACGTGGGAAAAAAATACTGTGGACACTAATTATTGTTGTACTCGCACTGACCATCGGGTTATATTTCATTTTCAGAAATTAAATGTCCGTTTTCATCTCTGCCACCAATAAAGTACTTCGGCATAACTTTTTCTGTGTCATCAAAAAAATATCTCATGGCTAAGTATTCAAAGCGTTCGCAGCAAAAGGTAGAACGGTCCTTGCATGAAATGAAACGCGGAAAATTGAAATCGGGTCGAAGCGGAAAAACTGTAAAATCCCGTGAACAGGCAATTGCTATCGGATTGTCGGAGGCTCGTGAAGCAGGAGCAAAAGTTCCGCCTCCTAAAAAAGGAGCAAAGAAATCGGCAGCAAAAAGAGGGGCTAAAAAAGGAGTAAAGAAATCAGCAGTAAAGAAAGGCGCTAAGAAAAGCACAGGAAGGCCAGCCAAAAGAGCGGGCGCAAAAAAATCAACAAAGAAAGGTGCTAAGAAAAGAAGAAGTTGATCTTCCAGGAGGGTGTTACCTGTTTTTTATTGCAAAAGCGGTAACGCCCTTTAAATATCCCCGTTTTCATTATACTTTCGGCTTCCAGAATATGAAGTTGATGAAGACAACCTTAGCCGTCCTTCTTTTTATAATACCGGTTATTACTTTTGCCCAACGTACCACCAGGAGCATGAATGGCCCCCGTGGAACAATAGGATTTTACCAATACCTTCCTCCCGGGTATAACAGCAACACACAAACGAAATACCCTCTTATTATCTTTTTACATGGTATTGGAGAAAAAGGTACCGGCTCCCCAGAAGATCTCAAAAAAATTAATTGCTGCGGCATACCTAAATACATCAATAAGGGACACGATATGCAGTTTACCTGGAACGGCAAAACAGAAGGCTTTGTGGTATTATACCCTCAGTTATATTCGCGTTACGGAACCTGGGAAAATTATTATGTCGATTCAATGATCAGGTATGCAAAGGATAGCCTTCGCATAGATACCAACAGGATATTTTTAACCGGTTTAAGCCTGGGAGGAGGCGGATCATGGGTATATCCTGCTTCCTCCATCCGAAGGGCCAGGCAACTTGCGGGTATTGTGCCTGTTGTTTCTCCTTGCTTCATGATGAATGGTTGCAATATCGCCAATTCAAATCTTCCCGTACTTGCCATACACGCATGGGATGATGACAAGGCAAGCCCTTATTGCACTATCAACGCTGTTAAAAGCATCAATGATTGCGGGGCAATCATCCATCCAAACATGATCATTTATGACAATGGTGGCCACTATGTGTGGGTATACCGGGCTTACGACACGGGGTACATCTATTTCAACCCCAATATTTACGAATGGATGCTGGCGCAGAACCGAAATAATAAACCCAATATCAAGCCTGTTGCAAAAGCCGGTGCCGACATAACTATTTCCACTTCTAATGATGAAGTGATCCTCGATGGAACAGCTTCAAAAGACCCCGACGGCAAAATAGTAAGGTATGTATGGCAAAAAGTTTCAGGTCCCTCCTACGATTATATCGCGCACGAAATTTCTCCTCACCCTGTAGTAAAAGGATTGAAATATCCAGGTGTGTATACTTACCAGTTACGTGTAATCGACGACCGCGCCGAATGGAGCACCGATTCTATAAGGATCACGGTGGTGGACGGTCAGGTGCTTAAGTGATTTTTCCTGTCATACCCGGCTAAATCCTTAATTACATTTACTTCAACTTCACCCTGTAAAAGAAATCATCACAGGTAATATATAACATCTTCTCATCAGCAGATAAAGCTGTATTTGAAGTTGCCTGCCCTGTATATATCCTTGCTACAGGTTTACCTGCAGGATTAATGATCCACACCCCACCAGGTCCTGAAGCATACAGATAACCTTTCTTGCTGATCTTCATTCCATCCGGGGCACCCTCTGCCTTCTCTTCAGGGCCAACTTTATAAAAAACTGATTTTTTCGCAATAAGTCCCTGGTTATTTAAATCATATTTCATCCACATCCTGTTTTCTGAATCCGAATGACCCACAAGCAGTGCCTTGCCATCAGGAGTAAGCGCAATTCCATTCGGCCATTTAAATTCACTGGTCACCAGCTCTACCTTACCATTTGGCCTTACCAGGTAAACACCCTGAATGTCGAGTTCCCTCGCAGAATCTTTCTCACCATCCTGCAATCCATATGGAGGGTCAGTAAGATATAAATTCCCGTTCGAATGAAACACTGCGTCATTCGGACTGTTGAATCTTTTTCCTTTGTACTTGTCCGCAACTGTTTCATATTCTGGTTTCGGATCACTTAATGAATTCTTCATCCGCGCAATTCTTCTGTCGCCATGCTGGCAAAGTACCAGCTTACCATTTTTATCAAGGATCAATCCATTAGAGCCAGGCTCGTTCTTTGGACCTTTTTCCGGTTCACCGGTATATCCTGATGGATGCAGATAAGTTGTTATTCCCTGTCCTTCCTTCCATTTCATTACACTGTTTGCCGGTATGTCGGAGAACAATACATAATCACCGTCCGCAACATATAACGGACCTTCTGTCCAGCTGAAACCACCGGCCAGGTTTTCAACAACGGCAGTAGAATCAATAAGATCTGCTCCTTCGGTATCAAGTATCTCTATGCGTGTCTTTGATTGGATTGAATCTTCTTTCATAGCATTTGCGTTAGTTGAATCTTCTTTAGTTTCGTCTCCCGGACCATTATTTTCCCCGCACGAAGAAAATAAACATAACGACAATATGGCTGCGATCAACAGTATTTTCATAAATATGTTTTTTCAAATGTATTAAATGTTACAGGTAATAATTTTTTAGGAGCATACTAAATTCCTCATCTTTTACTGTTATTTTTCTTTCACTAAAAGCAAAAAAACCATCACTTAATAAATACATACACCTAAATGGTGAATGGTTTTCCGTTTGTTTCACTGCTACCTTTTTAATAACAAACAGCTTGCTTTCACTTATTTTTCTTTCTATCTCTTCAACCCTAAAATATGGAATCAGCATCCCCAACTTTCCTCCGGGCGCAAGCAGCCGCTTCACAGCACTGAATAATTCATCCACGCCAAGCTGTGTACTGTGCATAGCCAGATTTTTTTTCTTATCAGGCGAACGAAGATCATTTTCATAAAAAGGCGGATTACTGATAATAAGATCGAATTGATAAGAAGGATCAAACTGCTGAACCGAAGTACAATGCACTTTCAGCCTTTCATTCCAGGGCGACGCCGCAAAATTCTCCGAAGCCTGTGCATATGCATTTTCTTCTATCTCCACTGCATCGATCAGCGCAACAGTTTGCTGGGCTATCATCAAAGAAAGTAAACCAGTACCTGCGCCGATGTCGAGCACTCTTTCAATTTTTTCATTCCCGGTTTCAGATGCTATCCATGCTCCAAACAAACACGCATCAGTACAAACTTTCATAGCTGTTCTGTCCTGGTGAACAGTAAACTGCCTGAAACGGAAATAGGTATTCGGCATTATTAATAAACCCTTCCGATATAATGGTTCTCTACAATTGTTTTTTTCATCAGCAGCGGATCGATAGTACTTTGTTTGGCATAAACAATTTTACCACCTGGCTCAACAAGTACTGTATATGGAAGAGCGCCCTGCCAATTGGGATCAACTGCTTCAATAAGTTTATATTTATTATCACCCGTAAAGATGTAGTTCTTGTTCGCTGCCTGTTTCTCCTTAAGAAATTCATGCACCTTTTCTTTTTTTGATGGTTCGTCGGCACTGATGGTAATGAATTCAAAATCCCTGGCATTATACATCCTGTTGATGATCACAAATTCAGGAAATTCAGTAACACAGGGACCGCACCAGGTTGCCCATATATTGATGAGCCGTACTTTTCCAGAATTATTATCAAGCAACTCCCTTATTCCGGCTTCATCTATGGTTTCGAGAGGTACAGGTCTTTTCGCCCATTCCTCAGCAGTCTTTTTTACCCACTCACTTTTGTCTTTCCATTTTGTTGAACATCCGAAAACCTTTGTTGTTTTAACAGCAACATCCCTGTTTGCCAGCAAATCATCAATTGCGGCGCGGGTATCATGTGTATTGGGAGTTTTGGTTGGTTTCTCCACATCATCAATACGTCCCTGGTATTTTAACTTTCTTTCTTTATCGAATATAAACACATGCGGTGTGGCTACAGGTCCGTATTTCTCTGAAGTGGCTTGAGTTTCTCCATCGAATAAATAGGGAAAATTAAATTCTTTATCCTTTGCCCTGTATTTCATTTCTTCATAAGTGTCGGAAACATCTGTATATCCTAATTCTGAAAGACTTAACCCTTCAGTAGCATTAGGAGATATGGCAACTACCTGAACACCTTTATCTTTATAATCCGTGACTATCTTTTTTATTCTATCCTCATAAGCCTGTGAAGTAGGGCAATGGTTACAGGTAAAAATTATCACCAGCACTTTGGAACTTTTAAAGTTGGCGAGACTATACATTTTACCGTCAACGCCCAACAATTTAAAATCGGGTGCGGTGGCACCTATTTCAAGGGTTTTATGCTCATTCAGCGGCGATGCGGTCGCGGTAAAACAGCAAAATAATAATGGCAGGAATAAATATGACAGCATTCTGTACATGTTCAAAAATATTTATGAAAAGTTAGGGAATTTTGTCATCATTTTTCATTCACAATCAGCTGCGACTCAAGTATGATCCTGTAATAAGTATTACTTTCCTGCTCATCTTTTTTTCTGTCGAGTACTTCAAGCAAGGTCTCTGTTGCCTTTTGTCCCTGCACATATGGAAACTGCTCAACCGAGGCAAGCGGTGGATATGCTGTGTAGTGACTCAGTGGCAGGTTGGCGTAACTAACAAAAGTGATGTCTTTATTTATCTTCAGTTTCATTTTACGCGCATACTGAATGGCGTCCAGCACAACATAGTCGTTGAACACTACTATTGCCGTGGGTTTTCTTCGCTGCGTCAACAGGTTACGCATAGCCTCTTCTATACCTTCCTTCGTAAGGTCAGAGGAAATGATAAGATTGGGATCGTATTTGAGACGGTGTTTTTTTAGTGCTTTAATATAACCATCCAGCCTGTCGATACTGGCAGGAAGTTTTTCCGGTCCGTTGATCATGCCGATTATTCTATGTCCTTTTTCCAATAAAAAACTTACTGCCTGCACAGTTCCCGATTCCATATTGCAGGCAACATAATGGATACCTTCCATTTTCGGGATCCTGTCGAAAAACACAACCGGTATACCGTATTTTTTAAGGTTGATGAAATGATCGTAGTTCTCTGTATTCTTTGAGATGGAGATCAGCAATCCGTCTACACGGTGCTTCTTCATTGTTTCAACGATCTGTTTTTCACGCTCTTCGCTGTCGTGAGACTGACCCAGCAGCACTGTATAATTTTTTTTATTTGCTGCGTCTTCAATGCCGCTGATCGCTGCTGAAAAAAATGCTTCCGACAGTTGTGGCAAAATCACTCCGATGGTAAAGGTTCTACCCTGCTGAAAGAAAATTGCTGTTTGGTTCGGTTCATATTCCAGTTCCCGCGCAAGTTCTTTTACACGCATTTTTGTTCGTAACCCGATACTGGGATGATCATGGAGGGCGCGCGATACTGTTGAAATGGAAATATTCAGCTTCCTGGCAATTTCTTTAATGGTCGGCTGCTTCTGCATGCGTTGAAATTAGGTAAATTGCCGCCTCAATAATGCTTGCAAAATGAAAAAGTTTTTTGTTGCTGCCCTGTTTGGTGTGTTTATTTCAATTCAATCTTTTGCACAATCCGCTGAAATAGATTCTTCAAAACTGCCTAATACACTACCTCATCACCTCGACGAACTCACATTCGATGTACCATCGGACGAACAGGCCTGGACGAAACAATCCGCCGGTTTGCACGCTGCTTTCGGATCTACAGATGAATTGTATTTCAGGAGAGAGGTCCCTGCATCGAATATTTCCGGCGATATTAAGATCACCGGCTGGAAAGGTGAGCGCCTTAACGCCCAGGTGATTATCTGGAGCCCTGATACCCTGTTGCAGGTGCGATTGAAACTGAACGATCTCACCAATGAGAAAGGAAATAAGATCGACTCGAAAAATATTACGGTAAACCTAGTGAGATATGTGCTGGCGAATTATCCATATGGATCGAAGGAAGCTGTTTGCGGTGCCTCACCGTATAACAATGGTTACCTGATGCCCGACAGGTTCGAAGCATTTGAAAGATTTGATCTGCCGGGTAAAAGTTCAAGACCGGTTTGGGTTAGCATCAATGTGCCATCGGATGCTGTTGCAGGTATATATAAAGGAACAATGGATGTGATCAGTGAAAAAAATAAGCATTCGCTGAATGTTTCCATTAAGGTGCAGGATAAAATATTGCCTCCGCCGTCTGCATGGTCGTACAGACTAGATCTTTGGCAGAACCCATGGGCAGTTGCCTGGTATAATCATGTAACTCCCTGGTCTGAACAGCATAAAGCGCTGCTGAAAGAACATTTAAAAATGTACGCAGATGCAGGCGGTAAATACATCACTACATACGCGGTGCATTCGCCGTGGGCCGACAATTCGTTTATGATAGAAGGAGGGATGATAGAATGGATAAAGCAAAAGAACGGCAACTGGAAATTCGACTATAAAATATTTGATGAATATGTTGAATTATGCATGAAGTTCGGCATCAACAAGGCGATTACCATATACAGTCCTTTACCCTGGGCAGAGCGGTTCAGGTATATGTCTGAAGAAACGGGCAATTATGTAACAGAGCAATGGGTGCCATCAAGCGATGCCTTTAAAACCAACTGGAACGCCTTTCTAACAGACCTTAAAAAACACCTGGAGAAAAAAGGATGGATGAAGATCACCTACATTGGCATCAATGAAAATGCCATGGAGCAAACGCTTGCCGCAATAAAATTTGTGAAAGGTCATTCACCGGAATGGAGAATAACCTATGCCGGCGACTGGCACGAGGAACTTGATACATTATTAAATGATTATTCATTTCTGTATGGCAAAGAACCAACTGTGGAACAACAATTTCAACGAAGCAAACGCGGCGCCTCATCAACATTTTACGTTTGTTGCAATCCACCCTATCCGAATAACTTTTTGTTCTCACCTCCCATTGAAGGCAGGTGGCTTAGCTGGTATGCTGCTGCCTTTGGCTACGATGGATTTTTAAGATGGGCGTATGATGCCTGGCCGGAAGATCCTACTCGCGACGCAAGGCACGGCACCTGGGCCGCAGGGGATTGCTTTATGGTATATCCGGGTGGCAATAGTTGCATCAGGTATGAAAAGTTGCGCGAAGGAATTGTTGACTTTGAAAAGATCAGGATCCTTCGCCAGCAGGTTTCAAAAAAAGATAGCTGGAACAAATTAAACGACCATCTCAAAAAATTCACCACAGAAAAAGAATTTGACTCCAAAAAAATAACAGCTGATGTTGAAAAAGGAAGGGCATTTATCGAAGAGTTGAGCGAAAAATAGCTAAATTTTCCACCTAAATCATTTTTCATTATGCAACGCACAAAGGTTGCCATACTAGGGGCAGGATTTATTTCAGACATACATTTAGAATGCTATCACCGTTTCATTCCCGAAGCAGAAGTAGTAGCCGTTTACGCACGTAATGCTGAAAAAGCAAAGGATTTTGCTGCGAAACACCACATTGGAAAATGGTACAACGATGTTGATCTGCTCATCAATGAATCGGGATGTGAAATAGTTGATATCTGTCTTCCCAACTTTCTTCATGCCGATGCCTGCATTAAAGCCGCTAAGGCAGGTAAGCATATCATTATTGAAAAACCACTTGCTGTAACGCTCGAAGAAGCAGATGCCATGATCGATGCCTGCAAAAAAGCAGGTGTTAAACTGATGTACGCTGAAGAACTTTGCTTCGCTCCCAAATACGAACGCGTGCGCCACCTGGTAAAGGAAGGTGCCGTAGGAGAAGTATACATGCTGAAGCAATCTGAAAAACATTCCGGTCCGCATACAGATTGGTTTTACGATGTGAATCTCGCAGGAGGCGGCGTTTTGATGGACATGGGTTGTCATGCGATGGAATGGTTCAGATGGATGCTGGGCAATGCAAAAGCAAAAAGTGTTTACGCCAGCATGAGCACTGTTTACCATAAAGAACGCACAAAAGGTGAAGACAACTCTATTGTAATAATTGAATTTGAAAATGGTGTTACCGCAGTTGCAGAGAACAGCTGGGCAAAGCATGGAGGAATGGACGATAGAAGCGAGGTGCATGGAACTGGTGGTGTTATCTATGCGGATCTTTTTATGGGCAACTCAGCCATATCTTACAGTAAGCATGGTTACGGTTATGCAATGGAAAAAGCCGATACAACGGTAGGCTGGAGCTTCACCGTTTTCGAAGAAGCGTTCAACCAGGGATACCCGCACGAATTGCAGCATTTTGTTGATTGCGTAAGAAACAACAAAGAACCATTGGTAACAGGCGAAGACGGCCGTGTTGTACTCGAAATATTATACGCCGCATACGCTTCTGCAGGCCAGGGCAAAAAAATAATGCTCCCTTTTAAAGCTGATGTAAAAAAGCCGATCGACCTGTGGCTTAACTCTGCTAAATGAATTACACCAACACAATAGGCATAGACCTTGGCGGTACGAATATCAGGGGTGGACTGGTGAATGGAAAGGAACTAACCAACATCACTTCAGAACGAATTAATGCTAAGGAAACGGCAGAAGAAATTATTCAGCAGCTTTTTAATTTAACAGAAAGACTCATCAATGATTCGGTAAGCGCGATCGGCATAGGCGTGCCGGGGCTTGTGGATGAAGATCGTGGCATTGTATTCGATGTGCTGAATATCCCTTCTTGGACCGAACTTCCACTCAAACAACTGATGGAAGAACGATTCCGTATTCCTGTATTGATAAACAATGATGCGAACTGCTTTGCTGTGGGCGAATATTATTTCGGGAAAGGCGTTGAAGGCGATTCAATGGTAGGCCTCACTATCGGTACAGGGCTTGGCTCAGGAATTATTTTAAAAGGAAAATTATATTCAGGAAAAACCTGCGGTGCAGGAGAATTCGGCATGATAGATTACCTTGATCACTACATTGAATATTACGCGAGCGGGCAATTTTTTAAAAATGTGTATGATGTTGATGGAGAAGTGATTTTTGAAAAAGCCAGGTCAGGTGATCCCACAGCATTGAAAATGTATGAAGAGCTTGGCGGCCATTTAGGCAACGCCATCAAAACAATATTATACGCACTTGAAGTTGATAAAATAATTTTAGGCGGATCAGTGAGGCATGCATTGCCATTTTTTGAAAATTGCATGTGGGAAAGACTGAAAACATTCGCATACAGAAGAACGATAGACAATTTAAAAATTGAAGTTTCGGAGTTGGAGAATAGTGGAATTCTCGGAGCAGCAGCTCTCCATTACGATAACTTACATAAATAATTATATGCCAGGCGACACTTTACATGTTAATGCAAAAGCACAGCAGCAGAATACCTTCGACGCGATAGTAATAGGATCTGGAATCAGCGGCGGATGGGCTGCAAAAGAATTGTGCGATAAAGGAATGAAAACCCTCGTGCTCGAACGCGGACGGAATGTTGAACATAATAAAGATTATCCGACCGCAACAAAAGCCCCATGGGAATTTAAGCACCGCGGGCAGATGTCGAAACAATTTTTACAGGAGAATCCATTAATATCAAAGGCTGCAGGCTTTGGAGAAGACACTGCTCATTTTTTTATTAAAGATGCCGATCACCCTTATATCCAGGAAAAACCATTCGACTGGATACGCGGTTACCAGGTGGGCGGTAAATCATTAACGTGGGGACGTGCATGCCAACGCTGGAGTGAATATGAATTCACTTCACCTGTACGATATGGTTATGGTGACGGATGGCCGATAGGCTATAAAGAAATTGCTCCCTGGTATTCTCACGTTGAAAAATTTATAGGTGTTTGCGGCACACGCGATGGCCTTGAATCGATGCCCGATGGTGAATACCTGCCTCCATTCGATTTCAATTGCGCTGAGTCAGCCATACAGGAGAAAGTGGCAAAGAAATATCCCGACCGGCATATAGTACATGCAAGATGGGCACATCTCACAGAACCCAAAGACATTCATATACAACAGGGCCGAAGCAAGTGCCAGGCAAGGAACAGGTGTATGAGAGGCTGCCCTTTCGGTGGTTATTTCAGTTCTGTTTCATCAACACTGCCCTGGGCAAAGAGAACAGGTAACCTTACGGTAAGGCCATTCTCTGTGGTTCATTCTATAATTTATGATGAAAATAAGGAACGTGCTGTTGGCGTACGTATAATAGATACCAATACAAAAGAATCTGTAGATTATTTTTCGAAAATAATTTTTGTAAA
>Ga0111539_10010794_pt1 | contig 11501 bp, 15 predicted proteins | sample RhiMethybrSRZTD1_FD_79667 | JGI IMG/M metagenome (GOLD analysis project Ga0111539, IMG submission 79667) | Populus rhizosphere microbial communities from Tennessee, USA - Rhizosphere MetaG P. TD hybrid SRZTD1 (version 2) (version 2) | ecosystem: Host-associated > Plants > Roots > Rhizosphere >...
GAACCCCTGTTGCCGGGATGAAAACCCGGTGTCCTAACCGCTAGACGATGGGGCCACGTCAACGTGCATGTTATGTTACCGCGAGTTGCCGACAAAACAAGTTTGCTCGGCACCTACGGGTAACATAACTAGGCCGTCTCCTTTCAAAATTGCATTCAGTCGCTTTCGCTCCTTGGATTGCAATTTTGGCTTCGTTGCCAGAACCCATTTATTCTAGCATAACAGAGGTGCAAGATAAAGACCTGGGGCAAATAAGAAAATCCCTCACGCCTAGGAAACGGAGGGATTTTCGAGAGTTGTTCTTGAGCGGTCAGTCATGCTCGCTTGAGATTTACTGTAGCATAAGTGGAATGTAATGTCCACTGCTTATCCACAGTTTCGTCTAATTGCAATCCCCCGACCTACGGCCAGGGGATCAATGGCTAACTACTTAGCCGCGACGAGCGCGACGGTTCATGAACATTCGGTGCGCTACGGCACCCGCACCAGATACGCCGGCGAACAGGCCAAGGACGTTGCCAGGACCAGTTTTTGGCATGTCTTGTGGAGGGTTACAGCGGGCGTCGCCAACAGGGATGTTGGGCAAGCAGTACTGTATTTCCTGACACTCAGGTGCGTTTGGAGGGAAGTTTTCCTTACCAGGTAGCTCACACTTAGGCTGCTTTTTAGGAGTAACCGAAGCTTGGCAGGTTACACTCTTTACACCATCAACGGTGTTAAAGCTTAAGGTCACTGCAATCGTGTGCTTTACAGCATCGGTAAAGGAGTAATCCTTGTAGAAGTTGCCATCAGCGTCCTTGGCAGTAGCAGCAATAGCTGCGGTACCATCTAGACTAAATTCGGCACTCTTAAGTGTAGTGTTAGGGTCAGATGCAGCCTTGGCCGTAAAACGGAACTTGCGGGCTTCGTTGTCTAACACAGTCGCAACAAGAGCTTTACATACATAGTGAGGAGGGATAACTGTAATCTTCTTAGAACATTCGATCATCGCTTTCGCTTCGATCTCGTGGTTACCAGGAACTCGGGCAAATACCTTTACGGTAACTGTACCGCTCTTGGTAAAGGTGTGCTCGACTACATCAGTCAGACTGTGAGTTGTCACATCTGGCGTACCATCACTAAAGTGATAGACTACACGACTCAAGGTGGTGTTAGGGCCAAACTCGGCGTTAGTCGTAAAGTGATAGGTGTTGGGCTTGCGCACTGCGTCGGGCTGAGTCTTGTTCAGCGCCTTACAGGTAGCGTTAGGAACAATCCTGTTACCCTTAGGAATTGGGTTACCACAAGGTTTCTCGATGATCACTTCGACCACACCGTTCGAGTCGATCAAGATCATAACTGGCAAGGATTGGACGTTGTCAGCAAAGGAAACTTGGGTAGGAGCGTGGTAGTAGGTCGTGTTGCCAATTGTAATAGGGATACGCTTTGGGTTGCCAAAGCTTTTGCGACCCATGGTCCAGGCACCAGTCATGACGGTCTCGCCAGTGGCGTTTATCTTAACGTCACCATTCTGGTAAATGGTACCGTCAACAGCTTCATTTTGGAAGCGGGTATACTTGTCGCTCGACAAACCAATACGAGAGTCGGCATACACAGTCTGCAAATCGCCAGGTACATTGTGGCGAATGTCGCCAATTAGCTCGGCAGGATTAGCTGCACCACAATCGCCAGTGCCCGGGAATGGGGCATAGTCGATAGAGTTGGTCGAACAGTCACGCTGTACAGCGGCACTTAAACTATTGTTAGCGTTCAGGCCTAGGGCAACTGAACCTGCAAGGGCCAGAGTAAATACACCAGCAATAACAGCCTGTTTGGCAGTAATCTGGCTTACACTCTGTATCAATTTATTCAATAAAGACATCTGTAACCACCTCCTATGTGATTTGACCACATAATATCATACCCTCGCGTTTTTGTCAACATCCTTATGCTTGACGGGGCTATGTCTTGTCAGTGGTCTTTTCGGGAGTTGTTTCTTTGGGTTCGGTCACTGGTGGTACCTCTGGGGCATGTTGCCCTGAGGTCGCTTGAGGCACCGGTTTCAGCCGTCGCTTGGCAATAGAGAACCCAAACGTACTGCCCTTGCCCTCGATACTCTTAAATATCACTGCACCACCCTGGGCAATAATAACTTTCTTGGCCATAAATATACCTAGGCCCGTTCCGTCAGGACGCAAGCGCTTGGCGTTATGGGCGCGGTAAAACTTGCTAAACAGATGATGCTGCTCGGACTTGGGCACGCCGATACCATCGTCTACCACTGTAAATTCAATACTTTCGGGCTTTTCGACCAGGTGTACATCGATATGTCCCTTGTTGGGCGTATAGTACACCGCGTTATCGATAAAGTTCATGGTAACCTGACGGATTTTAGTTTCGTCTAGCATAACGGTCGGGAAATGCGGCGGTTTATGGAAGGTGAGGGTCAAATCCCGCCCCTTGGCGGTTTCGCGCAGTTGCTCGACCTCTTCTTCGACCAGAGTTACTAAATTACAGGGCACTGGCTCGATAATAAACTTACCAGTACGCAGGCGGGAAACGTTCAACAGATCAGCTATTAGATACACCATGCGCTGAGAACTGACAAACGATTGGTTGAGCAGTTTGCGCTGCGTGTCGCTAATCTTGCCTGCGTCACCTTCCAGAACCATACTGACATAGCCTTTTACAGAGGTCAACGGCGTACGGAGCTGGTGACTGGCCATGCTTATAAAGTCGTCTTTGGTGCGGTCCAAGAGGCGTAGTTTGCGGTTAGAGCGTTCCAGCTGGCCAACAACGCGTTGGTTTTCCTCGAGCAGCATTTTATGGTCGATAGCTATACCTACGGCTTCGCTCAGACGTATAAACAGAGCCTTCTCGAAATCGCTCAGTTCGGTGTGGGCAGGATCGCTAAAACCAACCACCATAACACCGACCAAACGCTGCCGCGCACTCAACTTAATGCAACAGACGGTATCGGTACCCAGCGCCTTACGAATATCCGGCACATCCTTTTCGTCGCAGCCACAGTAGCGAGCGATCTCGGCATCAGTTAACTCTTTAACATTTACAAACTTTAAGATGTCCTTCTTCTGGAACCAGTGTAAATCGGCACGCAAATGGATATTGGCCATTGTTGCTGCCCGCGGTTTAGTCGTCCCCGGAGCCGCAGCCCAGCCCATCATACCAAGGTCGCCATGGCCAGTAGCCGGACGCCCCAATATAGCAACAACAGGGTATCCCGCCGCTACTATCTCTTTGGCTAGTTTGGTGCAGAGTAGCTCCAGGGCATTAGAATCGTTCAACACCAGGCTATCGATAGCCTGCAGCAAGGCCAAAGTCTTGTTGGTTTGAGCTAACTCTAGGTTGCGGCCGTAGATTTCGCGGTTAACGTGTTCTAGATCGCGCTCCAGCTGTCTACTGCGCGACCAAGGTAACCGCTTTTTGGGCGCACTCGGCACACCGCCCCCAGAGCGGTCGGAGCCTTTAGTGGTTTCTTCCGACGCCATACGACAAGTATAGCTTAAGCTTTAAGCGTTTTGGGCTGTTTATCCGGCGGCAATTGTGACACCAAATTGGCGGCAGCATCTTTGCAAACCTCCACCGATAAGCGTCCAAAAAGATGTTCATACTGATGCACCAGAGCGTCGATCGCCGCTGGGCCGTCGCCGGTTATTTTGATGCTCTTTTTGGGCCAATCGATAGAAATATGAGATACGCGTTTGGCTTGTTCGATGGCAACGGGGCCAATAATTGCTTCTTGCTGTTCAATGATCTTACGCGCTATCTCCACATAGACGTCCATATCAGGAGCCCTCTGTTGGTTCTCTCTTGGCGAACGCCTTCGCAAGCGCTCGATTGAGGAAGATTAGGCTCAGGCCCATCACAAAATACGCAACTAAGTATAGATAATCACCGTACTTCCCGTTTTGCCAGGTGCCATTGTGTGTCTGATATAAAAAATTAAAATCGGCGGCATACTGCACAATAAAAGCAATCAACAATAACAATACCGGCCCTCGCATGACACCGCCTAGCATTCTCCCAAGCGACAACAACAGCACTAGGGCTATCGACACGTAGATAGCCTGACCCAAGGGGTAACCAAAATCGAGGAAGACGGTCAACGCACTTAATCCTGTGGGGTCGTAACCATCCAAGAATACGGCGTATGAAAGCGCCAGGATGCAAAGAGGAACAATGATACCTATCGCCAGCTTGAGTGGTCTTTTTGCAACAATAGCGCCTGCGCCTAGCCCTCTCATAAGATAGTATGCACCGGCTATATACATAGGAATCGCTCCAAAAAAGCCAATATCAGCGATTGAGGGATAGGGTATCGCTTCATCGACAATACTTAGGTAGGTAAAGGCTAACTGACCAAACTCGGCTAATAGTAGTCCAAACGACAAAAAGATAATGGCCTTACCAAAATAACTCTTAAAGAATCCCCAACTTCGGGCCGCAATTAAGCCGCAGATTCCGCCGACCAGCGCAACGAGTCCGTACGTAGAACCGAATACCTTATCACCTGTATTGCCCGTCACGTTAAGGACGGCCCAATATACACTGAAGATTAAGAACAAACTGGTTAAAATCGCAAACGCAATATTATATTGTCGTTTTTCAATCATTAGCCTAATAATATGGCCACATTGCCATCCTGTCAAACTCTCGGCGCAGACAGTTGCTATAATAGCTTACACATGATTCCGTTGCCAGATTTCCCCAATTTTGTATCGCTGAATTTATCACACCGGGCACTAGTGCAGAGCATCACAAATCAACACCATCCGTACTCGGATTTCAATTTTACAAGCATGTTCGCATGGAATGTGAAAGAGGAAATTGTAATTAGCAGCCTATATGATAATCTTGTCGTGCGTTTCACGGATTACATCAACGATGAGGTATTCTTCTCTTTAATTGGCAAAAACAAGCTTGAGTCGACTATCGACACACTCCTTGCATATTGTCGTAGCATAGGTGTCGAACCCCGCCTACGCCTTGTGCCTAAAAGCGTGGTCGGCGCCCTAACCCCAGAAGCACATGCCCACTACACGATAGAAGAAGACAGGAATAACCACGATTACATCTTATCGGTTCAGGAACTCTGCGATTTTACAACTAGCCGTTTCAGAAGAAAAAAAGAATTACACAATCAATTCGTACGCTCCCATGGCGAAAATGTCGTGTTTCGACCACTTGACCTGCACTCCGAAGAAGTATTGTTCGAGATGCAAAACGTCGCCACTGCTTGGCAACAAAGTCGAGGTAAAAGTATTAACGAAGCCCGCAACGAACTCGATGCCATAAAAAGATCGCTTAAACATCACCAGGATTTATCAATCAAGGCGGTCGGGGTCTATATTAAAGGCAAGTTGGTCGCCTTCAATATCTTTGAACTGTTACCCGGAAAGGTCGCCATGGGTCACTTTATTAAAGCCGACGTCGACTTTAAGGGAATTTTCGAATACCTAGTACACAACTCTGCAAGATATCTTAAGTCACTTGGCATAGAGTACATCAATATCGAGCAAGATCTTGGTATTAATGGCCTACGCAAGTACAAGGAATCATATAAACCCATCGGCTTCCTCAGAAAATATACCATCAGCCAAAAGCAGCAATCTTTTCGCAGAGTTCGTCAGGAGTACACGCCTGTAGGCAATAGGTCCTTTGGGCGGGCGAAAAACTGGTCCAGATCAACTCGTAAGGGGCGTTCAGGGCCAAATCCATATTTGTCTAGGTCCGGGCCAAGTACCTCGGCACCAGACCAAGCCTGAAATCTATCAGCATAAGTATTACCAACCACGACGTCCACTTCCACCTTCGTGTATCCCTGTTCCCTGAGCCGTTCGAATAAATCGTGGTGTATACCCCACACCAAGCCCTGACCTCTGTGGTCTGGGTGCACTGCCGTAAAGTAAAGGTACGCTATATCTGGTTCGCGACGGCGGGGGTCAAAAACTCCTATAGGCACCGCCAGATCGAAGCCAATCATCTTGCCACCTATCTTGCCGTCCGCGTAGGCCGCAGACACCACCGTACGGCGATTATTCATACACGCAGCCAGATTTGGCGCGACTTCAATATCATCCGTAACGCCCAAAAATGGCGCATTAGGGTTTAGGGCTGGATAGTAGGCAAGAGAAGCGACCTCCGCAGCGTCGGCAAGGTCTGGGGGTAAAAACTGAGGTGCTTCCTCTTGACGATATACCACGTTTTACTCCTTAGATCGGCCAAAATTATTCCAAAAACGAGAAGCCCGAACGGCTTTTATTCTAGCATAGAGCTGTTAACTATGAGTTTCGAAATCTGTTGGTCGGTGATTTTGAATGAGCTCTTCACAAGATCTTCTGCCTTTTTGTAATCGAACGGCTTGCAGGAAAATATATCAAGGCTGAACTCCCGATAGTCGGTGTAGGTGTGAACCGAAATGTGTGAATAGTCAATAATAGCGAAAACTGATACGCCTGGATTCTCGGGTATGCCATCAGCGTATATCGGCCCCTTCAAAATGTGCATACCAATATCTGCTGCAATCTTATGAATCAGATCGACCAGAAATACTTTATCGACCAGCAACGCCGTATCGCAGTCAAATGCATCAATCATGAGGTGGAATCTTTGTGCTTGAGGCGTGCGCTTTACCATATGAATATGTTCCTTTTGGTTTTATGTAATAAAAAGACACCAGAGGGTTGCCCCCTCTTGGTGTCGTTGATCTTATAACTTACTATCTCTCTTTCGAGGATTCAAGTCGAACAATACTACTTATGAATAGGAAAGTCAACGCGCCCGCCTTGCCTCCGGAGCATAATCGTATTGCAAAAACAACAAACCAGGGTGATACTAAAAAATATCAAACTAGTGGTGGGACGCTGATAGACAAAAATCCTGACCTATGAGACCAACATTTACTGCAGTCGTAGTCGAAGATGATCACGATCTGAGGTATTTGTACCAACTCAAGTTACAAAAAGAGGGTTTTGCGGTAGGAATCGCCGCCGATGGACAAGAGGGACTAGAGGTAATTGAACGCCTCAGGCCCCAAATAGTATTGGTAGATCTCCGCATGCCGGTCATGAGCGGCAGCGAAATGCTGGCCAAGATGCGGACGTACGACTGGGCCAGCAACATTCGAGTCATCGTACTCACCAACATCAGCAAGGACGAGGCACCACAAGTGCTTCGTCTTTTACATATAGACCGTTACATCGTAAAAGCCCACCACACACCGTCGCAGGTGGTAGCTATCGTGCGCGAAATACTAGGCATCAAACGTCAGTAATGGTATAAGAATTTAATAATTGCTACACTAAGAAGATAGAAGGGATAGATAAACTACATGGCCGCCAAGATTGCAATCATCGAAGACGATTCTGCTATCTCGCAAATGTACCGCATCAAGTTCGAGGCATTAAACTACACCGTAGAAACAGCCGAAAACGGTAAGCTCGGGTTAGAACTGGCCGAGAAAATGCACCCCGATATCATCTTGCTCGATCTTATGATGCCCATTATGAGCGGCGAGGAAATGCTAGCCAAGATGCGTGCCACACCTTGGGGCAAGGCCATCAAGGTTATTATTCTGACCAATCGCGGCGAACAAGAAATTCCACCCCAGGTAAGAACCCTCGGTGTTGAGGCCCTCATCCTAAAAGCCGATATGACTCCTCGCCAAGTTGCCGAGCTAGTCAAATCCAAGTTAGGCTAAACTCCAACAAATTGCCCATAGGTGTGGTTACGACCGCCGCCCCGCCGCGGAGTCTATCGTTGGTTTCGCACAGCCAACCAGGGGGCTCGGGATCACGTCCGTCGCTCATGGCGTCATCCTGCTCCTGCCTCAATTGGGTAGCGCAATCAGCCTCCACAAATGTACTCGCCAGCTGCACTGCCGGCGTTAGCAATGCCGCCCACACGCACACAAGCCCAACCATGTGACGCCCGCGTAAGCGTTCACCACCCGCTGCAGGTTCGGCTTCACCCATCTACGCCAACTGTAGCACCACAGAAAATCCTGGTATGTGATAAATATGTAGGTGGCCTTAAGAGGTCCGACTTTTTGTGGCGCGCTTTGCGACTACTGTCGCGATGTTAAAGGCAACGATATAAATCCATAAAAGCGCAGTGCTATTGTCGAATACCCAACTAAGCGATTGGACCACAATAATCGTCAGGCCAAGTGTGCATACATAGAGTCCCAGTTTCTTCATACCTTATTCTCGGATGTTATCGTCAGCCTGACGCATCTGTTTGATGGCAGAACGCCCGAAGACAAAACAGCTCGCCAAGCACAGCGCGATGAACAAGTTGTTAGATTCGTGTGCAAAGATTGACTGTATGGCCACCAAACCGAAGTTCAGAGAAAAACCCAAAGACCACATCCACTGCTTCTTAAAAATGAACCACAGAATAATCCCGGCTGCCACCGCGCACAACTCTGCCAGAAACAAGGCATCATTTGCGTTCATTTATCGCTTTTGCCGCCCATTTTCGGCCCGAGTTGAAGGAATCTCAGGATGACCCATGTCATAACCGCAGCGCATGCACAGAATAGTGAGGCGATTACGTTTTCCTTAGTCTGCCATCGCCCATTACTCCATAACAGGGGGGAAATCATGGCACTAAGAAAGGTTATCCCTCCTATTAAAAGACTCTCCTTAAGCATGATTTTTAATTTTCTCTTCGATTAGATCGAGCGCGTCGCTTAAGACTTACGGCCCAGGTGTCAATCAAATTACTTTTTTTAGTTATCAGTATCAGCGTTAAGATCGCCATGCATATCATCGTGACGTCAAATAGTATTTGAAGTCTAGAAAACAACAGTGCCGCTAGCCCCGAGACCAAAAATAAACCAAGCATAATGAAATATATACGTATAAACATGGCGCTACCTAGAAACAATTATCCCTTATTTGAGGAATTCCCAAAATCCAACCAGCTGTTCCCATAGCTGCTCTTGCCCAGTCCTTCGAACCGCCTGCAGCAATCATGAGCCTGGCTGCCATCGTAACGCCACCTAGCGCCTGGATTGCCTTGACGCCTGATACGGAAGAACCTACTAGCCAAACTACGGCACCAACGCACTTGGTCATTTTCCAAGCAGTGCTCCAAAAAGACGGGTCTGCGGTCACCGGGTACACAACACCCTTTACGTTGTGCTTAACGTATTGGGTCAATGTAGTACCGTCGGTGGCAAACCAAGTTTGAATACGCTTGCCTCTGGCGTCTTTGGCCCAAGGGGCGCTGACTGCAGAGATTGGCTGATCTTGTGCATCGAGAACGAGCGCTCCACCTTCTGGGGTCAACTGGATTCTACCACCACCGGGAACGGTTACTTTGTATTCATACTTAGTCGGGGCGTTCGGGTTGTCGATAATCGTCAACATACGAACACCGCCCTGCTCTTCGGCCTGGACCGCATTGGCAGAGCCATTGCTTGAGGCATAGGCTATAACACCAGGAGCAACCTGTTGACCGTCGGCGGCTTGGCTAGCGCTCGGCAAGCCAATAACTAGGCTGGGGCCATCATTGGCGGCTATGGCAACACCATCGCTGGCGTCTTTGGGTACATCGATTGTTGCGCCAGCTGTGGCGGCAACAAGCGCGGAGTCGCCATCAGTTGTGGTCGCTACTTGGTCCGAGGCCTCTAATACGCCAGAGGTGTGTCGTAATGCCTGGGCAACTTCACCCTCGCTCACACTTGCGGTGTGATCAGTAGCCGGGCCAACACTGGCGATCGCCATAGCGGCTAGTGGCGATGCCGCGCTCAGTATCACGGCTGCAGTCAATGCCAGGGCGGTCGTGCGTACTATATGTTTTTGTAAAATCATTCATCATCTCTTTCTCCACCCTGTTATTATCTTTCGGACAGAGCGTATCAGTAGTTCCTAAAACTTGCAACTATTAATTTATTGTGTTTAAGAATGTTTTAATAATGATCCTCGACCTTAAGCACCAACATAATTCGTTGTTCCTGTACAATAGTTGTATGAAGGTAGCTCTGGTTGGATACGGTATCGAGGGACGCAGCGCCCTAACTTATTGGCAGGACAAGGGAGCAGACGTTACTATCTGCGACCAAAACAGTAACATCGAAGTTCCCCCAGGCGTGCCCATACAGCTGGGCGAACAGTATCTAGACAACTTGGACCGCTTTGACGTCATTGTGCGCACCGTAGGTATGCACCCTAAAGTGATTTTAGAAAAAAATCCGGGCGTACAAGATAAGCTGACAACCAACATTAACGAGTTTTTGCGGGTCTGCCCGACCAAAAACATCATCGGTATAACCGGAACCAAAGGTAAGGGCACGACCTCGACCTTAACTGTCAAAATGTTGGAGGCAGCGGGCAAGCACGCTTTTTTGGGCGGCAACTATGGTATCCCCGCTCTTAGCTTTTTGCCACAGCTAACCCCAGACAGCTGGGTGGTGCTGGAACTATCTAGTTTTATGCTGTTTGACCTAACCCTCAGTCCGCACATTGCGGTTTGCTTGATGGTTGCACCCGAGCATTTGGACTGGCACGACGACGCCGAGGATTATTTCCAGGCTAAGGCCAATTTGTTTGCGCATCAAAACGAACAGGATATTGCTATCTATTTTGCCGATAATCTAACCTCGCATAAGATTGCCAGCCACAGCCCGGGTCGTAAAATAACCTACTATGCCAATCCGGGCGCATATGTAGAGGACGACAAGATCATGATTGACCAAACAATATTGTGTCGTACGGATGAACTAAAATTGCTTGGGCAACACAACTGGCAAAACGTCTGCGCTGCAGTCACGGCTGTATGGCAAGTCAGCCAGTCGCCAGACGCTATCCGCGAGGTGCTTACTACCTTTACGGGTCTGACTCACCGGCTGGAATTTGTCCGCGAAATAGATGGCGCCGCGTACTATGATGACTCGTTCGGCACAACTCCAGAGACAGCGCAAGTTGCCGTTCAGGCCTTCCCCAAACAACCAATCGTGCTCGTTCTGGGCGGGTCCGACAAAGGGTCTTCCTACGACGCCTTGGCCCAAACAGTGGCCAACGCCAAAATGCGTAAGGTGGTAGTGATTGGTGCCATGGCCGAAAAAATTACCCAAGCGCTTAATAAGGCCGGATATACCGACGTGGTACCTGGCGGTAACACTATGGCGGAGATTGTCCAAATCTGTCACGACAACGCCAAAAAAGGCGATGTCGTACTACTTTCTACCGCCTGCGCCAGCTTCGGTATGTTTAAAAATTATGTCGACCGCGGCGAACAGTTTAAAGCCGCAGTTCACGCTTTATAATTGAGCACACTCTTGAGCTGGGCAATTACCGGCTGTTCGGACTGCAAAATAATGGCCCGGCCTTTGGCCATTTTTTTGATAAGCGATTCGATCCAATGATAATGTGTACAGCCCAGCACAATGACGTCGGCACCATGCTCGCATAGATGATCTATCTGAGTGGCTATCGACGCTTCATTGACACGATTGTGTTCAATCATATATGCCCAACGGCTACAGTCTGGTTCCA
>Ga0111539_10010795_pt1 | contig 11500 bp, 6 predicted proteins | sample RhiMethybrSRZTD1_FD_79667 | JGI IMG/M metagenome (GOLD analysis project Ga0111539, IMG submission 79667) | Populus rhizosphere microbial communities from Tennessee, USA - Rhizosphere MetaG P. TD hybrid SRZTD1 (version 2) (version 2) | ecosystem: Host-associated > Plants > Roots > Rhizosphere >...
AGGTTACTTTACCTTCTACCTGGGTCCATGTTTCTGTATCTGTTCCGTAGGAATTCGCCTGTACATATAATTGAAACTCAAAGCGGTTGTTTTCTTTGAATTTAAATTTAACCAGCATACCACCTCCGCTTTTATAAGTATTATAATAAGCGCCGGGCGTGGTGTTAACGTATCCGATCGTTGACACAGTTGAAATTGTCCAGAAAGTTGAATCGTTTGTGAGTAATGATGCCGGCACATCACGATTGGTTTGGGAGAATGTTCCGGCCATCAGGCTCATGCTTATGAGGGTGAAAAAAAGTTTCATATAGTTTTTAAAACAAATATGGAGTCTTATTTTACCTGAGAAAAGCAAATTATGTGGGAATTGAGGTTTAAAGCATATGAAGTGAGTAATGAATCGTTTTGATCGTACGCTAAAACCACAAGCTCATTTTCTGTAAAAATCTTTAAATTCAGAGTAAAATCTGCTTGCCATGACTTCATTAGATCCCGCTCACGTCAAAAACATTGTGCTGCTTGGCCATGCCGGCAGCGGCAAAACAACTCTTGCTGAATGCATGCTTTTCGAAGCCGGTCTCACTACAAGGAGAGGCACGGTAGAAGAAAAAAACACCGTCGGCGATTTTTATGAACTTGAACATGAAAGAGGAAACAGCGTATTCTCTAAACTACTCCACACTGAGTGGAGAGGCTATAAAATCAACATCATCGATACACCCGGTTATGATGATTTTGTAGGAGAAGTGCTCTCAGCGCTTCGTGTTGCCGATACCGGGGTAATGCTGCTTAATGCCAGCTTTGGAGTTGAAGTAGGTAACGACATCATCTGGGAGTACACGGAAAAATTCAAGACCCCAATGATTTTCGCAGTAAATAAGATCGACCAGGATAAAGCTGATTTTGATAAAACGGTTGCTGAAGCAAAAGATCATTTCGGAAGAAATGTAGTTGTTGTTCAATATCCCATGAACCAGGGCCTTGAATTCAATTCTATCGTTGATGTATTGCGTATGACGGTGTACCAGTTTCCTCCTGAAGGCGGCAAACCAAAAAAACTTCCAATACCGGATACAGAAAAAGAAAAAGCAGAAAGACTTCATAAAGAATTGATAGAGGCTATTGCCGAAAATGATGAAGGCCTGATGGAAAAATATTTCGACCAAGGCGAACTGGATGAAGATGAAATGAAAATAGGTTTAAAGAAAGCAATGATCAATCATGATCTCTTCCCCGTCTTCTGTATCTCTGCAAAAAAGAATATGGGAAGCGGCAGGTTGATGGGGTTCATTGATAATGTTTGTCCGAGCGCAAATGAAATGCCTCCGCAGATCACCAGGTCGGGCGACAAATTACTTTGTGATCCTAACGGACCACCCTGCATTTTTATTTATAAAACCATTTCTGAACCACATATAGGCGAAACGTCTTATTTCAAAGTTTATTCCGGTACGGTGAGAGCTGGAATGGAACTGGTAAATGAATCGAATGGAGTTACAGAAAGAATCAACCAGTTGTTTGTAGTGGAAGGAGAAAAGCGAATCAACGTTACCGACATGCAGGCAGGTGATATAGGCGCCACTATCAAATTAAAGCACACGCATGTAAATAACACTTTGCATGCAAGAGGAAAAAATATTGAACTTGAGCCCATCGAATTTCCTTCAGCATTGATGACAATAGCCATTGAATCTTCACAAAAAGGTGATGAAGAAAAATTGTCCCTCGCACTTCACCAGGTTCAGGAAGAAGATCCAACCGTAAAAGTTGAAGTGTCGCAGGAGCTGAAACAAACGCTGATCCATTGCCAGGGCGAACTACACTTATCAGTTATCAAATGGAAACTCGAACACTTCGCAAAGAATTTGCATGTTAAATTTTCCAAGCCTAAAATTCCTTACAGGGAAACGATCAGGAAATCTGTGCAGTCCAACTACCGGCATAAAAAACAATCTGGCGGTGCCGGACAATTTGGTGAAGTGTACATGCAGGTTGAGCCGTATTATGAAGGCATGCCTGATCCAAAAGGATTGAACGTGCGCGGGCGAGATGAATATAAACTGGATTGGGGTGGCAAGCTGGTTTTTTTTAATTGTATTGTTGGCGGTGCAATAGATACGCGTTTTCTTCCTTCCATACTAAAGGGAGTAATGGAAAAAATGCAGGAAGGCCCATTGACCGGATCTCATGTACGGGATGTGCGTGTATGTGTGTATGATGGAAAGATGCATCCGGTTGACTCGAACGATATATCATTTAAGATTGCCGGACTTATGGCATTCAAGCAGGCTTTTCAGCAAGCTGATCCGCAGATACTCGAGCCATTTTACCAGTTAGCAGTATTGTGTCCTGATGATCTTACAGGTGGCATTATCAGTGATCTTCAATCACGCAGGGGTGTTATTGAAGGAATGGATACAGAAGGTCATTTCACAAAAATATCAGCGCGTGTACCCCTTGCAGAAATGCAGGATTATTCATCGTCATTACGATCAATTACTCAGGGTCGAGCAAAATTCAGGTTAGATTTTGCTGAATATGCCTCTGCTCCTTTTGAAATACAGAGAAAATTAATTGATGAATATCACAAATCGGCAAAAGAAGAACTTGTGTCGTAATTTAATGTTTGTCTCATCTTCCTGCTGCGTGAAATCCTATTACTGAAAATGCAGGAAAATCTCCAACAGATCTCTAACGGCATCTGCCACAGGATTTACCTGGACTGGAAACCGGGATGCACCTGCCGTCTTCATTATGAAATATCCGCCAAATATGCTATCTTGGATAAGACTTCAGGATCAATCTATGACCTTTAGATCCTGCTCACCCGACAAATTCCCCTCAATCCAATACCGCGTTTTCAAGTTTTCAGTTGCTGACTGGAAAATTGACCCTTATGCACTACTTTATGAAGAAAAGGCATTACTCCCTTATTTCCCTTTTGCTCCTTGCACAATTATTATCTGCGCAGCGGCAATGGACCTGGATGGAAGGAAATAAAGCCGTAAATATTGAAGGCACTTATGGCGTATTAGGAGTACCCGGCCCTTCTAATTTTCCAGGAAGCAGAATGGGTTCCTGCACATGGAAGGACAATCATGGCAACTTCTGGCTCTTCGGCGGTCGCGGAAATTCAGAATCTTCAACCGGGTTACTAAATGATATATGGAAATATGATCCTGCCAGTAAACAATGGACCTGGATAGGAGGCGAAAAAACGATCAATACGCCGGGCCAGTATGGCATCCTGGGTATTCCCATATTCCAACGCCCCGGAGCACGGGAAAATGCAGTTTCATGGACAGATGCACAAGGCAATTTCTGGATGTTCGGCGGTTCGGGATATACTGCCGGCACGGAAACAGGTTTTCTTAACGATCTATGGAAATATTCACCATCAGCTAATACATGGACGTGGGTCAGCGGTACGGACAATCTGAACCATGATGGCCGTTATGGCGACAGGGAAAAACCTTCCCGAAACAATTATCCCGGGGGCCGATTTCTGTCAACCGGCTGGATAGATAATGACGGCAACTTATGGCTTTTCGGAGGATTTGGATATGCCGATCATGACAATGGGGCGCTTAATGACCTTTGGATGTATTCACCAGGCAGTGATGAATGGGCATGGATGAAAGGAGACAAATCAAACGACGCCGATGCCAACTATGGACGTAAGGGTGATTTTGCCAAAAATAATACGCCGGGGGGAAGGCAGGGCAGCACCGGCTTGAAAGATAAAAATGGAAATTTGTGGTTGTATGGTGGTGAAAACTCAAATGCACTGTTTTGTGATCTTTGGGTATACAACCCCGGGGAAAACGAGTGGGCATGGATGAGCGGAACTGATAACACTAATGAACTCCCTGTATTTGAAGACATCAATGTGCCTACCAATACAGGACATCCGGGTTCAAGAACATTTGCTTCAGGCTGGGTGGATCCTAATAGTGACCTGTTTATTTTTGGCGGTAAAGGCTATGGAGGAAATTCAGGTTCGAATTCATTGAATAACCTCTGGAAATATTCCATCGTTGATAATGACTGGACCTTAATAAAAGGTGAAACAACAGAAAACCCGGTAGCCGTTTATGGCACCGAGGGTGTTCCAAACAGTAATAATAAACCTGGCGGAACAAATAACGCAATGGCATGGACCGGAAATGACGGAATATTCTGGCTTTTCGGCGGCCGATCTGATGAAGGTTATCTCAACCAGGTTTGGGCATTCAGTCCTTGCCAGGGTGGAGATGTTACTCCGGCTACAGCCGCCATATGTGAAGGAAGCTCACAAAAGCTTACAGCAACAGGTGGAACTACATATGAATGGCGCCGCAATAACCAGGTAATAGGCGGACAGGCCAGTGCAACCTATACCGCCACCGAACCGGGAACCTATAGTGTAATTATCAAAAACGGTGCATGTTCGGTCAACGCATTCAATACTGTTGAGATAACGAGAACAACTGCTCCATCCGGCACTATCAGTCCCTCTTCCGCAACCATTTGCCAGGGTAGTTCAAAGACCCTCACCGCAACAGGTGGAACATCGTACGAATGGAAACTAAATGGAACTACCATACAGGGAAAATCCGAAGCATCGATCACCGTTAATGAAGGTGGTACTTATAGTGTGATCATCACCAATGGTACCTGCAGCGGGCCTGCATCAAACACATCAGTCATTACCATGGAAAATACTCCTGCAGGAACGATCACACCTGTTGCTGCTTCGCTCTGTGAAAGCGCAACGCAGGTATTAACTGCAACAGGAGGAACATCATATGAGTGGATGAAGAATGGTGAGATCATCAGCGGTGAAACAGGACCAACAATAACCGTTAACGAAGCAGGCATTTACAGTGTGAATATTAAAGGTGGTGTTTGCAGCGGCCCTGCCGCAAATACCGCGGAAATTACTGATGCAAATTCCAGTGGTGTCCGTTACGCGGATATAAATGCCACTTCGAATGTTCCATTCCAGCTGACTGCAAGAAATATCGGTACACATTTTCAATGGACACCGGGTACAGGCCTCGATGATCCTTCATCTGCCACACCTACAGCAAAGCTAACCCGCGACCAGGAGTATCATGTTCTTATCAGTTCCGCGCAGGGATGTTCTGTAATCGATACTCAAATAGTAAAGATCAGTTTAAACAATAATGCTAAGGTAAATGTACCCACAGCTTTCACTCCTAACGGGAACAATGTAAATGACCGCTTACGTCCATTAGGTAATATCGGGAAGATAGATTATTTCAGGGTGTACAACCGGTGGGGTAATATGGTGTTTCAAACCAATAAGATCGGAGATGGCTGGGATGGAAATTATAAAGGCGTGGGACAGCAATCAGATACGTACACCTGGATATTTTCCGGACAGATGACTGATGGCCAATCAATAAAAGTATCTGGTAAAACTGTTTTAATTCGATAAAATGAAAAAGCTGATTTTTTTCTTTTCAGGCTGTTTGCTATACGTTGTTTCCAACGGGCAGTCAACTCATTTTTCGCAATTCTATTCAACTCCCATGTTGGTCAATCCCGCATCCACGGGATTAACATACGGGCCATACCGCATTACTTCGAATTACAGGAACCAATGGAATGATGCGGGCTCACCTTATAAAACATTTACTTTTTCCGGTGATGCTCAAATTATGAAAGACAAGATGGCTGAAGGAAATATACTCGGCCTTGGATTAACATTCTTAAACGACAAAACACTTGAAGGAGCTGTGCAGAGTAATAGTATTGCTTTAAGCACAGCATACCATGTTTCAATTGATGAAGTGCAATCTGTTGGAGTTGGTTTCCAGGGTACTTATAATGAGCGGAGAATAGATTTCAACGGCCTTCATTTCGAAAACCAGTATAATGGCGGCGGGTTCGACCCTTCATTACCGATCGGGGAAGCGCTTGGAGATGGTAAAAAATATTATATGGATCTGAATGCAGGAGCAATGTATTCATTTATGGATGAGACCAGGTCTTTTCTCGCGGGAATAGCCGCGTATAATATCCTTAAAAAGGAAGAAACATATTTAACGGAACAATTCAAAAAGCCATTGCTTTATTCAGTAGTAGTAAGTGGTGATATTGATGTGGGAGTTAATAATAGCTTTTATTTTTCAGGCAATTATCGACAGGCGGGTAAGAACCATGAAACAACTGTTGGTTTGGCCTATGGTTTCTTTTTAGATGAAACCGGCTATACGGCATTAAAATTAGGATTGTGGCACAGGCTGAAAGATGCAATCATTCCTTACGCCGGATTTTCAATCAATGGTCTGCAGGTAGGATTTAGTTATGACTATACCGTTTCGCAGCAGACGCGCGCAAATGCTAAAAATGCTTTCGAGATCAGTGTAATTTACATTCGTCCTGATCTTACAGAATTGAGAAGGCTGATCCCATGGTATTAAATTAAAAAGGCGCCCTTATCGGAGCGCCTTTATTTGCAAATTTTATTTTTTTATCATTTTGGAGAAATCTCCATACAGTACTTCGTTTTCAATTTTACCTGCACTATTAAATCGGTCGAATTGAACAAAATCTATTTTTAGCAACTCGCCGGTTTTCTTTGATTTGCCACTCCAAGTCCACCATGACTGAACATATTTCTGGTCTTTGTCTTTATAATGTAAATAATCAGGATAACCCACTTTTGTAACTGTTATACTATCATAAAAATCATGATCAGTGGCCCAATCATTTAATACATCTTTTACAGGCAAAGGCTTGTTTCCACCCATACCCGAAAACCAGATTGTGGCTGTATCGGCAAAAATTGCTGTATTGGTAGGAATATCTCTGTCCACGTAAGCTTTCACAGATTTATTTACAATATCGATGTAAGGATGATTAATGTAAATAATTCCGTTCTCTTCTTCTTTCTGTGAAAAAGAAACTAATCCGGTTAGAAATAAAAAAATGGTTAAAATGATCTTACGCATAAATGCAGAGTTTAGGTGAATAAAAAATAAAACAATTCAATGCAGGCAACCGTATTGAAAGTTACTGGCAGGGCAGATAAATTTCAAGGGAAAAGCAGGGAGAAGATTAGATTAGTAATATACGGAAATATTATTGGTATATGGTCTAAGTTCAATTGAACATTGATCGAAGACAATTCTCCGTTATTATGGTACCAATTATAAAGTAATAGCTTTAAATCAAAAATTCACTTCCCGCTTTTGGCCGGTAAATGAGTAGAAAACAACAGATTTAGCATCTGATGGAATAGAGAAAGTCCGGCTACTCTGGGAAAGGTAACTCTGACCGTAATAAAATTCCTGCCGGTAAGTTTTGTTGTTCACACCTGTGATCAATGCAAAAGATTCACCGGGCAATATTTTAATTACCCGGGATCTGTCATTAATTGTAAACATTTTCAAGCTATCTGAATTTGTTCCTATTATAATCATCGAAGATCCATTCACCATATTGATGGATACAAGAGATTTATTATCACCCGGCACATTCAGCGCTTTTCTGTCTGGTAGAAAATTTCCTTTGCCATCTCCTTTAAGCAATAAACTTCCCTGCGCGTCATAACGACCTGTTTGCGCTTCTGTAGAAAAAGAATTTCCCGCACATAGCACATCAGTGTTACCATCACCATCAAAATCATTGGCCAGCATTCCAAACAAAGGTGAAAATTGTGCTTCAACCGGAAGAAAATGCATTTTAAATTTTCCACCACCAAGATTTTCGAGAAATGAATTTTCAAAACACTCTGCCTTCACAATAAATGCTTTTGCAATTTCTTCCTTCCTCAAAGCTTCCCCGAATGTTACTGTTGCATAAGAATCATACGTCTTAAACCTGCCGCGCATGCCGGTGATCTGGCGATTTATATCATCTCTCGCGTGAACCATGTATTCTTTTCCATTAATGTAATGACACATGATCGGATCAATCCTTCCGTTTCCATCATAATCACTTGCGTAAATACAAACCGGTTCTTTAGCACTTGCTTTGTAAGGTCCATTCAATCCCAGGTTGCCCAGCATGTAATCAATATCTCCATCTTTATCAAAGTCAGCACCTGTCAGGCTGTTCCACCATCCACCAGTGTTTACAAGACCAGTTTCTTTTGTTACATTTCTGAATTTTCCCTTTTCATTCTTAAAAAACTTTAAGGGCATAAACTCTCCGGCAAGAATCAGATCGATCCAGTTATCGTTATCAAAATCGGTCCATAATGCCGAAGAAACCATACCCGGTTCAGATAGATTATCTCCGCTTGTGCTGGTAACATCCGTAAACCTGCATTGTTTATTTTTTGAATCATTACGGAGTAAAAAACTTTTTGGGGAAAGAGGATATTCGCCAGGGCTTACCCTTCCGCAAATAAATAAATCGAGATCACCATCGCGGTCATAATCAGCTGCGACTACTCCCGAAGCAGGAGTAACAATTTCAGGCAATCCTTCACTCAGCAAAGTGAAATTTGCATGACCGTCATTGATGTATAACCTGTGCTTATAAAAGAGATTGTCTTTTCTTAGCTTCGTTGAACCACCCGATGAAACGTAAAGATCATAATCGCCATCTCCCTCTGCATCAAAGAATAATACACCCATATTGTCGGCATTGTTGAGATCAGGAAGATCTTTCATGATGAATTTTCCGTTTGCCTGCTGCAGAAAAAAACTTCCCCTTGAATCCGAAGCACCCCCTGCAAAAAAATCCTCCCGGCCATCACCATTAATGTCACCCACTGCTAACCCGGGACCATCTTTAGAATGCATACGTGGCAGGATCGCCTGCACTTTGAAATCAACATACAAGTCTTCGTTATGTTTATAGGAAACGCCAATCCCATTGCTCACTGAAGTAAAAAGTGGATGTTCTGTTTTAAAGTTTTCTTTTGGTTCTACAATTCCTGCATTGATATTATCAAGAGAAAGTAACTGATCCGGCTTAATAGATTTCAGCATCTGTTCCTTTCCATCAGGCCATAATACTTTCAGACTATCTACACCGGTGTTTGCAATCCCGAAATGAAGAACATTTTCCATTGAAGATAGATAACCATGGCATGGATAGAACATATTGAACTGCATTTTCCCATTTTGCCATATCCACACTTTCGCACCAAATCCATTCCTGTTTCCTTCAGGCCCTTTAAAATTAATTCTCAAATAACCTTTTGCTGTATCTGTACCTGAAGTTCTGTTCTCATAAACAACGGATGGACCATCAAGATTATTGATCACTATGTCGAGGTCACCATCATTATCGAGATCTCCTATAGCTGTACCATTTGAATAATCTTCAGCTGTCATTCCCCATTTAGTGGACTGATCGCTGAAAGAAAGGTTGTGGTCATTCCTGAAAAGATAATTATGCACTTTTATTCCCGGATATTTTTTCAATTCAGCGAGCCGCTGTTTGCGGTTTTCTGCCGGTGTCCCCGGAAAAGATTCTTTCTTACCATATTGGTTATACCCATATTTTACAAAATCAAGATTATTGATGTCCTGCCGAAATCCATTTGAAACAAAAAGATCTTTCCATCCATCATTATCAAAGTCGGCAAACAATGGGGCCCAGCTCCATTCAGTGGCATCAATTCCCGCGATCCTTCCAATTTCACTGAATGAACCGTCTCCATTATTTAATTGCAAAGTGTTCCGCACATATTGAGGTTCGTACCCATATTCAAGGTTCATCATAAATTCATCATAATTATTACCCATCATGGTAAGTTTCCACCGTTTATTGTCAGGTGGAAGCATGTCCAAAACAACAATATCCGGCAACCCGTCATTATTGAAATCAGCAACATCATTACCCATTCCATTGTAGGTTTCATGCCGCAGGGATTCCTTTGCTTTATTGGTAAATGTTCCATCTTTATTGTTTATCCACATCAGATCGTTCGAGAGAAAGTCATTGGAAACATATACATCAGGCCAGTTATCATTATTGATGTCGCAGATATTTACACCCAGGCCGAATCCTTCAATGATAATGCCTGCTTCCTTTGAAACATCTGAAAATGTTCCGTTTCCATTGTTCCGGAATAATTTATCTGTAGACGCTGCTTTCCCATCCACCTGCTTTGGACGCGCATCATTGCGGTTATACTTTACAAATGCATTCCGAAGCAGGTACATATCCAGATCTCCATCTTTATCATAATCGAAAAATGCAGCCTGTATATCATACCCTTCCTCTGCCAGACCCATTTTCGCGGCAGATTCAGTAAATGTGTTATTGCCGTTATTAATATAAAACAAATTACGCATCAGCTCAGTCGGAGTTCTGTAGTGACCAGCTTTGCAGATGTAAAAATCCTGGAACCCATCCTGGTTAATATCCACAACAGAAATACCATTCGACCATCCCTGGGATGCTACGCCTGCCTTTTCAGTAATATCCTCAAACTCCAAATTTCCTTTGTTCAGGTATAGACGGTTTGATACCATATTGCCGGTGAAAATTATATCCTGCAAACCATCATTGTTAATATCGATCAATGCTGCGCCTCCGCCATTGAACATGTATTCAAATTCAAGAACGGATACCGAATCGGTATAATTAAGCTGGTTGGTAAAATGAATTCCTGTTTTACCGGGAGAGAGTTTTTTAAATAATGATCCATCATCATTATTACATGATACCAACAGGAGAATAAGAACTACGTATAAATTTAAAATTTTCAAGACTTAGGCTATCGCAATAAATATAGCACATTTTTATTACGTTATATTTCCCTGCGCATAGTAAATAATAATCATTTCTCCTCCAGCCAAACAACACCACCCTTCTCAACAGTTGGCAGTATGCAATTAACCCGGCCACTTTTGTATTTAGCATTTAATTGCTGTTTTTCACCTAAAAAAGGCAAATAAAATACTTTGACATTCTTTGTTCCGCTGAAATTTATCTGTATTCCTTTCTCAGGAATTTGATGTACGACCTCATCACTTTTCAAACCCGAAAAATTTGCCAGGAAAATATGCGGACTGCCTTCAACCATTGCAAGTTGGGTTGAAATAAATGGTGAAGCATCAATGGTAATTTTGGGATCCAAATCGAAATGAGCAAATATTTCAGACTTAAAAGTATTCAGCAATGTAAAGAATTTCGCTTTTTTGAAGGAGCCACTCCACGCAGCCTGATCAAATTCCTCTTTCGTGGACCTGGAATAAACTTTTCCCGGGCACTCCGGGTAATAAATAAATTTGTTCCCCTTATCATTCGATTTAATTTTCATGTCCGCTCCGGCGATTTTCAATAAATCAAATATTAAATTATTTTTATTTTCCTGCCCCACCCCATCAAACCGCCCGGTTTCACCTGTAACGATCAATCCCTTTCCTTCCTTTATATATTTCTGCAACAGTTCAGTCTCATCTATCGAAATGCATTTTACATCCGGCAGCATCAGCACTTCAACATTAAAATCTTTTAGCGTTACTGGTGTAACAACCTGAAATTCCAAATGAGCCTGCAACATCATTTTCATCATGCCCTGGAA
>Ga0111539_10010796_pt1 | contig 11499 bp, 5 predicted proteins | sample RhiMethybrSRZTD1_FD_79667 | JGI IMG/M metagenome (GOLD analysis project Ga0111539, IMG submission 79667) | Populus rhizosphere microbial communities from Tennessee, USA - Rhizosphere MetaG P. TD hybrid SRZTD1 (version 2) (version 2) | ecosystem: Host-associated > Plants > Roots > Rhizosphere >...
CACGCCGAGGGCCTGCCGCTGCCAGGCGATCCGCCGTTACCCGCCAAGTACGGACTGGAGAGTGGGAACACTGCCGAGGTTTACTACAAGCAGCTGCCGGCACCACCGCGTGGAGACAGACGCCAGGCGGCGGGTGAGAGCGGGCCCGCCGCACACGAGTGCGACTGCGGGTCGGGGGCACACGGCGAGCGGCGATTCTGGGAGTTGCCGGCAGACGATGAGCGCGAGGGAGGGACGCCTGGCGTCGACCGCTTGAAGGCCGAGCTCGTGCGGCGCGAGGTGGCCCGGCGCATCGACGAGATCTCGCCCTACGCGGGCGAGGTCTCACCGGCATGGCGCCGGTGGGCCCGCGCCACCCTCGCACCGAAGGTCGATTACCTGGCCACGATCCGTCATGTGGTCCGCAGAGCCTTGCGCGAGAGCACGCTGGGCCGGTACGACCGCACCTACCGGCGGCCGCATCGACGGCAGGCGTGCTACGGCGAGCTCCTCATGCCCAGCTTCCACCAGCCGCGGCCGCGGCCAGGATTTCTGATCGATACCTCCAGCTCGATGGAAGACTCACAGTTGGCGCGAGCGTTGGCGGAACTCGCCGGCCTGACCCGCCAACTCGGCTACGGCGCAGACGTCGTCGTCGCGTGCTGTGATGCGGCGGTCCGCGACGTGCGGAAGGTCTTTGGAGCCGGGCAGGTCGAGTTGTACGGCGGCGGCGGCACGGACCTCGATGTCGGGCTGCGCGCGTTCATCGAGAGGACGCGCGATCCGATCGACCTGCTGGTGATTGTCAGCGACTGCCACACGACCTGGTCGAACGATGTGCCGCCGTTTCCCGTGATCACCATCCGCGTCGGCGACGGCGCCCCGCCGCCCTGGGGAAATCGTGGCGGCAACAAGGTGATCTCAATCGAAGACCGACGTGGCTAAGCGATCGAAGACCGACGTGGCGGAGCGCGGGCGAGGCCCCTCAGGAGGGTGGTGGCTGACTGGACCGCCCGAGATGAGCCCGTGGCGGCGCCGCGGGCTGAAGATTCCACCGGATTCGTTTCGCGCGTGGGTCAGGCTGGGCACATGGGAATTCGGGATGGGCGTGCTCTTGTACGTGATCTTCAACTTCGGCATCGACCTGATCGCCTCGGCGCCGCACAGCATCGTCACCGTGTTCGACTTCACGAACTGCTATGCCGCTCCGCCCGTCGCGCTGCCATGCGAGCGCGTCGCCTACCGAGCGGGCGCCCTGAACGCAGCGCTCAACGGGTGGTGTGGTCTGCTGCTCGTCGCCGTCGCGGCGTGGCTCGTGTGGGACCTGTGGAGCGCGTCGGCGCCCAGGCCGATCGCCGACGATTTCCTGAAGCTGCTCGAAGACTCGTTCGCGCGGGACTGGCGCAAGCCGCGCACGTGGCCATGGAGACGAGTGGCGTGGGCCTACGGCTTCGCGCTCGCGGGCGTCACATCGGCAGTGGGCATGTCGTTGCTGATTTCAGCGCTCTCCTCCTCACCGCCTGCCAGGGCGCCGACGGTTGAAACGTCCGAGCAGTTCAGAGTGATTTCGTAACGGTGCTCGATGAACGCGGCGTTCGCGCGGTCACCGGGATCGGAAGAGTCCGAAGGATTCGCACCCGGTCGTCGGCAGCTATCGCGTTCCGCCGACGACCCGGATCGGTCGCTCTCCCGGAATCGTGAGCGTCGTGCCATCGAGCGTGGCGTCTACCCTGGCGCGCGAGTAGCGCACCTGGTTGCCGTTCGCAGACATCCAGCGCTCGGGCGTCAACTGCAGCGCCGTTCCCTGCTGCGTGTACTTCCCGGAGCCTGCGAGCGCACGAGCGCCATCCTCGAAGACGAGAATGAAATGGCCGTCGACCAGCGCAAGCGCGCCCCTGGATAGCGGAACGATCCGCCCCGAGGCGGACCCCACCCGCTGGAACTTCTGCACCGTCCCGCTGCCGAAGGTGAGCACCAGCCGATCGGGCTGACGCGCCACCGCGAGCTCGTGCGGACGATTGGGGCTCGAGGCCACGGGCGACGCCGCCGTCGGATTCACGATCAGGCCGACTTCCGCCAGCAGGCGGATCTTCCCGTTTTCAATCGTCAACGTGCCGGCGTGTGCCTGTGCGAGCTGCGAGGTAAAGGGCTCCCCGAGGTTGAGCGACTGCTGCACGAAGCGGCCGTCCTTGAACACGAACAGGCCGTCGAGCTTCGTCTCGTCGCCGGTCGGTCGCCCGAGCGAGACATAGCGCCACAGCCCGGCGGCGCCGAGCGCCTCGTCGGCGGCCGTGGCACCGAACGCCGCGATCGGCGGCGGTTCTCCAAGGAGCTCCGCGCGGACGAGCGACGGCGGCAGCGAACCAATCCGCAGCAGCTTGTCGAAGAACACCTTGGGTGCCGCCGGCTTGCCGAACTTTTTCTCATAGGCGGCGCGCATGTCGGCGATTTCCATCATCCCAATCAGATAGCCGAGCACCATCGTCGGGCGCCGCGCGTACATCCCGACCTCGAGCTCGGCGGCGTAGCGCTCGAAGCGCACCTTGTCGACCAGCAGCTGCACCCCCTGGTCGAAGGTCATCGTCCCGGTGTGCAGCCCGACGTCGATGATGACGCGCGCGGCGCGCCACAGCCGGTTCCGCAGCTGGGTGAGGCGGACGTCGTCGCCTTTGAGGAAGCCCTGCTCGAACATCAGCTCCTCGCAGTAGAGTCCCCACCCCTCACTGAAGATCGATTCCCTCACGAGGCGGCGCAGCACCCGTGGGTTCTCGTTGGCTTTGAGGGCCGCGACGTGATGGCCGGGGTAGGCCTCGTGCACCGCGATGATCGGAATCCACGCCCGATGATGCGAGCGAAGGCGCTCTTTTCGCTGCTCGGCGGTCAGCGAGTCCTCGATCGGCGTCAGCACCAGCTTGCCGAGCAGCTCCTTGTCGAACGGCCCGACCGAGCTGAACGTGCCGAACGGGGACGAGCGGCGCATCGCGGGCGGGGTATCGATGGTGACGACCCGCTCGCCGGCCGGCAGCGTGACGATGTCGTGAGCGGTGAGATAGGCCTGGGCAGCTTCCATCTGCGCCTGGTACTCGGCCTTGATGCGGTCGGCGGGCGGGTGGTCGTCCTTGAGCGACTCGTACACCTCGACCCACGAGGCGCCAGGTTTCATGCGCCGGGCAACCTCGGTCAGCTGCGCTTCCGTGTCCGCGAACGCCTTCTGCCCGCGCGCGAGAATCGCGGCGGCGTTGTCGGTCATGTACCAGCGCTTCTTCAGGATGAACTCGTAGTGCTCGCGGCCGATCGCGAACTCGCCGGTCGAGACCGGAAGAAGGTCCACCTTCAGGAATCGCTCGAATTCCTTCAGCGCGGCGATCGCCTCGTCGTTGGCGCGCTTCACCTCGCCGGCCGCGGCGCCCGCGCGCGCGGCAAAGGCGGCGACGTCGGTCTCGAGGAAGGTCCGCCATTCGGCGGCCTGGTAGATGCCGCCCTCGGTGAAGCGCTTCGGCGGCTTCCTGAGATTCGTTCGCGCTTCTGTCAGGAGCGCGTTGAGCGCCCGCAGGCGGGCGGCGACGCGCCGCCCCTTCTCGGCCGCATCGTCTGGTTGATCCATCAGGCCGGCAAGCGAGCCGTACTGCAGGTAGAGCTCGGAGTTCTGCTCCCACGGCCGAAGGGTCTCCTGCTCGAAGATCGTGCCTTCGAGCTGGCCGACCATGAGCGCCCAGTCGATCTGCTGCTCGGCGGACAGCGGCGCGGGATCGACGGCACGAACCTCCTGCAGCAGCGCCTTCTGTGCGGCGACGCGCGCTTCGATCGCCGCTCGAGACAAATCCGCGCCTGATCCGCGCGGCATCTCGGCGAATCGTCGAACCAGGCCCTCGAGCTGGTCACCAGGCGCCGCTGTCCTCGCATCGAATTCCGAACGTGCATGCGCGACGCCGCCCAGCACCACCGTGCGCACGCGGCGCACGTTGCGGATGTCGGCCAGCGGATCGGCGTCGAGCACCAGGAAGTCGGCGAGCTTGCCGGGCGCGAGCGTGCCGAGACGATCGGCGACGCCAATCAGCTCGGCTCCGGTTCGGGTCGCCGCGACCATCACCTCCATCGGCGAAAGGCCGGCCTCGACCAGAAGCTCCATCTCGCGAACGGTGTTGAAGCCCTGGAAGTTGTAGCCCACCGGACCGCCGGCGTCGGTTCCCACCGCCAGCTTCACACCGGCCCGGTGCATCGCCATCGTGTTGGCCATGAACGTCTTCATACGCGCATCGGCCCACGTGTAGGCGTCCATGCGAGCGACCTCGAGGAATCGTTTTTTCTCGACCGCCCGGTATTCCGGCTTGCGCATCGACGACAGCAGGAACGGCAGCACGCTGCCCTGAAGCACGCGATCGTCGAATCGCTCGGGGTGGCGGTCGAAGCTGTTGAACGCTTCCCAGAGGCTGAGGGTCGGCGCGACGAAGACGCCGCCCTTGACGAGATCGGCGACGAGGGAATCGCCGGCGGGGATGGGATCCTCGAGGCCGTGAATGATGGCCCGCGGCGCGATCGACAGCGCCCGGCGGTACTCCTCGAGATTCACCGCGTGCACGACGATCGGCGTCTTCGCACGCGAGGCTTCATCGGCCGCTGCGCGAAGCATCTCGTCGGACATCTCCTGATAGGTGCCCGATCGCCCCAGGCCATCCTCGATGATGATCTTGATGGCGTCGGCCTTCATGTCGACGAAGCTCTTGACCATGGCGCGCGCCGACGCCGCGTCGGTCAGCGCGCCGCCGTGCCGGCTGCCCCATCCGCCGTCAGGCGTGATCGAGCGGCCGGTCGCGAAGATCCGCGGCGCCAGCAGGCGCCCCTCGCGCTGCTTCGTGCGCAGGTCGAAGATCCACTCCGGCGGCGACGACACGTTGAGGATCGTCGTCACGCCGTTGTAGAGAAACGCCTTCGGCGTGTGCGCGAGGACACGTGCCCGCTCCTCGTCGCTGATCTGGAACACCATCGGGGCGTCGAGGTGCACGTGCACGTCGACGAGGCCCGGCACCACCCAGGTGCCGCGCGCGTCGATCTCCCTCGTGCCGGCGGGCACCGGCTGCGCCGGACCGATGGCCTCGATGCGATCGGCGCGGACGACGATGTCGACGTTGCGCCTCGGCGCGCCGCCGGTGCCGTCGATCACGGTCGCGCCGCGCACGACGAACGCGTCCCCCGCCGCGTTCGGCTGCGGCGCGGGCTGTCCGCCGAGGGCGGCGACGGTGAAGCACACGGCCGTGCCGCCGAGAAACAGCGAAAGAAGGGGCCGGAATATGCGCTGCATGGCTGACGCTCGCCGGCAGCATACTACCGCACCGATCGACTATCATGCCGCCCTCATCACACTCGGCGGCCATACTGAGGCTTCGGTGAGCGGCGCTCACCGGACGCGGCGGAGGACAAGATGCGCAGGAGGATTCTTGCGGCGTTGATGGTACTGGTGACGGCCGCCACCGCGCGCGCCGCGCAGGAACAGACCGGCGTGCTGCAAGGGCGCGCGGTCGATTCGTCCGGCGGGGTGCTGCCGGGCGTGACGGTCACAGTGAGCGGGCCCACCATCCTCGGCGGCGTGCGCTCGGCGACGACCTCGGAGCAGGGCACCTATCGGATTCCGGCGATTCCAATCGGCGTCTACACCGTCTCCTTCGAGCTCGCTGGTTTCCAGACCGCCGTCTTCAAGGACATCCGGGTTCAGGCGGGTGCAACCTTCACCGTGGATGGACAGCTGGGCGTCGGCGCCGTCCAGGAAAGCGTCACGGTGTCGGGCGCCTCGCCGGTGATCGATACCGCCGCCACCAACGTCAGCTTCACCTACACCAAGGAGCTGATGAGCACGATTCCCAACGCGCGCGACGTGTGGGCGATGGTCAGCCAGGCGCCGGGGATGACGACGACGGTGATCAACGTCGGCGGGACGAACACCGGCAACCAGACGCAGTTCCGCGCGCATGGCACCGACCCGCGTCAAAACACCTTCATCCTGGCCGGCGCGAACGTGACCGACAACAGCGGCACCGGCGGGTCGCAGTTCTACTACGACATCGACAGCTTCGACGAAATGCAGATCGAGATGAACTCCCACGGCGCCGACATCCAGTCGCCGGGCGTCATCCTCAACATGGTGCCGCGGTCGGGCACCAACCTGATTCGCGGCACCGGCAGCTTCTACTACGGCAACGACTCGGTGCAGTCGAACAACGTCGACGCCGACCTCCGCGCCCGGGGCGTCGACCGCGCCAGCAACCTCAGGTCCTACTTCGACGGCGGGTTCGACCTCGGCGGCCCGATCCTCAGGGACCGGATCTGGTTCTGGGGCGCCTTCCGCTACCAGGAGATCGAGCGCTTCGTCACCGGCACGCGCAACGCCGACGGCACCTTCCCGATCGATCGGACGTTCCTGTGGTACCCGACGGCAAAGGTGAACTGGCAGGTCAGCAAGTCGCACAACGCCTCGGCCTTCTTCAACATGCAGCAGAAGAAGCGGTTCAACTCCGGGTTGAGCGCGTTGCGGCCGCTCGAAACGACGGTCGATCAGCAGAACGATCCGGTGTCGAAGGTGATCTCGCTCAGGGACGACTGGGTCGCAACACCGCGCCTGCTCGTCAGCTTCAAGGGTTACTACCTGAAGGGCGCCTTCCGCACGACGCCGGTCGCAGGCGTCAACGTGGATACGCCGCCGCGCCTCGAAACCTCGACCAACGCCTACTCGGCGGCGCCGCCGTCGCTGCTGCGATCGTTCCGGCAGGGCCAGCAGGCCAGCGTCGCGGCGAACTATTCCGCCGACGGCTTCCTCGGCGGCCGGCACGACGTGAAGTTCGGCGTCGAGTTCGGCCGGTTCGAGGCGCCGGTCGAAACGACCTATCCCGGCGACCATCAGCTGAACTTCTTCCAGGGCGCCCCGCTCGAAGTGCTCCTCTATGCCCCCGGCCGGCAGAACTCGGTGGCCAACCAGCGCGCCGCCTACATCCAGGACGGCTGGGTGCGCGACCGGTGGCGGTTCAACCTCGGCCTGCGCTTCGACCAGCAACAGAGCTACCTGCCCGAGGAAACGGCGCCGCAAAGCCGATTCTTCCCCGATCCGGTCAAGCAAGCGAAGACCGACAACCTGATCTCGTGGAACAACTTCTCGCCTCGCCTCGGGGTCATCTACGACCTGACCGGTTCGGCGAAGACCTTGGTCAAGGCGTCCTACTCGCGCTACTACTGGCAGATCTTCACGACCAAGACCGGCCAGGCCAGCCTCGCCGGCTCGCGCACCTTCCGCTACACCTGGCTCGATCAGAACGGCGACCGCAGCTTCTCGACCGGCGAGTTGGGTGCGATCCGTTCGGTGGACGATCCGGCGACGCGTCCGATCGCCATCGACCCGGATCTCAAGCCGACGTTCACCGACGAGTTCACCGCCGGTGTCGTCCACGAGCTGATGCCGAACGTCTCGTTCAGCGGCACGTACGTCGCCCGCAACGACAAGGACTTCGACTGGCGGATCAACCGCGATGTGTCGGCCGCGGATTACACGGCGGTGAGCGGCGTCGATACCGGGCCGGACGGCCGGGCTGGGACGGCCGACGACGGCGGAGCGATCGTGTTCTACGAACTTGCCGCCGCCAAGCGGGCGCTGTCGCCCAACTACATCACCACGCGGCCCGGCTTCGCGCAGGAATATCGCGGTCTCGAGCTCACGCTGCAGCGGCGGCTCACCTCGCGCTGGCAGGCGGTCGGCTCCATGACCTTCGGCGTGCAGCGTGAAAACCTGAGCGGCAACCCGCTCACGCTGCTGCCGGCCCTGCCGGTGATCACTCCGTCGGCGCTGCCGGCCGGCCTGCCGACGCCGCAGGACGTCGACAAGACCACGGGCACGCGCCTGGACACCTCCATCCCGGTGGTCGGCAAGCTGATGGGGAGTTACACGTTCCCGTTCCGCTTGTCGGTCAGCGGCTTCTATCAGTACCTGGCAGGCTCGCCCTTCACGCGCACCATCAACGCGGTGAGCGCGCTCGGCCGCAATCTCGGCCAGGGCAACCTCGTGATTCACGCCGGCAGGCGCAACGACGACAGCTACGCGAACGTACAGCTGGTGGACGTGCGCTTCAACTACGACCTGCCGGTCAGCCGATCGAACATCTCGCTCGCGCTCGACATCTTCAACGCGACCAACGCGAACACGGTGACGCGGGTGAATCCGCTCTCCGGCAGCAGCTTCAACCGCGTGATCGAGTTCGTGCCGCCGCGCGTCGTGCGCGCCGGCGTGAAGATCCGGTTCTAGCAGGTCGCTGAAAAAGGGGCGACCCTGTAAGTTCGAAGTCTGAAGTCAGAAGTGCGGGCAACGTTTCGGGCCGGAATTCAGTGAACTTCTGACTTCGAACTTCGGACTTTCGTTGCAGGCTGCGTTTTTCAGCAGCCTGCCAGACGCGTGGAGGCTCCCGTGTGCAAACAGGTAACGGTGCTCGCCCTGACACTCGGTCTCGCCGGCGCGGTGGTGGCATCGCCCGGCGGACAAGGGCTCTCGCCAGGACAAACGCGGACCGCGCGTGCCACCGCGATCGTCGGCGCCTCGGTCGTCAACCTGAACGGCGGATCCGCGCTGCAGGACGCCGTCGTGGTCGTCGAAGGCGACCGCATTACCGCGATCGGGCCGGCCGCCACCACACAGGTGCCGCAGGGCGCCGACGTGATTCGCGCCACCGGCATGTGGATTTCGCCCGGCCTGATGAACATGCACACCCATTACGGGCTGGTGCTGCCGGGCCGCGCGGGCGCCGAGCTCGCGAACGAGTCGGAGGCGGCGCTCGCGCTGCGGATGGCCGCCAACGCGCGCACGTCGCTGCTGACCGGCGTCACCACCACCAGGTCGACCGGCGAGTCGAAGGGCGCCGACTTCGCGCTGCGCCGCGCGATCGATCGCGGCGAGGCGATCGGGCCGCGCATCTTCACCGCCGGCCAGGCGGTGCACGTCACCGGCGGCCACGGATACAAGGCGGGCGATGAAGGGCTCGACAGCCCCGACGAGTTCCGCCGCGCCGTCAGGCGCGAGGTCTTCGCCGGCGCCGACTGGATCAAGATTGCGATCTCCGGCGGCATCGCCGACACCCACGGCGACATCGCCGCGTCGCACATGACCAGGGAGGAAGTGGCGGCGGTCACCGACGCGGCGCACCGGCACGGCGTCAAGGTGACCGCGCACTCCGGCTCCGCCCCCGCCACCCTCGAGGCGATCGAAGCCGGCCTCGACTGCGTCGAGCACGGCTACTTCCTCACCGACGAAGTGCTCCAGCGCATGGTGGCCAAGGGCGTCTGGTACGTCCCGACCATCGTCGTCAGCCAGCCGACGGTGATGGAGTTCTTCAAGAAGATCGGATCGCCCGACTGGTACCTGGCGCGCGTCGAGTCGGTCGGCAAGTCGCACTGGAGCACCCTCGAGCACGCGATCAAGATGGGCGTGAAGATTGCGCTCGGCACCGATCAGTTTCCGTACGAGCCGAACGACGGCACCACGGCCACCATCCGCGAGGCGCAGTACTACGTCGAAGCGGGCATGACGCCGCTGAAGGCGCTTCGATCGGCCACCATCGAAGCCGCGACCATGCTCGGCGTGCAGGATCGCCTGGGACGTGTCGAGCGGGGGATGCTTGCCGATCTCATCGTCACCGACGCCGACCCGTCGCGCGACATCAAGGCGCTCCGCGGCATCAAGCTGGTGATGAAGGGCGGCACCGTCTACCGCAACGACATCAAGTAGTGTCCGGCTTTAGCCGGACCGTGACTATGACGAACACGTGGCGTGTCTTGAGGTGGACGATGATGGCGATCGTCGCTGTCCTCTCCGTCGCGACGCGTTCACCCGCGGGCCAGGACAAGCGGACCTACTACACGGTCCAGCATCCGGATCAGTTCGCGATCAACTGGGCGGCCTTCTACGATCGCGCGGAAGCGATGACCGACGAGACGCGGCGTGTCGTCCCGCATCATCTCGATTTGTCGTACGGCAAAGACCCGAAGCAGCGGCTCGACGTGTATGAGCCCGTGCCGCGACGCGAGGGCGGACCCGTGTTCATCTTCCTGCACGGCGGCGGTTTCCGGGAAGGCGACCGCCGCCAGTACGGGTACGTCGCCGCCGCGCTCGCGCCGAAGGGCGTGGTCACGGTCGTGCCCAGCTACCGCCTGCTGCCCGAGCACTACCCGGCGCAGGCCGACGACACCGAGGCGGTGGTCGCTTGGGTGCACGCGAACATCGGCCGGTTCGGCGGCGCTCCCGGCCGCATCTACATCGGCGGGCATTCGGCGGGCGCGATCATGTCGACGTTCGCGGCGCTGAAGCGCGACTGGGTGGCGCAGCGTCATCTGCCAGCCGACGTAATCAAAGGGGTCGTCGCCGTCAGCGGGCCGTACGATCTGCGCCAGGCGAGCGGATTCGTCGCCGACTACCTGCCGGATCCGGCGACGAGGGCCGGCGCCAGCCCGCTGCTGCACGTCGCCGCCGGGGCGCCGCCAATCATCGTGGCGTTCGGCACGCTCGAGGCACCATACGCGAAGGGATCCCCGGAATTCGTCGACGCGCTGGCCCGGGCCGGCGTCGACGCGCGCCTGATTCCGCTCGCCGGCATGCAGCACGACGCCACCGCGCTCTCGCTCGGGCAGGCCGACAGCGCCGTGGTTCGCGCGATGCTGGCGCTGATGCAGTGAAACTGAGGAGGGAGTCATGAGTACGCGGCTCTCGCCGCTCGTGTTCGGGCCTGTTTGCCTGAGTCTCGTCGCCTTGATCGGTCCCGGCCGCAGCGTGCAGGCGCAGAACGGCCGGATCGATCCGGTCCTCGGGGAATTTTCGTGGCGAGCCATCGGCCCCGCGTCGCTCGGCGGCCGCGTCGACGACATCGAGGCCGTGGAAAGCAACCCGCATATCGTCTACGTGGGAGTGGCCGAGGGTGGCGTGTGGAAATCCGAGAATGCCGGCACCACGTGGGTACCGGTGTTCGACGGCCAACCCACGCAGTCGATCGGCGACATCGCCGTTTCGCGATCCAACCCGAACGTCGTGTGGGTGGGGACGGGCGAGGCCAACACGCGCCAGAGCACGACCTACGGCGCCGGCGTGTTCAAGAGCGTGGATGCCGGCAAGACCTGGGCGCTGATGGGCCTCGCCGACAGCGGACACATCGGCCGCATCGTCATCGATCCCAGGAACCCGGACATCGTGTATGTAGCGGCGGCAGGCGATGTGTTCAAGCCACATCCCGAGCGGGGGCTGTATAAAACGACCGACGGCGGGAAGACGTGGACGAAGTCGAAGTTCATCGATGATGATACCGGGTTCATCGACGTCGCGATGGATCCGTCGAACAGCAATATCCTGCTCGCCGCGTCCTATCAGCGCCGGCGTACGGCGTGGGGCTTCAACGGCGGCGGCCCGGGCAGCGCGATCTGGAAGAGCACGGATGCCGGCAAGAACTGGAGCAAACTTGCCGGCGGCGGACTCCCGCCCGGCACCTACGGGCGGATCGCGCTCGA
>Ga0111539_10010798_pt1 | contig 11499 bp, 8 predicted proteins | sample RhiMethybrSRZTD1_FD_79667 | JGI IMG/M metagenome (GOLD analysis project Ga0111539, IMG submission 79667) | Populus rhizosphere microbial communities from Tennessee, USA - Rhizosphere MetaG P. TD hybrid SRZTD1 (version 2) (version 2) | ecosystem: Host-associated > Plants > Roots > Rhizosphere >...
ATCCTTCACGCCTGCGCGAACACCACGCACCGGCGCAGCGTGTAGACGATCATGAAGCTGACACCTGTCGCCATGATCTTGGCAGGCAGGGCCTGCAGACCGGCAACCTCCGTTGCAACGGCGACCACCAGGGTTGTCGCCGCCAATCCGGCCAATCCGCTGAGGGCGAACTCGCCGAACAAGCGGATCCGCGCCTTGTTCAGCGCAGAGATGTCGAACACGAATGTCGTCGACAGAGCGAAGTGCAGCACGAGCCCCATCGGATATCCGAAGACGGCTGCAAGCGTGGGCTTCATGCCGGCTGCAACGAGCATGAGGTAGGCCGTATAGTCGACCGAGAGCGCGAGCATGCTCACGACGGCATAGCGCGAGATCTGCGGCAAGCGGCGGATGCGCAGGCGCAGGTCGAGTCCCGTGAGGATTCGCCTCTCGTGGGCTTCGCGGAGGAGCGCAACGAGGGCGGTCATCGGCCTAGCGCGCCCCCACGCGCACCGGCACCAGGCGCACGCTTGAGAGCGCCTCGCGCTCCCCGGCCGTGCCGGACTCGTGATACTCGGCGTCCTCGTTGACGTTCCACACGTCGTAAAGGTTCTGGCCCGCCAGGATGTTCTTGACGGTCAGCATGGCCGTCATCATGGCGTGGTCCTGATTGTTGTACTTGTGCATGCCGTTGCGACCGACGAGATGCAACGTCGGGAAGCGCAGGCCGAGCTCGCTGCGGATCGCCTCGACGTTGGCCTTGTAGCCGTCGTCGTAGACCGGATAGGCTTTCTTCTGGCGCACCACGCAGCCGTCCTTGACGTCGCTCCAGGACGCAAGCCCGATCTGCTCCAGCTCTTTCTTGCCGAGGCCGATCAGCTCGCCATCGGTGGCGCTCCACAGCCCGTCGCCCTCGAAGCAGAAGTACTCGAGCCCGAGGCAGGACTGGTTCGGATCGGGCACCATCTCCGGCGACCAGGAGCGGAAGTTCTGGATGCGGCCGACCTTCACCGCCGGCTCGTGGATGTAGATCCAGTTGTCGGGAAAGAGATCGGGCTTCTCGACGATCAGGGCAACGGTGATGAAATCGCGATAGCGCAGGCGCTCGGCGGCGACCTTGCACCTGGGTTCCGGCGTCATGCCGGCCAGCAGCTCGCGGATCGGCGCCGAGGAGATCACGTGGCGGGCGGTGTAGATCCTCCTCTCGCCGGCCTCGGTCTTGGCCGCGATCGTCCACTTCGACGCCAGGCCGTCCCACTTCAGGCTCTCGAGCGTGGTGCCCATGTGGATTGTGCCGCCCTTCTCGCGCACCTTCCGCGCCGCGGCGTCCCACATCATGCCGGGACCCTTGCGCGGGTACTGGAAACTGTCGATGAGCGTCTTGATGACCTCGCCCTTGCCGTCGACGGCAGGCCTCTTCCTGGCGGGGAGCAACTGGCTGCGCAGCGCATGCGACATGGCCGACCACAGGTCGAGGCCCTTGATGCGCTGCGCGGCCCAGTCAGCCGAGATCTCGTCGCAGCTCATGCCCCACACCTTCTCGGTGTAGGTCTTGAAGAAGATGGAGAACAGCCGCTCGCCGAACTGTTTGGCCACCCACTCGTGGAAGGTGACGGGCTTCTCGTTGGGGAACGCCTGCTTGTACATGAAGGAGAGCACGCACACCGCGCTCTCGACGGGCCCGAGGTTGGTCAGCGCCTCGAAGGCCTTGAGAGGATAGGAGAAATAGTTCCCGTTGTAGTAGATGCGCGACATGCGCGGACGACTGATGAAGTCGTCGGGCAGAATCTCGTTCCAGAGGTCCACCACCTCCTTCGACTTGGAGAAGAAGCGGTGGCCGCCGATGTCGAACAGGAAATTCTTGTAGCTCGCCGTGCGGCTGATGCCGCCGACGTAGGTCGGATCGGCCTCGATCACGGTGGTGGAGACACCGGCTTTCGTAAGCTGATAGGCCGCCGTGAGCCCGGCTGGCCCGGCGCCGATCACGAAAACATCCGAATGGGAGATGTCCGAATGGGACATGGGGGCTCCTCGACCGACAACTCAGCGCCGCCACGTTTCAGGCAAGGGTCGGGCTCAACTCAGAGCCGCTCCCCAACATCCCCAACGCGAGGGCGACGATAGGAAGAAAGGCTGAAGATTCCCTTGCGCGATGCGTCGGCGAGGGGTGGGACGCCCGTTGCTTGACTGGGGCGCGAGAGAGCCGAAAGGAAGCGTTTACGTCGCCCTAATGCGCCTTCGATAGGATAGGGGCGCCAATCCCTCGAGGCGCGCGATGGCAATGGTGGCTTCGAATCCTGAGGTGCCGCACTGGGCTGCGGCCATCCGGCGCATAGGTACGCCCTGGGCTTGGACGCTGCTGACCACCGCCTTCCTCATCGCGATCACTTTCGGCGGAGCCGGGCCGCCGATTACAGACTGGCTCGGCGATCCCGACGACGCAGCGCGCCTCGTATCCGTGCGCGACCTGATCGCCGGCGCTCCCTGGTTCGACACCACACTGCCGAGGATCGGCGCCCCGGAGCCGCTCATCTCGCATTGGTCGCGCCTGATCGATCTGCCATTGGCCGCACTCATCACGCTGCTGTCGCCGCTGCTCGGCCCCGAGCGCGCCGAGCTTGTCACGCGCATCCTGTGGCCGGCGCTGCTGTTCTTCGCGCTCGCCCTCATGCTCGCCCGCGAGGCACAGGCCCGGGCCGGCACAGCCGCTGCCGTCTTCGTCCTCATTCTGGTCGCGACCTCCCCGATGGCGCTTGCGCAGTTCCGGCCGGGTCGCATCGATCATCACAATGCGCAAATCCTGTGTGCCGTCGGCGGGCTCATTGTGCTCGCCCGCAGCTTCGAGGACAGGCGCGCGGGCTGGCTGGCCGGAGCACTACTGGGACTCGGGCTCGCGATCGGCTACGAGGCGATCGCCCTCGTCGCACCCGCGTTCGGGCTGGCTGCCCTGGTGGCCGTGCTCGATCCGGTACGCACTTCGCGCGCAGGTGAAGGTGTGCTGCGCGCGGCCGTCGCCGCGACCGCGGTCCTGCTCGCCGCGTTCATCACCACCACCGCGCCAGCGCGATGGCTCGACGTGCGCTGCGACGCGCTTTCGCTCAACCTTGTCGCGCTCGCTGCCTGCGGCACGGCCGGGCTCGCCGCGGCGCTGCGGGTGAGCGGCGGACGCATCGCGCGTCTTGCGATCCTCATTGTCGGCGCCGCAGCGGGCGCTCTTGTCTATGCCGGACTCGAGCCGACCTGCCTCGCGGGCCCGTTCGGCCAGGTCGGGCCGGAGCTCGCCTCGGTCTGGCTCGACCAGGTGAGCGAGACCAAGAGCATCCTCTGGTTGACCACCAGCCATCCGGCCACGGGATTGGCCGTCGTTGGCTTCGTGCTAGCGGGTGTGGCGTCGCAGACTGCCCTCCGGCGTCGCCGCCCGGATAGGCGCACGGGGCTCCTCACCGCTTTCGTCGTGCTGGCCGCACTCCTCGGATGCTGGCAGATCAAGCTTCTGCCCTATGCTTGCTGGCTGGCAGCGCTGCCCTTGGCGATCTGGGCCGCGAGTTTGCACGGCACCGCATCGGTCTCCGCGCCGATTGTGCGCATCGCGACGGTCCTGCTGCTCGGGCAGGCGACGCTCGACGCCACCTTCAGCGCCGTGTTGTCCCCGCTGCAGCTGACGGCCGCACAGACCGCCACGACAGAAGTTCAGTCGGCAGACCCTCGCCGCGCCTGCTTCCTGTCGCACAACGTAGCCGCTCTCGCCAGTCTGCCTCAGGGACTTGTTGCGGCCGACATCGACCTCGGACCCTACATTGCGGCGCTGACCCCGCACCGCGTGGTAGCGGCGCCCTATCACCGGTTGGAAGCGGGTATCCTCACGGGAAACGCCATCGTCAACGGCGAGCCGCAGGACGCGCGCCACCGCATTGCGGCACTCGGCGTCGACTATGTGGCCCTGTGTGCAGATCGCTCCAAGGCGCCGGAGCACGCCGCAACCCGCGCATCATCGAAGCTTTTGCGCTCCAGGCTCCTGGACGGCGAGGGGGTGGACTTCCTGCGGGAGGCCACGGCATCGCCAGGCGCGGCGATCCGTGTGTGGCGGGTTGTCCCTGCCTGGTAGCACCGTGCATGGACGCTGCACGGGCTCAGTGGGCCGCGCGCATCGCCTCCGATCCTGGCCGTGTTTGCCTGCCTAGCGATCGAGTGGCATGCTGCCGTCTCTGCGGGAGCATGCCCGCATGCGCAAAAAAACGAAAAACAGAAGTCTGGGAGGCACGAAGAGCAATGCGTCCAGCCATCATGTCTTTCGCGGCAATCCTCGGCGGCGCGGTGCTCGCGGCAGCGTCCGGTGCCCTCGCGCAGGAGGCCAAGCTGCCGCCAACCCTGACGTTCACCGCCTACGACACGGGCACATCGGGCTTCAACATTGCGGTCGCCGTCGGCAAAGCGTTCAAGGAGCAGCACAATACCGATGTCCGGGTCCTGCCCGCCGGCAACGACGTGGCCCGCCTGACCCCCATCAAGACCGGCAAGGCGCAGGTCTCCGCCATGGGCACCGGCATCTACTTCGCGCAGGAGGGCGTGTTCGAGTTCGCCACACGCGACTGGGGCCCGCAAGCGCTTTACGTCATCCTGTCGTCGGTGGACTGCAACGGGGCCAACCTCGGCATCGCCAAGGACACGGGTGTCACGGAGATCAAGGGCCTCAAGGGCAAGCGCGTCGGCTTCGTTGTCGGCGCGCCGTCGCTCAACCAGAACGCGCTCGCGACGCTGGCCTTCGGCGGGCTCACCAGAAGCGATGTGACGATCGTCGAGTTCGCCAGCTTCGGCGCGATGTGGAAAGGCATGATCAACAACGACGTGGACGCGGCCTTCGCATCGACGATCACCGCCCAGACCAGGGAAGTGGAGACATCGCCGCGCGGACTGGTGTGGCCCGTTTGGGCCCACAGCGACACGGCGGGTTGGGAGCGCGTCCGCAAGATTGCGCCTTTCATCAACCCGCATGTCGCCACGTGCGGCTCCGCCGGGCTCACCGCGCAGGCGCCCAAGGAGATGGGCGGCTTTCCCTATCCGATCTTCTCGGCCTATGGCGCGCTGCCGGCGGAGCTCGCTCACTCGGTCGCCAAGGCCATGATCACCGGCTATGACGCCTACAAGGATGCGGCACCGGGTGCCTCGGGCCTCGCAGTGAGCAAGCAGACGAAGAAGTGGGTCGTGCCCTTCCACGCCGGCGCGGTCAAAGCCTTCCGGGAGGTAGGCGCCTGGTCGGGCGATGAAGAGGTCCACAACAACGGGCTGCTCAACCGGCAGGGCGTGCTGGCGGAAGCCTGGGCTGCATATCTCAAGGCGAACCCGCCTGAGGACAAGCAGCAGTTCCAGAACGGCTGGATGGCCGCGCGCAGGTCGGCACTGTCGGCCGCGCGACTGGAGCCCGTCTTCTGACGCCATCTTACTGCCGTTCCGGCGAAGGTCTCGATCCGGTCCAACGTGCAGGGAGCGTCATGGCTCGAAGTCGTGCGGCGAAGGGGCCGAACCGGTCTGTGCATGCATCTGGTACGTGACAGCGGCGCACTGGCGCATGGACCCCGGACTTCGCCGGGATGACGGTATCATGGGGGCGCAGCGCAGCGATGCTATTCCGCCGCGATCTTGCCGGGCGCGGGGGTGCCGGCAATCGCGGCGATGGTAGCGGCGAGCGCCTCACCCTCGGGGTCCTTGCTCGCGGCCAGGCGCGCTTGCAGCACGGCGTCGGCGAAGTGCGCGCGCTGCAGGGCGCCTGCCAGCATCGGCTCGACCACCTCGTCCATGATCCGGGTCCAATTGGCGAGCCCCCGCTTGTAGGTGTCGGCATAGCCGCGAACCAGGCTCGCAGATGCTACAACCTCCTGCGCGGCCGCTGGGTTGGCGGCCAGCGTACGCTCAACGAGGCCCAGCCAGCGCTCGACCCATGCGTCCTCCTCCGCAAAGCGCAACGTGCGCGGACGCCAGCCCTTGAGCGCAGCGAGCGCCTTGAGACGCAGGAAGCCGAAGAGGCGCGTCGTCGTCACCTTGAGCGGCAGCGCCCGATCGGGGGGAACGCGGGCGAGGGCCCAGCGGCCAAGTTGCGGCGGCAGCAGGCCGAAGATCTCCTCGGGGCCAGGCTTCAGGTACTCGGTCACGTCAACGATATCGCCGGGCCGCGCCTTCGCCTCCTGCGCGACACGCATCAGCCGCGACTCGCGCAGCTTCAATTGTGCGACGCGGATCACATCCTCCATGCTCATGCGCAACGCGAGGTGGCGGGCAAGCTCGCGCACGAAGCCGCCGTCGGCGTCGGGCTGACCTGAGAGACGGCGAACACGTGCCAGATAGCGCTCAGCGTAGGCTGCATTCTGGTAGTCGGTAAGACGGGCTACGCCCTCGGCGAGCACGGCGTGCGCTTCAGCGGGGAATTCCTTGAGGCGGTCTGCCCGCTCGCGCATCCCGCCTCGCACGAGTGGCAACGCCGAGCCATGGGGTATGCCCTCCCTGCTGCGTGGGGGCTCTGACCGCCTCGGTCTCGGCGGGAGCATTGCGTCCGCGCCTCGGCGCAGGCCGGCATCGAAACCGCGCAGGTTGGCATCGACGGCCTTGCCCTCGGACCGGATCGCCGCACGCAGCGCGTCGGCGGGGATCGGCAGCGCGCCGGTAGCGGTGATCGCACCCAGCAACACGGCATTGAGGGGACCTTGTGCCTCGGCCGCGATCGCCGCGAAGTCGGCGATCACGGCGCGGCGCGCGAAACGCCGGGCCACCTCGGTCATGCGCTCCGCGTCGAGGCGGCCGTCGCCCATGGCCAGCTTCTCATCAATCGTGAAGACCCGCGCCGAGGAGGCGACGAGCACGGTCCGGTCCGGCGTCACGAACCCCGCCGAGAGGGCCCGCGCCGCTTCCAGAAGTTCGCTCGCCACCACAAGGTCGACCTCGCCCGGAGCCGCGTTGAGCGCGAGCACGGGGCGGCCGCCGGAGGCGCGGTGGCGGTCGCCGGCGTCGGGCACGATCTCCAGGTAGTAGGTTGTGGCGCCGGTGCGCTGGGCTACCCCCGGGATCGATGTACCGTGCACGAAATGGCCGCTGGCGATGGCGCTGCGGTGCAGCCAGGACGCGAGCACGCCGCCGCCCTCGCCGCCGAGCGCAGCAATCAGCACCTTGAGGGGCCGCGGCTCCGTCACCGGCTCACTCCGCCGGGGCGAGCGCGGGCGCCTGGGCCCGCGCGCCGCCGAAGAGGCGCATCAGCGCCCCGGAAATGCGGGCCCGCACGCGATCCCAGGCACTCGGGTTCTGGATGATGTCGATCTGCGCGAAGGAGGGGCAGAGCTGCGCCGCGTGCGACACCTCCCCGCAAAGGCCGCAACCCACGCAGTCGTTGTTGACGTGGGCGATGGGATCGGTGCGCAGCGGGTCCTCGTTCGGCTTGATGGTGAGGGAGGGGCAGCCCGAAAGCCGGATGCAGGAATGGTCGCCGGTGCACACCTCGGGATCGACCCAGAAGCGCGTGTGCACGACGCGCTTGCCAGCCGCAACCCTGCGCGCAAGTTCCGGCCTGATACGGCGCTGCCGCGCCAGCTGGCACTCGCCGTCCGCAATGATGACCTTGAGGCCCTTCTTGTCCGTGCGCAGCGCCTCGCCGAGCGTCTTGACGACGCCGGCAACGCCATAGGTACGCACGCGCCTGATCCATGGCACGCCGACGCTCCGCAACGCGGCCTCGATGTCGAGGCCCTTGCCGCGGCCGTCCCGCTCCTCCTTGGTGGAGAGGATGTCCTGCTGACCGGTGGCACTGGAGTAGCCGTTGTTCATGACGACCAGCACCTGATCGTCCTTGTTGAACACAGAGCCAGCGACACCGGTGATAAGACCGTTATGCCAGAAACCGCCGTCGCCCATCACGCTGATGGGGCGGGTCGCCTGCGTGCCCGAGACGGCGGCCGCAGAGGCCAGCGACATGCCGTAGCCCAGGATCGAATTGCCCTGGTTGAACGGCGCAAAGGTCGCAAATGAGTGGCAGCCGATGTCCGCGGCAACGTGCACCGGCCCCATCTCGCGGCGCAGGATCTTCATGGCCGAGAACACCGGACGCTCCGGACAACCCGTGCAGAAGCTGGGCGGCCGAGGCGGCAAAGGAGCACCCAGCGCCTTGTCGACCTCGACCCGCTGCGCCTCCACTGCGGCCAGCCACTCCTCAAGCGGGGGCAATGTCCGCCCCTGGCGCGCAAAGAAGGCCGCCAGCCCCTTCCCGACGACCAGCGGCGTGTACTCGCCGGCCATTGGCAGCACGTCCTTGCCGCAGAGCCTGGTCTGCAGGTCAGCCTTGCGCAGAATTTGCCCGATGGCCTGCTCGAGGAAGTCCGGCGCACCTTCTTCAACCACGAGGACTGCACGTTTACCGGTGCAGAAGCCAACGATCTCCTCGGGCACCAACGGATGGGTGACATTGAGCACAAGCGTCGGCACGCCGAGGTTGGCATCCGCGTCGCTCAACCCCGCACGCGCGAGACGGCCGTTGAGGACGTTGAAGAGACCGCCCTGCACGATAATGCCGAGATCGCCGTCGGCCGGCCCCATCACCTCGTTGAGATTGTTGTCGAGAATGAATTTCTGTGCCGCCGGCAGTCGCCGCGCTACTTTATCGACCTCCTGGCGGAACGTCGCCGGCGGGTGGCTCAGCCGCTCGTAGAGGAAGCGGGCGGGGGCCAGGCGGTTGTTGGCCGAGTAGCGCGCCGGCACATTGTCCTTGGTGGAAAAGCTGCCGAACATGTGGCAGGCGCGGATGCGCATCTCCAGGATGACGGGCGTGTTGGAGGCTTCCGACAGCTCGAAGCCCTTCTCGACCGCGCGTACCAGCGTCGGGATGTCCGGGCGTGGATCGACCAGCCAGAGGGAGGACTTCACGGCAAAGGCGTGCGTGCGCTCCTGGATGACGCTGGCGCCCTCGCCATAGTCCTCCCCGACGATAATGAGCGCTCCGCCCTGCACGCCCGGCGATGCGAGGTTGGAAAGCGCGTCAGCCGCAACATTGGTGCCGACGATGGACTTCCACGTGACGGCGCCGCGTAGCGGATAGTTGATGGAGGCGGCGAGCATCGCGGCGGCCGCTGCCTCGTTCGTGCAGGTCTCCAAGTGAATGCCAAGACCGGACAGAAGGTCCTCGGACTGCACGAGCACGTCAAGCAGATGGCTGACCGGCGCGCCCTGGTAACCGCCGACGTAGGAAACGCCCGACTGCAGGAGGGCCTTGGTCACCGCCAAAATTCCCTCGCCATAGAAGGTGTCGCCGGTGCCCAGCCGCAGGCCCTCAATCTCCTTATGGAACGAGACTTCAGCCATCGCGAGCGTCCCGTCGATGCCGTAGGGCTGCGTGGGTTGGGTCGGGCGTTAGCGATACCCCAACACAGATTTGCCCAGCGCCAACATGTGGCGTCGGGTCGGCGCTCCGCTTGGCCCAACCTACGCGCGCCATCATCCGAGCTCCACCATCAGCTTGCGCAGCGTGCGCATGAAGCGGGCGCGATCGCGCGCACCGACGATGCGCTCGAGATTGCGCTCGTGGCGCTGGGCGCACTCGGTAAGCCGCTGCAGCATGGCATGGCCGGCCGGTGTCAGGGTCAGGTGGTAGCTGCGCCGATCGCTCTCGATCCGCTGGCGAGAAATCAGGCCGCGCCGCTTCAAATCGCGCAGGGCGGGCGTGAGCGTGGACTTGTCGCGCCCGGCCGCGCGGCTCAGCACCGTCTGGCTGATGCCGGGATTGCGACCGATTAGGGTCATCAGCGCGAAACGGCCGGGCGGCAGATCCACCTCGCCCACCTCGCGCGCGAAGGCGCTGAAGGCGGCGATCTGGGCCATCCGCAGGTGAAAACCGAGCCAGTCCGCAAGGGGGCCGTAGTCGACGCCGGCCACGCGGGGATCGGGCGCGCTGCGACGTTCGGCACGATCGGCAGCCGGCTTGCGCGCGATGGAAATGGCTTGCGACACGTCGAGTTCTCTTCGGCTCAAGTACAGACGGCAGCATCGGCACGCGTCGTCCGGACCACACCGCCCCCAGCAGGCAAAGACTAACGTATCCTGATCGACGATAGTTTTATATCCGACCAACTTGCTTTACAAGTTGCAGAACATGGGGCTCAATCGCGCGCAACAAACAAGACTGGAGCAAACCGCCCCCGCGCGGGAGGAAATCACGGAGGAGGAAAATGTACGGGCGCCTGCTCGCGTTCTCGCTGCTGTTGCCGATAGCCGCTATTTGGACGGCCCCGGCCGAGGCACAGGACAAGACCTTCGATCTGAAGTTGTCGCACTGGGTACCGCCGTCCCATCCTCTGCAGAAGGCGCTCGAAGAGTGGGGCACCTCTGTCGAGAAGGCCTCGGGCGGCACGATCAAGTACAAGGTGTTTCCGGCCCAGCAGCTCGGCAAGGCCTTCGACCACTACGACATGGCGCGCGACGGCATCGCCGATTTGACCTACATCAATCCGGGCTATCAGCCGGGACGCTTCCCCATCATCGGCGCGGGCGAGCTGCCGTTCCTCGTCTCCAACGCCAAAGGCGGCTCTCAGGCACTCGATGCTTGGTACCGCAAATACGCCGAAGCCGAGATGAAGGACGTGAAGTTCTGCCTCGCCTTCATGCATGACCCGGGCTCGTTTCATGCCAAGGCCAAGAAGATCATGGTGCCGGGCGATATCAAGGGCATGAAGATCCGGCCCGCGCACGCCACCATGGCCTCGTTCGTCACTTTGCTCGGCGGCACCAACGTGCAGTCGAGTGCGCCCGAGGTGCGTGACATCCTCGAGAAGGGTGTCGCCGAGGCGGTGACGTTCCCCTGGGGCTCGGTGCCGCTGTTCGGCATCGACAAGGTCACCAAATACCACATGGACGTGCCGCTCTATGCCACCACATTCGCGTTCGTGTTCAACAAGGCGGTGTACGGGCAGATGTCGGCTGCGCAGAAGAAGGTGATCGACGACCACTGCACCAACGAATGGTCGCTCAAGGTCGCGGGACCGTGGGCCGACTTCGAGGCCGCGGGCGTGCAGAAGCTCAAGAGCGATCCCGCTCACGAGGTCTATCCGATCTCCAAGGAGCAGGTCGCCGAATGGCGCAAGGCAGCCGAGCCCCTGGCGAACACGTGGGCCGGCAACGTCAAGAAGGGCGGCGGTGATCCAGGCGCGATCATGACGGAGCTGAAGGCCACGCTGGCGAAGTATCAAGCAGCGTATTGAGCGCGCGTTCCCGCGCGCGAACGATGCGGCGGCGATCGCTTCGCCGCCGTTGTCGTCACTACGGGCGCACAAGCTTCCGGGATGAGGGGTGAACATTGACGGAGGAAAGCGCACGCAAGAGCCGCATGGACCGCTTCATCGACGGCATCGAGCTGACCGCTGCCGTCTTCATCGGCATCGTCGCCGCCGATGTGTTCATCACCGTGATGCTGCGCTATTTCGGGATCGCCATCCCCGACAGCTACGACTTCGGCCAGCTGCTGCTCGGCATCCTCATCTTCTGGGGCATTGCCGC
>Ga0111539_10010801_pt1 | contig 11496 bp, 11 predicted proteins | sample RhiMethybrSRZTD1_FD_79667 | JGI IMG/M metagenome (GOLD analysis project Ga0111539, IMG submission 79667) | Populus rhizosphere microbial communities from Tennessee, USA - Rhizosphere MetaG P. TD hybrid SRZTD1 (version 2) (version 2) | ecosystem: Host-associated > Plants > Roots > Rhizosphere >...
CCACCGCCTCCACCCCCACCGCCGCCACCGCCGGGGCCCATGCCGAAGCCGCCGCCGCCCCCCCCCGAGCCGCCCGGCATCCCCTACAAGTTCATCGGCTACATCGGACCGGTGAACGCCAAGGTCGCCGTGCTTTACGACGGCACCGACACCATCTTCGTGAAGTCGGGGGAGCGTCTCCCGAAGGGGATCAAAGTCCTGGAAATCGGTTACGAGTCGATCAAATTCGGATTCACCGACCCGCAGTTCAAGGACCAGTCACGCACGCTGCCGATGAGCAGCTCCTACTAGGAGACCCCGTGTGAGGCGGAGCCTCGATCGAATGCATTGCCGACGGGCCGCAGTGTGGGTCCTCATCGTCCTGTTCGTGGCGCAGATGGCCTGCGCCACGAGCGGCTCGTACAACCGCGGGATGAAGGCCTACAAGAGCCGCAGGTACGACCAGGCGGTCGTGGACTTCTCGCAGGCCCTCGCCAAGAAGCCGGACAGCACCCGCTACAAGGTGGCCCTCGCCCGGGCCCGCGTCTCCTCGGCGCAGGAGCACTTCCAGAAGGGGGACAAGTACAAGAAGGCCGGCCTGCTCGAGGAGGCGATCGCCGAGTTCCAGCAGGCGGTCTACCTCGACTCGTCGCACCAGTTCGCCGCCGCCGAGCTGCAGAAGGCGGTGCAGGAGTGGCAGAGGCACCAGGAGGAGCAGTCCTGGGACCTCGAGAAAGCGAAGAAGCGCGCCAAGGCCTCGCCGGGGCGCGAGGCGCCGCGCCTCAGCGCCTCCGCCAACATCCCGATCGTCCTGCGCTTCAAGGACGAGAACGTCAAGAAGATCTACGACGCGCTGTCGAAGGCGACCGGCGTCAACTTCGTCTACGACGAGCGGCTGCCGCTCGACAAGAAGGTCTCGGTGGACATCGCCGACGTGACGTTCGAGCAGGCGATGGACCAGCTGATGACCATGAACAAGCACTTCTACAAGATCCTCGACGACACCTCGATCTTCATCGCCGAGGACACGCCGCAGAAGCACAAGGAGCTGGACGACCTCGTCATCCAGACCTTCTACCTGTCGAACGCCGACGTGAAGGACGTGCAGGTCCTCCTCAGGACGCTCCTCGACGCGCGGCAGATCGCCCAGAACGACCGCCTCAACGCCATCACCATCCGCGACACACCGGAGCGAGTGCAGGTGGCGCAGAAGATCATCGAGGCGAACGACAAGGCGAAATCCGAGCTGATCATCGACGTCGAGCTGCTCGAGGTGAACCGCAACATCCTCCAGAACCTCGGCATCGACCTGTTCGGCGTCGGGGCCTCGGGCGGCACCGGCAAGGCGGTGCAGCTGACCTTCGGCGGCGGGGCCAGCCTGCCTCTCAACAACCTCGACCTCCTCAAGCAGGCGGGGTCCTGGCTGGTCGGGCCGATCCCGGGCGTGGTCGTCAACTTCCTCAAGACCGACGCCGACGCGCAGGTGATCGCCAAGCCGCAATTGCGTGTCAGCGAAGGGGCGAAGGCGACGGTGCGCATCGGCGACCGCATCCCGATCCCGAACACGACCTTCAACTCGGCGCCGACCGTCGGCGGGACCGTCGGGGTGCCGATCACCTCGTTCACCTACCAGAACGTCGGCATCAACATCGACCTGGAGCCGCGGGTGCACCACAACCGCGAGATCACCCTGAAGGGGAAGATCGAGATCTCCTCGCTCGCCGGGCAGGTGTCGGCAGGCGGCGGGCTGACGCAGCCGATCATCGGGACGCGCGAGATCGAGAGCACCATCCGGCTGCGGGACAACGAGACCAACATCCTCGCCGGCCTCATCCGCGAGGAGGAGCGCAAGTCGCTCTCGGGGGTGCCGGGGCTGTCGGACATCCCGGTGCTCAAGCGGCTCTTCGGCAACACCGAGACGACCATCCAGTCCACCGACATCGTGCTGATGATCACGCCGCACATCATCCGCATCCCGGACATCACCGAGGAGGACCTGCAGGCGCTGTGGGTCGGGACCGACTCGAACGTCGAGCTCCGGGGCTCCAGCCGCAAGAGCGCCACCGCCTCGCCGTTCGACTCCGGCGAAGGGGAGGCGAAGTACCCGGGCATCCCGGACATCCCGGAGGAGACGGCGCCCGCCCCGAAGACGACCGAGCCTTCGACCGAGTCGGGAGAGGTGAAGCCGACCACGCCCGACGCGTCGCGCATCCCGCCGGTGGTCGTGGCGCCGGTGGTGCCGCAGGGGACCGAGTTCCCGAACCAGCCTCCTCCGACGGAGAACCCGCCGGCGCCGCCGCCCCAGGGCGGCGGCGGTTCCCCCGGGACCGGCGGCGGAAGCACCGGCGGAGGCGGATCCCCCGGGACCGGCGGCAACGCGCCCGGCACCAACCAGCCGCCGTCGAACAACGGCGCGACGCAGCCGGCGACGGTCTCGTTCGTGCCGGCCTACCTGACCGCCACGCTGGGACGCGAGTTCAAGGTGGCGGTGTCGATCACCGGCGCGACCAACGTCGGCAGCGTGCCGTTCCATCTCGCGTTCGACCCGAACTTCCTCGACTTCGTCGGCGCGGAGCGGACCTCCCCGTTCCTGAGCAAGGACGGCACGCCGGTGTTCGTGATGGCGACGGTCGGCGCGGGCGGGCGCGAGGTGATCACCGGCCTGTCGCGGCAGGGGAGCCGTCCCGGCGTCAGCGGCGACGGCATCCTGATCGAGATGACCTTCCGGCCGAAGAAGCCGGGGACGACCACCCTGAACTTCAGCGATCTCTCGGTCCTCGACACCCAGGCGTCGCCGCTGCCGAGCGAGCGCCTGCCGATGACCGTCGTGATCCAGTAAGGGACGGGGAGACGGGCAAGGGTATGCGGAGCCGTGACTGATGTGGACGCGACGCGCCCGCGGGGCGGGACAGGCCGGGATCACCCTGCTCGAGCTGGTGGTGGTGATCGGCGTGCTCCTCGTCCTGGCCGGGGTGGCCGTCCCGTCCGCGCGGTTCGTCATCAAGCGGCAGAAGGAGCTGGAGCTGCGGCGCGACCTGCGGGATATCCGGCGCGCCATCGACGAGTACAAGAAGTACTGCGAGGCCGGGGCGATTCCGAAGGAGGGGGTCGACTCGGAGTGCTATCCGACCGACCTCGACATCCTCGTGGAGGGGGTCGACAAGGTCGGCACGGTGGGACAGAAGATCAAGTTCCTGCGCCGCATCCCCCTGGATCCGTTCACCCTGTCGAAGGACTGGGGGAAGCGCTCGATGCAGGACGACCCCGACTCGACGTCGTGGGGACAGCAAAGCGTTTATGACGTGTACACGCAGCACGACGGGACGGCGCTCGATGGGACCAAATACCAGGACTGGTGAGCGCGTGGGGCGAGGCCGGGCCGCCGGCTTCACCCTCATCGAGCTGCTGATCGTCGTGGCGATCATCGGCATCCTCGCCTCCATGGCGGTGGTGCAGCTCCGCGGGACCAAGCAGCGGGCGATGGAGTCGGCGCTCAAGGAGAACCTGTACGTCCTGCGCAACTGCATCGACCAGTACTTCACCGACAAGGGGAAGTACCCGGACAGCCTCGAGACGCTGGTGGACGACGGGTACCTCCGGAAGATCCCGGTGGACCCGTTCACCGAGTCGGACACGACCTGGGTGGAGGAGCAGTCGGCGGGGGAGGACAACCCCAACCAGGAAGACGACCCCAACGCCATCGGCGGGGTGGCGGACGTGCACAGCGGCGCGACGGGAACGGCGCTCGACGGATCGGCCTACAGCGATTGGTGATTCCCCGAGCGGCCCGGTACCCCGGGCCGTCCGGTAAGGAGCGATTCATGCGACACTTGAGGCGAATCATGGGGGTCAGGGACGTGGGAAGCGGCCTGGACGCGACGCTGCGGCGTCACCGGGGAGTGTTCGCGGTCGTCGCCGCGGGGGGGCTTCTCCTCGGGGCGCTCGCCTGCGAGGACTCGGACACGGTCCCGCCGGCCGACTCGACCATCAGCCTGTCGGCGAACCCGGCGCAGGTGATCATCGAAAACAACGTTCAGGTCCTGCCGGTCACGCTCATCGCGACGGTGCGGAATTCCATCGGGGTGCCCTTGCCCGGCCAGGATGTCAGGTTCACCACGACGAACGGTGTCCTGACGCCTCCCCCGAGCACGCCGATCGAAACCGACTCCATCGGCAACGCTACCGCGATCCTGACCGCGGCCTCGCAGGGGCCCCAGGTGACCGCGACGGCCGGGAAGGCGACCGTGAGCCTGACGCTCACCGCCGGCAGCGCGGCCGTCTGCTTCATCACCTTGACGCCGAGCGATCCGCAGACGATCACCGACTGCAGCGACGAATTCGATTTCACGGTCCTCGCCGAGGACTGTGACAGCCTGCCGGTGGACGGCGTGCGCATTTTCCTGGAGTTCAACAACGCCAGCAACAACGCCAACGCGGTGACGGGCAACTTCAACCCGAGCAACGCCAGCACCGATACCGACGGCACGTTCACGACGACGCTCACCCTCAACCAGACGACGTGCAACGACAACTGCACCGACAAGGACTGCGGGACGACCATCCGGGCGAAGGATCAGTCCGGCATCGTCTTCAGCCCCGACGTCGTCCTCGTCGACGGCATCCAGTGAACCCGTGACCTCGCGACGGCGCAGGAAAAACGAAGAAGGGGCCCTCCTCATCATTCTCATGGTGGGGGTGACCGTGACCATGATCGGGCTGGCGGTCGCGTTCCAGACCTGGTCCACAGTGTGGCGGCGCGACAACGAAGAGGAGCTGATCTTCCGCGGCCAGCAGTACGTGGACGCGATCAGGGCGTACCAGAAGGACCACGCCAAGCAGTGCCCGCTGAACCTCGAGGAGCTGATGAAGCCGGGGCCGCGGCAGGTCCGCTACATCCGCAAGCTGTTCCGCGATCCGATGAAGAAGGGGGCCAAGTGGGGGCTCCTGTACGTCATGCCGGGGGGGAACGCGATCTATGACCCGGTGGCGGCGCAGAAGGCGCAGAAGGACTCGGGCTGGGGGGACGGCCAGCCGAAAGATGACAACTCGCGGAACCTCTCGGCGGGCTCCACCCAGCCGGGCGTCACCCCGATCACCCGGGACCCTGGCGGCGCCGTCCCCGGGATGGGCCCCGGCGGGCCAACGGGCCGGGTCGGCCGCGGCGGCAACGTGAACGTCGGCGTCAGCCCGCAGACCCAGCCCGGGATGGCCCTGCCGCCGCCACGGCCGGCGAGCGACTCGGACGACGAGAAGGACGTCAGCGAGCCGCCGATCGGCTGGCCGATCGCCGGCGTGATCACCCGCGTGATCGACATGGAAACCGGGAAGGTGGCGGGGGAGACCCCGACCTTCAAGGTCTACCGGGGACACGAGCACGCGGACGAGTGGCAGTTCCACGTCTTCGACCAGGGGAACGAGATGGCCCAGGCGCCGAACGGCACCCTCCCCGGCGGCTCGCCGCCTCCGTTCATCGGACCCGGATTCGGCGGCAACGGACCGATCAACGGCATGGGGAACGGAGCGCGACCGAACTTCCAGGGCGGCATGGGGGGACGGGGGATGCAGCAGGGGGGCGGCATGCAGCCGGGAGGCGGACAGGGGACCAATCCCTGGACCAAGCCCCGCAACCCGTGAACGATCCGTCGCACCCTCCGCAGCGATGATCGTCATGAAATTCGGCGGCACCTCGGTGGCGGGGGCCGCGCCGATGCGCCAGGTGGCGCAGATCGTCCGGCGCTTCGCGCGCCGGCGGCCGGTGGTCGTGGTGTCGGCGCTCGCCGGCGTGACCGACGACCTGCTGGACCTCGCGGCCGCGGCGGCGCGCGGCCGCACCGCCCACACCCGCCGGCTGCTGCAGCGCCTGCGGCGCCGCCACGAGGAAACCGCCCGCGGGCTCGGGCTCGGCGCGGACCGCCGGCCCGGTGCGGGCCGCGAGGGCCGACCGGCCCGGGCCGCGGCCGAGGCGTGGCGCGCCGATCTCGCCGAGGCGCTCGCGGAGCTCGACCGCGTCCTCACCGGCATCGCGCTCCTGCGCGAGGGCGGGAAGCGCAGCCTCGATCTCGTGCTCTCCTTCGGCGAGCGCCTGTCGGCGCGCCTGCTCGCCGCGCACCTCCACCAGATCGGCCTGCCGGCCCGCCTCGCCGATGCCCGCGACTTCGTGGTCACCGACGACTCGCACGGCAGCGCGCTCGTGGACATCGCCGCCACCGGCCGCGCCGCGCGCCGCGTGCTGCGGCCGCTGGTGCGCGCCGGCCAGATCCCGGTCGTCACGGGATTCATCGGGCGGAGCCTCCAGGGGGCGACGACGACGCTCGGACGGAGCGGCAGCGACTACACCGCGGCGCTCGTGGCCGAGGCGCTGCGGGCCAGAGAGATCTGGATCTGGAAGGAAGTGGACGGCGTGTGCACCGCCGACCCGCGGCTCGTCGAGGGGGCGCGGGTCGTCCCGCGCCTCTCGTACGAGGAGGCGGCGGAGATGTCGCACTTCGGCGCGGAGGTGATCCACCCGCGCACCATGCAGCCGGCGCGGCGGGCCGGCATCGTCATCCGCATCAAGAACACCTTCCGCCCCGGCGGCGCCGGCACGGTCATCGCGTCCCGGCCCGGACGGCGCGGCGGGCCGCTCCTGGTGGGCGGCCTCGCCGGCATGGCGCTCGTGACCATCGAGGGGAGCGGCCTCTACGGCCGGCCGGGGATGGTGCTGCGGCTGCTGTCGCCCGTGGCGCTGGCCGGCACCAACATCTACATGCTGTCGATGTCGTCGTCCGAGTACAGCATCTCCTTCGCGGTGCCGGAGGCGGACGTGGATCGCACGGCGCGGGCGCTGGAGCGCGACTTCCGCGAGCAGGGGCTCTTCGGCGAGCACGTCGCGCGGCTGAAGGTCGAGCGCGGCATGGCGCTCGTCTCGGTCGTCGGCGCCGACATGCGCGGCCAGCAGGGGATCGCCGGCCGCATCTTCAGCGCCCTCGGAGACCACGGCGTCAACGTCGTCGCCATCGCCCAGGGGTCGTCGGAGTACAACATCACGGTGATCGTGCGGGCCTCGACGATGCAGCGCGCCGTGCGCGCCGTGCACGACCGGATCAACGCCGGCCGGCTGCCGCGCGCCCGCCTGCGGGTGGTCCGGTGACGCGCCGTCCCTCCCGCGGCGCGAGCGGCCGCGACGGCCGCGTGCCGGTCGCCGTCCTCGGCGCGACCGGGGCGGTGGGGCAGCGGTTCGTGTCGCTGCTCGACCAGCACCCGTGGTTCCGGGTGACGGCGCTGTGCGCCTCCGACCGCTCGGCGGGCCGGCCGTACCGCGAGGCGGCGCGCTGGCACCTCGACCGCCCGATGCCGGACTGGGCCGCGGCGATGCGCGTCCAGCGCTGCCGGGCGGGGCTCGACGCCCGGCTCGCCTTCTCCGGCCTCGACGCCGCGGTGGCGGGGGAGATCGAGACCGACTTCGCGCGGGCCGGCCACGCCGTCGTCAGCAACTCGAAGAACCACCGGATGGATCCCGACGTGCCGCTCTTGGTGCCGGAGATCAACCCGGCGCACCTCAATCTCCTCGCGGCGCAGCGGCGGCGTTTCCGCAGCGGCGGGTTCATCGTCACCAACCCGAACTGCTCCACGGTCGGGCTGGTGATGGCGGCGGCGCCGCTCGAGGCCGCCTTCGGCATCCGGACGATCGTCGTCGCCACGCTGCAGGCGGTCAGCGGCGCCGGCTATCCCGGCGTCGCCTCGGTGGACATCCTCGACAACGTCATCCCGCACATCGCCGGGGAGGAAGAGAAGATCGAGGCCGAGTCCCGCAAGATCCTCGGCGGACTGCGGCGGCGGGCCTCCTTCACGGTCAGCGCCCACTGTCACCGCGTGCACGTCTCCGACGGTCACACGCTCGCGGCGTCGTTCGGCCTGCGGAAGAAGGCGACGCCGGAGGCGGCCCGCCGGGCGCTCCGGGAGTTCGTCTCGCCGCTCGCCGGGCTCGGGCTCCCCAGCCTGCCGCGGCGGCCGCTCGTCGTGCGGGACGAGGCCGATCGGCCGCAGCCGCGGCGCGACCGGGAGGCGGGGGGCGGCATGGTGGTGACGGTCGGCCGGATCCGCCGCTGCCCGGTCCTCGACCTGCGCCTCGTCGCGCTGGTGCACAACACCATCCGCGGCGCCGCCGGCGTCGCCATCCTCAACGCCGAGCTGCTGCGGGCGCGGGGATTGTTGTGACGCCCGGCTGGGTGAAGGTCTTCGCGCCGGCCTCCATCGCCAACCTCGGCCCGGGCTTCGACTGCCTCGGCGTGGCGCTCGACGGGCCCGGCGACATCGTGGCGGTGCGGCGGAGCGCGGGCGCCCCGGGGGTGACCATCACCGCGATCACCGGCGAGGCCGGCGGCATCCCCATGGACGCGCGCGAGAACTGCGCCGGCCGGGCCGCCCTCGCGGTCCTGGGGCAGATCCCCGGGAAGGCGGCGCGGGACACCGCCATCGAGATGACCATCCACAAGGGGCTGCCGCGCGGCAGCGGGCTCGGCTCGAGCGCCGCCTCCGCGGTGGCCGGGGCGGTGGCGGCGCACCTGCTCCTCGAGTCCCCCATCGGGCGGAACGCGCTGCTCGACGCGGCGCTCGAGGGGGAGATGGTGGCGAGCGGCGGCCGGCACGCCGACAACCTGGCGGCGTCGCTGCTCGGCGGCTTCACCATCGTGCGCAGCCACGAGCCGCTCGACGTCGTGCGGCTGGAGGCGCCGCCGCAGGCCCGCTTCGTCGTGGTGCTGCCGGAGATGGAGATCGCCACCCGCTACGCCCGCTCCATCCTGCCGCAGACGGTGCCGCTCCAGGACGCGATCGCCAACACGGCCAACGCCGCGGCGCTGGTGGCGGCGGTGGCGCGCGGGAACATCGCCGAGCTCGGGCGCGCCATCGTCGATCGGATCGTCGAGCCGGCGCGGCGCCACCTCATCCCCGGGTTCGACGAGGTCCGGCGCGCCGCGGTGGAGGCCGGCGCCTGCGGCGGATCGATCTCCGGGGCCGGCCCGGCCGTCTTCGCGGTCACCACCCCGGACAAGGCGGAGGCGGTGGCGGCGGCGATGCACGCCGCCTTCTCCCGCCACGGCCTCGGGGCGCGGCACTTCATCTGCCCTCCGGACAACCGCGGCGCGCGCCGGGTCGACGCATGACCTCCCGCCTGCAATGCATCGCGTGCGGGCAGGCGTATCCGCTCTTCGAGATCCGCTACGCCTGCGACGCGTGCGGCGACCTGCTGGAGGTCGCGCACGATCGCGATGCGCAGAAGGCCGCACGCGACGGCGCGGCCTGGCGGGCGCTCTTCGAAGGGCGGCTGGGGGCGATCGACGGCCCGCACCGCAGCGGCGTCTGGCGCTACCACGAGCTGGTGCTCCCGGATCTCGCGCCGGACGATCTCGTCAGCCTGCCGGAGGGGAACACCAACCTGTACCGCGTCCCGCGGCTCGAGGCCGCGTCGGGGAGCGCCTCGGTCCGGGTGAAGCACGAGGGGGAGAACCCGACGCTGTCGTTCAAGGACCGCGGCATGACCGCGGGCGTGTCGTTCGCGAAGCGGGTCGGCGCGCGCGCGGTGGCGTGCGCCTCCACCGGCGACACCTCGGCGGCGATGGCGGCGTACGCGGCGCGGGTCCCCGGGATGCGGGGGGTGGTCGTCCTGCCGCGCCGGCAGGTGACGCTCGAGCAGCTGTCGCAGCCGATCGCCTCCGGGGCGCTGACCGTGTCGCTGCCGACCGACTTCGACGGCTGCCTGCGGATCCTGCGCGAGGTGTGCGCGCGCCGGCCGCTGTACCTCCTGAACTCGGTCAACCCGCTGCGCCTCGAGGGGCAGAAGGCGATCGCCTACGAGATCGCCCAGCAGTGCGGCTGGGAGGTGCCGGACTGGGTCGTGGTGCCGGTCGGCAACGCCGGCAACATCTCGGCCATCGGCCGGGGCTTCGACGATCTCGCGGCCCTCGGGATCACCTCCCGCCGGCCGCGGCTCCTCGGGGCGCAGGCGGAGGCGGCGTCGCCTTTGGCGCGGGCCGAGCGGGAGGGGTTCCGCGCGCGCGTGCGGGTGACCGCCGGGCCGACCGCGGCGACCGCGATCAAGATCGGTGACCCGGTGTCCTACGACAAGGCGGTGCGGGCGGTGCGCGGGTCGGGCGGGCATTTCGTCGCCGTCGCCGAGCAGGAGATCCACGACGCCAAGGCGATCGTGGACGCCGACGGCGTCTACATCTGCCCCAACAGCGCCACCGCGGTCGCCGGGTTCCTCAAGGCGCGCGCGGCCGGGACGATCGCCGCGTCGGAGCGCGTCGTGATCGTGGCGACGGCGCACGGATGCAAGTTCAGCGGCGCGACGATCGGGTACCATGGCGGCGCCCTGCCGGGAATCACGCCGGCGCGCGCCAACCGGGTCGTCGAGATCGAAGCGGAACCCCGGGCTCTCGAAAGGCTGCTCGAAGCCGGGGAGGAGAACCCCCGATGATCAAGAAGGCGACCAGGAAGAGGAAGGGCCGGCCCCGCGCCCGCGGCGGTCCGGCGACGAAGCGGACGAAGCGGCTGCTGCGCGCCGCCGACCTGATGACCCGCGACCCGATCACCGTGCCGCAGGAAATGACGGTGGCGGATCTCTGCGACCTGTTCCAGGCGCGCAACATCAACGGCGCGCCAGTCGTGGACGACCGGGGCCTGCTGGTGGGCGTCGTGGCGCAGGACGACATCATCTACGGCGCCATGGGGCGGCCGGACCGCGCCGACGGCGCCCCGGCGCCGATCGAGGCCGCGGAGAGCGGGCGGCCCGGCGAAGGCCCGGCGCGGCGGAAGCGCGGCATGGTGGCGGCGCTGCGGGAGCGCAGCCTGCGCGCCGTGCCGGACGCGCGGCCGCGGGTCGGCGAGCGGGCCTTCTGGGCGGACCTGCGCGCCGGGGACGACCCGATGCGCATGCCGGTCCGGGCGATCATGACGAGCCCGGCGATCTCGGCGGAGGAGGCGACGCCGATCACCGACCTGTGCAACGTCATGTGGAACCTGCGCATCCACCGCGTGCCGATCGTGCGCGGCGGCAAGGTGACCGGTCTGGTGTCGTCGATGGATCTCTGCCGCGCCATCCTCAACGGGCAGATCAAGGTCTGACGGTGGGCCGCCGCGCGCCGCACCGCCGGCTGGGGGCCGCCCTCCTGATCCTCGCCGCGGCCGCGGGGTGCCGCGGCGGCGGCGGTCCGGCGGCCGGTGTGGCCGGCCTCGGGTCGATCCTGAAGGCGCGGGACGAGGTCCTCATGACCCGCGTCCTGCCGCCGCCGCTCGGCGACGGGGCGATCGCCGTCGTGGTGAAGACGGCCGAAGGCCCGCTCGAGCTGCGCCTGGCGGAACGTCAGAGTCGCGGCGCGCTCGCGGTGACCCACGCGTCGCGCCCCGGCGACGAGTTCCGCAACCTCGTCGTCGAGGACCTGACCGGTGACGGGCGCCCCGAGATCACCAGCACCTGGCTCGGCGGGCAGCTCGAGGTCATCGAGGTGCTGGGCCGCGGAGCGGACGGCAGCTGGAGCG
>Ga0111539_10010805_pt1 | contig 11494 bp, 8 predicted proteins | sample RhiMethybrSRZTD1_FD_79667 | JGI IMG/M metagenome (GOLD analysis project Ga0111539, IMG submission 79667) | Populus rhizosphere microbial communities from Tennessee, USA - Rhizosphere MetaG P. TD hybrid SRZTD1 (version 2) (version 2) | ecosystem: Host-associated > Plants > Roots > Rhizosphere >...
CACCGGGTCAAGTTCCCGCTCAACGAGCCGGCGATCGCGAAGCGGAAGTCGCAGATCGACGAGTACCTCGAGTTCTACCGGGGCGCCGGCGCCCAGCACCTGGCCGTGGCCACGAACGACATCCTGGCCAGCGTCGACGCGCTGCGCGCGAACGGCGTCGAGTTCCTCGAGACCCCGGACTCCTACTACGAGGACCCCGAGCTACGCGCCCGCATCGGCAACGTACGGGTGCCGATCGAGGAGCTGCAGAAGCGCAAGATCCTGGTCGACCGCGACGAGGACGGCTACCTGCTGCAGATCTTCACCAAGCCGCTCGGCGACCGGCCGACGGTGTTCTTCGAGCTGATCGAGCGGCACGGCTCACTGGGCTTCGGCAAGGGCAACTTCAAGGCCCTGTTCGAGGCGATCGAGCGCGAGCAGGAGGCGCGCGGCAACCTCTGAGTCATGCCGGGCGAGCCTCATCATCCGCTCAGCATCCTCTTGGTTTGCGCAGGTACCGTCCTGCCTCATGCCCCCTGTGAACCTCCGGCTGGCGGCAGCCTGTGTACTCCTCGTCCTCGCGGCCACCGCCTGCGGCTCCAACGGCCAGTCGAGCAGCGCGAAGTCGTCCTCGCCCACTGCCTCCGGCAGCGCCTCCACCACGGCCTCCGGCCCGCTCGCCAAGCAGATGCAGACGCTGCAGGACCGCGCGCAGCGGGACAGCCGGTTCAGCGAGATCACGCGCAAGCCGACGGGGGAGGAGATCAGCTCGATCCGGGGCCGGTACTCACTCGACGACGAACAGGTTGCGGCCACCTTCCGGGTGCCCGACACCTCGAGCGGAAGGCAGGCCACGGCCCGGCTCGCGATCATCGGCAAGGACTCCTACCTGCAGGTCGACCAGTGGAAGAAGCCGTCCCGCGGGTGCTGGCTGAAGACCACCTCCCAGGAGCTCTCGAAGCGCTTCGCCCTCGACGTCGCCGACTCTGACGAGGTGCCGCTGCCGGTCGGGCTGCTCACCGCCTTCGTTCCCGAGTCCTCGCAGGGAAAGGGCCTGATCCAGGGCCACCTCGACATCGCACAGGCCCTTCCCCTGCTCAGCGGTTCGCTCAAGAGCCAGCTGACCCAGGCGCGGCCGGCGGGCACGGTCGCCGCTTTCCTCACGTACGACGACACGCACATGCTGATCACGGTCCCCGGCTACGCGCTCAGCAACGCGCTGAGCACCTCCCTCAAGGTCGACGAGGGGAAGTTCAGGAGCATCGCCGCCGCCCGCTACGAGGCCGGCGTGACCACGCTCAAGAGTGGGTTCGACCAGGTGGCTGCCCCGCAGAAGGCGAAGCAGATGAGTTCCGCAGACCTGCAGGCCAACCGCTGCGGTTGACGCCAGCGCGCTACACCGACCGGTGGGACGCGTGGACGAGCCGGGTGACCGCCGCCGACACGGGCCCACAGCGCCTCGACCAGGCGGTCGCGGCTGACGACGACCCCGGCGTACGTCGCCCGGACCGTGAGGAGGGCGGCCTGGCGCACGCTGGTGACCCGGTGGACGTCGTCGGTGTCGTCGACGACCGCGACTGGAGCCGCCCGGGTGGCGGCGATGTGCCACGGTGGCCCGGCGCTGAAGAGCCGCTGAAGGCGCGGCGCGCTACTGCAGGAGCACCAGGCCGTCGAGCTCGACGTTGCCGGCAAGGTTCTTCAGCCTGATGCCGTAGGTCTTGGCGGGGTCGAGGTCGTTGAACACGATCATCATCAGGCGCGATCGAGGCACGAGCTGGTTGATCACGCGGGTGCCGCAGAGCTCGTTGCCGCCGTCGAGCAGGCAGATCTCGGCCTCGCCGAGGTCCGCCCGCGCCGGCATCACCATCCCGACGCTGCGGGCGGAGAAGGTGAGGGTCGCGGTCGAGCCGACGGTGCTCGTCGCCTTCACGAAGCCGCCGAAGGCGCTCGTCTGCGCGAGCGACGCTCCCCAGCCGGCGCTGTAGACGAAGGCGGGACTGTCCTCCTGGTGGACCACGTCAGCGAACGTCGGGCCCGAGGCGGGTGGGCTGATGTTGCCGGCCTCGTCCCTGGTCTCGATGCTGAACCGGTAGTTCAGGCCCGGGGTGAGGGTGAGCCCGACCGTTCGGGAGCTCCTCCAGTCACCGAGCACCTGCGAGGCCCCGCCGTTGACGCTCACCGAGAGCCGGTACTTGAGGTTCCCGGTGGGCGTGAGGTTGTCGGTGCCGGCTGGCCACGACATGCGGACCGGGATGGAGTTGCCGGCGGTGTTCGTCCCGAGTCCGCTGAACCGGACCAATGACTGGGTCGGCGGGGCGGCCGTGGGCACGGTCGTGTCCGCGCACCGGTAGACGGCCACGTCGTCGATGTACCACCCGTTGTCGCCGAAGGACGAGTCCGAGCCGATGCGGAAGCGGAAGCGGACGCTCCTGCCGACCAACGAGCTCAGGTCGAGACGACTGGAGTAGTACCCGCTGCTCTCGTTGACGAACGCCGCCCGGCCACCGAGCGGGTTGTCGGACGCGGTCGTGATCGTCCCTGTGTAGCCGTTGTCGACGAACAGGCTCCCGGCGTCAGTCCAGGCACCCGCTGCGCCCACCTGGTACTCGACGACACCGCCGTCGTAGGTGTCGAAGAGGTCGTCCTCGAAGCCGTACGCGTGATTGAACCGCAGGTAGGCGTTCGCCGGCACTGTGATCCGTTTCGCCATCGCCATCGAGTAGTCGGCCGCGGTGCCCAGGTTCTCTCCCCACAGGTTGTGGGTCCCGCTCGTCGCGTATGTCGCGAAGGCCGGCTGCGGGTAGTTCCAGCCGCTGGCCCCGAGTCCCGTGATCTTCACCCAGTTGCCGCTCGCCGTGTTCTCGAGGTCGTCGCTGAACACGTCGGTCCGCGTGGTCCCCGACGGGCACACCCGGGCCTCGGGCACCGAGGCGGCCGGCGGGTCCAGGTTCATCTCGACGGCCGTGACCGCCTTGCGCACCTGCGTGCAGTTGAGCGCCGTGATGGCCGCGGTGCCGACCAGGTTGGTGCACGCCTGCTGGAGGGCGTTGTAGAGGTCGGCGTAGTCGCTCGCCGAGGTCAGCAGGTTCGTCTCGGCCTCGTAGTAGATCCGGGCCGCCTTCGCGAGCCCGATCCCGGTGACCACCTGGCCGTTGAAGGTGCCACCGGCCGTGATCAGGAACGCTGCCTTGTTGTTGACGCCGCTGTTGTCGTGGACGCCGCCGTTGTCGAACTCGTCGAGGTCGGCCGCGTAGAGCGGGCTCGTCATCCGGTCCGGTGAACCGAAGAGCGTCGGGTCCTCCATGTCACGACTCGGTCCGCCCGGTGCGTCCTCGAAGAGCTGCCACTTGGCGTCGGCCGTGTCAGTCCCGGACCCGTCCGTCTGGTCGATGAACTCGCCGAACACGTCGGAGAAGGACTCGTTGATGGCTCCTGACTGGTAGTAGTAGAAGAGGCCCGAGGTGTGCTGGGTGACCGCGTGGGTCATCTCGTGCCCGATGAAGTCGTCGGAGCTCGGGTAGTCCGCGCCGAGCACGATCTGCGTCCGGTTCCAGAAGCCGTTGCGCATCGGGCACGCCCCGAAGTCCGGGTCGCAGGCGCGGACAGTGGCCACGATCGCGCCGCCGGCCCCGTCGAAGCTGTCGCGGCCGAACCGGCCCTTGTAGAAGTTGTAGGTGGCGCCGAGGTACTGGTAGGCGAGGTTGACGTCGGCCACGGCGCTGACTGGGCCACGTTCGATCCGCACCGGCGTCGTGCAGGGCACCTGGGCCGTGCTGTTGTTCGCGTCGCAGATCCGCCGGTTCAGGGCCTCCTCGTTCTGGCTGAAGTGCAGCGCCACGCTGCCGAGCCTCGCGTCGACCAGGACGAGCTCGTTGACCGTGTGCGCGGGGCCGCCGGAGACGTCGACGCGCCAGACGGGCGTCGGACGACCGAGCCCTGGTCCGCCCATCAGCCTCGAGTCGTAGACCCAGAGCTTGGGGGTGGAAGCGTGGAGCCTGGACCCCGCCACCCTCTCCTGACGTGCGACCACGGCCCGGGCGGTACGGCGGGCGCTCGCCGCGCTCACGGCGGGTCGCGCCGAGAACGACGAGCTCGGCTCCGACTCGCCGCTCGCGGAGAGGATGCGACCACGGGCGTCCAGGTTGACGACCAGCTCGCCTCCCAGCACGGGAAGGCCCTTGAGCACCTGCTGGAAGCGCACCGACGACCGTCCGCCGGGGACAGCGCTCTTGCTCTTCAGGTCGAGCGTGGTCGAGCTGCCGAGCTTGAAAGTGCGGCTGTGCGCAGCGAGGAACGCACGCGCCACTCGCTCGGGTGGTGCGGTGGCCGGGACTCCGGCCGGCCTCGGGAGTGGCCGGCCGGGCTTCGAGCCGAGGAACGGCGTCCGTGCCGCCCGGGCGGCAACGGGCGTGGCCGCAGCCCGGCCACCGTCAGGGGCGAGGTGCGTCCGTACGGCGGCGGGGGCGCCGGCGACCGGTGCCTGCGGGAGCGCCAGTGAGGCACCGAGAGCGGCGACACAAAGGCCGACCAGGGGCATGCGCTTGTTGCACATCTGAAGAACCTCGCGTCGTCGGGTCGATGGGAACGCAGGCCCCGCGCCCGGCTCCGAGCGAGCACGATCTGCGCGACCGTGGGAATACGCGTGCAGCATGTCGTCGCCACCTTGCGTAATCCTGTGCTCGTGAGCGATTGGTCCCGGAACCTCCGGAGACGTCGACCCGGACGGGTCCCTCAGTTGGCGTCGGTGACCGCGACCAGCTCCGCCATCTCCTCTGTGGGCTCGGCGGCGATCTCCTCGCGCTCGAGGAAGCGGCGACCCGCCGCCAGTACGACGACCGCGATCGCGACGGCCCCGGCGCCCATCCAGAACGGAGCGTGCACGGAGACGTTCTCGCCGAGCTTGCCGGCAAGGTACGGCGCGATCGCGCCGCCGCCGAAGCGCACGAACGAGTACGCCGCCGAGGCCACCGGTCGCTCGACCGGAGCGGCACCCATGACGGCCTCGGTGATGACGGTGTTGTTGATGCCGAGGAACGCGCCGGCCACGATGATCCCGACCACCAGCGCCGGCTTGGAGTCGGTGAGCACCGCCATCATGGCGAGGTCGAGCGCGAAGAACGTCAGGGAGCCGAGCACGACCGGCACCGAGCCGAACCGCCCCTGCAGCATCGGCGCCACCCAGACCGACGTGATCGCGAGCAGCAGGCCCCAGCCGAAGAAGATCCAGCCGACCTGCGAGGCGGTCATGTCGAGCGGGAAGGGCGCGAATGCCAGCAGCGTGAAGAACCCCATGTTGTAGAAGAGCGCGGTGATCGCGATCGTCAGCAGACCCGGGTAGCGCAGTGCCCGGAACGGATCCATCAGGGAGGTACGACGTGCCGCCGGGGGAGTCCTCGGCAGGAAGAATGCGGTGGCGACGAGCGCCACCGTCATCAGCACCGCGACGCCGTAGAACGGGGCGCGCCAGGACAGCTCGCCCAGCTGGCCGCCCACGATCGGGCCGGCCGCGATGCCGAGCCCCAGGGCCGCCTCGAACAGGATCACGGCCTGCGCGGTCGAGCCGCGCGCGGACATCACGATCGTGGCCAGCGCGGTGGCGATGAACAGCGCGTTGCCCAGGCCCCAGCCGGCCCGGAAGCCGACGATCGCGCCGATGGTGTCGGAGGACCCGGCGAGGGCCGAGAACACGATGATCAGGACCAGGCCACACAGCAGCGTCCGCTTCGCACCGATGCGGCTGGAGACGACGCCGGTGATCAGCATCGCGACGCCCATCACCGCCATGTAGCTGGTGAACAGCAGCGACACCTGGCTCGGTGTCGCGTCGAGCTGGTCGGCGATCGGCTTCAGGATCGGGTCCACCAGGCCGATGCCCATGAACGCGATCACGCACGCGAACGCGACCGCCCACACCGCTCGCGGCTGCTGGAGGATCGACTGCTTCGGTGGGGCGAGGGGGTCGTGGTGCTGGACGGTGGCGGTCACGGAGTTCCTTCCTGGGTCGGGGGTACGAGATCCCGCAGCAGCGCCACGGCGGTCTCGAGGTCGTCGACGGAGCGCCCGGAGGCGGCGATCCGCTCCGCGATCAGGTCGGCGTTGTGCCGGCGCAGCGTGGCGAGTGTCGTGCGACCGAGCGCGGTGAGCGTGACGAGGTTTGCGCGGGAGTCGTCCGGGTGTGGCGAACGCTCGGCCCAGCCGCGATCGACCAGGCCGTTGACCAGGCCGGTCATGGTCGGCTGGCTGCAGCGGTCGTGGTCGGCGAGCCGGCCGACCGTGCTCGGCCCGAGCTCGTCGAGCAGGCTCATCAGCCGGGTGCTGGCGGCAGGGACGTCGACGTTGTGGCGTCGTACGTCGCGGACCAGGCGGGCCACGAGCACGACGAGCTCGTTGCTCAGCCGGTGCATGTCGGCGTCCATGCACCTCACTTTACATAGGCAACCTATGCAAAGTCACATCAGGTGGCGGCGGGCTCGATCCGGCCGCTGACCTCGCCGAGCGCGATCCGGCCGCCGAGGGCGCCGGGCGCGGTGGCACGGAGCACGACCTCGTCGCCGTCCTCGAGGAACGAGCGCTCACGGCCGCCGGCGGTGAACGGTTCCTTGCCGCCCCACGACAGCTCGAGGAACGAACCGCGCTGACCGCGCTCGTCGCCGCTGACGGTGCCCGAGGCGAACAGGTCGCCGGTGCGCAGCGACGCGCCGTTGACGGTCATGTGCGCGAGCATCTGGGCGGGCGCCCAGTACATCGACGCGTACGGCGGGCGGCTGACCACCTCGCCGTTGAGCAGCACCTCGATGTCGATCTCGAGGCCGGCCTTGCCGTCGACGCTCAGGTAGTCCAGCGGCACCGGTTCCTGCCGGGGGAGGTCGACCCGGGCGGCCTCGAAGGCGTCGTACGGCGTGACCCAGCCGGAGATCGAGGTCGCGAACGACTTGCCGAGGAACGGGCCGAGTGGCACGTACTCCCAGGCCTGGATGTCGCGGGCCGACCAATCGTTGAGCAGGACGACTCCGAACACATGATCGGGGGCGTCGTCGGCGGCCAGTCTTCCGGACCCCGCTGGTACGCCGACGACGAACCCGACCTCGGCCTCGATGTCGAGGCGCTGGCTCGGTCCGAAGACGGGTACGTCCGAGTCGGCGGGCTTGCGCTGGCCGTGCGGTCGGATCACCGGCGTGCCGCTGACCACGACCGTGCCGGCGCGCCCGTGGTAGCCGACGGGGAGATGCCGCCAGTTCGGGAGCAGTGCCTCGCCGTCGGGACGGAAGATCCTGCCCACGTTGGTCGCGTGTTGCAGCGAGCAGTAGAAGTCGACGTAGTCGGCGACGTCGAACGGCTGGTGCAACGTGATCCGGTCGACCGGGACCAGGTTCGGCTCGACGAGGTCTCGCGCGCTCTCGTCCGTGAGCAGGTGCGTGAACCAGGTGCGCAGCGAGGTCCAGGTGGCGCGTCCTGCCGCCATGATCGGGTTGAGCGTCGGCGCCTCGAAGGCGTGCGCGATCTCGAGCATCTCGGCCGGTGCGACCGGCGCCGCGTCGAGCACGAAGTCGCCGATCCGGACGCCCACCCGCGGTGCGTCGCGCTCCGCGGTCGAGAACACGCCGTAGGGCAGGTTGTCGACGTCGTACGTCGAGCCCGCCGCTCCCTCGACCCAGCAGCTCATGCTTCGTCCTTCCAGAGGTCGAGGTCCACGAGGTCCTCGTGGACGTCGAGCACGCTGCACGAACCGAACGAGGTGAACCAGCGTCGTGCCGACGCACAGGCCGCCGCGGCTGGCAGCCGAGTGGCTGGTTCGGCCGACGACAGTGCCGCCTCGATGTCGCCCCCGTCCAGCGCGACGCGGGTCGCGAGCAGGACGTTCAGGAACCCGTGGTGCTCGAACCCGGTCTCCGGGTCGGTGTGCCGGACCGCGTCGTGCAGCCCGGCCGTGCACTTGAACGGCGTCTCCCGGTCGAGCGCCGCGTCGATGCTCGACGCCAGCTCGGCCACCGACGGGAACGCGTCGGCGGTCACGCCACCGGTGCGGAACTTGAGCCGGAGGCCCGCCATCGAGATCTCGTCGAGCGCGGCCAGGAAGGCCTGGTCGCCGACCAGCACGCGTCGCGGAGGCTCGACGTACACCTCGACGTCGTCGCCCATCTCGCTGCGCAGGTTGTCGACCATCGCCACCACGCGGGAGGCGTTGCGGGCGAGGTCGTCCCCGACTCCGCCGCCGTCGCGCAATGCGATCTCGAGCGCGCGGAGCCGGAGCCCGTCGGCGCGCGACCAACGGACCGCCGGCTCGAGCGCACCGGCACCGCCGGTGACCACGACGTTCAGGTCCAGGGGTCGGTCGGGTTCGGCGAGCGGGACCAGGTCGGCGAGGCGCGTGTCACTGACCACGAACCGGCCGACCAGAGCGGCGTACGGCGCCTCGCGGTGGCCATGATGTTCCTTCACGGCCTGGTCGAGGGGCAGATTGCCGGGCGGGAAGATGGCGGCGTCGTCGACCAGCGCATCGAGGAACGCGGGACTCTCCGGGGGCATGGTTGCCACGCTATGACACGGGCGGCAGGGTGGGCACGTGGCGTACTACAGATCCGTCGGTGACATCCCGCCCACCCGGCACACGGCGCATCGTGACCCGCAAGGACGGCTCCGGTTCGAGGAGCTGATGGGGGAGGAAGGGTTCTCGTCGGACTCGTCACTGCTGTACCACGCTGGCGTACCGTCGGCGATCGTCGACAGCCAGGTCTGGAACCTGCCCGACCAGGGGACGACGCCGAACCACCCGCTCAAGCCGCGCCACCTCAAGCTGCACGACCTCTCGACGGGCTCGAGCTCCGGGGTCGACGCGGTGACCGGCCGCCGGCTGGTTCTCGGCAACGGCGACGTGCGGATCTCGTACGTCGTCGCGTCGGACACCTCGCCGTACTACCGCAACGCGACCGGTGACGAGTGCGTCTACGTCGAGGCCGGCTCCGGCACCGTGGAGACGTCGTTCGGGGTGCTGTCCTACCGCACTGGTGACTACGTGCTGGTCCCGCGCGCGACGACACACCGGTGGTTGCCTGCCGAGGAGTCCCGGCTGTACCCGATCGAGGCCAGCTCCCACATCGCGCCGCCGAAGCGCTACCTGTCACGGTTCGGCCAGTTTCTCGAGCACGCGCCGTACTGCGAGCGCGACCTGCACGGCCCGAGCGAGCCGTTCGTCCAGGAGGGCGCCGACGTCGAGGTACTGGTGAAGCACCGCGGCAGCGGTCCCGGCGGCATCGTCGGCTCCAGGCTGACCTACGCGACGCACCCGCTCGACGTCGTCGGCTGGGACGGCTGCCTCTACCCGTACACGTTCAACGTCGAGGACTTCATGCCGATCACCGGCAAGGTGCACCAGCCGCCGCCCGTGCACCAGGTCTTCGAGGGCTGGAACTTCGTGATCTGCAACTTCCTGCCCCGCAAGGTCGACTACCACCCGCTCTCGATCCCGGTGCCCTACTACCACTCCAACGTGGACTCCGACGAGGTCATGTTCTACGTCGGTGGCGACTACGAGGCGCGCAAGGGCTCCGGCATCAACATCGGCTCGATCTCGCTCCACCCCGGCGGCTACGCGCACGGCCCGCAGCCGTCGGCGTTGGAGGTGTCGATCGGGGTCGAGTACTTCGACGAGTCCGCGGTCATGGTCGACACCTTCCGCCCGCTCGAGCTCGGTGAGGGCGGCCTGGCCGTGGAGGACCCGGCTTACGCGTGGACGTGGGCCGGCCGCGGCCCCGACGCCGAGGGTGGCGGGGACGGCGACGGCGGTCCCGCGGTCTTCAGCAACAGCTGAGACGGGTCAGCTGTCTCGTGCTTGGCCCAGGGGATGTTGCGGAAGCACATGGCGGCGGGCCAATCGCAGCCGATGGTGTGCAGTGCTTGTAGCGACCCTGATCTCGATCCCCTGGTGCTTTGAGGTGGAACCGGCACTCGCGTCCGACGTCGAGGATCTCGGAGTCGCCACCGAGGGCGGGGCTGCGGTTTCACCACGGTATGCAGACGAACCTGCGCTTCCCATGGTGAGCACATCGTGGGGAGCGCGGGTTCATCGTGGGCAGCAAGCGGCCCTGTCCGGTTTGTCGTGGTTACACCAACAGACCGTGGTAATTCGCCGCCGCTGCTGACGCCGTCCCGTGCAGCGACTCTGGATCGTGCTGCCTGGCCAGACCGATCACTGGGGGCCCGTGATACCCCCACACTTGTCCCGGAACTGCACCGGATCGCGCGAATCTCGTGCAGTTCCGGGACAAGTGCGGGGAAACGTCACACAGGGTGAGCGCCCCTGCCGCGGAAGCTCGCATGTGCGGGCTTGCGGGGGTCGACGTCGTGATCCGGACCCCGATAACTCCGCATTTGCGGTCTTGCGGTCTTGCGGGCGCTCGCTGCTCGACCACCGGGCGTCGTTGGGTCAGCAGACCCAACAAAACAAACCGCCACCCGTGAGGCCGGCCCCGACCCCGCGCGCCCACCTCTCCGTCGCTGCGCCTTTCAACCGATGACAAGCCATCGCCGCGAGGAGGTCTCAACACCCGCCTGCTGGCGTTCGCTGCTCAACCACCGGCAACCGGCACCCGGTCGCTCAGCCGAACAGCAACGAGATCCTCTTCAGCACGTGGTCCTCGACCGCGGCCTTGTCGACGGACAGGTCGCTCAACGGACCTGTGCCGGCCTCGTGCTCGAGCAGGGCCAGCAGGACGTGCTCGGTCCCGATGTAGTTGTGGCCCAGCCGGAGCGCCTCTCGGGAGGTGAGCTCCAGCGCCTTGGCTGCACCGCTGCTGTAGGGCACCAGCGACGGTGGCTCGTCGACGGCGACCGGGAGCGTGACCGCCGCACGCAGTCGTTCGGCGGTGACGTCCTGCGCCGCCAGTGCGTGGAAGGCGAAGCCCTCCGGTTCGGCGAGGAGCCCGAGCACGAGGTGCTCGGGTCGCACCTCCGCGTTGCCGGCGGCGACCGCCTCGTTGTGGGCCGCCATCACGACATTGCGCGCCCGTACGGTGAACCGGCTGAAGTCCGAGTTGGCGCTCGGGTCGGCCTGTTCCTTCGGCACGAACCGTTTCTGCGCCGCCTGCTTGGTGACGTTCATGCTCTGGCCGATCTCGGTCCACGAGGCGCCGGACCGGCGGGCCTGGTCGACGAAGTGGCCGACCAGATGATCGGCGACGTCGCCGAGGTGTCCAGCCGCGAGCACCGCGTCGGACAGCTGTTCCAGCGCGTCCTCGTGCGTCTTCTTGATCGCGGCGATCAGGTCGTCCAGCCGGATCGGGGTCGTGCTGCGGAGCGGTTCGGTCATGCGTCAACTCTAGGTTGACGACTCGGTAGCGTCAACCAGTGGTTGACGCGCGTCAGTCGGCGACGACCAGCCCGTACTCGAGGACGGGCACCGTCGCGCCGCCGATTTCGTGGGTGCCGGCCGAGCCCGTGAAGTGCCAGCCGTTGCGACGGTAGAAGGCCTGTGCGCGCTCGTTGCCGGCGATCACGTGCAGCCGGGCCTCGGACACTC
>Ga0111539_10010806_pt1 | contig 11493 bp, 12 predicted proteins | sample RhiMethybrSRZTD1_FD_79667 | JGI IMG/M metagenome (GOLD analysis project Ga0111539, IMG submission 79667) | Populus rhizosphere microbial communities from Tennessee, USA - Rhizosphere MetaG P. TD hybrid SRZTD1 (version 2) (version 2) | ecosystem: Host-associated > Plants > Roots > Rhizosphere >...
CGAGTGACGCCTTCCAACATCTTCCAGGTGGACGGCGCGGCGAGCGAGCGGGCCGCCTACGACTCCGCACGCGAATCTCTCTCCGCGCGCCTCGGCGCGCTCGCGGTCCCGTTCGCCGTGCACCGAGACGTACAGCCGGTGCTCCGCCTCCACGAGTCGGGTCGCGCCGCGCTGGCGGACGAGCTGGCCGCGCTCACCAAGCGCGCTGTCTCCGCCCGCGTGTCCATGGATGGGAACGAGGCGGTCGTCGTCCCGGGCCGCGAGGGCACGGCGATCGACGGCGAGGCCGTGCTCGCCTCGCTTCGGGAGACGGCGCTTGCGGGCCTGCCGTCCTTCGATGTCCAGCTCCAGAGCGTCGAGCCGCCCATCTCCACCGAGGCGGCCGAACGCGCGGCGACGACCGCGCGCACGATCGCGGCAGCTCCGGTGAGGCTCGAGCTCGAAGGCGAGGGCGACATCGGCCGGCTCGGTCGCGTCCAGCTCGCCTCGCTCGTCCGCTTCGAGCCGAAGGCCGGCGCGGTGAACGTCGTCCTCGACCCGGCGGGCATCGAAGGCGAGCTCCATCCCCTCGTCAAGCCGTTCACGCGCAAGCCCGAGGACGCCACCTTCCGCGTCTCGGGCGACCGCGCCTACGTCATCAAGGCGAAGAACGGGACGACCCTCGACGTCAAGGGCGCGCAAGGAGCGATCTACGATGCCGGCACGGGCCCCGGCCGCAGGCTCGCCGTGCTCGGGCTCGCGACGCTCGCGCCCGAGCTGACGACGAAGGACGCGAAAGCGCTCGGGATCCGCGAGCCCATCTCGACCTTCACGACCGACATGGGCCTCTCATCGTCGAACCGGATCTGGAACGTGCATCTCCTCGGGAACTACCTCGACGGCACGATCGTGAAAGCCGGCGGGACGTTCTCCTACAACGAGGTCGTCGGGCCGCGCACGATCGAGCGCGGGTTCCGCGAGGGCCAGATGATCTTCGGCGGCGTTCTCATCCCGTCGATCGGCGGCGGTGTCTGCCAGACGGCCACGACCATCTTCAACGCCGCCTTCGAGGCCGGTCTGCCCGTGAGCGAGCGGCACAACCACTCCTGGTACATCAGCCACTACCCGATGGGCCGCGACGCGACCGTGTCTTGGGGCGGCCCAGACCTCGTCTTCAAGAACGACCTGAAGCACGCGATCCTCATCGACGTGAGCTACACGGACACGACGTTCACGATCAGCTTCTACGGGACGAAGCAGGGCCGCAAAGTCACCTCGACGACCGCGGACCCGACGAACTACACGCAGCCGAAGATGCAGTACGCGATCGACCCGACGGCCGCGCCCGGCTCGAAGACCGTCGTTGCGGGCGGCGGGCCGGGCTTCGACACGAACGTCCACCGCAAGGTCTACGAGCACGGGAAGCTCATCAGGGAGGACGACTTCTTCACCCGATACACCCCTGAGAACCCGACGACGGTGTACGGCCCCGGCGGCAAGCCGCCCGGTCCCTACATCGTCCTGCCGACCAGCGGTTAGAGCGGTTAGAGTCCGGCCCGCATGAGGCCGGAAGCAGCAACTCTTCGACTCGCGGTCTTCCCCCGCTCGAGCCTGCTGACCAACGTCCTCCTTGTGCTCGGCGGCGCGGGGTTCGTCGCGCTCGCGGCGCAGGTCTCGATCAGCCTTCCGTTCACGCCGGTGCCGATCACCGGTCAGACGTTCGCCGTCGTCCTGGTCGGCGCGTCGCTCGGTTCGCTCCTCGCCGTCGCCAGCCTCGGCGTCTACATCTTCGTCGGCGCTCTCGGCGCGCCCGTCTACGCCGACCAGACGCACGGCTGGGACGTGCTCACGGGCCCGACCGGCGGTTACATCATCGGCTTCGTACTCGCGGCCGCGCTGACCGGCTTCCTCGCGCGGGAGCGCTGGGACAGGCGCTTCTCCTCGGCGGTCGCGGCGATGCTCTCCGGCAACGTCGTCATTTACCTCTTCGGGCTTCCCTGGCTCGCCGCGAAGATCGATACGGGGCTCGAGGACACCCTCGAAGCCGGCCTCTACCCCTTCGTCGTGGGCGACCTGATCAAGCTGTATCTCGCCGGCGCGCTGCTGCCAGCCGCATGGGCGCTGGTGCGCCGCTTCAAGGGTTAGCCGACCCCCTCGCGGGTACCCCCACCAGACGACGAAAACAACCCTAGGAGGGGGTTCTTCGTGGCATCTGTCACCGAATCGATCACTGTCGATTGTCCCATCTCGACGGTCTACAACCAGTGGACGCAGTTCGAGGAGTTCCCGCGCTTCATGGAGGCCGTCGAGGCGGTCTCGCAGACCGACGACACGCATCTCCACTGGGTCGCCGAGATCGGCGGCAAGCGCCATGAGTGGGATGCCGAGATCACCGAGCAGCGCCCGGACGAGGTCATCTCCTGGCGTGCGCTCGACGGCCAGTACAACTCCGGCCGTGTGCTCTTCGAGAAGGTCGACCTGTCGACCACCAAAGTCACCGTCGAGATGCAGCACGAGACCGAGGGCATGATGGAAACGCTCGGCTCGGCTCTCGGCTCTGACAGCCGCCAGGTCAAGGGCGACCTCGAGCGGTTCAAGGAGTTCATCGAGTCGCGCGGCGCCGAGACAGGCGGCTGGCGCGGCGAGGTCAACGCCGGCGAGCGCGTTCGCTAGTCGAACGAGCTAGCTACTGCGCGTCGGCTTTGGCGGATGAGGTCGGCGGCTGCTCGGCGAGCCGGTTCTCGTAACCGGCCACGACAGTCGCCACCGTCTCCGCCGGGTCGTCGCTCACGTACAGGAGGCCGACGTCCTCCTCGGAGACCATCCCTTCACGGAGGAGTCGGCCCCGTACCCAGAGCATCAGCCCCTCCCAGTAGTCGGAGTCGAAGAGGACGACCGGGAAGTGCACCACCTTTCCCGTCTGGATGAGCGTGAGCGACTCGAAGAGCTCGTCCAGCGTCCCGAAGCCTCCCGGAAAGATCACGAACCCTTCGGCGGCCTTCACGAACATCGTCTTGCGGGCGTAGAAGTGATGGAACGTGAGGTTGACGTCGAGATAGGGGTTCGAGCCCTGCTCGTGCGGCAGCTCGATGTTGAAGCCGACCGAGAGTCCGCCACCCTCACGGGCACCGCGGTTCGCGGCCTCCATGACACCCGGCCCGCCTCCCGTGACGACGGTGAAACCCGCTTCCGCGAAGCGCTTGCCGACGTCTACGGCCGCGGCGTAGTACGGATTGTCTTCGCTGACCCGGGCGGAGCCGAAGATGGTGACGGCGGGCTTGGCGATTGCCGACACCGCCTCGAACCCTTCGAAGAACTCGTCCGCGATCTTGGCGACGTGCTTGCGCTCGGCGCCGTCGTCGCTCTGGAGGAGCCGCCGGTCGTCCAAGCTAGAACGTGCGCTCGACGTGGGTCGCCGTCATCGCGACGGCGAGGAACACGGCGAGCCCGATGTACACGGCTCCGGCAGTCAGCCGCTGCGAGGTCGTCACCTTGTAGTACAGGGCAGCCGCCGGGGAGTCGCGTTCGCGCCAGCGGCGCCAGAGCTCGATGGCGCCGACAACCAGGATGAGGATGAGGATCGGGTTCGGGTGCCAGAAGGCAAGGGCGACGAGCCCGGCCAGGCCCACGGCCCAGAGCGCCGGGTGGACAGCCGCCACGGCGCGTCCTCCGTCGAGCGGAACGATGGGGAGCAGGTTGAAGAGGTTGAGGAAGAAGCCCGTGAACGCGAGCGCGATCAGAAATTGGGAGTCGAGCGCCTCGCCGAAGCCCCAGACGACCACCGAGCCGAAGGTGCCGAGGATCGGGCCGGCGAGCGCGACGCGCGCTTCCTTCCAGGCATCCGCAGGCATCTGCTTCATCCCGACGACGGCGCCGAGGAAGGGGATGAAGAGCGGCGCCGAAGCCGGCACGCCCTGGCGGCGGAGCTCGAAGACGTGGCCGAGCTCGTGGACGAGGATCAGAAGGACGAAGCCGACGGCGAAACGCCAGCCCCAGATCCATGCATAGGCCGCGATCGAGACGAGCATCGTCCCGGAGGTCGCGAAGATCTTGAACTTGAAGAGCGCAAGCGCGAGGAACTTGAACTTTGCGAGAAGCGCACCGATCGCCGCGAGCGGCGCGATCAGCTTCTTCCCGATCTCCTTCCAACGCTGCTCCGGGTGAATCGGCTTGTACTCACGCTGCGGCTCCGGCTCGTAGAGCGGATAGTCGGGCTCGCGCTGCGGAGTAAATGGGCCCACGTCGGATTCATCGTAGCCAGCGGCCGATCCCTTGAACCCTGCAAGGCGAAGCGTCTCTGGCCGCGCCGCCTTGAAAAGGCTCGACGGCGGTACTAGCTTCCTCCGCATTCCCTAGGGAGGAGGTTTCGCCATGAAGGATCGCCGAATCCGTCGCTGGCGCACAGCGACGGCTCTCGCGCTCGGGGCGGTCATCGGGGTCATGCTCGTCGCCCCGCCTGCCGGAGCTCATTTCGTTCCGTCCATCTCGCACATCTGGTCGCACATCAAGGCCAAGGGCGACGACCGATGGGCGAAGATCGCCTCGCCGTCTTTCAGTCGCACGCGCGAGAGCACAACGATCCTGGACAATTCGGTGGGCTCGTCCGCCGGCTTCCCGACCGACACGCTCGTCGGTCAGGTGACCATCGCTGTTGGCGGCAGCCAGAAGCAGCTGGTGCAGCTCCAGGCGTCCGTGAACGTGGCCTACAACAGCGGCACGGCGCCGTTCAATTTCAACTACTACCTGTCTGACGGCGACAACACGGTTCTGGCCAACAACAGCCAGACCTTCGCGATGCGTGTCGTCGACAGCGCAGACTGGGAAGCGGGACCGATCAGCTGGGTCCGCACCGCGAGCCCTGGTACCCATACCTACAAGCTCTACGCGTGGTCGGCCGGTGGGACGACGCCCTCGACGCTGGTCAGCGGCTTCAGCCTCATCGCCACGACGCATCCTTTCAATGGAACAGGAGCCGTTCCGGCGCGCCAAGCACCTGCTCCGCGCACGGCGATTCACCACTGAGTCGTTAGATTTCTTGGGGGGCTACGTGGAGCCCCCCAAGGCCTACGAGCCCCTCCCGATCCACTCCTCGCCGCCCTCGTAGACCTCCTTCTTCCACAGGGGCACGGTCTCCTTGAGCGTGTCGATCGCGTCCTTGCAGGCGGCGAGCGCGTCCTGGCGATGCGGGGCGGAGACGGCGATCGCCACGCTCGTCTCGCCGATCTCGCAGACCCCCACACGGTGCGTGATGGCGATGGCGCACAGGTCGTAGCGGTCATTCAGCTGCTCGGCGAGATCTGTCATGACGTTTTCGGCCATGCCTTCGTAAGCCTCGTACTCGAGCCGCACCACCTTGCGGCCCCGCGACTCCGCGCGGACGGTGCCGACGAAGGTGGCGATGGCGCCGGCGCGCTCGTCTTCGACCTCTGCCACGACCGCGGCGAGGTCGATGGGGTCCGCGGTGAGCCGAAACGCGCCGCCCGAAACGGGCGGTATGAGCGCGACCTCGTCCCCCTCTGCCAAGGGCTGGCCGCGCCCGACGTAGGCGCGGTTGACGGCGAAGACGAGGCCCGCGGGCTCCTCGCCGAGCTCGAGCGCCCGCCAGACATCCTCGACTCGGGCTCCGGCGCCGAGGTCGACGTCGCGCCGTCCCGTTCCCGCGTGCTCGCGCAGGCCGGCGAAAAGTCTCACCGTGACTCGCATGGGCGTTAGCCTAGAGGCGATGGCGAAGGCCGAAGACCGCCGCGAGACCGACTCGGGCATCGAGGTCAAGCCGGTCTACACGCCCGAGGACGCCGGCGGGGTGGAGCTCGGGCGGCCGGGCGAGTTCCCGTTCACGCGCGGGCCGTATCCGGACATGTACCGCGGCCGTCCCTGGACGATCAGGCAGTACGCGGGCTTCGCCTCGGCCGAGGAGACCAACGCCCGCTTCCGCTACCTGCTCGAGCGCGGCCAGACGGGGCTCTCGGTCGCGTTCGACCTCCCGACCCAGCTCGGCCTCGATTCCGACGACGAGCGCGCCGCGGGGGAGGTTGGCCGCACGGGCGTCGCGATCGACTCGCTCGCGGACATGGAGATCCTCTTCGACTCGATCCCGCTCGGCGGGGTGTCGACCTCGATGACGATCAACGCACCGGCCGCGCTCTTGCTCCTCCTCTACGAGCTCGTCGCCGAGGGGCAGGGGGTCGCTGGCGCCGAGCTGCGCGGCACGGTGCAGAACGACATCCTCAAGGAGTACGTGGCGCGCGGGAACTACATCTTCCCGCCGCGCCCTTCGATGCGGATCACGACCGACCTCTTCGCCTACTGCCACGAGCGGCTGCCGAAGTGGAACACGATCTCGATCTCGGGGTACCACATCCGCGAGGCGGGCTCGACGGCGGTACAGGAGCTCGGCTTCACGCTCGCGCACGGGATCGCCTACTGCCAGGCCGCGGTGGACGCGGGGCTCTCACCCGACGAGTTCGGTGAGCGGCTCTCCTTCTTCTTCAACGCCCACAACCACTTCTTTCAGGAGGTGGCGAAGTTCCGGGCGGCGCGGACGCTCTGGGCGCGGATCATGAGCGAGCGCTTCGGCGCCACGAACCCGAAGGCCCAGGCGCTCCGGTTCCATGCGCAGACAGGTGGCTCGACGCTGACCGCGCAGCAGCCGGAGAACAACATCGTCCGCGTCGCGATCCAGGCGCTCTCGGCTGTGTGCGGCGGCGCGCAATCCATTCACACGAACGGCTACGACGAGGCGCTGGCGCTTCCGACCGAACGTGCGGCGCGCATCGCTCTGCGGACGCAGCAGGTGCTCGCGAACGAGGCGGGTGGCACGGACACGGCCGATCCTCTCGGCGGCGCCTACTTCCTCGAGGACCTGACCCGCGAGCTGGAAGAGCGCGCATGGGCCCTGATCGAGCGCGTGGACGAGCTCGGCGGCGCGGTGGCGGCGGTCGAGCAGGGATTCACCCAGCACGAGATCGAGGACGCCGCCTACGAGCACGAGCGCGCGCTCGAGACCGGCGAGGAGGTCGTCGTCGGCGTCAATCGCTTCGTGGAGCAGGAGGGAGACGAGGAGATCGAGCTGCACCGGCTCGATCCGGAGGCTGAGAGGCGCCAGGTCGAGCGCACTGACCGTGTCCGTGCGGGCCGCGACGCGGCGGCCGCGGAAGGGGCGCTTGCGCGGGTGCGCGACGCGGCACGGGAAGCCGACAACCTCCTTCCTCCGATGCGGGAGGCGCTCGCGGCGCACTGCACGGTGGGGGAGATCTGCAACGCCCTACGCGACGAGTTCGGCACGCACGACGCCCACCAGGCGCCGTGACGCTCGAAGACGACGTCGTTCGGCTGAGGCCGTTCGAGGACGCCGACGTGCCGGCGATCGCGGCCGCCTGTCAGGATCCCGAGATCCCGCGCTGGACGGCGGTGCCCTCGCCCTACACGGAGGCCGACGCTCGCGCATGGCTCGAGTCGGATGAGGAGGAGAGCTTCGCCGTGGTGGACAGGGCGAGCGGCGAGCTGCTCGGATCGATCGGCGTCCGCTATCTGGACGGCGGGATCGGCGAGGTCGGCTACTGGGTGAAAAGGGAGGCACGAGGGCGGGGGGTCGCGACGCGCGCGCTCGGGCTCGTCGCCCGTTGGGCCCTTGTCGACAAGGGGCTCGGTCGCTTCAAGCATCGGGCCGACATCGAGAATGAACCGTCGCAGCGGGTGGCCGAGAAGGCGGGGTTCGTGCGCGAGGGAGTCCTTCGGTCATCGCTCGTGCACAAGGGCGAGAGGCGCGACGCGATCATGTATGCACTCGTGCGCGAGGACCTCTAGGGGCCACCCGGACCACCACCCGCTTTCGAGCGTACAGCGGAAATTCGGGCGGGTGGCGCGTCACATGTGGCGAGAGGCGCCGCGTCTGAAGGAAGATAGGCACGTGGCCAAGGCCGAGGACAAGGGGACGCGCGACAAGCTCGAGGAGCTCCAGGCCCTCCGCGACGAGGCGCTCCACTCCGGCGACGAGCGCGCGGTCGAGCGGCAGCGCTCCCGCGGCAAGCTGCTCGCGCGCGAGCGCATCGAGAAGCTCCTCGATCCTGGCAGCTTCGTCGAGCTCGACCGCTACGTCCGCCATCGCAACCCCCACTTCGGGATGTTGGATCGCCGCCCCTGGGGGGACGCGGTCGTCACCGGCTACGGGACGATCTTCGGCCGGCGCGTCTTCGTCTTCTCCCAGGACTTCACCGTCTTCGGCGGCACGCTCTCCGAGGCCTTCGCCGAGAAGATCTGCAAGGTGATGGACCTCGCGCTCAAGTTCGGCTGCCCGCTGATCGGCATCAACGACTCGGGCGGGGCGCGGATCCAGGAGGGCGTCGTCTCACTCGGCGGCTATGCCGAGATCTTCTGGCGCAACGTGCAGGCCTCGGGCGTCATCCCGCAGATCAGCCTCGTCATGGGCCCGACCGCCGGCGGCGCGGTCTACTCACCGGCCATGACGGACTTCGTCCTGATGGTCAAGGAGAGCTCGTACATGTTCATCACCGGCCCCGAGGTCGTGAAGACCGTGACCGGCGAGGATGTCGATTTCGAGGAGCTCGGGGGCGCGGCGACCCATGCCTCGAAGTCCGGCGTCGCCCACTTCACCGCCGACGACGAGGAGGCGTGCCTCGAGGACGCGCGCTACCTGCTCTCGTTCCTGCCGCAGAACAACGTCGACCCGCCGCCCTGGTTCGAGGCCTCCGATCCAATCGGGCGAGAGGACGCGGAGCTCGACACGCTGATCCCGGACGAGCCGACGAAGCCGTACGACATGCGCACCGTGATCGAGAAGGTCGTCGACGACGGCGAGCTCCTCGAGGTGCAGGAGCTCTGGGCCGAGAACATCGTCTGCGCCTTCGCGCGGCTCGGCGGCCATCCAGTCGGAGTCGTCGCGAACAACCCGCGCGCGCTGGCCGGCACCCTCGACATCGATTCCTCCGTGAAGGCGGCGCGCTTCGTCCGCTTCTGCGATGCCTTCAACATCCCGCTCGTGACGTTCGTGGACGTTCCCGGCTTTCTGCCCGGCACGGCGCAGGAGTGGGGCGGGATCATCCGGCACGGCGCGAAGCTCCTCTACGCCTACTGCGAGGCGACCGTGCCGAAGATCGCCGTCATCACGCGCAAGGCTTACGGCGGCGCCTACGACGTCATGAGCTCCAAGCACATCCGCGCGGACTTCAACTTCGCGTGGCCGACCGCCGAGGTGGCGGTGATGGGGCCCGAGGGGGCGGTGAACATCGTCTTCCGCAAGGAGCTCGAGGACGCGGAGGACCCGGACGCGCGCCGCGCGGAGCTGATCGAGGAGTACAAGGAGCAGTTCGCGAACCCGTATGTGGCGGCCGAGCGCGGCTACGTGGACGACGTCATCGAGCCGCGGCGGACCCGGCCGGTGCTCATCGACGCACTCAAGACGGCGATCACGAAGCGCGAGCGCCGCCCGCCGCGCAAGCACGGGAACATTCCTCTCTAGGTCAGCCAGGCGAGAGCGCGCGCCCCGAACGGGAGCGTGGTCATGACGCTGGTGCTGCCTGTGCGGCCGATCACCGTTTCGTCGTCGGTCGCGATGGCGACGTAGCGCTCGTCGGGCGACCAGGTCATCGCGTCCGCGCCTCGGACGTGAGGAATGGCGATCGGGTCCCCGCCCCGGCTCACCATCACGTACTCGCGCTCCGGGTGGATCAGTGCGAAGCCGAAATTCCCGAGCGGGCTCGCGCGCAGGTCTTCGATCCGGGCGCCCGGCTCGGGCAGAAAGCTTTCGAGGCCGCCCTGCGCGAAGACGGCAACCGCCGTTTCTCCCGTCTGCCCTTCCAGAACTGCGACGAAGCTCGTGAGCCCGAACCAGCTCACCTGCGCGAACCTCCATTCGGCGCCGTTCTCGACCCCTGCAACCTGGAGAGCCTCCGCGAGCTGGAGACGGGAGAAGAAGATGAAGGGGCTGCCGTGTCGGCGCGCGATCACGATGTTGCCGTCGAGGACCACGCTGAGCGCGCCGTCTCCCCTCCAGGCCGGCGCGCAACCGTCCACGTTCGGAAACTGGATCCCTGTCGAGCTCGTCAGAGACGTGAAGTCGCCCTTGCAGCGCGCGACCAGAGACCCGTCCTGGCTCCACACCAGTCCGTTGCAGTCCGGCGGATGCGCCGGCCGCTCCGGGGCCATGCTCGGGAAGCGGAAGGCCTGCGTCTGGCACGCGGAGTCCGCCGTGACGATGACTCCATGCAGAGCGCGCGGCGTGGGCGCCGAGGAGCCGGACGCATCCGCCCGACTGCGGATCCCGTCCGCGATCGCGACGACGAGGAGCACTGCGACCGCCCCTCCCACCATCCAGGTCAGGGCGCCCCGCATCAGCGCCAGGCCAGGTCGCGGGCCGAGATGTCGAGGCGGCGCACGCGAGCATCGCCGGCGTCCGGACGAAGGAGGAAGACGGTCCCTGCCCGGGTCGAAGCGATCACCCACCGCTCGCTCGGCGCCCATGCGAGCGACGTCACCTGTCCCACCGGGGCCAGCGGCGCGGGGCCGCCCTCGGCGTCGAACGTGCCGGCCAGCTCGCCGTTGAGCCACAGCGTGGCGAAGCTCCTCTTCGGGCTGAGCTCGATCCGGGTCGTGCGAAACCGGGGCAGCTTGGCGCGGACGAGGATGCGGCCTTCTTCGACGATGACGAGGTCACCGCGAGGCAGCACCGCCGCGAAACGGGAGTTCGAGAACCAGGCCAGGGTCGTCACCGGGTGCGGGTAGACGGTGCGGACGCAGCGCGCCGTCGCGTTGTCCTCCGGCAGCGTGAACAGGCGTTCCCCCGGATTGCAGTCGATTGCCCACTCGACCACCTTCCCGTCACGAACCTGCGTGAGTGTCCCGTCGGGCTTGAACGCCGGTGCGCGGCCGCGAACGGAGATCGTGGCGCTGGGCCCTGCCTCGAGGCTGAAGCCATCCTCATGCGGAACCGCGACCAGTCCTCCGAGCGGGCTCCATGCCGATCCATCCGGCGCGGCTCTGGCGCCGTCCGGGGAGAGGGAGAACCGGCAGGCCTGGATGGTCGGCGGCGGCGCTCCGCTGAAGCCCGCGAGCTGGAGGGAGTGCAGGCGGCAGCCGTCCGCAGGATCGCTGTAGAAGACGGTGCCCATGAACCCGGAGGGCACCCCGGGAGGAACGATGCGCCGCTCCGCCGCCGGCGCGGTTGCCTTAACGTCCCGGTCTCGCAGGCCGCCGCGCAGCGCGTCCGCGGCCGCAGCTGCGGCGACGGCGACGACTGCCGCGAGCACGAGCCATGTGCGCATCTCAAAAGACGATACGCCGCTCGCGCGGCCGAAGTTCTACGCGGTCTCGAGGACGACGAGCTCCGGCAAACGCGGCTCGTCGAACTCTTCCTTGAACGCGGAGACGATGTCGGGGTCGAACTGCGTCCCCGCGCAGCGCTCGAGCTCGGAGATGGCGCGATCGTGCGAGAGCTTGGAGCGGTAGACGCGGTCGGTCGTCATCGCGTCGTAGGCATCGGCGACGAAGAGGATGCGC
>Ga0111539_10010807_pt1 | contig 11493 bp, 8 predicted proteins | sample RhiMethybrSRZTD1_FD_79667 | JGI IMG/M metagenome (GOLD analysis project Ga0111539, IMG submission 79667) | Populus rhizosphere microbial communities from Tennessee, USA - Rhizosphere MetaG P. TD hybrid SRZTD1 (version 2) (version 2) | ecosystem: Host-associated > Plants > Roots > Rhizosphere >...
GCCACATCGTCGAGAAGCACCTCATCGAGATCGGCTTGCTCAAGGGGCCGGACTTGAGCAAGGAGCAGAAGGATTTTCTCGCGCAGAAAAAGGCCGAGTTCGAGGCGCGGGGCAGTCAAAAGGATGCGTTCGCGAACAATACTTTCCCCGAGGGCGCGCAGCTTTGCGGCAAGTGCAACACCGCCGCGGCCGTGATGCTCGACGGATGCATGACCTGCTTGAATTGCGGGTATTCGAAATGCGGTTGATAGCGCCGGCCGACACCGGCCGGATACGAACGGGGTTGCGGTTCTAAGGTCTTTACCGGTCCGCCGTTGGTCCGCCCTTTGAGAAATCGGGGCGGACCCTTTTTCCCTTAGAATGGCGCCACCTACCCGACGCGGTTCAAAGCTCCGGTGACGCTCTAGTGACGTTGGTCGTTCCAGAGTTCGCGAAGCTCAAAGTGCTGGTCGCCGGCGACGCCATGCTCGACGAGTACTGGTTTGGCGACACCGCACGAATCTCGCCCGAGGCCCCGGTCCCTGTCGTGCGTGCACGTTCCGCGGAGCAGCGACCGGGCGGCGCCGCGAACGTCGCGTTGAACGTCGCGGCGCTCGGCGCGCGCAGCACGCTGGCCGGCGTCGTCGGACAGGACGAGCGCGGCGCGTTGCTCACGCGCGCCCTCGAGCAGCGCGGCGTACGCTGCGAGCTCTATCGTTCCCCGACGTTGCCGACGATCCACAAGTTGCGCGTGTTGGCTCGCAGCCAGCAGTTGCTGCGCATCGACGCGGAGCAGTCGCTGCAAGGGTGCGCCGACGAGTTCGGCTCGCTCTACGAGCGGCTCCTGCGCGAGGCCGACGTCGTGATCTTGTCGGATTACGGGAAAGGCACGCTTAGCCGCGTCGAGGAGCTCGTCGCGGCCGCTCGCGCCGCGAACATTCCGGCGCTGATCGACCCGAAGGGCACGGACTTCAAGCGCTATCGCGGCGCCTATGCGCTGACCCCGAATCGTTCGGAGTTCGAGGCCGTGGTCGGTCGCTGCAGCGACGAAGCCGATCTGCTGCGCAAAGGCGAATCGCTACGCGAGGACCTCGATCTCGATCTGCTACTCGTGACGCGCGGCGAGCAGGGCATGACCTTGTTCGAGCAAGCCGCGGAGCCGCTGACGCTGCCGACGCACGCGAAGGAAGTCTTCGACGTGACCGGCGCCGGCGACACGGTCATCGCATTGCTCGGTGCGAGCATCGCAGCGGGCCTCGCGCCGGCGGATGCCGCGGCGCTCGCGAATCTCGGCGCCGGCATCGTCGTCGGCAAGATCGGAGCCGCGACGGCGAGCCGTTCCGAGTTGCAGCGTGCGCTCCACTCGCAAGGCAGCGGCGGCCGCGGGCTCGTCGACGTGCCGGAGCTCGTCGCACTCGTCGCCGAAGCGAAAGCGCGCGGCGAGCGCGTCGTGTTCACGAACGGCGTCTTCGACATCCTGCACGTGGGGCACGTCAGCTATCTCGAGGAAGCGAAGTCGTGCGGCGACCGGCTCATCGTTGCCGTCAACGACGACGATTCGGTGCGGCGGCTCAAGGGAGCGAGCCGGCCCGTGAACCCGTTGGTCGACCGCATGGCGGTGCTCGCCGGCCTCGCGTCCGTCGATTGGGTCGTGCCGTTCGCCGAGGACACGCCCGCGGAGCTGATCGCGAAGATCGTGCCCGACGTGCTGGTGAAGGGCGGTGACTATCGCGTCGAGCAGATCGCCGGCGGCGATACGGTGCTCAAGAACGGGGGCGAGGTGCGCGTCCTCGGATTCAAGCCCGGTCGCTCTACCACCGCGCTGATCGACGCGCTGCGCCGCGGCGATCGCTAGCCGGCGGGTGCCGCGGCCGCAAATTGCTCCTGCATTTGCGGCACTCCCGCCATCCCTGGCGGTCGCTAGCGCCGCGGGTCTACTGCTGCAACCAGCCGTCGACTTCCTCGATGTCCGCCGTCGAAAGCGTTCCCGCGGCCTGCTTCAACGTCAACACGTTCATGATGTAGTCGTAGCGGCTCTGCGAGTAGTTGCTCTCCGCGCCGCGCAAGGCGCGCTGCGACGCCAACACGTCGACCGTCGTCTGCGTGCCGACCTCGAAACCGGCTTCCGTGGCGCGCAACGCCGTGCGATTCGATTCGACGGACTGGCGAAGGGCCCGTACTCGAGCGACTTCCGAGATCACGCCCAGGTACGCGTCGCGGGTCTGTCGTTCCGTCTGGCGCGCGACGCGCTCGAGCGCTTCGGTAGCCGCGCGATGGTTGTAAACCGACTGTTGGACGCGCGACTTGTTGAGCCCGCCGGTGAAGATCGGGAACCGCAGGTCGAGCGACCAGTTCCTGCCTTCCGGCTCCGTGTTGATCGGCCTGATCGAGTTACCCAAGATGTTGTCGAAGACTTCGGTCGTCGAGTCGTTCTTGGCGTTGCTGTAGCCTGCCGACAAGGTCAATGTCGGCAGCCGCGAGCCGCGCGCAACGTCGATGTCCTCGAGCGCGACTTCCGACGCGAGCCGGCTCGAGACCAGCGCGAGATTCTGCTGCAAGGCCGTCTGCACCCACTGCTCGGGGTTCGGCGGGTCAGGTGACAGCAGCGGCGCGTTGTCGCTGGGCGCGGCCAGATCCATGACGACCTCGCCGATGATCTCGCGCAGGAACTCGTGGGCGCTCGCAAGCTGGCGTTGCGCCTCGATCTCGGCCGCCACGGCATCGTCGTAGCCGGCCTGCGATTGCTGCACGTCGGTGATCGCGATGAGGCCGACCTCGAAGCGTCGGTTCGACTGCTCGAGCTGGCGAGCGACCGCTTCCCGCGCCGCCGACGCCGAGGACAGGTTGTCTTCCCGAGCGAGCACGTCGAAGTACCGCTGGGAGACGCGGATCATGAGGCTTTGCTTCGCTGCCTCGAAGTCCGTTTCCGCGCGCGCAACGCGTTTGTCCGCTGCGCGCAGAGTCGCGTAGTTCGACCAGTTGAACAGGGTCTGCGTGAGGCCGAGCGACCAACTTTGCTGATTCTGGTCGGTGATGGTGCGAGAACCGACGCCGATACCGCCGCCGATGTCCGATCCGCCGGGCGAGTCCGAGTGGATATTGCGCCGCTGTGCGGCCAGGTTCAGGCTCGGGAGCAGCGCGGACCTGGCCTGCGGCTTGACCTCGGCCTGCGAGAGATACGTGGCTTCCGCCTCGCGAATCGCGGGATCGTTCTCGAGCGCGCGGTTGTAGATCTCGATGAGGCTTTCCTGCGCGGAAGCCGGAGCGGCGAGGCACGCGCCGAGCGCTACCGCCAGTAAATGCTTCGTGATTGACATCGTTTGTTATCCCTGTCTGGACGTCGTTGTAGGAGAGTGACTAGTAGCGCGGTACGCGCGAGTCTAGCTGCGCGGACCACGCGTCGATACCACCCATGAGGTTGAATACGTTCGGAAAGCCATTTCCTCTCAAGAATTCCGCGACTCGGCGGCTGCGGCCGCCCGAATGGCACATCACGACGAGCGGCTTCGCCGGGTCGAGCTCGGCAAGCCGAGCCGGAACCTCGCGCATTGGGACGTGCAGCGCGCCCTGCACGGCGGCGATCGCGAGCTCGTCGTGCTCGCGCACGTCGAGCAGTACGACCTCGTCGCTGCTCGCGTAGGTCGGCCAGCGTGCAGCGAACTCAGTGGGGCTTATCTCCGGAACGCCCGGCATGAGAGCGGCTCTAAATGCTCTTGTTTAGAGGACGAACGGCTCCGGCCGCTCGGCATTGACCAGCGGTGCAAGCACCGTTTCGAAGAGGCCGTCGGTCGTCGTCGTGCCGTTCGGCAGCGCCGTGACCAGTTGAGCCTCCATGGCCGGTTCGCGTCCGACCACGATGAACAGCCGGCCCTGGGGGCGCAGCATCGCGACGAACTGGTCGACGAGCGCCGGGGTCGGCACCGAGGCCGTGACCGCGATCGCGTCGAACTGCGCGCGCAACGACACGCTGAGCGCGTCGCCCGTCTTGAGCTCGACGTTCTGAATGCCGCGAGCGGCCAGCTTCGGAGCCGCCGCTGTCGCGAAATCGGGAAAAATGTCGATGCTCGTGACCTTCTTCGCGAGCCGCGCGAGGCACGCGGCGAGATAGCCGCTGCCGGTCCCAACGACGAGTACCTCGTCGATCGGCTCGACCTGCATCGCTTGTAGGATGCGGCCCTCGACTTTCGGCGCGAGCATCGATTGGCCGTGCGCCAGCGGGATCTCGGTGTCGGCGAACGCTACGTCGCGGTATTCGCGCGGGACGAACTCCTCGCGTGGCGTTTCTGCGAATGCGCGCAGAACGCGATCGTCGAGCACCTCCCAGGCTCGCAATTGCTGGCCGAGCATTTGGGTGCGTGCAACGTCGAAATTCATGAGAGTTGTTATCGAGGTGAGGGCGCTACTGCCGAACGCGGTAGGTTAAGAAGTTTATTCATGCGATACAAGGCGGTATGTGAAGAATTATGGTCAATTAGGAGCGACGATTCAGGCGCATGCTGTATCGTCCATGACGAGGAGAAGCAGCCGGTTGGCGACTCGAAGCCGGGTCGCAAGCACGGCTGCCCAACGCGCGGGATGCGCGCTAACAACAAGAACAAGCATCCGCGCAGCGAAGCGCGGGTACACATGGGGCTTCGCATTCTCGTGTCAGCAGGGACCTCGCTGTCCGATCAATCTGCGTTTTCCCCGACAGCGTTCCGACGCCATTCGGGACGACGCGTGCCGCCGTTCGGGAGCGAGTACGCATGACGATCCTCGCTGATCCGGTCATGGCGTTCGCGGCGATCGTCGTGCTGCTACTGCTCGCCGCACTCGTCTGGGCCGGCTCTCGCAGGCCCTATGTCCGAGAAGTCGAGCGGCTGCGTGAGGATCTGCACAATCTGTTGGCGTTGGGCGAGCAAGCCGCGCGCATTCCCGTCAACGGCCGGCTCAGCGCGTTCGTCGATATCAGCGCCTCCATGAATCGTTTGCTCGATCGCGGTGACGAAGCGGCACGGCTCGCGCAAATCGTGGAACCGCCCGCGGACGACCGCAGCGAGCTGTTCGACGCGCTGGCCGATACGCTGCCCGAGGTCGCGCTGATCCACACGCAGACGATCCTCTATGCGAACCGTGCGGCCGGCGAGTTGTTTGGTGTTGAGCCAGGCAGTCTGATCGGCAAGCCGATCACCGATCTCTTGCGCCCCGCGTACCGCGCGGGCATGCGCAAGCACGTCGGCCCCGACGCCGACGGCAGCGAGCCGTTGGCGCCGTTCGAGGTCCAACTCATCAGTCACGACGAGCAGGGGATTTGGGCGGAGCTTTACAGCCGCCGCATTAGGTACAGCGGCGAGCCCGCGCTCCTGACTGTCGCCCGCGACATCACGCACCGCAAGAGCCTCGAGACGTCGCTCGGCCGCGGCAAGCTGCAAGCGCGCATCACGCTCGAGTCGATCGGCGAGGGCGTCATCACGACGGATCGCAACGGCACGATCGATTACATGAACGAAGCCGCCGAGCAGCTGATCGGCAGCACGCGCAGCGCCGGCATCGGCAAGCAGCTGCCCGATCTCATTTCCCTCGTCGACGAGATCGACCGCAGCTCGCTCGGCGATCCCGTCGCGAAGTGCTTGAACGAGCGCCGCCGAGTGAATCTCGGCCGCCGCGCGTTCTTGCTGAGCAAGCAGGCGGAGCGAGAGTTCTCGACGGAGCTCACGGCGTCGCCGATCCGCGGGCCGGACGGCCAGGTCGCCGGTTGCGTCGTGATCTTCCATGACGTCAGCGAGCTGCGCGGCCTCGCGCGCGAGATGTCGTATCAGGCGAGCCACGACGCGCTGACGGGCCTCGTCAACCGCGCGGAGTTCGAGCGGCGGCTCGAGACGGCGCTCAACTCGGCGCGCGGCGAGGGCGTCGGCCACGTGGTCTGCTATCTCGATCTCGACCGCTTCAAGCTCGTCAACGATACGGGCGGTCACATCGCCGGCGACAACTTGTTGCGCGAGATCGGCGCGCTCTTGAAGCAGCGGGTCCGCGACTCGGACACCGTCGCGCGCGTCGGCGGCGACGAGTTCGCGATGCTGCTCGCGGGCTGCCCGCTCGACAAAGCGCAGCAGATCGCCGAGGACGTCGTTCAAGCCGTCGCCGGCCACCAGTTCGCCTGGCAAGACCGCGTGTTCGACATCGGCGTCAGCGTAGGGCTGGTCGAGGTCGGCAAGGACAGCGGCTCCGCCGAGAGCGTGCTCGGTGCGGCCGACTCCGCGTGCTACATCGCGAAGCAGAAGGGCCGAGGTCGCACGCACGTCTACTCGACGCGCGACGAGGTCATGGCACGCGAGCGCGGCGAGATCCAGTGGCTGCAGCGGCTGCAGCGCGCGCTCAAGGAGAACGGTTTCGAGCTCTACGTCCAGTCGATCGTGGCCATGAGCGGTCGCAACCGCAACGGTCCGGCCGCCGAAGTGCTGCTGCGGATGCGCGACGAGCAGGGCGGCCCGATCCTGCCCGTGCACTTCCTCGCGTCCGCCGAGCGTTATCAACTGATGTCGCACATCGACCGCTGGGTCGTGCAGACGGCGTTGACGGCGATCGCGGGCGGCGTGCCACATCTGCCGGCAGGGCGCACCTGCAACATCAACCTGTCCGCGCAAACCCTCGGCGACGACGACTTCCTCGAGTTCGTCGTCGACGTGCTCGACCACACGGGCGTAAGCCCCGACCGCATCTGCTTCGAAGTGCGTGAGTCGGCCGTCGTGAGCCAGCTCGACCAGGCGCAGCGCTTCATCAACGTCTTGCACGGCATCGGCTGCCGGTTCGCGCTCGACAACTTCGGCAGCGGCATCGGCTCGTTCGCGAACCTGAAGAATCTGTCGCTCGACTTCCTGAAGATCGACGGCACCTACACGCGCAACCTCGAGACCGACAGCGTCAATCGGGAGATGGTCGCTGCGATGGTCAAGCTCGCGCGGACGCTCGACTTTCAAGTTGTCGCCGAGCAAGTCGAGGACCAGACGTCGTTCGAGGCGCTGCGCGAGCTCGGCGTCGATTTCGTCCAGGGCTACGCCGTCGAGAGGCCGCGCCCCCTGCAAGCCGTTCATTAGCGACTGAAGCCCGCCGCGTGCGTTTGCCGCCGGCCGATGGCAATTGGCGGCCGCAGCGGGCATCGTTATGCCAACGAAGGTAGCGCGGGACGGCTTGCCGATGGTGACTGTGGGTCGATGGTTGCTGCGCAACGTGCTGCGGCTCGCTTATGCGGTACGCATTACGGGGCTCGAGCACTACGAGCAGGCAGGCCGCCGCGTCCTCATCGTCGCGAATCACGCGTCGTTCCTCGACGCCGCGCTGCTCGCGGCATTCCTGCCCGACCGCCTGACGTTCGCGATCAACACCGAGATCGCCAAGCGCTGGTGGATGAGGCCGCTGCTCAAGATCGTCGACGCGTTCCCGCTGAATCCGACGAATCCGTACTCGCTGAAGTCGTTGATTCGTTACATCGAGCAGGACAAGCGCGCCGCGATCTTCCCCGAGGGGCGCATCACGGTCACGGGCTCGCTGATGAAGATCTATCCCGGCCCAGGCCTCGTGGCCGACAAGTCGAAAGCGATGGTGCTGCCCGTCCGCATCGACGGCGCGCAGTACACGCCGTTCTCGCGCATGCGCGGTCGCGTGCGGCTGCGCCTATTTCCGCAGATCACTCTGACGATCCTCGCGCCGCGCCGACTCGAGATTCCGCACGAGGTCCGCGGCCGCGAGCGCCGGCGCGTCGCCGGCAAGCTGCTCGCCGATTTGATGACCGAGATGATGTTCGCGACCTCGAACTACCGGCGCACGATCTTCGGCGCGTTGCTCGACGCGCGGCGCGTGCACGGCGGCGGCCACGTCATCGTCGAGGATGTCGAACGCGTGCCGCTCACGTACAACCAGCTGCTCGTCCGCGCGATCTTGCTCGGCGGGCTCGTTGCGAGAGACACGCGGCGCGGCGAGGTCGTCGGCATCTTCTTGCCGAACGCGATTGCTTGCGTCGCGACGTTGTTCGGTTTGCAGGCGTTCGGCCGCGTGCCGGCGATGTTGAATTACACGCTCGGCGCGCAAAGCTTGCTGGCCTCGTGTCAGGCCGGGCAGATTCGCCGCATCTATACGTCGGAGCGCTTCGTCGTCGCGGCGAAGCTCGAGCATCTCGTCGACAAGCTGCGCGAGATCGCGACGGTCGTGTATCTCGAGGAACTGCGCGACAAGATCACGCCGTGGCTCAAGCTCAAGGGCGCCATCGCGAGCCGTTTTGCTTCATTGCTCTACGCGCGCCGGCACGTCGTGCCCGACGAGCCCGCAATCGTGCTGTTCACGTCGGGCTCGGAAGGCATGCCTAAAGGGGTGGTGCTATCGCACGCGAACGTGCTCGCGAACCGCGAGCAGACCGCGGCGCGCGTCGACTTCACCTCGCAGGACGTGATCTTGAATGCGTTGCCGCTGTTTCATTCGTTCGGGCTCACGGTCGGAACCCTGTTGCCGCTCCTGTCCGGCATGCGGACGTTCTTCTACCCGTCGCCGCTGCACTATCGCATCGTCCCGGAAATCGCCTACGACGTGAACGCGACGATCATGTTCGGCACGAACACCTTTCTCGCGGGCTATGCGCGGTTCGCGCATCCCTACGACTTCTACAGCGTCCGCTACGTGTTCGCCGGCGCGGAGAAGCTCAAGGACGAGACGCGCCGCGTCTGGACCGACAAGTTCGGCGTGCAGGTGTTCGAGGGTTACGGCACGACCGAGGCGAGCCCGGGGCTCGCGACGAACACGCCGATCGATACGCGCGTCGGCACCGTGGGGCGGTTCTTGCCGGGCATCGAGTACGCGCTCGACCCGGTGCCCGGAGTCGAAGGCGGGCGGCTGTCCGTCCGCGGGCCGAACATCATGCTCGGATACTTGAAGCACGACCGACCGGGCGTGATCCAGCCGCCGGCGACGGATCGCGGACCGGGCTGGTACGACACCGGCGACATCGTCACGGTCGACGCCGACGGATTCATCACGATCCAAGGGCGCGCGAAGCGGTTTGCGAAGCTAGGCGGCGAAATGATTTCGTTGACGGCCGTCGAGGAGCTCGCGACGCGCGCGTGGCCGGATGCGCAGCACGCCTGCATCAGCCTGCCCGACTTCCAGAAGGGCGAGCAGTTGATCCTCATGACGACGCGCGAGCGCGCGCAGCGCGCGGAGCTCTCGGCGCAAGCGCGCGCCGACGGCATGAGCGAGCTGCACGTGCCGAAACGAATCCTGTCGGTCGAGAAGATTCCGCTCCTCGGCAGCGGCAAGGCCGACTATCCCGCCGTGCATGCGCTCGTCGAGGCCGAGCTACCGCACGGCGAGCGAGGCGTGAAGTGAGCCGCGGCGTCCGCGTTCTGCTCGGCGCGCAGTTCCTGACCGCGTTCGCCGATAACGCGATCCTGTTCACCGCGATCGCGATGCTGTTCTTCGATCACGACGCGCCGCCTCGCGCGGCTTGGTACGTGCCGGCGCTGCAGGCCTCGTTCCTCGTCGCGTTCGTCGCGCTCGCGCCCTGGTCCGGGCCGCTCGCCGACCGCCGGCCTAAGCCGCATGTGCTCTTGATCGGCAACGTGCTGAAGGCGATCGGTGCCGCGCTGATGTTCGCGGGCGTCGAGCCGATGGCGGCGTACGCGCTCGTCGGGGCCGGTGCAGCGGTCTACAGCCCGGCGAAGTACGGCATCCTGCCGGAGCTCGTCGGCTCCGATCGGCTCGTGCGCGCGAACGGCTGGATCGAGGGCTCGACGATTCTCGCCATCGTGCTCGGCACGGTGGTCGGCTCGCGCGTCGCGGACCGCTCGGTTTCGTTCGCGCTACTGATGGTCATCGCGTGCTATGCGGCTTCGGCTGCGGCGGCGCTCGCGTTGCCGCGGCTGCCGGCGGCGCAAGCCGATGCGGCAGCCGGGATCCGCACGTTCGTCGGCCGCATGCGCACACTGTTCGAGACCTCGACGTGGCGGTTCTCGATGCTCGGCAATGCGTTGTTCTGGGCGTCGGCGGCCGTGCTGCGCCTGTTGCTCGTCGCGTGGGCGCCCGTCGTGCTGCTGACCGCGAATGCCAGCGACGTCGCCGATCTCACGCTGTTCTTGGCGCTTGGCATCGTCGTCGGTGCGCTGCTCGTGCCGCACCTGATCCCGATCGAACGACTGCGCCGAGCGCGCCTCGCCGCGTACGCAATGGGCGTTTGCATTCTCGTGTTCAGCCTCGTGGGCAGCGCGTGGCCCGCGCGCGCGGTGCTGTTCGCGATCGGCATCTGCGGCGGCATGTTCCTCGTGCCGATCAACGCGGCGCTGCAGAACATCGGCCACCGGACGATCGGCAGCGGCCGCGCTGTCGCGTTGCAGAGCTTCTTCGAGAATTCCGCGATGCTGACCGCCGTCGCCATCTACACGGCGGCCGTGGGCGCCGGGGCGCAGCCGGTACACTCGATCCTCGTCGTCGGCGTGCTCGTGCTGATCGCGACGACGCTCGTGTCGTGGCGTCTGCCGCCGGACCCGGTGGCGAATTCCGGAGATGGGGATCCGGACCCGGCTCCAAGCGCGCCGTGATCACGGTCGATCAAGGCGGGCCGCCTTTGTCGAAGATCACTTGCCAGCGGCCGTCGGCCTGCCGCTGCCAGATCGAGTTGAAGCGCGCCGTCACGGCGCCGGCCGGATTCTTGACGAGCCCGGTCGAGAGCGCGAGGTCGCCCGAGGTCAGCACCTCGACCTGATCCGGCTCCCACGAGAACGGCGCTTGCGCGCCGTCGAAGAACGGCTTCCACGCCGCGAGCACGGCCTCGCGGCCGCGCAGCGCGCTCTGCCCGAAGAACACGCAGTCCTCCGCGACGTAGCGGCCGAACGCCGCGAAGTCGCGCTCGGCCATGCTGCGCGCGAACGCGCGCTCGGCGGCGAAGACTTCGGCGCGGGGTGCTTCGAGCGAGCTCTGCGCGGCGGCAGTCGCGGCCGCAAGCAGCAACGCGGCGAAGAGGAGGCGCCGAATCACGGCTAAGCCACGAGGCTCGCGAGCCAGGCCGTCGCGTCGCGCACTGCCTCGCTCTGGCGAAGGGCGGCACGTGAAATCGGGCCTTCCAGCGCGAGCACGACGAGACCGCCGACGTAGATCGGGTGAATGCGCCGATGACGCCAGAAGTCGTGCGCCATCGCGAGCAGAATCGGCAGCGTCCACACCAGGTAGACCAGCGGCCTGCGCAGCTCTTCGGCGAAGGGTATCCGGGTGGCGGCCGCGATCAGCAGTGCTGTCGTCGCGACGATCATGAGCCGTTTGTGCAGCTCGGGCTTGCGCCGGTAGTACACGGCCGCCGCGAATACCGGTGCGAACACGAGCATGTCGAGGACCGGCCCGATCAAGCGGCCCTGCGCCTCGGCGACGGCGCCGGCCCGCACGCGCAACACGAACATGCCGAATCCGGCGACGAGCCCCGCGACGATCACGAGCACACCGTAGCCGATCGCGAATCGGCCGAGCTTCATGTGCAAGGCGATGCGGCCCGTGGCCGCGAGC
>Ga0111539_10010809_pt1 | contig 11491 bp, 7 predicted proteins | sample RhiMethybrSRZTD1_FD_79667 | JGI IMG/M metagenome (GOLD analysis project Ga0111539, IMG submission 79667) | Populus rhizosphere microbial communities from Tennessee, USA - Rhizosphere MetaG P. TD hybrid SRZTD1 (version 2) (version 2) | ecosystem: Host-associated > Plants > Roots > Rhizosphere >...
CCTACGATCAAGCTTTTCAGCTTTATGCTTTCAGCTTTGAGCTTACTCAACCACTTCCCCCTTAATTGTCAACTGGACCACGTTTTCTGCGGCATTGGCACTGACCGTTACCGTTTTTGAAAATACGCCAAGCCTGGCTGCATTATAAGTCGCTTTCACGTAGCCTTCAGATCCGGGGGCTATTGGGTCTTTACTGTAGTCCGTTACGGTGCATCCGCAGGATGCTTGAACGGAAGAGATCACCAGTGGCGCGTCGCCTGAATTGGTGAACCTGAATTCATGTGTTACAGGTTTATTTACCTTAACCTTTCCAAAATCATAACTGGTTACAACCCACGAAAAATTCGCGATGTCAAACGTGGGCAAAAGAAAATTGATGGCAGCAAGTTGTTGAGAGAACAATGGCGTTGTGAAAACGCCAAACAATAAGATCAAGCAAATCTTTTTCATAGTTTTAAAAGTTTAGTTACGACATTAGTAAAACACTAACACTGACGTTATTTTGTTTCTCTGGTCGTCACCAGAAAACCAAATTTTATCGCCTCGCATTGGTTCAACAAAAATGTTTACTATTTCACTTCGATGTTGTTAATGAATTTCTAATTGTTGTTAAGAAGAAGTTAATTAAGCGGAAAGCAAAAACCTTAAAGCTCGTGCGTGCGTCTTCGGGATCGAGGGAATTGGTGAGGCTTTATGATTATTGGTCGCTTATAAGAAAATCATCCAAACAATAAATAAACTTCTATTGTTTGAAGTTCAGGTCCGGCCATTCAACTCACTGCTTACAGTTTACAGCTTGTGCGTATGTCTTAACGATCGAGTTATCGCCGAGACTTTATGCTTATCGATAGAAAAAAACCAGGCGGAGGATAAACTATTGATTCCCACGATGAAGTACATACACCCTAGCTTTTTGCTGTAGGCTTTAAGCTTTCAGCTTTTGTTAACGTCTTGTTAAACCCTTTTCAACCTCCCCAGTATTATTGTAACTTTAACATGTGAAAAACTCCACGATACGTTTTATTGTAATACTGGCAGCACTCAGTATTGTTGGCATTACGATCACACAGATTTATTGGATAAGGCGCGCCTTTGATTTAAAGGAAGCTGAGTTTGAACGTACAGTGAACACGGCGCTCTACAATGTTGCGCATCAAATTTTTGATATTAATAAAACACCGCCTCCTGCAAACAACCCGGTAAAGCAGCTGTCAACTAATTATTTTGTTGTGATGGTGAATAATGAGATCGATGCAAGTCTGCTGGAGTTTTTGTTACGCAATGAGTTTGAAAGGCGCGGCATCATCGCTGATTTTGAATATGGAGTATATGATTGCTCCAGCGAGCGTATGGTTTATGGTAATTATGTTCCGCTAAAAACTGCCAAAGAAAAGATAACGGCTAAAAATCTTCCTAAATGGAGCAACCAGAGCTATTACTTTGGCGTTCAATTTCCAAACAGAGCCGCACACATCATCAACCAAATGGGAATTTGGTCGTTTTCTTCTATTGTCTTGCTGCTGGTTATTACCTTTTTTGCCTACACCTTGTTTGTGATTCTTAAACAAAAAAGACTTTCAGAAGTACAGAAGGATTTTATCAATAACATGACGCACGAATTCAAAACGCCGATCGCTACTATTTCTGTTTCCGCAGAAGTCTTGAAAGATCCGGGGATTATTCATCAACCGGAACGGTTAAGGAATTATGCGGGGATTATTGAAAAAGAAAACATTAGGCTCAAGCAACAGGTCGAGCGGGTTTTGCTGATGGCGCGCCTTGATAAGGAGGCCATGGATCTTAAAAAGGAACGAGTGGACGTCCACCAAATTATTGTGGATTCGATCCGTCACCACACCATGGCCCTGCAGGAACGTAACGGTGTTGTAGATAGCGAGCTGGCAGCCACACAGTTTAACATTGAAGCTGATAAATATCACCTTACCAGTGTCTTTAATAATTTGATTGATAACGCCATTAAATATTGTAAAGAAATACCTCGCGTTATAATTCGCACGTCAGACCGTGGTCAGGGATGTCTAATTGAGGTCATGGACAACGGTATCGGTATTAGCCAGGAGCATCAACGGCGCGTGTTTAAAAAATTTTACAGAGTACCAACCGGAAATATCCATGATGTGAAAGGATTTGGACTAGGCCTTAGCTATGCAAAAACAGTTGTGGAGGCCCATGGAGGAGAGATTTCGCTTGAAAGCGAACTGGGCAAAGGTTGTTCATTTCGGATTTACATTCCAGGTTAAACGTAGATTTCAATAATGTTCAATACAAAAAAAATTTTGCTCGTAGAGGACGACCCAAGTTTGGGTTTTGTGATCAAAGACAATCTGACTTTGAAAGGATATGATGTGACCCTTTGCAAAGACGGTGAGGAAGGCGAGCGATCTTTTCTTAATAACAGTTATAATCTCTGCATTTTCGATGTTATGTTGCCTAAGAAGGATGGATTTTCCCTTGCAAGAAGCGTTCGGAAAAAAAGTGCCACCGTTCCCATATTATTTCTAACGGCTAAGTCAATGATAGAGGACAAACTCGAAGGTTTTGGGACTGGTGCAGACGACTACATCACCAAGCCATTTAGTTTAGAAGAATTGCTTTGCAGGATCGAAGTTTTTTTAAGGCGAGCTCCTTTAATCAGCCATATAGAGCAAAAAATTGTTTTCCTCGGGCAGTACGAGTTTGACTTTTCGAACCTTACACTTAAGACCAGAAGTGCTGAAAAAACATTAACGCAGAAAGAGGCCGAAGTTTTAAGGCTACTATATCAAAATCGCGAACGTGTTTTAAAACGTGAAGAAATTCTAAAACAGGTTTGGGGTGACGACGATTATTTTATGGGTAGGAGTATGGACGTCTTCATTTCAAAGTTGCGGAAATACCTAAAAGAAGATCCCTCCGTTCAAATCGTGAATTATCATGGAGTAGGTTTTAAGTTGGAAGCTTAAAAGTCGACAGCGCTCAGCTTACAGTTTACAGCGGTGGTTCTCCACCTGGGAGCCCTTCGACGAAGTTGAGCTGTTAGCTGAATGCTGTAAGCTGTGAGCTTTATTGCTTTCTCAAAAAGCTGTTCTTCTTGCTATAAACGAAGTAGATCACCAATCCCAGTGACATCCAGACAATCAGTCGCAACCATGTATCAGCTGGAAGGAATGCCATCATTCCTAAACATATTACAATGCCGAGGATAGGTACTAGCGGAACCAGTGGTGTCTTAAATCCTCGTGGTGCTTCAGGCATCTTAACACGCATTACCCACACGCCAACGCATACCAGTACAAATGCGAGTAACGTTCCGATACTTACCATTTCTCCCACGACGCGGGCGGGAACAAATCCGCAGAACAAACCCACGAACACCATAAACAATAGGTTAGACTTGTACGGTGTTTTGAATTTTGAATGGACAGCCGAGAAAAAACCAGGAAGCAGTCCATCCCTTGACATGGAAAAAAATACCCGCGACTGTCCCATCAGCATGACGAGTATTACCGATGTATAACCAGCCAGGATAGCGAGGATAATCGCCTGCTGTAAGAATTTGTAAGGTGTGTGGCTTATGGCTACCGCCACGGGTGCAATACCATCCTGCCCTGCAAACTCTTTGTAGTTGGCGATCCCTGTCATGACATGCGCAAATAAGACGTAAAGGATCGTGCAAATAACCAGCGAACCTAAGATTCCTATAGGCATGTCGCGTTTCGGGTTTTTAGATTCCTGTGCGGCAGTTGAGACCGCATCAAAACCGATGTAGGCGAAAAAGACGATCCCCGCCGCCCGGATAATTCCGCTGAATCCAAATTCTCCAAAAGTTCCATTATTGGCAGGAACGTATGGTACGTAATTTTCGGGATTGATATATCTCCAACCTAAAACAATAAATATCAAGACTACTGTTACTTTCAATGTCACAATAATTGCATTGACAAAAGCAGACTCTTGTATACCCTTAATAAGAACGGCGGATACGATAACTACAATAATAATGGCCGGAAGGTTGATTCCACCACTAACCACTGTTCCATCGGCTAACGTTGCCGTTTCATATGGTGACATCGCCAGGTAAGGGGGTACATGAATGTCGTAGTGCTCAAGAAATTTTCCCAGGTAACGTGACCAACTAATCGCCACAGTCGCTGCTCCCAATGCATATTCTAAAACAAGATCCCATCCGATGATCCAGGCAATGAACTCGCCCAGCGTTGCGTACGAATAAGTATACGCACTCCCTGCAACGGGTATCATAGAAGCGAATTCAGCATAACAGAGTCCCGCGAACGCACAGCCACATGCCGCGACCACAAAAGATATCGTAATTGCCGCGCCGGCGTTCGTCGCTGCGGCCACTCCGGTGATTGAAAATAAGCCGGCACCGATAATGGCACCGATTCCTAACGCAACCAGGTTGTAGGCACTAAGCGAACGCTTGAGACTTTTTTCAGAATCCTGCGCTTGGGCGAGCAGTTGCTCTAATGGTTTCTTGATAAACAAACTCATAGTAGTTTCTTAAGGTAAACAATCAATATTTAATGCATACCAGAATGTTTGAGTCACATTGTCATTCGTTGACTTTTTCATTCGGATATTCCTTCTTGAATCCAATCCAGTATTCTTTAACAGTATTCTTCATATCCTTATGAAGCAATAGAATTCCGATCAAGTTAGGAATTGTCATCAGCGCGATCGTGATGCCAGACAATGTCCAGATAATCGTTGTATCGGTAAAGGACGCGAAGAAAAAAGCTATCACATAGACAATGTGGTAGTAAATTACTCCCTTTGCGCCAAACAAGTAAGTGATTGCCCGATCACCATAGTAAGACCAGGAGATGGCTGTGGAGAATGCAAAAAGCAAGAGCCCGATTGTAACAACATACTTTCCATATTCGCCAAAAGGACTTCGTTTGAAAGCTTCATTGGTAAGAGGCGCACTGTGGAGCAAACTTTTGCCACTAATAATTACAGTGTTCCCATCCCGAACCAATTTTCCATTTTCTATTTTCAATTTTCCGGTATACATACCGTTAGGTTCTGTTACCATGACGTCTTCTGCTACAGATCGTGCATGCATTATCGTGAGATCATTTGAAATACGTCCCGCACTTACATCCAATTCACCGGTAAATAGCGCAAGGGCTTCTTTGTGCTTAACAAAATTGGTGAGCTCTTTTTTGTCATTTGGATCTGCTTCATCGTATTTGGATTCCAATACTAAAAGGTCAGTGTCTTGAAAATCATTTTGAACCTTATCGGTCCAGGCTCCCGAACACAATACGGCAAGTCCCGTGAGCAAACAAATGATGATGGTATCGATAAATGGCTCCAGAATGGCTACCATTCCTTCTGAAACCGGCTCGTGTGCTTTAGCCGCAGCGTGGGCAATAGGAGCCGAACCCTGACCTGCCTCGTTTGAAAATAAACCGCGATTAACCCCTCGATTGAATGCGTAAGATACGGTCGCACCAAGGAAACCACCTGTAGCTGCAGTACCCGAGAACAAATCGCTGCCGATGGCAATAAATGACGGAATGATGTTTTCAGCGTTGTAAATGATTACTGAAAATGCACCGATGAAATAAAATATTGCCATAAACGGAACAAGCATTTCGGAAACCTGAGCAATACGTTTAATTCCGCCGATCATAATAAATCCCAGGATTACGGTAAGAATGCCACCCGTAATGATATGTCCAAGTCCGAAAGATGAATACATGGCGTTTGCAATGCTGTTGACTTGAGGAAGACTTCCGGTGCCAAAGGAAGATAGCACAGTTGCTATCGCAAATAGCACGGCCAACCATTTTGCATTCAGTGCATTTTTCATGTAATACATGGGTCCGCCTGCAATAAATCCCTTTGAGTCTATCTCACGATATTTATGAGAAAGCGTCACCTCAACAAACTTAGTCGTCATACCCAGGAACGCTGTCATGAGCATCCAGAAAAGTGCGGATGGACCTCCAAGATGAATTGCCAGTGCCACGCCTGCGATATTGCCTGTCCCCACTGTTCCGGAGAGGGCAGTCGATAATGCCTGAAAATGCGAGGCGTCGCCTACATCCGTTTTTTTATCGTATTTACCCCGTACAATTCTAATGGCGTGACGAAAGAAACGTATTTGGGGAAATTTTAAATAAAAAGTGAAAAATATTCCGGTTCCTAATAAGAAGTATACAAACCAATTTGCGCTGCCGATGTAACTATCGATGGTGGCTAAGAAATCATTTAGTTTATGCATTCAGAATAGGCTAAAGTTTAATCGGTAATTATAGCGAATTGACGCAAAAAGCTTTTATAACTTATGATAAACTTAAGGTATATTTTTTTTTAACCAGGTCAATTTCGAAACCAGGATACCTAAATAGGTACTAATGAATTATACTTCCTTGGTATCAGGTGCTTCATTTTCTGTCGAGATTGGTGTCATAGTGTCCACCGGACCACCAGTCGAATGAAGTCGTTCAGAGAAGAACTTTCGTTGGAAAAACAGAATAATTACCACCCCGACAAAAATCGAAGAATCGGCGATATTAAATACGGGACTAAAAAATAAAAAATACTCACCTCCAACAAAGGGGACCCATGCCGGCCATGTATGATCAAAGAGTGGAAAGAAAAGCATGTCAATAACCTGCCCATGAAACCAGGGTGTCGGCGAATTGGTGGGATGATTGTTTAATAAAACGCCGTAAAACGTACTGTCAATTACATTGCCTACCGCACCTCCTAGTATTAACGCCATGCATATTAAAAATCCATAGTGGGCATTCTTTCTGGCCATCTTAACGAGGTAGTAGCCGATTCCAATCATCGCGGCGATTCTAAATACGGTTAACGCAAGCTTACCAAATTCATTGTTCCAACGAATCCCGAATGCCATGCCGGGATTGAGAAGGTAATGCAACTTAAATCCGTATTGCTCGTTTCCCAGCACAGTAATTTCCTGGTGTAAATACATGTATTGATGAACGAGCAATTTCGACGTTTGGTCGATGATGATGACAAGCAATGCCAGTAGAAAATATCTGTAAACCTTCATTTATCAATTATTGGTATCCGCCCCGAAAGCTACGGGGATCAATTTAATTGTTTCTCCTCCGCGTATTCCCCGGATATTATTTTTTAACGCTAATTCTAATCTTTAATACAAATTCATCCATGTCCACCTCAGTGGCATCAACGATATTTTCTTTTAGTTCCAACGTGAGCGCCTGAGTTTCTGTGCTGATGTAATCCTTAAATTCCGTCAGTGCCGCAGTAACAGCTTCACCATCTTTCTCTACTTCAATACTGATCTTATCAAGGACTTCAAGACCCTGCTCTTTCCGCAGATTTTGAACACGGTTTACGAAATCCCGGGCTATTCCTTCTCTCTTCAATTCATCAGTGACACGAATATCCAGGGCAACGATCAGGCTACCTTCGGATGCAACTGCCCACCCCGGAATATCTTCCGAAGAAATCAAAACGTCCTCCAATACAAGTTCAAATCCCCCTTTGGATAGGCTACCCTTCTTTTCAAGGGTTTGGATTTCGTCTTTATTTAAGCCGTTGATAACGCCTGAAACCGCTTTCATTTTAGGTCCATATTGCTTCCCTAATTTGGGCAAGTTTGGCTTTACTTTTTTCACCAATATACCAGAGGTATCGTCAATATATTGGATGGTCTTTACATTCACTTCAGCGAGAATGATATCTTCGACAGTTTTAATTCGGTCTGCAAAAGACTGATCCAGCACGGGCAACAAAATTTTCTGAAGCGGGGTCCGAACTTTTATTTTATGATTCTTTCGGATCGAGTGAACTAAAGAACAAATATGTTGCGCATAGTCCATCGACAATTCAAGTTCGCGATCTATGCGACCAGTTTCTGCTTTTGTCAAATTAGTGAGGTGGATCGACTCATGACGCAACGGAGTTTTGTTAGCAATTGCTTTTTGACGGATGTTGTCGGTTAAATTTTTATAAAGCCACTCTGCATAGAAAGGTGCTATAGCCGACATCAATTGGGCTGTCACCATCAGACATTCGTAAAGTGTTTCGTAGGCTGCTTTTTTATCGCGAGAAAAATCACCTTTCCAAAAACGCTTCCGGTTCAAACGCACGTACCAGTTTGACAAATGGTCATTGACAAAATCCTGAACCGCGCGGGCTACACGAGTAGGCTCATATTCTTCATAAGATTTTGTAACCTCAACTATCAGTGACTGAAGTTTCGAGATGATCCATCGATCCAGTAAACTTAATTCGCCGGAGGAGACGTTGTTCATCTCGTCTTTTTCAAAAGCATCAATGTTTGCATACAGCGCAAAAAAGGAGTAGGTGTTTTGTAACGTTCCGAAGAACCTCCGTTGTACCTCTACGATACCGTCAAAGTCGAACTTGAGATTGTCCCACGGAGGTGCATTCTCCATCATATACCACCTGACAAGGTCGGGTCCGTATTTCGCCAATGCATCGAAAGGATTCACCACATTGCCCACGCGCTTCGACATTTTATTGCCGTTCTTATCGAGCACCAGGCCATTGGAGATAACATTTTTGAAAGCAATTCCCGGATTACCATTCGTCCGATTGACTGCTTTTATTTCATCGCTGCATTCATTGATCATCACGGCGATCGCGTGCAGTGTAAAAAACCATCCACGTGTTTGATCAACACCTTCAGCAATAAAATCTGCAGGATAATTTTTTTCGAAAACATCTTTATTTTCGAAAGGATAATGCCACTGAGCGTACGGCATAGCCCCTGAATCGAACCACACATCGATTAGGTCTGCCTCCCGGTACATGGGTTGTCCGGATGCGCTCGTCAAAACAACGTCATCGACATACGGGCGATGCAAATCAAAATCCGCGGGAAGTGAGGCTTTCATCACACCAGCCCGAATCGATTTTGCAACTTCGTCATTGAGCTCCTGAATTGACCCAATGCAAATTTCTTCGCGACCGTCCTTGGTTTTCCAGATCGGCAGCGGTGTTCCCCAGTAGCGTGAGCGAGATAAATTCCAGTCTACAAGATTCTCAAGCCAGTTGCCGAACCTTCCAGAACCTGTCGATTCAGGTTTCCAGTTGATGGATTTATTCAGCTCTGCCATTCGATCTTTTAATGCCGTAGTTTTGATAAACCAGGAGTCAAGCGGGTAGTATAATACCGGCTTGTCGGTCCGCCAGCAATGCGGGTATGTGTGCTCGTATTTTTCTACCTTGAAAGCTTTGTTTTCCTCTTTTAAGATGATCGAGATAATGACATCCGTGGTTTTATAGTCATGATGACTTTCATCTTCATTCGTATAATTTTTTACATAGAAATCATCAGCATCCAGAAGCTTATGTGTTTTTATGCCATATTTCGCGACGCCTTCTTTAAGCTTTATGCCAACCTGACGAATGAATTTTCCCTTGCGATCCACCGTCGGTATTTCATTATCAGCTTCATCGCGTACCGTTAATGGTGGTATGCCGTGTTGTTTTGCCACCCGAAAATCGTCGGCACCAAAAGTCGGAGATGAGTGTACAACACCCGTTCCATCTTCTGTGGTCACAAAATCTCCAGCTACTACCTGGAAGGCTTTTTCGCCATCGTAAAGTGGTTGAACATAAGGCATCAATTGATCATATCGAACTCCCACAAGCTGTTTGCCCGTGAACTCGTTAACAATTTGATAAGGGATGGACTTATCACCAGGTTTATAGTCAGTGAGTTTTAAGTCCTGATTCTTTTGGGGAAAGTATTTTCCAAAAAGGTCCTTCGCCAGTACTACACTTACTGGTTTGTATGTATAGGGATTATAAGTATTAACCAGTACGTAGCTGATTTTTTCACCGATTACTAACGCAGTATTGGAGGGCAACGTCCAGGGTGTCGTTGTCCACGCCAAAATAAAGACTTCGTTAGATGTCTCCTTAAATAAAAACTCGGACTTTGAGTCCCGTTTTACCTTAAACTGGGCAACAATGGAAGTATCTTTTACATCCTTGTAGGTTCCCGGCAAATTCAATTCATGCGAGCTTAACCCGGTCCCGGCGGCAGGAGAGTACGGTTGAATAGAATAGCCTTTATAAAGCAGCTTTTTGTTATACAGCTGTTTCAATATCCACCAGAGGGATTCAATATATTCTTTGGAATAAGTGATGTATGGATTCTCAAGGTCGACCCAGTATCCCATTTTTATAGTAAGATCATCCCATTGATCTTTGTACATCATGACCGTTTCGCGGCACTTCTCGTTGTATTCTTCAATGGAGATCTTCTTGCCGATATCGTCTTTTGCGATCCCCAGCAGTTTTTCCACCTGCAATTCCACCGGCAATCCGTGTGTATCCCAGCCGCCCTTCCTTTTCACCTGATAACCTTGTAAGGTCTTAAAACGACAAAAAATATCCTTCACGGTGCGTCCCATGACGTGATGGATTCCGGGTGTTCCATTGGCGGAAGGGGGGCCCTCATAAAACGTAAAGGAGGGCGCTCCTTCGCGGTTTGAGACTGATTTCTCGAAAATCTTCTCTTTTTTCCAGAATTCCAGAACCTCTGATGCTATCTGGGCAAAATTCAGGGATTTATATTCTTTGTATTTTCCAGCCATTTGTCGCGTACCAAGTAATTCTTTATCGCCCGACCCCATTCGGGGCAATTTTAGCCCGCAAAGATATTTGTTTTTGGGTAAAGTCCACAGGCAACATTATATACGCGAAAGGGCAAAACAGGTCTTTTTGGACGGGTCAAAAGTGGTTCGTTAGGCGCTATTCAGCCGACGGGTGCCGGTTGTGGATCCTGATCTTGCTTAGATCAATTTCTTCGTCTTCGCTTTCTCCGTAGAAACTGGCGTCGAAATCGTCAATCAGCAGGTGCTCACCCCTTCGTCCTTTCTGTTTATCAAAAGTCAAAATTAATGCGGGAAGCAGAATAAGGTTGGTAAACATGGAAATTACCAGTGTCACGGACGTTAGCAAACCTAAGGCAATAGTTCCCCCAAAGGAAGAAAATGCGAAAATGATAAATCCAGCAAAGAGGACAATGGAGGTATACATGATGCTTTTACCGGTTTCCATAATGCTATCGCTCACAGCCCGAGGGATGAAAAAATTATTGCTTAGAATTTCCTGCCGGTATTTTGCCAGAAAGCGGATGGAATTATCAACGGAAATACCAAACGTAATGCTGAAGATCAATGCTGTGCTGGGTTTCAAAGGAATATTCAAATAACCCATTAGGCCGGCCGTGATCATAAGGGCCAGCAAGTTTGGAAGGAGTGAGATAATGATCATGCGTAAATTGGCAAAAAGGATGGCCATCGACAGTGTGATCAGGAAAAATGCCAGCAATAGACTCTCCCGAAGATTTTCAATGAGAAATTTATTTCCCTTGATAAATATTTTCGTTGACCCGGTAATCGTCGCCGTAACGGAATCCCGTTCAGTGGAAACAAAAATAGATTTCATTCGCGGTTCAATAACTTGAACCAGTGAGTCCAGA
>Ga0111539_10010810_pt1 | contig 11490 bp, 10 predicted proteins | sample RhiMethybrSRZTD1_FD_79667 | JGI IMG/M metagenome (GOLD analysis project Ga0111539, IMG submission 79667) | Populus rhizosphere microbial communities from Tennessee, USA - Rhizosphere MetaG P. TD hybrid SRZTD1 (version 2) (version 2) | ecosystem: Host-associated > Plants > Roots > Rhizosphere >...
AGCGTTGGGACGTCAGACTTGGCACTTTCTCAGGTTGAGCCGTAACTATCGGCCGCCGACAATGTTCAATGGACCGTGCTCCTCCGCCGCGCCGCAGCCGTCTGCCTGACGGCCACGACTCTCGCCGCCGTCGCGGCCGCTCCGGCGATGGCCGACGAGGTGTCCGGCGAGGTGGTCGTCCGCTTCAAGCGCGGTGCCGACGTCGCCGCCGTGCAGCGGGCGGTCGGCCTGGAGCGGCCGCGGACGTTCGCGCCGCACACCCGCAAGTTCACGATCCGCGACGGCGGCAGCGTCGCCGCCACGGTCCGGGAGCTGCGCAGTCGACCCGACGTCGCCACCGCGGCGCCGAACCAGATCGCCCGCCTGTCGGCGTTCGTCCCGAACGACGAGGGCGGCACGGGCGAGCCCGCCGGCTGGCAGAAGGTGCAGTGGAACTTCCTGCCCGGCGTCGGCGTCAACGCGCCGGACGCCTGGCAGCACCTGATCGACGTCGGCCGCGGCGGCGGCCGCGGCGTGACCGTGGCGGTGCTGGACACCGGCGTCGCCTACGCCAACCGCAAGCGCTTCCGCCGCTCACCGGACTTCGCGCGCGGTGACTTCGTGCGCGGCTACGACTTCGTCGACGACGACAAGTTCCCCAACGACGAGAACGGGCACGGCACCCACGTCGCGGGAACGATCGGCGAGCGGACCGACAACGGGATCGGCGTCACCGGCCTCGCCTACGGCGCGAAGATCATGCCGGTGCGGGTGCTCGACCGCTACGGCGGCGGCGACAGCGTGACGATCACCGCCGGGATCCGCTACGCCGTCAAGCACGGCGCCGACGTGATCAACCTCTCGTTCGAGTTCGACGACGGCATCCGCCAGGCGTCGGCGAGCGAGATCCCCGACATCCTCGCCGCGCTGCGGTACGCGCGCCGCCACAACGTCGTGGTGGTCGCCGCCGCCGGCAACCAGTCACGCTCCAAGCTCGCTTACCCCGCGCGCTACGAGACCGTCCTGGCGGTCGGCGCGATCACCGAGAACGGCTGCCACGCCGCGTACTCGAACACGGGGCGCCCGCTCGACATCGTGGCGCCCGGCGGCGGGCCGGACGACGCCAACGACCCGACCTGCGACCAGACCAGGAAGACGGGCCGTGACATCTTCCAGATGACCTACCACTGGGCCGGCGCCGAGGCCGTGCCGCGCACCGCGAGCTACCGCCGCTTCGGCCTGCCCCGCAAGTTCGCCGGCACGTCGATGGCCGCGCCACACGCGTCGGCCGCCGCCGCGCTCGTGATCGCGTCCGGCGTCCTCGGCCGGCACCCCACGCCGACGATGGTCGAGGATCGCCTCAAGGCCACGGCCGTCGACGCCGGCCCGCCCGGCTTCGACAGCCTGTACGGCTACGGCCGGCTCGACGCCGGCGCGGCCACCGCCGCGCGCTAAGTCGTCCGGATGATCAGCACCGAGCACGGTGCGTGATGGGAGACCTTGTTCGGCACCGAGCCGAGCAGGAAGCGCTTCGCGCCGGTCATCCCCTTGTTGCCGACCACGATCAGGTCGGCGTTGCGCTCCTCCGCGACGTCGAGGATCGCGTCGGCCGGATCGCCCTCACGGGCGTAGATGTTGACCTCCACCCCAGCGGCCTCGACGCGCTCTGACGCGTCGCGCAGCGTCGCGTCGACGTCCTCGCGCGGGTTGACCATCCACTGCAGGTCCTCGGGCGCCTGGCGGGACTCCTCCCGCAGCCGCTGATTGGAAACGGGCTCATAGGCCGACACGAGCTCGATCGACGCGCCGACCGCCTTGGCCAGCTCGATCGCCTCGCGCACCGCCTCGCCCGCCGTCTCGGAACCGTCGGTACCGACCACGATCGACTGGAACATGGCGCGCGATCATAGCCTCGAAACAACCGCGACTCGGCAGTTCGCTATTCCTAGAGATGCGCCGTGATCGACCTGCACGCCCACATCCTCCCCGCGATCGACGACGGGCCTCCCACGACCGAGGCCGCGCTGGACATGGCGCGGACCGCCGCAGCGGCCGGCACGCGCGCGATCGCGACGACCTCCCACGTGGGCTACATGATGAACGTGGCGATCGATCAGATCGTCCAGGGCCGCGAGACGCTGGCGGCCCGGCTGGCCTACGAGGGGATCGAGCTCGAGCTGCTGGCGGGCGGCGAGGTCGCGCACGACCGGCTGCCGGATCTCACCGAGGACGAGCTGCGCGCTGTCACGCTCGGCGGTGGTTCCTACGTTCTGCTCGAGTGCCCGTTCGCGCCGATCGGCGACGGCCTCGAGCCGCTCGTCGACGACCTGCACGAGCGCGGCTACGGCGTGCTGCTCGCCCACCCGGAGCGGTCGGCGAGCTTCCAGCGCGATCCGGCGCTGCTCGCGACGCTCGTCGACATGGGCGCGCTCGCCCAGGTGACCGTGGGGTCGCTGACCGGCCACTTCGGCCGCATTCCCCAGCAAACCGCGCAGCTGATGGTGCGTGAGGAGCTTGTGCACGTGCTCGCCAGCGACGCGCACGACGTCGCGGGACGCGCGCCCGTGCTCGACGTCAACGGCGGGCTGACCGCTGCTCAGTACGAGCGGATGACGACCGTCGTCCCCGCGGCGATCCTCGCGGGGCAGCCGGTCAGATCTTCGTGAGGGCGATGACCATGCCCGCCACCACGAACACGACGATCGCCACCTGAGTCCAGAACCAGAAGCGGTTCAAACCCCCGCCTGCTCGCGCGATCTCGCGGTCACGGTCGTCACCGGCAGACCCAGCCCGGCGGCCTTGCTCGGCAGGTCGAGGTGCAGCCACTTCGACACGCGCGTGGGCAGCGTCGAGATGATCAGCTCGTCGAAGCCGTGCAGGTTCACGGCGTCCTGGATAGCAGCCAGCGGCTCCGGAACGCCGATCATCGCGTCGACCTCCCCGCCCGCCGCCTCCTCGAGCAGCGGCACCGCCAGCTCGATCACCGCCTCGGCCTCGCCCTGCGACTGATCCTCCGGGTCGACGACCTTGTGCAGGCCGTGGGTCGTGTTGGGCACGAGCAGCGTGAACTCACACGGCCCCTTCGCGGCGCGCTCCCGCACGCAGGCCAGCAGCTGCGGCGTGGCGGCCGTCTTATTGGCGACCACGAGGACCCTGGTGGCGGACTCCATCGGCGCTCCCTTTCGTCGCTCATACGGAGCTTTCTGGGCGATTGTGGCACCGCGGCGACATTGACGTTGCGTCATAACGCCTCAACTGCGTCTAGGCTGATGGAGGGTGCCGCCGGGGGCGCCCTTTCCCCCCTCCCCGTCCTACGGCGGCACCCCTTTACGTTCATCCGCCTGCCACGCGCCGGCGCCAAGGGCCTCGAACGCGCGCACGACGTCGGGATCGAACTGGGTGCCGGCGCCGCGCCGGATCTCCTCCGCGGCCGCCTCGACCGTCCACGATTCCTTGTACGGCCGCTCGTGGACGAGGATGTCGAACACGTCGGCGACGTGCACGAGCCGGCCCTCGAGCGGGATGTCGGTGCCGCGCAGCCCGTCGGGATAGCCGGTGCCGTCCCAGCGCTCGTGGTGCGAGCGGACGGCGCGCTCGGCCGCCCGCAGCAGGTCCGAGTCGCCGCCCGCGAGCACGCGCGCGCCCAGGACCGCGTGCGTCTTGACGACCTCGAACTCCTCGCGCGTGAGCTTGCCGGGCTTGAGGAGGACGGTGTCCGGGATCGCGATCTTGCCGACGTCGTGCAGCGGGGCGACCTGCCGGACGAGCCACACCGTGCGGTCCTCGTGGCCGAGGTGGCGGGCGAGCCGTGCCGCCAGCTCGCCGACCCGCTGCGTGTGCTCGTGCGTGTTGTCGTCGCGGTACTCGGCGGCCAGCGCGAGCCGGCGCAGCGTGTCGAGCGCCGCCTCCTCGTCGTGCCGGCGCCGCGCCACCGCCTGTGCGGCGACGATCGCCTCGAGCTCGGTCTGCCGCGCCCGCAGCGCCCGCCGCTCCACCACGGCGCGCAGCCGCCGCGCCGCCGTATCCCCGAACGCGCCGCCGCCGTCGACGACCTCCTCGATCGCGACGACCTCCGGGCCGGTCTCGAGCCCGAGCGGATCGAGCGCGGCACGCAGCCTGTCGACGTTGCCGCCGACCGCCACCACCGCCTCCGGCGGGTCGGCCGCCACGACCGCGACGACATCCGCCGGATCGCCCGTGCAGGCGGCCGCGACGGCGCCGGCGGAGCCGACGGCGGACCGCAGCGCGCTCACGGCCGCGCGGTCGTCCCCGGCCAACAGCAGCCGCATCCCGGCGAGGGCGTCCATACTGGTGGGCATCATGGCGGACAGCAACGACGACCCGCGCCTCGGTACGGTCATCGCCGGCTACCGGATCGAGGAGCGGATCGGCCGGGGCGGCATGGGCGTCGTGTACCGCGCTGAGCACATCAACCTCCAGCGCCGGGCCGCCATCAAGATCATCGCGCCGGACCTCGCCGAGTCGGTCGGGTTCCGCGAGCGCTTCACGCGCGAGGCGCGGATCGCCGCCGCGCTGCAGCACCCGAACATCGTCACCGTCTACGACGCGGGCGAGGTCGACGGGCTGCTGTACCTGGCGATGCAGTACATCGAGGGCGAGGACCTGTCCGGGGTGCTGATGCGCGAGGGGCGGCTGCGGCCGTACCGCGCGATCGACGTCTGCCGCCAGGTCGCCTCCGCGCTCGACGCCGCGCACGCGATGGGGCTCATCCACCGCGACGTCAAGCCCGCCAACGTGCTGATCGAGGGCCGCACCGCCTTCCTCACCGACTTCGGCCTCACCAAGCGGCTCGACGGCACGCACGCGCAGATCACCCGCGTCGGCGATGTCGTGGGCACGATCCACTACGTCGCGCCGGAGCAGATCGAGGGCCGCAAGGTGAGCGCGCGGTCCGATGTCTACTCGCTCGGCTGCCTGCTCTACCACTGCCTCTCGGGCCAGGTGCCGTTCGCGCGCGAGACCGATGTCGCGGTGATCTACGCGCACCTGTCGGAGGAGCCGACCAAGCTCGTCGACGTGCGGCCGGACCTGCCCGAGGGCCTCGACGCGGTCGTCGCCAAGGCGATGGACAAGTCGCCCGACCGGCGCTTCCCGAGCTGCGGCGACATGATCTCGGCCGCGCGCGCGGTGCTCGACGCCGCCGGCCCGCTCGGCGACACCACGCCGCCGCGCCACAGCACCGGCCTGGGGGCGATCGCCGCGCCGACGCCCGAGGTCCGCGACGCCGCCGCCGCGGCGCGCCGCCCGCGCGTGCTGCTGGGCGGGCTGGACGACGCCACCCGCGCGGTCGCGCGCGTGGCGCTGGGCGGCCGCGTCGACGTGCTGGAGGCCCCGGCGGACGCGACCGTCGAGCGCGCCCGCGAGGAGCGCCCCGACCTCGTGATCGTCAACTGGGCTGGTGCGCCCGGCATCGCCGACCTGCGCGCCGACGCGATCACGCGCGACGCCAAGGTCCTGCTGCTCGTCGACTATGGGCAGAGCGAGCGGCGCGAGGTCGCGGCCGTCGGCGCCGACGAGCGCCTCGCCGCCCCGTTCTCGCCGCTCCAGCTGCAGGTCAAGCTCCGGCGCCTGCTCGGCGCCGAGGTCATCGGCGGGTGAGCGCGCTCGCCCAGCTCGACGGGCTCGCGCCGGCGAATGCCTGACGTCGCCGTGATCGGCGGCGGCATCGCGGGCTGCGCCGCGGCGGCGCTGCTCGCGGAGGCCGGCGCGAGCGTGACGTTGTACGAGCGCGAGGCGATCGCGGCCGGGGCATCGGGGCGCAACTCGGGCGTCCTCCAGCACCCGATGGATCCGGCGACCGTGCCGCTGTACGAGGCGTCGCTGGAGCTGTACGCCGAGCTCGAGAACGGCTTCACGTTCCCGGCCGAGGCGAGCGGCCTGCTCGTGGTGGGTGAGGACGCGGCCACGGTGGACGCCGATTGCGACGGGGTCGCCGCGGAGTTCCCCGAGCTCGCGCCCGAGTTCCTCGACGGCGCCGGACTCGCCGCCGCCGAGCCGGCGCTGGCCGGCGACCTGTGCGCGTACCGGCTGGACACCGGGCGTCCGGTACCGCCCGCCGCCGCGACCCGCGCGTGGGCCGAACGGGCGCGCGCGGCCGGTGCCAAGATCGAGGTCGGCGCGGAGATGGACTGTCGCTCCGCCCGGGCCGACATCGTGATCGTCGCCGCCGGGCCGTGGAGCCCCGCGGCGCTCGGGAGCACGACGTGGCGCCCGGTCGCGCCGCTGTGGGGCGTCGTCGCCCAGGTGCGACTGGCGGAGCCGCCGCGCCACTCGATCGAGCAGGCGGGGGTGAAGGCGCTCACGAGCCCGGGCGCGCCCGACTCGCTGTTCTCGATCGTCACCGCCGGCGGCGCGTCGGCGGTCGGCTCGACCTTCACGCCCGACGAGCCGGACGCGGCGGCGATCGCGCCCGTCCTGCTCGAGCGCGGCGCGCGCTTCGTGCCTGCCCTCGCGGACGCGCCGATCGAACATCTGCGCGCCTGCGCACGCCCGCGGTCGGTCGACGGCCGGCCACTGCTCGGGCCGGTGCCCGGCCTGGACGGCGTGCACCTCATCACCGGTCACGGGCCGTGGGGCATCTCGCTCGGGCCGGGCTCGGCTCAGGCGGTCGTGAAGGGTGTGCTCGGCGACGGCGCGGCGATCGCGCCGGAGCTGGCGGCAGCGCGCTTCGGCGCGCCGTGAGGACTACTTGTCGTCGTCGTCGCGCTTGGCGGCGCGCACGACAACGCGGTCCTCGCCGCTGCCGTAGATGTGGTAGTTGAAGTCGGCCTTCTGCACGAGCACGAACGCCTCGCCGTGACGCGAGTTGCCACTCGTGTTGATGAACATGCCGGCCCGCGGGCCGGACACGATCTCGGCGTAGGCGTGCCCCTCGACGGGCTCGATCTTCTCGCCCTTGCGGAGCTTGAGATCGTCGGTGCCGGCGGTCGTGCCGCCGGTGCTGCCGGAACCGCCGGTGCCGCCGGTGCCGCCGGTCGGAGCCGTGGTCCCGCCGGTGTCGTCGCTCGACCCCTTCGGCATGTGGAAGCCCACGACGAGCCGGTCCTTGCCGGTCCCGTAGATGTGGTACTCCTTGCCGTTCTTGCGCACGACCACGAACGCCTCGCCGTTGCGGACGTTCCCGCTCGTGTTGACGAACATCCCCTCGCGCTTGCCGGACGTGATCTCGACGTAGGCGTGACCCTCGAGGGTCTTGTACGTCTCGTCCTTCTTCAGGCCCTCGGGACGCGGCGTCTCGGCCGTCGCCTCGGTGAGAGCAGCCTTGAACGCGCGGTCGGTGTCCGCGTCCTCGGTGCGCAGCTGGATCTTCGTGGCGACGGCGTCGCCCGGCTGAGTCGGGGTGACCTTCATCAGTTCCCCCGTTTGATCGGCAGACGTTCGAGGCGCTTGAGCGTCACTTGGCGAGCACGACCTTCGCGGACGCGTAGTTGCGCCACTTGCCCCCGTGCTTCTTCTTCAGGCTCAGCGCCACTGTCGCCTTGTCGGCGGCGTTGGCGAGCGAGGCGTTGATCCGCCGCAGGGCGTCACCGCGCTTCACCTTGTACGTCTTGCTGACCGTGCGCCTGGCCGCGCCGGCGCGCAGCACGAGCCTGACCTTGTAGGTGCCGCGGCCCACGGCCAGCGGCCGCAGGTCGACCGAGACGGTGCCGTTGGCGCTGCGCGCGGCGAGCAGCGCGCCGATCATGCTGTCGTCGTCGGTGCTGCCGCCGAGGTAGACCGGCACGCTCGAGCTGCGCATCGTGGGCGGCTTGACCGGCGGCGCCGGCGGCTTGCGCTCGACGAGCGTCAGCGTGCCGGTGAGGAACTGGTTGCCCGCGACGTCGAGCGCGCGGACGCGCATCGTGCCGTGAGCGACCGCGATCGCCCCACCGGCGGGGACGGCGCGCCAGGCGGCGCCGTTGAGGCTGTAGGTCAGGGAGGCGAGGCCGGACATCGCATCCGAGCCGGCCGTGCGGCAGACGTAGCCGGTCGGCGTGCTCGCGGCCGCGCAGCTCAGCGTCGCGCGCGGCAGCGTGCGGTCGATCTTCACGTGCGCGGCGGCGGAGGTCGCCTCGTTGCCGGCGCCGTCGACGGCCTTGAGCGTGACGGTGTGATCGCCGTCGGTCGCGACCGGCACCGCGTTGCCGGTGACCGCGGCGAACGCGCCGCCGTCCACGGAGGCGGTGAGGTCGGCGATGCCCGACGGGCCGCCGTCCGCGGTCGCGGTGCACGACACGGCGTGCGTGTTCCAGCCCGCCGGGCAGGTCAGGGCCGGCGTGGGGTCGGCGCTGTCGATCTTGATCGTCTCGCTGCGCCACGCGGACGTGTGGCCGACGTTGTCGACGATCCGCGTCTCGAGCGTGTGCTCGCCGTCGCCCGTGACCGTCACGTCCGGGTCGGTCGACACGGCGCCGCCGTCGATCTTGACCTCGACGCCCGCGACGCCCGAGCCGTCGCCGTCGGAGCCGTCGACGTGGACGGTGTAGTCGGTCGCGCGCCAATCGCCGGGCGCGGCCGGCGTGTCGTTGACCGGGTCGGTCACATCGACGCGAACCGTGTCGCTGCGCCACGCGGTGTCGTTGCCGGCAACGTCGACCGCGCGCGTCTCGAGCGTGTACTCGCCGTCGGCGTCGATCACGGCCGGGCCGCCGTCGGTGATCGTGCCGCCGTTCAGGCGCCACTGCATCTTGTCCAGGCCCGAGCGGTCGTCGGTGCCGGTCAGCGGGAGGCTCAGCGCGGTCGGCCGCCAGGTCGAGGTCGGCACGGCGGTCGTGTTCGCCGGGTCGACGGTGTCGACCTTGAAGATGTGCGTGGTCCACCCGCTCGTCTGGCCGGCGTTGTCGAGCACGCGGTGGTCGATCTGGAAGATGTCGTCGCGCGGCACCGTGATGTTCGCGCCGACCGCGGCCGTCTGCGGCGCCGCGCCGTCGATCATGTACTCGAACATCGCCACGCCGGAGAGCGCGTCGGTGCCCGCCCACGAGAACGTGCGCGAGCTCTGCCAGGTGGTGGGGATGTCGGTCGTGTCCTCCGGGACCGTGAAGTCGATCCGGATGATCTGCAGGCGCCAGTTCGAGAGGTTGCCGGCGAGGTCACGCCCGCGGGTCTCGAGCCGCCAGACGCCCTCGTGGTCGAACGTCAGCGCGGCGCTGCCGCCGCTGCGCGTCTCGATCGGGCTGCCGGGCACGCCGAACTGCGAGATCCGCCACTGGACGGCGTCCATGCCCGCGCCGGCGTCGGTCGCCGAGACGGTCATGTTCACCGGATGGGCGCGCCACGCGTTCCCGACCGTCGTCGACGTGTCGGTGGGCGGCGTGTTGTCGGCGTTGAGCGTGATGTCGATCACGACGTTGTCGGTCCGCCACGAGCTCGCGTTGCCCGCGTTGTCGACCACCCGGGTCTTGAGCGTGTGCGCGCCGTTGCCGGAGACGCTTACCGGATCGCCGGAGGCGCCGGTCTGGATCTCGCCGCCGTCGACCTGCCACTCGACGTGGTGGATGCCCGCGTGGGCGTCGGTGCCGGTGACGGAGACCGAGTACGGGTTCGCCACCGGGCCGCTGGGGGCGTTGGTGGTGTTCGTCGGGATGACCTTGTCGATGCGGATCGTCTCGCTGCGCCACGTCGAGGCGTTGCCCGCGACGTCGCGCACCCGCGTCTCGAAGGTGTGCACGCCGGTGCCGGTGACGACCGCCTGCAGCGGCGAGGCGCCGCTCGTGATCGCGCCGGCGTCGACGCGCCACTGGACGTCGTTGAGGCCGGAGCCGGAGTCGGCGCCTCGGACCATCACCGCGTAGTCGGCCGCGCGCCAGCTGCCGTCGTTGGTGTCGGTCTGGTTGTCCGGCGCCGTCGTGTCGATGTGGATGTTCGTGGTCTTCCAGCCGCTCTCGTTGCCGGCGTTGTCGCGCACCTTGGTGGTGAGGACGTGGTCGCCCTCGCTGGAGACGGTGAGGACCGTCCCGGAGGTGGTGGTGACCGGGGCGCCGCCGTCCAGCGAGTAGGTGACCGAGAGGACGCCCGAGTGGCCGTCGGCGCCGGTGATCGCGACCGGCAGCGCGGCCGTCTGCCAGCCGCCGGGCGCGGCGGTGGTGTCGGTCGGCGTGACGGTGTCGATGCGAACCGTGTGGCTGATCGGGACGGAGAGGTTGCCGGCGTTGTCCTCGGCCCACGTCGTCAGCGTGTGGGTGCCGTCGGCGGCGATCGGCACGCTCGTGCCGTTGGCCCCGGACTGAGCGAGGCCGCCGTCGAGCTGCCACCAGACCTGCTTGAGGCCGGAGTCCATGTCGGCGGCGAGCACGATCACGTTCGTCGGGGTGCTGTGCCAGCCGGTCCCGCCCGCGTCGGTCATGTCGACCGGCTTGTTGACGTCGACCTGGACGGTCTCGGCCCGCCAGGCGGACACGTTGCCCTCGTAGTCGACGGCGCGGGTGTTGAGAGTCCAGACGCCCGAGGTCGCGATCGTCACGTCCTGGCCGTCGAGCGCGTCGCTGAAGGCGCCGTTGTTCAGGCACCACTGCAGGCCGAACAGGCCGGACTCGGCGTCGGTGCCGTGGAGCGTCACGGTGTACGGCGTGGTGTACCAGCCGGGGTTCGCCGTCGCGGTCGTGTTGGTGGGCGCCGTGACGTCCGGGCCGCCGGACGGGACGGGGTCCGTGCCGGTGCAGCCGGGCGCCTGCGCGGACGCGATCGCGGGCACGCCAAGCAGCGCGATGATCGCGCTGAGCAGGCCAATCAGCGACCGTCTGCCGGGCATAGTGGCCCTGTAGTCGGCCTAACGGCGCCGCATCTGTAGCGTGACCGCGGTGGAATCCGTCCAGGTCACGACCTGGTTCCTTCAGATGACGGACCCCGGACGGCTGCCTCCCCGCCCGGATCCGAACCCCGATCTGGAGGTCCGCCGGGCGGAGCTCCCGTCGCCCGAGTTCTCGCGCGCGCTCTATGCGGCCGTGGGCTCCGACTGGTACTGGATCGATCGCCTGCGGTGGTCGTGGGATCGCTGGATGGAGTGGCTCGACCGCCCCGAGCTCGAGACCTGGGTGGCGTACCTCGCCGGCACTCCGGCCGGGTTCTTCGAGCTCGAGCGCGCCGGCGGCGACGTCGAGATCGCGTCGTTCGGATTGCTCCCGGCGTTCATCGGGCGCGGCATCGGCACGCGGCTGCTCGACTTCGCTCTCCGGCGCGGCTGGGAGCTCGCGCCCGCGCGGGTGTGGGTGCACACGTGCTCGCTCGACGGTCCCGCCGCCCTGCGGACCTACCAGCGGCGCGGGCTCGAGATCTACGACGAACGCGTCGAGGACGTGCTGCTGCCCGGCGAGCGGCCGGAGGTCTGGCCGGGAGCCGGCCGGCCGGCGCCATGACGCGCTGGCTCGTCGACGCCAGCAACGTCATCGGCTCGCGCCCGGACGGGTGGTGGCGTGATCGCGAGGTTGCGGCAGCGCGGTTGCTCGACGCGCTGCGGGAGTTCGCGAGCGGCGAGGACGAGGTCGTCGTCGTGCTCGACGCCGGGCCCGCGGA